>Ga0209706_10000235_pt1 | contig 30646 bp, 25 predicted proteins | sample PPLLaktember2015_6_FD_187263 | JGI IMG/M metagenome (GOLD analysis project Ga0209706, IMG submission 187263) | Freshwater sediment microbial communities from Prairie Pothole Lake near Jamestown, North Dakota, USA - PPLs Lake P8 Core (1) Depth... | ecosystem: Environmental > Aquatic > Freshwater...
GCGCCGTCCCGAAGGTGGAGATCACCGTGAACAGCGACACGCGCAGGCCGTCCTTCTGCATTTCGAGCGGTAACACGGGCACCAGCGCGGCTTCCTCCGCGGACCACAGCGTCTTCGCGTCCTGATACCGACCGAGGTCGGCCAGGATGGCTTTCATCTCCTGGCCGCCCAGCGCGTCGGCTTCGCGGCAGGCGCGGTGCCAGAGCAGCGGCGCGATCGCTTGCCAGTTGGCGATCAGCGGCCGGACGCCGTGCGGATGGAAGAAGAGACGCATCAGATTGCGCTCCGATCCGCCGACGCGGGTCCACACGTCTTCGCCGATCACCGACGCCAGCAGGTCGAACGCGCGGTTCGCGAGGCGGATGTTCCAGGCGCGGTCGATCGCGACCGCCGGAAACGGCTCGTGGTTCGCGAGCATCATGCGCACGGCGGCCATCACCTGGTCCATCTGCGGATCGTCCAGGGGTCGTTCGCGGAACACCGGCGCGAAGCCTGCGGCGACGAGCCAGTCGTTGCGGTCGCGCAAGGGGACCTCGAGGGCTTCGCTGAGCTGGAGGATCATGCTCCGGCTGGGTCGGGCGCGGCCCGATTCGAGGAAGCTCACGTGGCGCTGGGAGACGCCGGATTCGAGCGCGAGCGCGAGCTGGGACAGGCGGCGCTTCCGGCGCCACGCCTTGAGCAGCTCGGGGAACGGCGAGGCGGCCGCGTCGCGCGGCCGGACGGGGGACAGCGACACGGCGTCCTCCTCGGAACGGGCCTCCATTATCGCGCGCGCGGGCCGCCGTTCAACGACCTCGGAGGTAATTGAGGCGAAGCCTCGCCCGGCCCACCCTGGGGGCCGACGTTCCCCAAAGGAGGAAGACCATGTCGGCTCGTTTGCTCGCTCTCATCGTGGTGATCGGCCTCTTCGGCGTGCTGTCGGCCCTGGCGCTGATGGACGTCGGCTACCTCGGCATCATCGCGCCGCACTTCCAGAGCTGGGGCGCCGGCCAGGTGCTCGCCGACCTCGTGATCCTGGCCGTGCTCGGCTGCGTGTGGATGATCGAGGACGGGCGCGCGCGGGGGATCAACCCGTGGCCGTTCGTGGTCTTGACCCTGGTCGCAGGATCGTTCGGGGTTCTCTTCTATCTGGTGTCGCGCGAGCTGCGCTCGGGCGCGACCAGCCCGGCTTCGGCTTGAGGCGGTCGACGGAGCGGACTGGCATGCCCTCTCGCCGAATCGTCGCCGACGCGAGCTCACGCACCTTCGTCGAGACCGAGGCCCACGACGTCGACACGGGCACCGCGCGGCTTCCCTGTCGCGTGTTCGGTAGCGGTCCGCCCCTGCTCCTGGTGCACGGCTTCCCGCTCTCGGGCTTCACCTGGCGCAAAGTGCTGCCGGAGCTGTCCCGCCGCTACACGTGCTACGTGCCGGACCTTCCCGGCATGGGCGACTCGCGCTGGACGGAGGCCACGGACTTCAGCTTCCCGGGGCAGGGGCGAACCCTGAAGGCGCTCGTGGATCGGCTCGGGCTGGAGCGCTACGCGGTGCTGGCGCAAGACACCGGCGGCACGTTCGCGCGCTACCTCGCGCTCGCGGACGCCGCGCGCGTCGAGAAGCTCGCGCTCGTCAACACGGAGCTGCCCCGCCACCGTCCGCCGTGGATTCCCCTCTACCAGCTCCTGATGCGCGCGCCCGGGACCCCCGCGGTGTTCGGCCTGTTGGCGCGATCCCGCCGCTTCCTCCGCTCGCCCATGGGCTTCGGCGGCTGCTTCGTCGACCTCGATTTGATCGACGGCGATTTTCGCGAGCACGTGGTGGAGCCCCTCGTGCGGTCGTGCCGACGCAGGGACGGAATGCGCCGCTACCTGATCGGCGCGAAGTGGGACGCGGTCGATGCCCTGGAGCGCGAGCACGCGCGCCTCGCGATGCCGGTGCGGCTGATCTGGGGCGCGGACGATCCCACCTTCCCCGTCGGGCTCGCGCGGGGAATGCGGAAGCAGTTCCCCGACGCGGGCCTCGTCGAGATTTCCGGCGCCCGGCTGCTCGTCCACGAGGAGCGACCGGCCGAAGTCGCGCGCGCGGTGGTGGACTTCCTGGGCTGAGCCGCGCGCTCGGGCCTCAGCGCCGCCCGACGCCGGCCACGCATGACGTCCGTCCTGATTCGTTGACGGATGTAAAAATGAGTGCGACGCTGTCCGCGCGCCCCAGGAGGCTCCGTTTGGCCGACTTCGCCCCGGATCGCATCGACTTCTATCTCGACGACCCGCACGCGGCCTTTCGCCGCCTGCGCGCCGAGGACCCGCTGCACTGGTACGCGGACGGCCCGTTCTGGTGCGCGACCCGGCACGCGGACGTGGCGGAGATCTCGCGCCGGCCGCGGACCTACTCGTCGGCGCGCGGCACCCAGCTCTTCGAGATTCCGCGGCGCGTCGCCGGACGCCCGCTCGGGATGGCCGAGGCCCCCCCGTCCATCATCCAGATGGACCCGCCGGCGCACAATCGGCACCGCAAGCTGGTGATCGGCGCCTTCACGCCGCGCGTGGTCGCGCAGCTCGAGTCGCGCGCGCGCGCATTGGCGCGCGAGAGCGTGGCCGCGATCCGCCCCGGCGAGCCCTTCGACTTCGTCGAGACGATCGCGATCCCTCTGCCGATGTTCGTCATCGCCGAGCTGCTCGGCGTTCCTCGCTCGGACTACGAGGTCTTCCGGCGCTGGTCCGACGTGATGATCGAGACCGGCTCCAGCGGGCCGCAGCCCGAGACCCTGGGCACCGTGGCGGAGGTGTTCGCCTACATGGTCGAGAAGGCGACCGAGCGGCGTCGCGCACCCCGCGAGGACGTGCTCTCGAAGCTCGCCCTCGCCGAGATCGACGGAGAGCGGCTCAGCGACCTGGAGCTCGGCATCTTCTGCATGACGCTGCTGGTCGCCGGAAACGAGACCACGCGCAATCTGATCGCGGGCGGCATGCACGCGCTGCTCGAGCAGCGCGCGCAGTGGGAGGAGCTGTGCGCCGCTCCCGCGCTGCTGCCCAACGCGATCGAGGAGATGCTGCGCTTCGTCAGCCCGATCCAGAACTTCGCCCGCCGGGTCCAGCACGACACGGAGCTGGCGGGCAAGACGTTGCGCGCGGGCGAGTACGTCGCGCTCTTCTACGGCTCGGCCAACCGCGACGAGTCCGTGTTCGGGGCCGATGCCGACCGCTTCGATCTCACCCGGGCGAGCGCCGACCGCCATCTCGCCTTCGGCTTCGGCGAGCACCTCTGCCTCGGCGCCTCCCTCGCGCGCCTCGAGGCGCGGGTGCTGTTCGAGGAGCTGCTCGCCCGCGGTCCCGGCTTCGCGCTGGCGGGGAAGCCGCGGAAGCTCCGGTCGACGTTCGTGAACGGCCTGGTCGAGCTCCCCACGGTGTTCGAGGAGCGGTCATGAGCGCCCGCGCGGCGCGCCGCGCCCCGGCCTCCGAGTGGCCGTCCGATCCGTCGTCGCCGTTCGTGCGCAGCGGCGTCCGCGAGCGGCAGCGCGCCGCCACGCGCGAGCGGATCTTCGCGGCGGCGCTCGCGGAGTTCCGCCGAGTTGGCTTCGAGCGGGCCAACGTCGCCGAGATCGCGCGGGCGGCGGACGTCTCGCGGCCGAGCTTCTACGCGCACTTCCCGACGCTCGACCACGTGCTGTTCGAGTGGACCTGGCGCCTCGCGGCGCAGATCGTGCGGCGGCTGGAGGGCGCGACGGGGCTCCGCGCGACGCTGGGCCGCCTCGCCGATGCGCTGATCGAGGCCGAGCAGGCCGTGGGCGATGCGGCGCTGTTCCGCGAGCTGATCAGCATCTTCGTGCGGCGCCCCGCCGGTCCCGAGTTCGACGGCGCCGAGATCCCCGTGCTGGGCGAGCTGCTGCGCCGCTTCGAGGGGGCGCGCGGGGCGGGCGAGCTGCGCGCCGGCATGCCCGCCGAGCAGGCCGCGCGGCTCTGTCTGTCGGGCGTCTTCGGCCATCTGCTCGGCGTAGAGGCCACGCCCGCCGAACGACGCGCGGACCTGCGCGCGCTGTTCTCGCTCTACGTGGCGGACGCGGCGAAGCGCAGGTAGCGAGCCGGGTACCCTGCGGTCTGCGCTCCACAGCGGGCGCGATGCTACCCTCTTTGAGGAGGAGAGAGGGTGAACCTCCCGGAGCGGAACGAGTCGTGGCTCGCGCGCGGCGATCTCCAGCGGCTCCTGGACGCGCTCGCGGGGCAAGGCTTCCGCGTGCTCGGGCCCGTGGCGCGCGACGGCGCGGTCGTGCTCGACGCGGTGCGCCGCGTCGAGGAGCTCCCGGTCGGCCTGCGCGACGTCCAGGCGCCGGGGCGCTACCGGCTCGAGACGGACGGCAGCGACCGCGTCTTCGGCGTCGTGAACGGCCCGGGCGGCCTCAAGCCGCTTTCGTTCGCGCCGCGCGAGACGTTGCTCCAGGTCGAGACCGCAGGGCCGGGGCAGCCGTTCACGGCGCGCGCGACCGTGCCGGCGCCGGAGAAGATCGCGGTCGTCGGCGTGCGAGCTTGCGACCTCGCCGGCCTCGCGATGCAGGACCGGATCTTCCTCTACGACCGCTATCCCGACCCGTACTACGCCAGCCGCCGCCAGGGGCTCCTGCTCGTGGCGGTGAGCTGCACCCGCTCGGCGCCGACCTGCTTCTGCACGTCGATGGGCACCGGGCCGGAGGCGACCCGCGGCTACGATCTGGCGCTCAGCGAGCTCGACGGCGGCTTCGTGGTGCGGAGCGGCAGCGATGCGGGCGCGGCGCTGCTGCCGGCGCTCCCGCTGCGGCCGGCGCCGGCCGAGCGGCTCCTCGAGGAGCGGCGCGCACTCGAGGCGTGCGCCGCCGGCATGGAGCGGCGGCTCGAGACCGCCGGCCTGCGCGACCTGCTGTACGCCAACCTGCAGCATCCGCGCTTCGACGAGGTCGCCGAGCGCTGCCTTTCGTGCGGCAACTGCACGCTCGTCTGCCCCACCTGCTTCTGCCACGACGAGCGCGACGAGCCTGCCCTCGACGGCAGCGGGGCCGTGCGCGTGCGCGAGTGGGACTCGTGCTTCAACCGCGAGCACGCGCAGGTCCACGGGCTCAACTTCCGGCCCCAGATCCGCGACCGCTACCGCCAGTGGCTCGTCCACAAGCTCGCGAGCTGGGTCGACCAGTTTGGGACGTCGGGCTGCGTCGGCTGCGGGCGCTGCATCACCTGGTGCCCGGTGGGCATCGACCTGACCGAGGAGGTGGCCGCGATCCGGGGAGCGCCCCGGTGAGCGCGTCGGTCGGGGCGTCCGCGCGCCTGCTCGTGCCCGAGCCGGCCGAGATCGTGGAGAAGCGGTCCTACGGCTCGCAGATCCACGTCTACCGGCTCCGCCTGTGCGACCCCGCCGCACGGCCGCGCTTCGACTTCCTGCAAGGCCAGTTCAACATGGTCTACGTGCCGGGCGTCGGCGAGGTCGCGATCTCGATCTCCTCGGACCCGGACGAGCCCGAGCTCGAGCACACGATCCGCATCGTCGGGCGAACGACGCGGGTCATCGAGCGCCTCGGAGTGGGCGACGTGGTGGGGCTGCGCGGGCCCTATGGCTCGGCCTGGCCGCTCCACGAGGCGCGCTGGAAGGACGTCCTCGTGGTGACCGGCGGGCTCGGCTGTGCGCCGGTCACCGGCGCCATCGACTACATGTTCCGCCGCCGCGCGAACTACGGCCACATCACCCTGCTCCACGGCGTGAAGAAGCCGACCGACATGGTGCACCACGATCGTTTCGAGGCCTGGCGGCGCGACTCGAATACGACGGTGCTGCTCACCGCCGACCAGCCCGACCGCGCCTGGCACGACCGGACCGGCGTCGTGACCGAGCTCTTCGAGGCGGTGGAGCTCGACGCCGGCCGCACGGTCGTGTTCATGTGCGGCCCGGAGGTGATGATGCGCTACGCCGTCGCGATGCTGCGGGAGCGCGGGGTCTCCTTCGACCGGATCTACGTGTCGCTCGAGCGGAACATGAAGTGCGCCGTCGGGCTCTGCGGCCACTGCCAGTTCGGCCCCGAGTTCGTCTGCAAGGACGGGCCGATCTTCCCGTTCTCGCGGGTGGCGCGCTTCTTCGGAGTGCGCGGGCTGTGAACGGGAAGCCGAAGCTCGCCGTCTTCAAGTTCGCCTCGTGCGACGGCTGCCAGGTGTCGGTCTTGAACCTCGAGGAGGAGCTGCTGGCTCTCGCAGAGCGCGTGGACATCGCCTTCTTCCTCGAGGCGACGAGCCGCATCGATCCCGGGCCCTACGACGTGGCGCTGGTCGAGGGCAGCATCACCACGGAGGAGGACGTCGAGCGCATCCACCGCGTGCGCGCCGCCAGCCGGACCCTCGTGACGATCGGGGTGTGCGCGACCAGCGGCGGCATCCAGGCGCTGCGGAACACGGCGGACGTCGAGGCCTGGAAGCGGGAGGTGTACCCGCACCCGGAGTGGATCCGCGCGCTCCCCACCTCGACGCCGATCTCGGACCACGTGAAGGTCGACGCAGAGATCCAGGGCTGCCCGGTGAACAAGCACCAGGTGCTGCGGGTGCTCCTGCGCGCTCTGCTGGGCGCGACGCCGGACCTTCCCGGCGCGAGCGTGTGCATGGAGTGCAAGCGGCGCGGGCAGGTCTGCGTGCTGGTGGCGAAGGGGTCGCCCTGCCTCGGCCCGATCACGCGGGCGGGCTGCGGTGCGCTGTGCCCGAGCCTCGGGCGCGACTGCTACGCGTGTTTCGGGCCCGCGGACGACCCGAATCCCGCCTCGCTCGCGGAGCGCCTGCAGCAGCTCGGCGTCTCGCGGCGCGACGTCGTGCTGCGGCTGCGGGGAGTCGCCGGGTGGCGCCCCGAGTTCCGCGCCGTCGCCGATCGGCTCGAGGGCGGGCGTGACTGAGCGGCGCACCATCGAGGTCGGCGCGTTCGCGCGGGTGGAGGGAGAGGGCGCACTCCACGTCGCGGTCGAGGGCGACCGGGTCGCGGAGCTCCGGCTCCAGATCTACGAGCCGCCGCGCTTCTTCGAGTCGTTCCTGCGAGGGCGCGCGGCGTCGGAGCTTCCGGACCTCGTGGCGCGCATCTGCGGCATCTGCCCCGTCGCCTACCAGATGAGCGTGGTCCACGCGCTGGAGCAGATCTTCGGCGTCCGCATCGACCCGGCGATCCGCTCGCTCCGGCGGCTCTATTACGCCGGCGAGTGGCTGGAGAGCCACCTCCTCCACATGATGTTCCTGGCGGCGCCGGACTACCTCGGGCTCGACGACGCCCTCGCCATCGCGCGTACGCAGCGGGGCGAGGTGGAGCGCGCGCTCCGGCTCCGCCGTCTCGGCAACCGGATCCTCGAGCTGCTCGGCGGGCGGCCGGTGAACCCCGTCGGGGTCGTCGTCGGGGGCTTCGTGCGCATCCCGACGCGCGGGGAGCTCGCGGCGCTCGGCGACGACCTGCGCCGCGCGCGGGGCGAGGCGGAGGCGCTGCTGCGCTGGTTCCAGGGGCTCCCGGTGCCGCGGCGGCCGCAGGAGGTGGAGCTGGTGGCGCTGCGCCATCCGCACGAGTACCCGATGAACGAAGGTCGCATCGTCTCCTCGGCGGGACTCGACGTCGCGGCCGGCGAGTTCGACAGCGCCTTCGAGGAGACCCAGGTCGAGCACTCGACGGCGCTCCACTGCCACATCCACGGACGCGGCTCCTACATGGTAGGGCCGCTCGCGCGGGTGCTGCTGAACCGCGACCGTCTATCGCCGACGGGCGAGGCGGCGTTCGCGTCCCTGGCCGACCGCTTCGAGGCGCCGGACCCGGCGGCCTCCGTCTTCGCGCGCGGCATCGAGGTGCTGCAGGCATTCGACGCAGCGCTCGAAGCGATCGACGGCTTCGAGCCGCCCCCCGCTCCCCACCCCGCGTGGCGCCCGTGCGCAGGGCGGGCGGCCTGGGCCACCGAGGCGCCGCGCGGCGTGCTCTGGGTCGAGCTCGCCACCGAGGTCTCCGGTCACGTGCGCGAGATCCGCATCGTCCCCCCGACCTCCCAGAACCAGGCGCGCATCGAGGACGACCTGCGCGGGCTCGTGCCGGGCCTGCTGAAGCTCTCCGACGACCAGGTGCGGCGGCGCTGCGAGGCGGCGATCCGGGACTACGACCCGTGCATCTCGTGCGCGACCCACTTCCTGACGCTCGAGCTCGAGCGGAGGCCGCCGCGGTGCGCATCCTCGTGATCGGGCTCGGCACGCCGTTCGGCGACGACGCAGCGGGCCCCGCCGTGGTCGCGCGCCTCGCGGCCGAGGGGCTGCCGGCGGGCGTCGAGGCGGTGATTCCGCGCCGGCCGGACGCGCTCGTCGACGCGCTCGAGGGCGCCGAGGCCGCCGTGCTGGTGGACGCGAGCCGCGCGGGGCTCCCGCCGGGCACCGTGCACGAGCCCGAGCGGGGAGCGCTCCGCGAGGCGCGCGCACTCTCCTCCCATGGCCTCGGCGTCTCCGGCGCCCTCGCGCTCGCGGAGGCGCTCGGGCGGGCGCCGGGTCGCCTCGCCATCGTGGCCGTCGAGGCGGGCGCGGTCGCAGGCGACGGCCTCTCGGCGCCGGTGCGCGCGGCCCTGCCCGAGGCCGTCCGGCGCGTGCGCGCGCGGATCGCGGCCTTCGGCGAGGAGGTGCGCGGCCATGCATGAGGCCCGGCTCTGCCTCTCCCTGCTGCGGCTCGCCGAGGAGGCCCTCGGGCGCGAGGGCGGCGGGCGCATCGTCGCGCTCGAGCTCGAGGTGGGCGCGCTCTCGGGCGTCGTGGGCGAGGCGCTGGGCGCGGCCTTCCCGGTCTGCGCGCGAGGCACGTTGGCGGAGGGCGCGGCGCTGCGTCTGCGTGCGGTGCCCGGGCGCGACCTCGTGCTCCGCAGCCTGGAGGTGGTCTGATGTGCGGCATCTGCGGCTGCGGCGAGCCCGGGCCGGCGCTTCGACGTATTCCCGGCCACGATCACCCCCACGAGCACGGACGCGATCCCCAGCACCTCCACCACGACGCGCAGCGTAGGGTCGAGGTCGAGCGCTCGCTCTTCGCCGAGAACGACGCCCGCGCGGCGCGGCTGCGCGCGAGCCTCGCCGAGCGGGGCATCGAGGCGATCGGGCTGCTCGGCGGGCCGGGCGCCGGCAAGACCACGCTCCTCGAGGCGACCTTCGCCCGCCTCGGGCGCGCCGCGCGGGACGAGGCCGTCGTCGAGGGCGACTGCGCCACCGACCTCGACGCCCGGCGCATCGCAGCCTGCGGCGCGCGCGTCGCGCAAGTCGCCACGGGAAGCCTCTGTCACCTGGACGCCCACCTCGTCGAGCACGCGCTCGAGGCGCTCGACCTGCGCGGCGTCTCGCGGCTCTGGGTGGAGAACGTCGGCAACCTCGTCTGCCCCGCCCCCTTCTCGTGCGGCGAGTCGCGGCGCGCGCTCCTCGTCTCGGTGCCCGAAGGCGATGACAAGCCCGCCAAGTACCCGGCGGCCGTCGCGGCCACCGACCTCCTCGTCGTGACGAAGTCCGATCTTCTGCCCCACGTGCCCTTCGATCTCGGGCGTTGCCTGGCCCACGCGCGCGCGGTGAAGCCGGGGCTCCAGGCGCTCGTGCTCTCGGCGCGGACGGGCGAGGGCATGGCCGAGTGGATCGCGTGGGTGAGGGGAGGGGCCTGAGCGTGTGCCTCGCCGTGCCCGGCCGCGTGCTCGACGTCGCCGACGAGGCGGGCATCCGCACCGCGCGCGTCGACTTCGGGGGCGTGCGCAAGCGCATCTGTCTCGAGACGCTCCCCGACGCGCGCCCCGGCGACTACGTGCTCGTCCACGCCGGCTTCGCGCTGCAGGTGCTCGACCAGGCGGCGGCCGAGGAGACGCTCCGGCTCGCGGCCGAGGCGCGGGTGGCGCGGTGAGATTCGTCGACGAGTACCGCGAGCCCGGCGCGGTGCTGCGCGCCGTGGACGCGTTGAAGCGCGCGTCGACCCGTCGCTGGCGGATCATGGAGGTCTGCGGCGGCCAGACCCACGCGATCCTCGCCCACGGCCTCGACGCGCTTCTCGCGGACGCGGTGGAGCTGCTGCACGGCCCGGGCTGCCCGGTCTGCGTGACCCCCCTCGAGACCCTCGACCGCGCGCTCGCGCTCGCCGAGCGCCCGGACGTCACCCTCGCGAGCTTCGGCGACATGCTGCGCGTGCCCGGGAGCCGCGGCGACCTCTTCGGGGCGCGCGCGCGAGGTGGCGACGTGCGCGTCGTCTACTCGCCTCTCGACGCCGTGGCGCTCGCCGAGCGCTTGCCGGGGCGCCGGGTCGTGTTCCTCGCCGTCGGCTTCGAGACGACCGTCCCGGCGGTGGCCGGCGCGCTGCGCGTCGCGCGCGCGCGCGGGCTCGCGAACTTCGCCGTGCTCGCCGCCCACGTGCGCGTGCCCCCCGCGCTCGAGGCGATCCGCGAGGCGCCGGAATCGCGCGTGGAGGCCTTCCTCGCGGCGGGCCACGTCTGCACGGTGATGGGCACCGCCGAGTACGAGCCGATCGCGCGGCGCCTGCGCGTCCCGATCGTCGCCACCGGCTTCGAGCCCCTCGACGTGGTGCAGGGCGCGGCGCTGGCGGTCGAGCAGCTCGAGCGCGGCGAGGCGCGCGTCGAGATCCAGTACCGCCGCGCCGTGCGGCCGGAGGGCAACCCGGTGGCGCGCGCGCTCGCCTTCGAGGTGTTCGAGGTGGTGGACCGGCCCTGGCGCGGGATCGGCGTCGTCCCGGCGGGCGGACTCGCCCTGCGCGAGGCGTGGGCCGCCTTCGACGCCGAGCGTCTCTTCCCGGAGCTCGCCGGCGAGGCGCCGCCCGAGCCGGCGGAGTGCCGCGCCGGGGACGTGCTGCGCGGCGTGCTGCGCCCGCCCGCGTGCCCGGCCTTCGGTACGCGCTGCACGCCCGAGAGCCCGCTCGGCGCGCCGATGGTCTCGGCGGAGGGCGTCTGCGCCGCCTACTTCCGCTACCGCGTGGCCGATCCCGGCGGTCGCGAGGCGGGGGTCGCGTGACTGCGAAGCTCGACCCCGCGGCCCTCGCGAGCCCCAGCTGCGCCGCGCCCGTGGAGCCGGAGCGCGTGATCCTGTCCCACGGCGCGGGAGCCGGCGCGAGCGCACGCCTGCTCGCCGAGCGGATCTTCCCCCACCTCGACAACGCGTGGCTCGCGGCGCGCCACGACGGCGCCGTGATCGAGGCGGCGGGTGCGCGCCTCGCCTTCACCACCGACACGTTCGTCGTCCATCCCCTCGAGTTTCCCGGCGGCGACATCGGGAGCCTGGCGGTGCACGGTACGCTCAACGACCTCGCGATGTGCGGCGCGCGCCCCCTGGCGCTCTCGTGCGCTCTCGTCCTCGAGGAGGGGCTGGCCCTCGAGGCGCTCGAGCGCGTGGCGCGCGCGATCGGCGCGGCAGCGCGCGCCGCAGGGGTGCCCGTCGTCACGGGCGACACCAAGGTGGTGGAGCGCGGCAAGGGCGACGGCCTCTTCGTGAACACCGCTGGAATCGGCGTCGTGCCGGCGGGCCGCGAGCTCCGGCCGGACCGCGTGCGGCCCGGCGATGCCGTGCTCGTCTCCGGGCCGGTCGGCTGTCACGGCGCCGCGGTGCTCTCGGTGCGCGAGGGACTCGCCTTCGAGGCGGAGATCGAGAGCGACAGTGCCTGCCTCGCGCCCCTCGTCGAGGCGCTCTTCGAGGCCGGCCCCGCGGTCTCGTGCCTGCGCGACCCGACGCGCGGCGGCCTTGGCGCAGCGCTCCACGAGATCGCGGCAGGCGCGGGCGCCGAGATCGAGCTCGAGGAGGCGGCGGTGCCGGTCACCGGCCCGGTGCGCGCGGCGTGCGAGATCCTCGGCCTCGACCCGCTCTTCCTTGCGTCCGAAGGAAGGCTCGTCGCGTTCGTGCCCGAGGCGCACGCGGAGACGGCGCTCGCGGCGCTCCGCGGCCACCCGCTCGGGCGCGCCGCGGCGCGCATCGGCGTCGTGCGCGAGGGACGGCCGCGGGTCGTCGTCCGCACCGCCCTCGGCGCGCGCCGCCTGCTGCCGCTCCCCGCCGGCGACCCGCTGCCGCGTATCTGCTGATGGACGCGGTGCGCCGGGAGATCGCGCTGCGAGGCGTCGTGCAGGGCGTGGGCCTGCGGCCATTCGCCGCGCGCGCGGCGCGCGCCCTCGGTCTCGCGGGCGAGGTCGCGAACGCGAGCTGGGGCGTGCGGGTCGTGCTCGAGGGCGCCGAGGAGAAGATCGACGCGTGGCTCGCGGCGCTCCGCACGGCGGCGCCCGCGGGCGCGCGCATCGAGGCGCTCGCCCAGCGCGACGCTCCGCCGCGCGGGCTCGCGGGCTTCGAGATCGCGGCGAGCGAGGTCGGGGAGGGCGCCGCGCCGACGCGGATTCCGCCCGACGTGGCGCTCTGCGACGCCTGCCGCACCGAGCTCTTCGACCCGCGCGATCGCCGCCACCGCTACGCCTTCACCCACTGCGCCGGCTGCGGGCCGCGCGCCTCCGTCGCGCTGGCGCTCCCCTACGACCGCGCCCGCACGACGCTCGGCGCCTTTCCGCCCTGCGCCGCGTGCCGCGCCGAGTACGCGGACCCCGAGGACCGCCGCTTCCACGCCCAGACCGTGGCCTGCCCGGACTGCGGGCCGGCGCTCGCGGCGCGCAGCGCGACGGGCGAGGACGTGCCGGGAGACGCCGTCGAGGCGGCGGCCGCGTGCCTTCGCGACGGGGGAGTCGTCGCCCTCAAGGGGTACGGGGGCTATCACCTCGCGTGCGACGCCACTCGCGCCGAGGCCGTCGAGCGGCTGCGCGCGCGCAAAGCGCGCCCGGTGAAGCCGTTCGCGCTCCTCGTCCCCGACCTCGCGGCGGCGCGCGCCCTCGCCGAGCTCGGGCCCGCCGACGAGGTCTGGCTCGGGGGCTCGGCGCGGGCGATCGTGGTGGCCCCGCGCCGCCCAGCGGGCTGCGCAGCGCTCGGGATCGCCGCCGCCATCGCTCCGCGCACGCGGGACCTCGGGCTCCTCCTGCCCGTGGCGCCCGCCCACTGGCTGCTCCTCTACGGGCCGGGCGCGCGGCCGGGCGCCGACGCGCCGCGCTTTGCCGCGCTCGTGTTCACGTCGGCGAACCGGAGCGGCGAGCCGACGCTCCACGACGACGCCGAGGCCGCCGCGCAGCTAGCGGGCGTCGCGGACCTGGTCGTCGGCCACGACCGCGCCGTCGCGCGGCCGAGCGACGACCCGGTAGTGCGGAGCGCGCCGACCGGGCCGATCCCGTTGCGTCTCTCGCGGGCGACGGCGCCCCTCGTCCTCTCGCTGCCCGGCGGCGGCCGCGCGTCGCCGGCCGGGCGGGCGCGCGGACCCGACGCGGCGCCCGCAGTCCTCGCCGTCGGCGGCGACCTGAAAGCCGCCCCGGCCGTGCTCGCCCGCGGCGAGGTCGTGCTCGGCGAGCACGTCGGCGACCTCGCCGAGGTCGCCGCTGCCGACGCGCTGGAGGCACGCGCGGAGGCGCTGGCCCGCCTCCTCGCGGTGCGCCCGGCCGTCGTCGCCTGCGACCTCCACCCGGGCTACGTCGGGAGCGAGCTCGCGGCGCGGCTCGCCGCGCGCCTCGACGCCGCGCTCGCTCCCGTCCAGCACCACCACGCCCACGCCGCGGCGTGTCTCGTCGAGCATGGGCACGCCGGCCCCGCACTCGCACTCGTCCTCGACGGCGCGGGCTTCGGTGCGGACGGTACGCTCTGGGGCGGCGAGCTCCTGCGCGTGACGCTCGCGGAGTCGTCCCGCCTCGCGCACCTCGAGCCGGTGCCGCTCCCCGGCGGCGATGCGGCGGTGCGCGAGCCGTGGCGGATGGCCTTCGCGTGGCTGCGGCGTGCGTTCCCGGCCGGCGACGCGCCGCGTCTTCCGTGGCACGCCCGGCACGGCGGGGCGCTCGCGGTCCTCGCGCGCGCCGTCGAGCGCGGTGTCGCCAGCCCGCCGACCTCCTCGTGCGGGCGACTCTTCGATGCGGTGGCGTCGCTCCTCGACCTCGGCGACAGCGCCTCCCACGAGGGCGAGCTCGCCATGGCCCTCGAATCCCTGGCGGAGACGGCGGACGAGACGTTCCCGCTCGGCGAGGGCGAGCCCGCGCCGGCGCCGGGCGGCGTACTCCCCGCCGCGGACCTCGTGCGCGACCTCGTGCGCGCGCGCGCCGGGGGAGCTCCGGCGGCGGCCCTCGCGCGCGGCTTCCACGCCGCTCTCGCCGCGCGGCTCGCGAATGCAGCGGCCCGCGCGGCGGAGCGCACGGGCCTCTCGGACGTCGCGCTCTCGGGCGGCTGCCTGCAGAACCGCCTGCTCACGGCCGAGCTCGGGGCGTGCTTGCGAGCGGCAGGTCTGCGGCCGCTCTTCCATCGCGCGCTGCCGCCGAACGACGGCGCCCTCGCCGTCGGCCAGGCGGCGGTGGCGGCGGCGCGCGCCGCGGGGGCCTGCTAGCGCTCGTCGATGGGCACGTAGCGCAGGCCGCTCGGGCCCACGTAGTGACCGCGCGGGCGGTAGATGCGGTTGTTCGCGTACTGCTCGAGCACGTGGGCGCACCAGCCCGAGACGCGGCTCGCGGCGAAGACCGGCGTGAAGAGATCGATCGGAATGCCCATGCTGTAGTAGACCGTCGCCGAGTAGAAGTCGACGTTGGGGATCAGGCCCTTGCGATCGTGCATGAACTCCTCGATCGCCGCGCTCATCTCGTAGAGCTCCGGGTGGCCGGTCTCGGCCGTGATCTCGCGACTCATGCGCTTCAGGATCGCGGCGCGCGGATCGCCCTCCTTGTAGACGCGGTGCCCGAAGCCCATCACCTTGCGCTTGTTCGCGAGCGCGTCGTCGAGGTAGGCCTCGAGCCTCTTCGGCGTCCCGACCTCGAGCAGCATGCGCATCACCTGCTCGTTGGCGCCGCCGTGCAGCGGGCCCTTGAGCGTCCCGATCGCCGCCATCACGCTCGAGTAGATTCCGGACAGCGTGCTCGAGGTGACGCGCGCCGAGAAGGCCGACGCGTTGAGCTCGTGGTCGGCGTGCAGGATCAGGCAGGTGTCGAACTGGCGCACCCGCCTGGCCTCGGGCTCGCGGCCATGGAGCATGTAGAGGAAGTTCCAGGCCAGCGAGCGACCGGGCAGGGGCTGCAGCGGCCATTGCCCGTTTCGCACGCGGTCGTACGCCGCGATGATCGTCGCGAAGCGCGCGGTGAGGCGCACCGCCTTGCGCAGGTTCGCTTCGTACTGGATCACGTTGGCGTCGGGATCGTGGAGCGAGAGCCCGGCCACCACCGCGTGCAGGAAGTCCATCGGGTGGACCTCGGTGGGGAGGCCGTGGAACCAGCCGAAGGACTCCGGCGGGAGCGGCATGGCGGCGTGCAGCTCGCGCTCGAAGCGCTCGAGCTCGTCCTGGTTCGGCAGGCGACCGAACCACAGCAGGTACGCCACCTCCTCGAAGGTCGCGTTGGCGGCCAGGTCCTCGATCGTGTAGCCGCGGTAGAGCAGCGTGGTTCCGGCGATCGTGGAGATCGCGGTGCTGCAGGCCACCACGCCCTCGAGGCCCCGGTCGAGCGCGCCCCGGTACTCCGTGATCTCTTCGCTCATGGCTGACTCCCCCGTGTCGGCGCCGCCGGGCAGGCTAGCGAGAGGCGGATCGCACCGCCGGGGCGACGCGCACACCCTCGGAAAGGGGGTTCCACCGGCGCGGAACGCCCGTTCCCTGGGCGCACTGCGCGAAGCGGCTGCCCCGACCCGCAGAACGCTCGTGTTTCCGGCTCGATACGCACGAACCTGCGAAGCGGCGGCAGCTGGAACGGAGTTTGCTTGGTTTCGGCCCGCACCATGGGAAGGGGCACTGGTTCCGGAGGGAATCATGCGCCTTCCTGGCTCGTCGCTGCTCGCGGCTCTCGCGATCGCCCTGCTCGGAGTGCAGTCCGCCCAGGGCGTCTCGTTCTACGCCGAGATCCTCACCAACGACCACTTCTTCCTGCTCCCGGACACGGCGGCCCGTGGGACGTTGACGGTCGATCTCGATCCCTTCGGCTTCGATTGGACCGGCATGACGACCGGCGCCGACACCGGCCTCGGGGCGGGGCGCGTCACGCCGGGCTCGCCGCTCGAGTACACCCACCTCTTCGACCCGACGCCCGACTCGGCGGCCGTGCTCCGGGCCTGGCTCCTCATCACCGTGGCCGACGACCAGCTCTTCCCCGACGGGCCCGAGGTCGCCTCCGTCGAGCTTCAGGGGAGCCTCTTCAAGACGGGGCAGGCCACCCTGAATCTCTTCCTCGGCGACATCACCGCGCTCGGGCTCGTCACGATCGAAGGGGACACGCTCGACGTGAAGGTGTCGAGCAGCCTCGGCGACTTCCAGGTGCTGGCCTCGGCGCTGAAGGTGGAGTTCTCCGCGGTGCCCGAGCCCGCCACCCTGCTGATGGTCGGCGCCGGCGCCGCGCTGCTCGCGGCCCGGCGACGCAGCGTCCCGCGATAGACGAGCCGCGATACGATGCGCGCCGGTTCGGACTCGCAGTCAGGGGAGCGTCGCATCGTCCCCCTCGCGAGCGGAACAGGGCTCAGCGAGCTAGGCTCACTCCCGGTGCAACTCCGAGGCGAGGTGGTCAAAGCCCACCGGTTCCGCCCTGCGGCTCGGCCGCTCCCGCGGAACGACCTGGCGGAACTCCAGGGCCGGCGGTGAAACCCCGCTGTCGAGAACGGTGATCCCCTTCTCGCTCCCGACCGAGAAACGCTTCCGCCCGCGGGCGGAGCCAACACGGAAGGAGTGAAGCCGTGTACACCGGATTCATCGGAGAAGTCGCCAGGATCGTGGCTGTGGGTGCGGACCATCTCGAGGTCGATGCACCGAAGGCGGCCGGCAGGCTACGCGCCGGCGGCTCGTTCAGCGTCGCAGGCGTGTGCGTCTCGGCCGAGGAGATCGACGGCGTGACGATCCGCTGCTCGCTGTCGGAGGAGACGCGGCGGCGCAGCACGCTGGGAGAGCTCGCGCCCGGCACGCGGGTGAACGTCGAGCTGCCGCTCGCGGCAGGCGACGCGCTCGAGGGGCATCTCGTGCAGGGCCACGTCGACGCGGTGGGAAAGGTCACCCGCGTCGACGGCCAGGGCGCCGGCCGGCGCGTCTGGATCCGGCCGCCCGAGCGGCTGGCGAAGGAGCTGGTGGCGAAGGGCTCGATCGCCGTCGACGGGGTGAGCCTCACCATCGCCGAGATCGTGCGGGACCGCTTCTCGGTCGCGCTGGTGCCCTCCACCCTCGAGAGCACGACGCTGGGCGCGCTCGAGGTCGGCGACCGCGTGAACCTGGAGACCGACCTGATCGGCAAGCTCGCCGCTCGCCACGGGGCGGCCACCCAGGCCGCCCTCGCGCGCAGCGTGGCGCGGGTTCCCTGGGCGGGCGTGGTGAGCGGTGCGCTCGGCGTCGAGAAGGTCGTCGCGCAGATCGCAGCCGGGGGGGCCGCGCTCGTCTGGGACCCGGAGCGCGAAGGCGAGGGCGACGTGATCGTCGCGGGCGTCGAGCTGAGGCCCGAGACGATGACCTTCATCCTGACGCAGGCGTGCAGCCATCCCACGGTGCCCTGCGACCGCGCGCGGCTCGATCGGCTGGGGATCGTGCCGATGCCCGGCGCCGGCGATCACCAGGGCACGGCGATGCACGTCTCCGTCGACCTCGCGAGCAGCACCGGCACGGGGGTCTCCGCTGCGGAGCGGGCGGCCACGATCCGCAGGCTCGCCGACCCGCAGGCGCGGCCGGAGGACTTCGTGGCGCCGGGTCACGTGTTCCCCCTCGCCGCGCGCCCGGGGCTGCTGCGCGAGCGGGGCGGGCACACCGAAGCGACCGTCGCCCTGTGTCACGCCGCCGGGCTGCCGACCGTCGGGGTTTGCTGCGAGGTGATGAATCGCGACGGCAGCATGGCGGGGCCCGGCGAGCTGGAGCGGTTCGCCCTCGAGTGGGGGCTGCCGCTGATCGAGATCGGCGAGCTCACGCGTCGGCTCTGAGGCCCGGAGCTCCAGGCCGGCTCGGCGCGGGCTGCGACGATCCGCGCCGGGCCGACTCTCGAGCCGCCGGTCCGCCGCGCTGCGTGCCCTCCGGCTGCGGGCAGGGCCCGGAAGGGCGCCAGGAAGAAACCCCAGATTAAACGCGAACTTTCGTTCGCGCAATGAGAGATTCCCTGCGTGCGGGAGCCCCGACCCCGGGGAGCGAGGAGCGCTGGATGGAGCACGCGACGAGCCGTGGCTATCGGATCGCCTTCGAGGTTCGCGGGGAGGGCCCGGCGGTGCTGCTCCAGCACGGCCTGCTCAGCCGGCGTGCGAGCTGGCACCGGAGCGGATTCGTCTCTGCGCTGGCGCGGGAGTTCCGGGTCGTCAGCGTCGACTCGCTCGGGCACGGGGACAGCGACAAGCCGGCCGATCCGCTCGCGTACCGGAAGGAGGCGCGCGCGGACGACCTCGCTGCGGTGCTCGACGCCGTCGAGATCGAGCGCGCGCACCTGGTCGGCTACTCGATGGGGGGCTGGATGGCGACCGCGTTCGCCGCTCGTCATCCCGGACGGCTCCTGTCGCTGACCGTCGGCGGCTGGGATCCCGTGGCCGGCAGGCCCGCCTCCCGCACGGCGCCTGCGATCGACCTCCCGACGCTGCTCGCGGGCGCGCGCGCGCGGGCGCCGGAGCTCACCGCCTGGATCACTCGGGAGGCCACGCCCGGTCTCCAGGCCTGCTGGGATGCGCTCGCGGACGTCGAGGGCGCCGAGGCGGCGCTGGCGCGGTGCCCGGCGCCCGTGCTGCTCTGGGCGGGGAGGGAGGACCCCGTCCACGACGCGCTGCAGGCGCTCGCCCGGCGGCTGCCGGGAGCCACGTTCTGCGCGGTGCCCGGCGACCACCTCGGAGCCATGACGACCCACGCGGCCGAGAGCATCGCTGCGCTGCGGGCGTTCCTGGCAGATCCGCCCGCGCCGGGCGCGCGGGCGCTGCGGCGCGACCGGCGGGATTCCTTTCCCACCTCGTAGCGTTTCGCCCCAGCGACGTGGCGCTGCGTCGAGGAACGCCTCGCGAGGGGCGCGCATCGCCGCGAGGCGGGCGCGGCATGGATTTCGCATCATGTGGGGTGGTGCCGTCCCTCCGGCACGCGAGGCAGCGATGGCCTACTCCCACTACGACCGCCTCACGTCCCTCGACTCCACCTTCCTCGCGATCGAGACACCGGCCGTCCACATGCACGTGGGCAGCGTCGCGATCTTCGAGGGCGCTCCCCTGCTCGCGAAGGACGGCGGCCTCGACCTCGAGCGCATCCACTCGCTGTCCGAGCCGACGCTGCGCCGCAGCGCCCGCTTCCGACAGCGGCTCGAGCGCATCCCCTTCTTCGACGACCCGGTCTGGGTGGACGACGCCACCTTCAACCTCGACTACCACCTGCGCCACACCAGCCTGCCCGAGCCCGGCGACGAGCGGCAGCTGAAGCGGCTGTGCGGCCGCATCTTCTCGCAGAAGCTCGACCTTCGACGGCCGCTCTGGGAAATGTGGTTCGTCGAAGGCCTGGAGGGCGGCCGCATCGCGGTGATCTCCAAGATCCACCACTGCATGGTCGACGGCATCGCGGGGATGGATCTGATGGCGGGGCTCATGGCGTCCCCCGAGCAGCTCGCTTCGGCTCCGACGGGGCGCTGGATGCCGCGGCCGGCTCCGTCTCCCGCCCAGCTGCTGGCCGGCGAGGTCGCGCGCCGCGCCGCGTTTCCGGCGCGCGTGGCCGGCGCCGGGCTGCGCGCCCTCGGCGCGCCGCTGCGGAGCCTCGGCGAGGCGCGCCACGCGCTCGGGTCGGTGGGGCAGCTGATCGTGGCGGGGATCGGCTCGGCCTCGCCGACGCCGCTGAACGACGAGATCGGTCCCCACCGGCGCTTCGACTGGACGCGCATGGACATCGCCGCCCTGAAGGAGGTGAAGGAGCGCTTCGGCGCCACGCTGAACGACGTGGTGCTGGCCATCGTCGCCGGTGGGGTGCGCCACTTCCTGAAGCGCCGGGGCGTGACGGTGGACGACCTCGACTTTCGCGCCATGGTGCCCGTGAGCGTGCGGCAGCAATCCGAGCGCGGGCAGGTCGGGAACCGCGTGGTGTCGGTGGCGGCGTCCCTGCCGGTCGACGAGCGCGACCCGGCGCGGCGCGTCGCGCGGGTGATCGAGTCCACGCGACGCTTCAAGACCTCCGGGATCGTCGAGGGCGGTGAGCTGCTCGAGGGCCTGGGGGAGCTCGCCATCAGCTCGCTGATGGCCGGCATCTCGCGCCTGGCGGCGCTGACGCGCGCCTTCAACCTGGTGGTCACGAACGTGCCCGGCCCCCAGATTCCGCTCCACATGCTCGGGGCGAAGCTCGAGGAGGTCTACCCGCTGGTGCCGCTCTTCACGAACCAGTGCCTCGGCATCGCCCTCTTCAGCTACGACGGCGGCCTCTACTGGGGCTTCAACGCGGACTGGGACGCGGTGCCCGATCTCCACGACCTGGCGGGGATGCTCCAGCAGGAGCTCGAGGTCCTCCGCAAGCTCGAGGCTCCGGCGGCGCCATGAGCGCTTTCTACGAGCGGCTCTCCGAGCTGGATCACTCCTTCCTGATCTACGAGGGGCCGAACTCGCCGATGCACGTCGGCGCGGTGCAGATCTACGAGGCGGGGCCCCTGCGCGCCTCGGACGGCACGATCGACATCGAGCGCATCGTCGAGTACGTGGGCTCCCGTCTCCACCGGATTCCGCGCTACCGGCAGCGGGTGCAGCCCGCGCCGATCGGCGGCCACCCGATCTGGGTCGACGACCCCCACCTGAACCTCCGCTACCACGTGCGCCACACGCGGCTTCCCAAGCCGGGCAGCGAGCGCATCCTGAAGCGCACCTGCGCGCGCATCCTCGAGCAGCCCCTCGACCTCGGCAAGCCGCTCTGGGAGCTCTGGGTGGTCGAGGGGCTCGAAGGGGACCGCCTCGCGGTGGTGAGCAAGACCCACCACTGCATGATCGACGGAATCTCGGGCGTCGACCTGCTGACGGTGCTGATGACGCCCCAGCCCACCGAGAAGGTCGAGCCGCCGCCGGTCTGGTTGGCGCGGCGTGCGCCGAGCGCGCTCGAGTACGCCGCGAGCGAGCTCGCCAGCGGCCTCGGCGCGCCGTTCCGCCTCGCGGGCGCGCTGAGCCGGGTCGCCCGCAACGAGGAGGGCGCCCGCGACGAGCTGGTCGAGCGCGTCCGCGCCACCGCCCGCCTCGCGGTGTCGAGCGCCTCCCTGGCGACGCCGGTGCCGTTCAACCAGCCGGTAGGGCCGCACCGCCGCTTCGACTGGCTGCCGATGAGCCTCGACGAGATCGACGCCGTGCGCGCGAAGCTCGGCGGCACCGTCAACGACGTGGTGCTCGCGGTCGTCGCCGGTGCGATGCGCCGCTATCTGAAGAAGTCGCGCCTGACGGACGTCGAGGGGCTCGAGTTCAAGGTGATGGCGCCGGTGAGCGTGCGCGACGTGGGCGGGCGCGGCCGGCTCGGCAACCGCGTCGCGGCCTGGTTCCTGCCCCTGCCGGTGGGGGAGCGCGACGCCGTGAAGCGCCTGGCGCGTGTGCGCGAGACCACCGAGCGGTTGAAGCAGCGCCACGAGGCCCTCGGTGCGGAGACGGTGACCCAGGCCCTGGAGTGGCTCGGCTCCACCCCGATCTCGCTCGGCGCCCGCCTGCTGGAGCGCACCGCGCCCTTCAACCTGGTGGTGACGAACGTTCCCGGCCCGCCTCGCGCGCTCTACCTGCTCGGAGCCCGCATGCTCGAAGCCCACCCGATGGTGCCGCTGCTGGGCACGCTCGGCCTCGGCATCGCGCTCTTCAGCTACTGCCGCACGATCTCCTGGGGCTTCACCGCCGACTGGGAGCTCGTTCCCGACCTCCACGATCTCGTGCTCGCCGTGGAGCAGGAGTTCGCGAAGCTGCGCGCGCGCGCGGCGCCCCGGGAAGGCTGAGCGCGTGCGCACCTGCATCGACGGGAACGAGGCCGCGGCGCGGGTGGCGCACCGGCTCTCCGAGGTGGTCGCGATCTACCCGATCACGCCGGCCTCGCCGATGGGCGAGCACGCCGACGCCTGGAGCAGCGAGGGCCGCGCCAACCTCTGGGGCACCGTCCCCGAGGTGATCGCCCTCCAGAGCGAGGCGGGCGCGGCCGCGGCGCTTCACGGTGCGGCCCAGTGCGGCGCGCTGGCGACGAGCTTCACGGCCTCCCAGGGGCTGCTGCTGATGCTCCCCAACATGTTCAAGATCGCCGGCGAGCTCACTCCCCTCGTGCTCCACGTCGCGGCGCGCGCGATCGCCACCCATGCGCTCTCGATCTTCGGCGACCACAGCGACGTGATGGCGGCCCGGACCACGGGCTTCGCGATGCTCTGCGCCTCGTCGGTGCAGGAGGCCCACGACTTCGCCCTGGTCGCCCACGCGGCCACGCTGCGCAGCCGGATCCCCTTCCTCCACTTCTTCGACGGCTTCCGGACCTCCCACGAGATCGCTTGCGTCGATCTCCTGGAGGACGCCGACCTCGCGGCGCTCGTCGACGAGGACGCGATCCGGGCGCACCGGGCGCGCCGTCTCACCCCGGACGCGCCGACGCTGCGCGGCACGGCCCAGAATCCCGACGTGTTCTTCCAGGCGCGCGAGGCCTGCCAGCCTTACCACGACGCGGTGCCGGGGATCGTCGAGGACCTGTTCGCCCGGCTCGCCGCGCGCTGCGGGCGCCGCTACGGCCTCGTCGACTACGTGGGCGCGCCCGACGCCGAGCGCGTGATCGTGCTGATGGGCTCGGGGGCGGGAGCGGCCGAAGAGGCGGCCCTGAAGCTCGTCGCGGAGGGCGAGCGCGTGGGGCTGGTGAAGCTCCGCTTGTTCCGCCCGTTCCCCGGCGCGGCGCTCGCCGCGGCGATCCCCGCGAGCGCCCGAGCCGTGGCCGTGCTCGATCGCACCAAGGAGCCCGGCGCGGCGGGCGAGCCGCTCTACGAGGAGACCGTGGCGGCGCTCTACGAGGCGCAGCTCGCCGGCGGGCGCCCGCTGCCGCGCGTCAGCGGGGGGCGCTACGGGCTCGCCTCGAAGGAGTTCACTCCGGCGATGGTGAAGGGCGTGTTCGACGAGCTGGCGCGCGAGGCCCCGCGCCGGCGCTTCAGCGTCGGCATCGTCGACGACGTCTCGCACACCAGCCTGCCGTGGGACCCCGGCTTCCAAGCCGAGGCCCCCGGGGTATGCGCGCTGTTTTTCGGCCTCGGTAGCGACGGCACCGTGGGCGCGGCGAAGAGCACCGTCCAGATCATCGGCGAGGAGACGCCGCTCCACGCCCAGGGCTACTTCGTCTACGACTCGAAGAAGTCCGGCGCGATCACGGTGTCCCACGTCCGCTTCGGCCCCGCGCCGATCCGCTCGAGCTACCAGATCGCCGAGGCCGACATCGTGGCCTGCCATCGCTTCGCGCTGCTCGAGCGGATCGACGTGCTGGAGCGCGCGGCGCCCGGCGCGCGCTTCCTGCTGAACAGCCCCTGGCCGGCCAGCGAGGTCTTCGACCATCTCCCGCGCGAGGTGCAGGAGCAGGTCCTCGACAAGCGCCTCGAGCTGTTCGTGGTGGACGCCGACCGGGTGGCGCGCGAGGTCGGGATGGGCGGGCGCATCAACACGGTGATGCAGCCCTGCTTCTTCGCCCTCGCCGGCGTGCTGCCCGCCGAGCAGGCGCTCGCGGCCATCCGCGCCTCCATCGAGAAGGCCTACGCGAAGCGCGGGCCGGCGGTGGTGAAGCGCAACCTCGCGGCCGTCGACCGCTCCCTCGAGGCGCTCGAAGCCGTGAAGCTCCCCGCGCGCGCGACGTCCGAGCTGCGGCGACCCCCGCCGGTGCCGCCGGGTGCGCCCGACTTCGTGACCCGCGTGACCGCGCAGATCCTGGCCGGGCGGGGAGATCGGCTGCCCGTGAGCGCGCTGCCGGCCGATGGTGTCTTCCCGACGGGAACCGCCCGCTACGAGAAGCGCGCCATCGCCCACGAGATCCCGCTCTGGGACCCGGCCCTCTGCATCGACTGCGGCAAGTGCGCGATGGCGTGCCCCCACGCGGCGATCCGGATGAAGGTGTACCCGCCGGCCGCCGCGGAGGCCGCGCCCGAGGATTTCCTGTCGAAGCCGTTCCGCTCGCGCGACCTTCCCGATCACCTGCTGACCATCCAGGTGGCGCCGGACGACTGCACGGGCTGCGGGGTGTGCGTCGACGTGTGCCCGGCCCGCAGCAAGGAGGAGGCGAAGCGCAAGGCGCTCAACATGGCGCCCGCCGTGGACCACCGCGAGCGGGAGCGCGGGTGCTTCGACTTCTTCCTCGGTCTTCCGGAGCTCGAGCCGGGGCAGCTCGACCCGTCGCAGGTCAAGTACGCGCAGGCGCGCGAGCCGCTCTTCGAGTTCTCGGGCGCGTGCGCCGGCTGCGGCGAGACGCCCTACCTGAAGCTGCTCTCCCAGCTCTTCGGCGATCGCCTGCTCGTGGCGAACGCGACGGGCTGCTCGTCGATCTACGGCGGCAACCTGCCGACCACGCCCTGGGCGGCGAACGCGGCGGGACGTGGCCCGGCGTGGGCGAACTCGCTGTTCGAGGACAACGCCGAGTTCGGCTTCGGCATGCGCCTGGCGCTCGAGCGGCAGACGGCGGAAGCGCGCCGCCTGCTCGCGGAGCTGACCCCGGAGGTCGGCGAGCCGCTCGCGCGCGCGATCCTCGAGGACACGGCCAGCGACGACGCGGCGCTGGCGACCCAGCGAGAGCGCGTGGCGGAGCTGGCCCGGCAGCTCGGGACGCTCGGGGATCCCCGCGCGCGCCGCCTGCTGGGGATCGCCGGCGACCTCGTGCGAAAGACAGTCTGGATCGTGGGGGGCGACGGCTGGGCCTACGACATCGGCTCGGCGGGTCTCGACCACGTGCTCGCCTCGGGCCGCAACGTGAACGTGCTGGTGCTCGACACCCAGGTCTACTCCAACACCGGCGGTCAGGCCTCGAAGGCGACGCCGCGGGGCGCCGTCGCGAAGTTCGCGGCGGGCGGGAAGAGCACCCCGCGCAAGGACATCGGCCTCATCGCCAGCGCCTACGGGAACGTCTACGTCGCGCAGGTAGCGCTCGGCGCGAACGACGCTCAGACCCTGAAGGCCTTCCTCGAAGCCGATGCCTGGCCCGGCCCGTCCCTCGTGATCGCCTACAGCACCTGCATCGCCCACGGCATCGACATGGCGCGCTCGATGTCGCACCAGCGCGACGCGGTGCGCAGCGGCTTCTGGCCGCTCTGGCGCTACCACCCGGCCGCCGACCCCCACCAGCATCCCTTCCAGCTCGACTCGCGCGCACCGTCGCTGCCGGTGCGGGAGTTCGCTGCCCTCGAGGCGCGCTTCGCCATGCTGATGCGGAGCGAGCCCGAGGCCGCCGAGCGCCTGCTGGCCCTCGCCCAGGCCGATGCGGACGAGCGCTGGCGCTACTACTCGCAGCTCGCGGGCCTGGAGCGGAGCGTGACCGACCTGCGCGCGGCGGAGCCGCTGCCCGGCCCGACGGCGCGGGAGGAGTGAGCGTGCCTGACCTGCGGAGCCGCTACCTCGGCCTCTCCCTGCGGACCCCGCTCGTGGCGTCGTCCTCGCCCCTCACGGGAGATCTCGACTCTCTGCGCAGGCTCGAGGACGCGGGCATCGCCGCCGTGGTGCTCCCCTCGCTCTTCGAGGAGGAGATCACCCACGCCTCCCTCGCGGTCCACGGCGCCCTCGAGGCCGGCGCCGGGACCTTCGCCGAGGCCCTCGACTACCATCCCGAGCGAGCGGACTACGCGGCGGGCCCCGATCGCTATCTGGAGCTGGTGGCCGCCGCCAAGCGCGCGCTCGGCGTGCCCGTGATCGCGAGCCTGAACGGCGACACGCCCGGCGGCTGGCTCGACCACGCGCGCTGGATCGAAGAGGCCGGGGCCGACGCCCTCGAGCTGAACCTCTACCAGGTGGCCGCCGATCCGGCGCATCCGAGCGCGCTGCTCGAGGCGCGCGACCTCGAGCTGGTGGCGGCGGTGCGCGCCGGCATCCGCATCCCTCTCGCCGTGAAGCTCTCGCCGTACTTCACCGGGCTCGCCCACTTCGCGCTGCGGCTGACCGAAGCCGGCGCCGACGGCCTCGTGCTCTTCAACCGCTTCTACCAGCCGGACCTCGACCTCGAGACCCTCGAGGTGGCGCCGCACCTGGTGCTGTCGAGCTCCGAGGAGCTGCGCCTGCCGCTGCGTTGGATCGGCATCCTGCGCGGCCGGGTGAAGGCCTCGCTGGCCGCCACCTCGGGCGTGCACAGCGCCGAGGACGTGCTCAAGGTGCTGCTCGCCGGCGCGGACGCGGCGATGCAGGCGTCCGCGCTCCTGCAGCGGGGCCCCGGACTGATCATCGAGCTCGAGGCGGCTCTCGCCCGCTGGCTCGAGGCGCGCGAGTACGAATCGGTGGAGCAGCTGAAGGGCAGCGTCTCCCAGCGCTCTGCGGAGGATCCCGAGGCCTTCGAGCGCGCCAACTACCGCAAGACGCTCCGCTCCTGGTCGAGCCCGACCCCGCGTTGACGAATGCTTCAGGAGGTGCCGTGCGTTTCATCCGCTCCTTCGACAGCCTGACGCTCGACGACATCCCGCTCGTCGGGGGCAAGAACGCCTCCTTCGGAGAGATGATCCGCGAGCTCCAGCCCCTCGGCGTGCGCGTTCCCGACGGGTTCGCGCTCACCGCCGAGGCCTACCAGGCGCTGCTCGACGGCCCCGGCGTTCGCGAGCGGCTCCGCGCCGCGCTGCGCGGGATCGACCTGCGCGACGTCGACTCGCTGCGTCGCGGCGGGGCGCTCGCCCGCAGCGCGGTCCGCGAGGCGCCGGTGCCGGCCGAGCTGCTGCGCGAGATCGAGGAGGCGTACGCCGCTCTCTGCAAACAGTATGGGCAGGAGGCCGCCGACGTCGCGGTGCGCTCCAGCGCAACGGCCGAGGATCTCCCGACCGCGAGCTTCGCGGGCCAGCAGGAGACCTATCTCAACGTGCACGGCGTCCCGCTCCTGGTGGAGGCCTGCCGCAAGTGCTTCGCGTCGCTCTTCACCGACCGGGCGATCTCCTACCGCGCCGAGCGCGGCTTCGACCACGAGAAGGTCTACCTGTCGATCGGCGTGCAGAAGATGGTGCGCTCGGACCTGGCTGGCTCGGGGGTGCTGTTCACCCTCGACACGGAGAGCGGCTTCGATCGCGTCGTGTTCATCACCGCCATCTACGGTCTCGGCGAGAACATCGTGCAAGGGGTCGTCAACCCCGACGAGTACATCGTGTTCAAGCCGACACTCGCGGAGATCTCCCGCCGACTCGGGTCGAAGGAGATCGCGATGGTCTACGACGAGGGCGGCGGCCGCGCGACGCGGAACGTGCCGGTGCGCGAGGCGCTGCGCCGGCAGTTCGTGCTCTCGCGCGAGGAGACGGTCGAGCTGGCGCGCTACGCGATCGCCATCGAAAAGCACTACAGCGCGCGGGCGGGGCAGCCCCGCCCGATGGACATCGAGTGGGCGAAGGACGGCCGCAGCGGTCAGCTCTTCATCGTGCAGGCGCGTCCCGAGACCGCCCACTCCCAGAGCGACGCGGCGAAGCTGGTGAGCTACCGCCTGAAGCAGCGGGGCGCGGTGCGGGTGCGCGGGCGCGCGGTGGGCAAGCAGATCGGCGCCGGGCCCGTGGCGCGCCTCGACCACGCCTCGCAGATGCACGACTTCCGGCCGGGCTCGGTGCTGGTCACCGCGATGACCGATCCGGACTGGGAACCCATCCTGAAGAACGCGTCCGCGATCGTGACGGATCGCGGCGGGCGCACCTGCCACGCCGCGATCGTCTCGCGCGAGCTCGGCATCCCCTGCGTCGTCGGCACCGGCAACGCGACCGTGGTGCTGCAGGCCGGCGATCCGGTGACGGTCTCCTGCGCGGAGGGCGAGGCGGGCCTGGTGCTCGAGGGGCTGCTCGACTTCGAGCGCAGCGAGGTCGACGTCCACGACCTGCCGAAGACGCGCACGGGCATCCTCGTGAACGTCGGGAGCCCCGAGCGCGCCTTCGAGCTCTCCTTCCTGCCCGTCGACGGGGTGGGGCTGGCCCGCGAGGAGTTCATCATCAGCGACGCCATCGGCATCCACCCGATGGCGCTGGTCCACCCCGAGCGCACGGACGCCGGCGCCCGGGAGCGGATCGCCGAGCGCATCCGCGGCTACCCGAGCGGCGCGGCGTTCTTCGAGGAAAAGCTCGCCGAGGGCGTCGCGCGCATCGCCGCGGCCTTCTACCCGCGGCCGGTGATCGTGCGCCTCAGCGACTTCAAGACCAACGAGTACGCGGGCCTCCTCGGCGGCGCGGCGTTCGAGCCGAAGGAGGAGAACCCGATGATCGGGTTCCGCGGCGCTTCGCGCTACGCCCACGAGGCCTACCGCGAGGGCTTCGCGCTCGAGTGCCATGCGCTGCGCCGCGTGCGCGAGGAGATGGGACTCGACAACGTGATCGTGATGATCCCCTTCTGCCGGACCGTGGACGAGGCGCAGCGCGTCCAGGCCGAGATGGCGAAGCACGGCCTCGAGCGCGGCGTGCGCGGGCTCCAGCTCTACGTCATGTGCGAGATCCCCTCGAACGTGCTGCTGATCGAGGAGTTCGCCCAGCACTTCGACGGCTTCTCGATCGGCTCGAACGACCTGACCCAGCTGGTGCTGGGCGTCGACCGCGACTCGGAGATCCTCGGGCCGGTGTTCGACGAGCGGAACCCCGCGGTGCTGCGCGCGCTCACGCTCGCGATCGAGGGGGCGCACCGGGCGGGACGCAAGATCGGCATCTGCGGTCAGGCGCCGAGCGACCATCCCGAGATCGCCGAGTTCCTGGTGCGGGCGGGCATCGACAGCCTCTCGCTGTCGACCGACGTCGCGCTGGCGACGAGGCTGGAGGTGGCCGCGCTCGAGGGGCGGCTCGCGGGCGCGGGGCCGGCGGAGCCCGAGCCGAGGTGAGCGCGCGTCGTGTCGCCGGGATCGCGCTGGGGTTGGCGGTGATCGCCGCCGGGGCCTTGCTGCGCGAGCCCGTCTCGCCGGCGGAGCTGCCAACCACGGGCTTCGCACCCCGCAAACAGCAGTGGGAGCGGGACGCCGGCAGCCCGGAGGCCGCGCGGCGCCTCATCCACGGGCGCCTCGCGGGCTGGCCGAGCCGCTTCCGCGTCGACCCTGCGGAGCTGCCCAAGGACGACCGCGAGTTCCTGTGGCGCGTCGCGCGGGACACCTGGCGCGGCCTCTCCGATCTGCGGGACCGCGAGAACGGGCTGCCCATCGACCACGTGCGCTTCGCGCCGGGGAGCGTCGACCCCGCCGCTGCGGAGATCGGCGACTACACCAGCCCCTCGACGCTGGGTCTCTACGTGGTCGCCATCGTCGCCGCGCGGGAGCTCGGCCTCATCGACGACGCCGAGACCGTCGTGCGCCTGCGGCAGACGCTCTTCACGGTGCGCGAGCTCGAGACCTGGTCGAGCATGTTCTTCAACTACTACGACACCACCACCCTGGAGCGCACCAGCGATTTCCTCTCGTTCATCGACTCGGCGTGGATGACGGCGGGCGCGATGTTGGTCCGACAGACGTTTCCCGACCTCACCCAGGAGGTGAGCGAGCGGATCCAGCTGCGCAATCACCGTTTCTTCTACGACGAGAGCCAGGAGCTGATGTCGATCGGCCACTTCGTCGACAAGGGGGAACGCTCGCCGCACCACTACGGGGTGTTCTACACCGAGGCGCGTCTCGGGAGCCTGATCGCGATCGGAAAGGGCGACGTTCCGGAGCGGCACTGGTACCGGATGGTGCGTACCCCGCCGGACCAGGCGTCCCTCTTGCAAACGGCGGCGAGGCTCAAGCGGCTCGCCAACGGCCACGAGGTGCTGACCGGAACCTACGCCTGGCGCGGCCTGGCCTACATCCCTTCGTGGGGCGGCAGCCTCTTCGAAGCGCTCATGCCGACCCTGCTGGTCGACGAGGACGCCCTGTCGCCGCGCAGCCTCGGGCGCAACGGCCGGATCCACATCGAGGTGCAGCGGCGCTACGCGCTGGAGGAGCTCGGCTACCCGGTCTGGGGCATGTCGCCGAGCATGGCGCCCGGGGCGCCGCGCGAGTCCTCCTATCGCGAATACGGCGTGCCGGTGCTGGGGGCGTTCGGCTACCCGGCGCAGGCGGTCACGCCCCACGCCTCCGCCCTCGCCCTGCCGTTCGCGCCGGAGGCCGCGATCGCGAACCTGCGCCGCCTGGCGGAGCTCTACCCCATCTACGGGGAGTACGGCTTCTACGACGCCGTGGATCCGCGCAGCGGAGAGGTGGTGCCGGCCTACCTGGCCCTCGACCAGTCGATGCTCTTCATCGCGCTGGCCAACCACCTGAAGGGCGGCGTGATCCAGCGGCGCTTCGCGTCCGACCCGATCGCGGCGCGCGCTCTGCCGCTGCTCGCAGTCGAGGATTTCTTCGAGTGACGCGGGGCCGAAAGGCGCGCAAGCACCTAGTTGTGGATCGAAGAATGGGTCCCGAGAGGGGTAAAGCCGTGACCTGGCGGGGAGATCGGCTTCAGACGGCGTAGCGGAGCGTGTGACTCCGGCAGCGCGCCAGCCGCCGCGTGGGGATGCGCGCGAAGTAGCAGCGCTCGACCCAGGGACTGAGCGGCTGGCGCCACGGGAACAGGCGCTCCGCCAGCACC
>Ga0209706_10000236_pt1 | contig 30643 bp, 30 predicted proteins | sample PPLLaktember2015_6_FD_187263 | JGI IMG/M metagenome (GOLD analysis project Ga0209706, IMG submission 187263) | Freshwater sediment microbial communities from Prairie Pothole Lake near Jamestown, North Dakota, USA - PPLs Lake P8 Core (1) Depth... | ecosystem: Environmental > Aquatic > Freshwater...
GCAGGCCGGAAGCAATGCCGCCACGGAAATGGCGAACAGGCTCGCGGCCGAGGCCCGTGAGATGCTGCATGAATCGTTTTGTTTGTTCTTGTGGGGCGGGGGCACGGGTCAATCCTCCGTCGTGTTGTTTGAGCCGGATTGTAGAGTCATCGCGCAGAGCGCATGCGCGGCCGCATTTCGCTGCCCGATCAACGATACCCGAGGCAGATCGATCGAATGGTGACCAGATGGGTGCGTCGCCCCGCGCCAGAAATGTGCGTGGGCCTCCAGCGTTCATGCGAAGTGTCGAGCGCCGCGATTGACACTGTCTTCGCGCTCGCCCGGAACTTATGTCAGCGGATTGCGTGCCAGCGGAGGGTTCTTCGCGAAGTAGCGCTTGATTCCGGCCATGATCGCGCGTGCCATCTGGTCCTGGTAGTCGTCATCGCGCAGTCGCGCTTCCTCGGCCGGATTGCTGATGAATGCGGTCTCGATCAGGATCGATGGAATGTCGGGTGCCTTCAGTACCGCGAAACCGGCCTGCTCGACGCGCGGCTTGTGCAGGCGGTTGACGCGCTCCAGCTCGCGCAGCACGGTGTTACCCAGCCTCAAGCTGTCGTTGATCTGCGCGGTCGTCGACAGATCGAGCAGAACGCGCGCGAGCTGTCGATCATGCGATGCAAGATTGATTCCGCCGACCAGATCGGCATCGTTCTCGCGCTTCGCCATCCAGGCCGCCGCGGAGCTCGATGCACCGTTTTCGGACAGCGCGAACACCGACGAGCCGCGCACGTCGGGCCGGATCCATGCGTCTGCGTGGATCGAGACGAACAGGTCCGCCTGTACCGCGCGTGCCTTGGCGACGCGCGTGCGCAGCGGCACGAAGTAGTCGCCGTCGCGGGTCATCGCCGCGCGCAGCGAGCGGTCCGTGACGATCATCTCGCGCAGCCGGCGCGCGATCGCCAGCGTGACAGTCTTTTCGTACGTGCCCCTGCGGCCAACCGCGCCGGGATCCTCGCCGCCATGACCCGGATCGATCGCGACCGTCAGGATGCGCTGCATGTCGGCGTCGTTGCGGCGGGTGGCCGAACGCGGAGCGCGGTTCGGGCCCTGCACGATCGAGCGGTCGCTGTCCGGACGCAGATCCGGCGGCAGGAAGTCCGGGTCGCGCGGTCGCGCCTGCTCGCGCAGCAGCGCCAGCAACGGGTCCGGCGGATTGAGCGGATACAGATCTAGCACGAGCCGATGCTGGTACGGCCCGACCGGCTCGAGCGAAAACACCTGTGGCCTGATGTCCTCCTTCAGTTCGATCACCAGGCGGACGACCTTCGGCCGGTTCTGGCCCACTCGAACGACGCTGATATACGGATCGTTTGATTCGACCTTGCCGACCAGTTCCCTCAGAGTCGGCGTCAGGTCGATGCCTTCGACGTCAACCACCAGCCGCAGCGGCGGGACATCCTTGACCATGAAGTGCGAAAACTTCAGCGGCGCGTCGTGCTCGAGCGTGACGCGCGTGTAATCGGTGGCGGGCCAGAGTCGCACCGCCAGCAACGTCGCACCGCGAGCGATCTCTAGCGGGGTGAGCGCAAGAACGAGCGTTCCGCCGGCGGCCCCGATCAGGTTCCGCCGCTCCCGGCTTGGTACTCCGCGATCGCACTCGTCAGGCATGCCTGGCCCAGTTCGCTTGTGGCGGCGAGCGATGCAAGCCGCCCGTCGCCTTCCACCTTCAACGTGATCGAGATGTCGCTGGTTGGCAGCCGGTCACCGGCACGTTCAGGCCACTCGATCGCGCACAGTCGGCCCGGTCCGAACAGCTCCCGGAAGCCGGACGATCCGAAATCCGACGGATCGCTAAAACGATAAAAATCAAAGTGGTAGAAGTCTAAGCTCGAAACGGCATAAGGTTCAACTAGCGCGTAGGTGGGGCTTTTTACCGAGCCGACGACTCCCAGGGCCCGCAACATGGCCCGAATCAGCGCCGTCTTGCCGGCGCCGAGGTCGCCCGAAAGACCCATCTGCAGGCCGCGTTCGCGGATCTCCGTGAGATGGACCTGCACTGCACGCGCGAGGGCATGTCCGAGCGCTGCGGTCGCTTCCGGGTCGGCCAGTTTCAGCTGCCACGAAGTGAGCGTGCGCGCAGTCGGCACCTAGAATCCCATTGATGATCAGAGCGGAGTCCGCCGAGAATACCTGCGCCGAGTCGCGGGACTGGAACGGGTTGGTCCAGAAGATTCGGGCGTGGGCCTCCGAACTGGGTTTTGCCCGCATCGGGATTTCCGACGTCGATGTCACCGACGCGGCGGCACGACTCGATGCGTGGCTGGAAGAGGGCCGGCATGGCGAGATGGCGTATCTGCAGCGCCATGCCGGATTGCGCGCAGACCCGGCCCGGCTGGTGCCCGGCGCTCTGCGCGTGATCAGCGGCCGCATCGATTACCTGCCGCGCGGCACGCCGCCCGACTGGGCGGAGCGCGAATTTCGACGCTTGCATGATCCGGGCACCGCGGTCGTCTCACTCTACGCGCGCGGCCGCGACTACCACAAGGTGCTGCGCAGCCGCCTGCAGCAGCTCGCGACGCGCATCGAAGCAGAGGTCGGGTCGTTCCAATATCGGGTCGCGACCGACTCGGCGCCGGTGCTGGAAGTCGAACTGGCGCGCAAGTCGGGCATCGGCTGGCGCGGCAAGCACACGCTGCTGCTGTCGCAGGACGCCGGCTCGATGTTCTTCATCGGCGAGATCCTGACCGACCTTCCGCTGCCGGTCGATGCGCCGGTCGGCGATCACTGCGGCACGTGTTCTCGCTGCATCGACATCTGTCCAACCCGGGCGATCACCGGCCCCTACGAACTCGATGCGCGCCGCTGCATTTCATACCTGACGATCGAGCTGCCGGGAGCGATCCCGGAGGATTTGCGGCCGCTCGTCGGCAACCGGGTGTACGGCTGCGATGACTGCCAGCTCGTCTGTCCCTGGAACAAGTTCGCGCGGGTTTCCGAACTGCCGGACTTCGACGTGCGCCACGGTCTCGACACGTCGACGCTGGTCGAACTCTTCGCCTGGACCGAGGCCGAGTTCGACGAGCGCCACGCCGGATCGGCGATCCGCCGCATCGGCCACGAACGCTGGCTGCGCAACCTCGCGGTCGCGCTCGGCAACGCGCCGACATCGCCGGAAGTGCTCACAGCGCTGCGCGCGCGCGCCGACGATCCGAGTCCGCTCGTGCGCGAGCACGTCGACTGGGCGCTGCGACGGCACGCGGCCTGATCATGCGGGTGCGAAGCCGACCCAGAGCGGCAGCGTCGCCATCGCGAGCAGGGTCTGCATCGTCACCAGAACCGCGACCGGCGCCGCATGTCCGCCCATGCGCGCCGCGAGGATGTACGCACTCGACGCCGTCGGCAGCGCGGCAAACAGCACGACGACCTGCGCTTCCACGCCGCGCAATCCGAGCAGGATGACAAGAGCGGTTGCGGCCGCCGGCACCAGCAGCAGCTTGACGACCGTGAACCAGATCATCGTTGCCCGATCGTCGCGCACCGTGTCGAACGCGAGCCCGGCGCCGATGCACAGCAGCCCGACCGCGAGGCTCGCGCCGCCAAGCCGCGCCAGGAAATTGGCAACGGGCAGCGGCAGCTCGACCCCTGCAAAGTTGGCCACGAGTCCGGCGACGGTCGACAGGACCAGTGGATTGATGGCCAGCTCGCGCAGCACATTGGCGCCCTGGTGCCGCGCCAGCGCATACACCGCGAACACGTTCGCAAGCGGAATGCAGAACGCGATGATCAGCGCCAACAGCGCGACGCCGCGCGCGCCGAACAGCGACTGCGCGAGCGCGAGTCCGACGTAGGAGTTGTAGCGGAACGCGGTCTGCACACAGCTCGCGAAAAGCTCACGGCGCGGCCGGAACAGTGGCCGTGCCAGGAAGCCGAGCGCAACCGCGATCAGGAAGCTCGCGACCGCGGCGGCGAGCAGCTTGCCGTCGGTCGTCAGCGAAAACTTCGCGCCGACGATTGCGCTGAAGAGCAGTGGCGGAAAGAGCACGTAGTAGACGAGCTTCTCGGCGCCGTCCCAGAAGCCGCGCGGATACGTGAAGCGACGTGCCAGGATCGCGCCGAGCAGGATCAGCCCGAAATCGGGCAGCATCAGCAATACGTTGGGTGTCATCGCGGCGCGCAGTGTAGGGTGCGCAAGTCTAGAGAGCGCTTGGCATTCAGGCTGCGCAATTCGCGCTGCGCCCGTATAATCCGCGGCTCGCTGGATGTTGAAACTGCGGGATTAAAGCCGCGGGATCAAACCGCGGGATCAAGGCTGCTGTAGCTCAGTTGGTAGAGCAACTGATTCGTAATCAGTAGGTCGGTGGTTCGAGTCCACTCAGCAGCACCAACACATCCTGGGCAGCACCCGCCCGAGCATTGAACCCGGCGGGTACTGCGACTAGTCCCGGATTCCAGCGATCCTTCGCTGCCAGTTTCACGCAAGCCCTCGCAGTTGGCCTATCGTCCTGTCGTAGTGTGCGCGGCGACGAACCGCGCCCGACCCGCGACCGAAGTGCCGGCTGCGGCCGTTCTCAGAACGACGCACGTGGGGAGACTGGCCATGTCTGCAGCGTCAGCGGCATCCGCCGCATCCATCAATTGGGCCGCGATCGACGCGGATCCCCGCTTCCAGAAACTGCATCACAAGAAGGTGAGCTTCCTGCTCGGACTGATGATCTTTTCGGTCGCTTACTACTTTCTGTTGCCGATCGGGGCGGCCTACTTCCCGCAACTCTTCGGGATCAGGGTCTGGGGTCCGATCAACGTCGGGCTGCTGTTCGCGCTGTCCGAATTCATCGTCGCCTGGGCGATCGCCTTTTACTACTCGCGCCGCGCCAACCGCGAATTCGATGCGATGGCGCGCGAGTTGATCGCCGACGCTGAAAAGATCGGGAGCTGAGCGATGAACAAACGACACGCGCTCTACCTGGCCGCCGGCGCGCTCGCTTTGCCACTGGTGGCGATGCCGGCCCTTGCCCAGGGTGCAGTGGCCAGCGAATGGCGCTGGCTCACCTTCACGGTGTTCGCCGCGATCATCGGCGTGACGATGTTCGTCACATACCTCGCCGCCAAGCGCGTCAAGTCGGTCGCGGACTTCTATACCGCAGGCGGCGGCGTTTCAGGCCTGCAGAACGGCTGGGCGATCGCCGGCGACTATCTTTCGGCCGCTTCGTTCCTCGGCATTGCGGGCCTGATCTCACTCTACGGCTACGACGGCTTCATGTATTCGGTGGGCTGGCTGGTCGCATACATCACCGTGCTGCTCGTGATCGCCGAGCCCTGCCGCAACATCGGCAAGTACACGCTGGCCGACATCCTGGCCTATCGCAACGACCCGAAGAAGGTGCGCGTGGTCGGCGCGATCTCGGTGATCACCGTGTCGACGTTCTATCTGACCGCGCAGATGGTCGGAGGCGGCGTGCTGGTCAAGACGCTGATCGGCATCGATTACGAGATCTCGGTAATCGCGGTCGGCATCCTGATGCTGGGCTATGTGTTGTTCGGCGGCATGGTCGCTACGACCTGGGTGCAGATCATCAAGGCGGTTCTGCTGGTCACGGCGTCGATCCTGCTGGTCATGTTCGTCTGGCTGCCGTACGGCTTTTCGCTGCCGGCATTCCTGCAGGCTGCGATCGGCGATACCAAAGTGCAGGCACAGGTTGCCACGCTGCTGGGCGATGCCTCGAAGAATATGACGGCCGCCGAACTCGGCCAGCGCTTCCTCGAACCCGGACTCCTGTTCAAGGCGCCGATCGATCAGATCTCGCTTGGCATGGCACTGGTGTTCGGCACCGCGGGCCTGCCGCATATCCTGATGCGCTTCTTCACGGTGCCGACCGCCCAGGAAGCGCGCAAGTCGGTGATCTGGGCGATGGCGATCATCGGCGGCTTCTATGTGCTGACCTTGTTCCTGGGCCTCGGTGCGGCGATGCACGTCGGCGCGGCCAACATCCGCGCGGTCGATGCCGGCGGCAACATGGCGGCTCCGCTGCTGGCGCAATTCGTCGGCGGCGGCGGCGACAGCTTCCTCGGCAACCTCTTCCTCGCCTTCGTGGCCGCGGTGGCCTTCGCCACGATCGTTGCAGTGGTTGCGGGTCTGGTGCTGGCGGCGGCGAGCGCAATGGCGCACGACCTGTACGTCGGCGTGATCCGCGGCGAGCATGTGACGCCGCAGGAGCAGGTCAAGGCGGCGCGCATCGCCACCGTGATCGTCGGTGCGATGGCCATTGCGATCGGTATCGCGGCCAAGGGACAGAACGTCGCGCACCTGGTCGCGCTGGCGTTCGCAGTCGCGGCATCGGCCAACTTCCCCTGCGTGCTGCTGACGCTGTACTGGAAGCGCTGCAACACGGGCGGCATCATGGCCGGCATGGTGGTCGGTACGCTGACCGCCATCGGCCTGGTGCTCGTGTCGCCGAACATGACGTATCCGAAGGCGATCAAGGCGGCGGCCCAGAAGGTGGTCGAAGGCGCACCGGCGCGCGCAGCGGCGCTGAACGAGGCGAAGTCATCGGGCGATGCGGCCAAGGTTGCTAAGGCCGAGAACGACCTGCGCGCACTTGACGCCGGCGTCGCCAAGGCCAGGGACGACCTGAAGCGTCTGGAAAACGACAACACGAGCCTGGTCGGCCTCGAGAAGCCACTGTTCGAACTGAAGAATCCTGGACTGATCTCGATCCCGCTCGGATTCCTCGCGGTCATCCTCGGGTCACTGCTGTATCGCGACCGCCGCGCCGAGGAGATGTGGGACGAGCTTTATGTGCGCCAGAACACGGGCATCCTGGCCGCGAGGGCACAAGCACACTGACGCTCGCGTCAGTGTGCCTGTGCTGCGCACTGGATCGGGATGCAGGGGAGGCTGTTTCACCGCCCCCTCTGGACTCCCCCGAGCGTGGTCTGGGAGAGCGGCACGCGAACCACGTCGCAAGGGCCTCGAAAGGGGCCCTTGCCATGTCTATGCTTGAAGGCATCCGGCCAGGCGCGTAGAGCATGAACAAGCCCACCACTCCGCCGCTCGTCTTCGAGGCCGTTCGCGACTTCCTTGCCAAGCACGCGCCCTATTCGAAGATGCGCGAGGATGCGTTCGCGTTCCTGATCCCGCGGCTCAAGCTCGCCTACTTTCCGAAGGACAGCGTGATCGTCGATCGCGAGACGACGCAGTTCACACCGCTTTTCATCATCCAGCGCGGCACGGTCACGAGCCAGACGGCAGGCCTGGACACGCTGCCCGACCGGGTCCTCAGCCCGGGCGAGTCCTTTCCTGTCGGCGCGCTTTCCGCAGGCGGCCGGCCGACCCGAAGCTATCGCGCCGTCGACGATGTCTTCGCCTACCAGCTCGCGCTGTCGGACTTCGACGGCCTGCGCCGGATCTCGCCTGAGTTTGCGGCCTACTGCGGCGAGGCGGTCACCGTGCTCGCTCAGCAGTCGCTGGCTGAACTGCAGCGTCACTACAGCCAGGTTGCAGCCGACCAGCACACGCTGGCGCGGCCGCTCGGCGAGCTGATCCAGCGCGATCCGGTCACCTGCCCGGTGTCTTCGACGTTGCGCGAAGCGGTGGGCCTGATGCGCGAACACGGGGTGCGCACGATCGTGCTGGTCGACGAAGGGCAGCGCGCATGCGGCATTCTCACGCTCAACGACCTGCGCGACAGGGTCGTCCTCGATGAGCTGCCGTTGGACACGCCTGCGATGCAGGTGGCGACATCCGACCCCACGACGCTTTCTGCAGACGCGAGCGCCGCCGACGCGATCCAACTGATGGCGACCAGCGGTTTTCACCAGGTCATCGTGATTGATCACGGCCGCGTTCGCGGTGTCGTCTCCGAACGCGACCTGTTTGCGCTGCAACGGGTTTCGCTGCGGCAGGTGCATCAAGTGATCGGTTCGGCGCGCACGATCGCCGCGCTCAAGCATGCGGCCGGCGATATCCGCAACCTGACCCGCAACCTGCTTGCGCAAGGCGTCGGCGCAGAGGCGCTGACGCGCACGATCGCGGCCCTCAACGACACTCTGACGCGACAGGTGCTCGTCCTGGTGCAGCACGAGCATCCGCCTCTGAGTGTGCCGTGGTGCTGGCTTGCGCTCGGGTCGGAAGGCCGCGGGGAGCAGACCCTCGCGACCGACCAGGACAATGCGCTGATCTTTGCGGCCGCGGAGGAGGGCTCGGTCGAAGCGGTGCGCAAGGCGCTGCTGTCGTTCGCGCGCGAGGTCAACGATGCGCTGGCGCAGCTGGGATTTCCGCTCTGTATCGGCGGGATCATGGCCTCCAATCCCGCCTGGTGCCTGACCGCCGACGAATGGCGCAGGCAATTCACGTCGTGGCTGACCGAGCCCACGCCCGCGGCACTGCTCAATGCCAACATCTTCTTTGACTTCCGGCCGCTTGCCGGGGAGGCCCGTCTCGCTGAGGAACTGCGTTCATGGCTCCTCGCGCGCACGCAGGGCAACCAGCTGTTTCTGCGCCTGATGGTGGCTAACGCGTTGCAGACCGAGCCGCCGCTCGGACTGATCCGGGCCTTTGCGGTCGAGGAAATCGACGGGATGCTCGACCTGAAGACCCGCGGCACGCGGGTTTTTGTCGATGCGGCGCGCGTGTTCGCGCTCGCGGAGGGCATTTCGGAAACAGGAACGGTGGAGCGGCTGCGCAACGCCGGCAGCCGGCTCGGTGCCGAGGAAAAGCACGTCGCCGCCACGATCGAGGCATTCCACTATCTGCAGATCCTGCGGCTTCGAACCCAGGAGAACCCGAGCGGCGGAGTCAATCGCATCGATCCGCAGCAACTGAACGAGGTCGACCAGCGCATGCTGCAGGAGGCGTTCCGTCAGGCGCGCAAGCTGCAGCAACGGCTGCAGTCCACTTATGCGCGCTTCTGAGGAGAAGGTGTGGGCGTGATCGCGAGGCTGGTTCGATCGCGGCCGAGCGTCGGTGCGATGCTGGGGCAGCGCCTGCACGCGCTGGCCGAAGTCGCGGGGCCTCCGATCCGGCGTTCGCACCGGATGAATCGCTACGTCACCGTCGACGTCGAAACGACCGGGTTCGACATGGCGAAGGATCGCGTGATCTCGATCGGCGCGGTCGCGGTAAATCGCGGCCGCGTCGATCTCGCCGACTGCTTCGAGGTCGTATTGCGCCAGCGCGAATCCTCGACTGCGGCGAACATTCTCGTGCATCAGATCGGGGGCCAGCAGCAGCTGGCCGGCATTGATCCGGCGGAGGCGCTGGTGAGCTTTCTTGAACACGTTCGGCTCGCTCCGCTGGTGGCGTTCCGGGCTGACTTCGATCAGACGATGCTCGAACGTGAACTCGACGAAGTGCTCGGCCTGCGCACCCAAAGCCTGTGGATCGACCTCGCCAAGCTGATGCCGGCGCTGTTTCCTTCCAACGACTGCCGCACGATGGACGACTGGCTTGCGCGTTTCGGCATTCAGTTGATCGCCCGGCATGATGCATTGGCCGACGCGTTCGCAACCGCGCAGATGTTGCAGGTGGTGCTTGCCGCCGCCGATCGGGTCGGCATGGACTGCCCGGCCAAGCTCGACGAGATGCAGCGCGCCCAGCACTGGCTCGGCAAGCGCTAGCGCTCGCCTGCTTTCCCGGGGCCGATCGCTGCGTCAGCCAGTGCGTCGGCAACGGTCGGGTAATCCAGCCGAACCCTCAGTTCGTTCTTCACTCGACGGTTCCCGAGGCGTCTCGATTCGTTCATGAACGAATACATCATCGGCGACACGGCGGCCTTCAGTTCATTGCGCGGCAGGCGGGGTGGTCGCGGCAGCCCGTACGCATCGGCGACCTGGTCGAAGTATTCGCCCATCATCAGCGCGCTGTCGTCGACCGCGTTGTAGACGCGCGCCGGTGCGCCCCGGTGGAGCGCAGCGATTGAGATGCGCGCGAGGTCCTCCGCGTGGATGTGATTGGTGTGGACGTCGTCAGCAGGCGCGAGTGCCGGCAGACGCTGCCGCAGGCGTTCGAGGGGCAGCCGGTCGTGTGCGTAGATGCCGGGCACGCGCAGCACGGCGGCGCGCAGTCGAACGCGCATCGTCCGCTCGGCATCAGCCCGCCGCACGCCGCGCTCGGTGCCTGGCCGCGTCGGTGCGGTCTCGTCGATCAGCCGGCCGCCGACGTCGCCGTAGACCCCGGTCGTGCTGATGTAGACCGCGCGGTCGCCTTCGTGCGGCACGATCGCATGTACAAGGTTCCGCGTGCGCCGGTCGATGTTGCCCGCGTTGTTCGGCGGTGCCAGGTGGATCACTCTTCGTCCGAACGCCCTGATGCGCGTCAGCGAGCCGCGGTCGTCGAGATCGCCGACGATGGGCACCGCGCCGGCGACCCTGAGCGTGGCGATGCGCGCCCGCGAGGACGTCAGCGCGACGATACGGAAGCGGTTCTTCAGCCGTGCGACAATCCGCAGCCCGACGTCGCCGCAGCCGACGATCAGCAGGCGCGGGCGACCGAGTTTGCGGCCGCGCCTCTCCTCGAATCCGGCCGGCGGCGCGTGCTCACACGATTCCATCCGCCAATTCTATGGGCTACACCGTCACCATCCGGCCGAGCGGTCGCAGCTTCGTCGTCGAAGGCGAGGAAACCGTTCTTGAAGCCGCGCTCAGGAACGGCGTGGGACTCGCTTACGGCTGCAAGAACGGCGCGTGCGGCACTTGTCGCGGCAAGGTGCTCGAAGGGTCGCTGGTCCATCGCGCGCACTCGTCTTCGGCGCTGTCGCCGGCCGATGAGGCCAAGGGCTTTGCGCTCTTCTGCAGCGCGCGGCCCACCTCGGATCTCGTCATCGAAGCGCGCGAGTTGTCCGGCTTCGGCGACATTCCGGTCCGCAAGATGCCGGCGCGCATCGCGAAGATCGAACGGCCGGCGCCCGACGTGGCGATCATCTCGCTGCAGTTGCCGGCGAACGAGCGCCTGCAATTCCTCGCGGGCCAGTACCTCGATTTCATTCTGAAGGACGGTGCGCGCCGGCAATATTCGATCGCGACCGCGCCGCACGCCGACGAACTGATCCAACTGCATGTGCGCCATACGCCGGGGGGCGCCTTCACCGACCGCCTGTTCGGCGTCGTCGAGCCGCCGGTCAAGGAGCGCGACATCATGCGGGTCGAGGCTCCGCTCGGAACCTTCTTTCTGCGCGAGGACAATGCGCGCCCGATCGTGCTGCTCGCCGGCGGCACCGGCTTTGCGCCGATCAAGGCGATCGCCGAGCACATCTTCCACAAGCGGATCAATCGCGACGAGCCGGACCGGCCCGCTCGCCCGGTATCCCTTTACTGGGGCGCGCGGACGCCGCGCGACCTCTACATGAATGAACTTCCCGAGCAGTGGGCGCGCGAGCAGCCGAATTTCCGCTACGTGCCGGTGCTGTCCGAGCCGCAGCCCGGGGACGACTGGACCGGGCGGACCGGATTCGTCCATCGCGCGGTGATGGAGGACCTGCCGGACCTTTCCGCGCATCAGGTCTATGCGTGCGGCGCGCCGGCGATGGTCGACGCGGCCCGGCGCGACTTCGTGCAGCAGTGTGGAATGCAGGACGAGAATTTCCTGGCGGATGCGTTCACGACGCAGGCGGACCTCGTGAACGCGTGATCTTGGCGAGCGGAGGCGACGTGGCCAAACCAAAGATCTTCATTGATGGCGAACACGGCACGACCGGACTGGAGATTCGCGAACGCCTGGCTGGCCGCACAGATGTCGAGCTGGTCAGCCTGCCGGCCGAGAAGCGCAAGGACGCCGCTGCCAAGCGCGACGTGATCCGCGACGTCGACCTGGTCGTGCTGTGCCTGCCAGACGACGCGGCGCGCGAGACCGTTGCAATGATCGAAGGCCGGACGCGCGTGGTCGATGCGAGCAGCGCGCACCGAACCGCGGCGGGCTGGGTCTACGGGTTTCCGGAACTCACGCGCAGCCAGCGCGCGGCCGTCGCCGGCGCACGGCTCGTCTCCAGCCCCGGCTGCTATCCCACCGGGTTCCTGGCGGCGGTACGGCCGCTGCGCGAGCGCAACCTGCTCGCAGCCGACCATGCGGTCGCCGTCCATGCGGTCTCCGGATATTCGGGTGGCGGCCGCAAGATGATCGAGGCCTTCGAGCAGCCGGGAGGCACTTCGGTCAATTTCGGCGTCTATGGACTGAACCTCGCGCACAAGCATGTGCCCGAGATGCAGATGCATGGCCTGCTCGAGAGGCCTCCCATCTTCGCGCCCTCGGTTGGACGCTTTCGGCGCGGCATGCTGGTCTCGGTGCCGCTCGCCACCGCGCAACTGCCGGGCGGCCCTAAGGGCGCGGATCTGCATGCGGCCTACGTTGAGCACTTTTCGGACTCGCATTTCGTCAGCGTGCGGCCGCTGAACGACATGGCGGCATTGCAGGACGCCACGTTCATCGAACCCGAGGCGCTGAACGGCACAAACCGCCTCGAGATCTTCGTCTTTGCGAATGACAGCCGGCAGCAGGCGATCGTCATCGCGCGCCTCGACAATCTCGGCAAGGGCGCGAGCGGCGCCGCCGTGCAGAACATCAACCTGATGCTCGGCCTGCCCGAGGCGTCGGGTCTTGACTGATGCTGTACACGCCGGCTCATTTCTCGGTCGAGGATCGCGCAGTCGCGCTCGCGCTGATGCGCGAACACCCGCTCGCGGTGATCGTCAGCGGCGGCGACGAGCCTTTCGTCTCGCACGTGCCAGTGGTCATCGTGCAGGAAGGCGAGGCGCTGCAGTTGCTCGGACATGTCGCGCGCGCCAATCCGCACTGGCGCCAGTGGAAGGGCGGCCAGCGGCTGATCGCGATCTTCCAGGGCCCCGATGCTTATATCTCGCCGTTTCACTACGAGTCCCGCGAGTCGGTCCCGACCTGGAACTACGCGGTCGTCCACGCGCAGGGTTCGTTGACGGTGCTGGACACCTCGGAAGCCAAGGAGGTCGTGCTGAAACACCTGATCGACCGCCACGATCCGCCTTATCGGGAACGGTGGGACGAACTCGACGCGGGATACCGCGAGCGCATGAAAGCCGCGATCGTCGCTTTCAGGATCGACGTGGACCGCATCGACGCCAAGTTCAAGCTCAGCCAGAATCGATCCGCGGCGGACCGCGCCGGTGTGCTGGCTGCGATGCGGCAGGGAGGGCCGAAGGAAATCGAGCTTGCGCGCTGGATGCAACAACTGAGCGGCGCCTGACGGCAGGCATCCGCCCGCGATCCCCGGCTCGCTGCTCCGTTGACCGGGAGCTGGTTCGGCGGCGCAGGAGACTTCCTGGGAATGGAAGTGAAGGTCTCGGTGAAGCGCGTCGAAGCCGCTGCGGCGTGACGGTGCTAGCGGCTGAGAAGCACGTGCCGCTAGGCAGCTTCTCCCAGGTAGGCCTCCCGCACCTTCGGGTCGTCCAGTAGTGACCTGGCATCGCCCGACAGCGTGATGACGCCGGACTCCATCACATAGCCGCGATCCGCCGCTTCGAGCGCCAGCCGCGCGTTCTGCTCGACGAGCAGCATCGGGACCTTGCGCTGCGACACCGAACGGATCACCTCGAACACCTTGTCGACCATGATCGGCGACAGTCCCATCGAGGGTTCGTCGAGCAGCAGCAGTTTCGGCTGGCTCATCAACGCGCGCGCCATCGCCAGCATCTGCTGTTCACCGCCCGAAAGCGTTCCCGCCAACTGCTTCGCACGTTCCTTCAGTCGCGGAAAGATTCCGTACATCTCGTCGATGTCGCGCCGGATCCCGGCGGCGTCCTTGCGCAGGAAGGCTCCCATCTGCAGGTTCTCGGTGACCGTCATGCGCGCAAACACGCCGCGGCCCTCGGGGACCATCGCGAGGCCGCGCGCGAGCAGTTCGTACGGGGCCTGGCCCTTGATCGAGTTGCCCATGTAGTGGATCTCTCCGGCCCACGGCTGCGTGCAGGTGATCGCCTTCAGCGTCGTCGTCTTGCCCGCGCCATTGGCGCCGATCAGCGTGACCAGCTCGCCCGCGCGGATCTCGAGGTCCACGCCCTTTACGGCTTGAATTCCGCCATAGGCGACCTTGAGGCCGGTGACGCGAAGGACGACTTCGCTCATGGCCGCATCGTCCCATGTGCGCTCCCTCCACCTGCAGGGGGAGGGGCGGAGAGGGGGGGAGCCCAATAGTCGCCCATGCGGGCGAAGCGCGAAGCGCTTTCGCCGCTCATGCGGGCTGCGCCTTCGCGGCGACGCTTGCATGGCCACCACCGAGGTAGGCCTCGATGACGGCAGGATCGCGCTGGACATCGGCTGGGTTGCCCATCGCGATCATCTTGCCGTAGTCGAGCACGGTGACGCGGTCGCACAGTCCCATGACCAGCTTCACGTCGTGCTCGATCAGCAGGATCGTCACGCCATCGCGGCTGATCGCCACCAGCAGTTCCCGCAGCGCGAGCTTCTCGGTGGCATTCATGCCGGCGGCCGGCTCATCGAGCGCGAGCAGCTTCGGCTCGGTCGCCAGCGCGCGCGCGATCTCGAGGCGGCGCTGGTCGCCGTAGGCCAGCGTGCGCGCCTGGTAGTCGGCGTATTTGCGGATTCCGACGTAATCGAGCAGTTCCAGCGACCGCTGCTTGATCGCGCTCTCCTCGCGAACCGTCGCGCGCGTCCGGAGGATTGCTCCCAGCGCGGTCGCCTTGGTGCGCACGTGACGGCCGACCATCACGTTCTCGAGCGCCGTCATGTCCGGAAACAGGCGGATGTTCTGGAACGTACGCGCGATGCCTGCCGCCGCCACACGGTGCACTTCGTGCGGCGAGTAGGGCTTGCCATCCAGTTCGAACGTCCCGGAGTCCGGGGCATAGAGCCCGGTGATGACGTTGAAGAACGTCGTCTTGCCGGCGCCGTTGGGGCCGATCAAGCCGTAGATCTGGCCGCGCTCGATCTGGATGCCGACATCGGACAGCGCCTGCAATCCGCCGAAGCGCTTGTTGACACCGGTGACGCGCAGCACGACGTCGGCCATGTCAGGCTGCCTCGACCTTGCCTGCGCGACTCGACGGATTCACGCCGTGCTCGGGCGCAGGCCAGATACCCTTGGGCCGGTACAGCATGATGAACACCATCGCCAGTCCGTACAGCATCATCCGCAGCACCTCTGCTTCGACGATGACCTTGCCGAACAGCATCGTCTGGACCGGCTGGACCGTGTGGCGCAGGACCTCGGGAAACAGCGCGAGCAGCACCGCGCCGAGCACGACGCCCGGCACGTGGCCCAGGCCGCCCAGCACGACCATCGAGAGCACGATGATCGACTCGCCGAGCACGAAGGACTCGGGCGACACGAATCCCTGGAATGCCGAGAACATCGCTCCCGAGACTCCGCCAAAGGTGGCGCCGAGCGCAAATGCCAGCAGCTTCACGTTGCGCACGTTGATGCCCATCGCCTTGGCCGCGATTTCGTCCTCGCGGATCGCCATCCAGGCCCGGCCAAGCCGCGAGTCCTGCAGGCGGACGCAGATGACGATCGTGATGATCGTCAGCACCAGGAACAGGTAGTAATAGAGATAGACCGACGGCAATTCGATTCCGAACAGATTCTGCGGGCGCCCGAAGTTGACGCCCGCGATGCGCACTGGATCGATCAGCGTGATGCCTTGCGGACCATTGGTGATGTTCAGCGGCGCGTTCAGGTTGTTCAGGAAGATGCGGATGATCTCGCCGAATCCGAGCGTGACGATCGCGAGGTAGTCGCCACGCAGCTTCAGCACCGGCGCGCCGAGCAGGATCCCGAACAGCGCCGCGATGCCGGCGCCAAGCGGAATCACGAACCAGATCGAGCTGTGCAGTCCGGTCGGAAAAGTCTGCGCGATCCACGCGAACTGAGACGCCAGGTGAGGCGACGCGAGCAGCGCATACATATAGGCGCCCACCGCATAGAACGCGATGTACCCGAGGTCGAGCAGGCCCGCGAATCCGACGACGATGTTCAGGCCTAGCGCGAGCATGATGTAGAGCAGCGCGAACGCCAGCGCACGGACCCAGGCATTGCCGAGCAGGCCGAACGCGAAGGGCAGCGCGATCAGCAGCGCGGCCACGACAAAGGTCGCGATCCACGCGGCGGCGGGATTGTTGCGCAGGTTGGGAAAGTAGGTTTGCATTGCTATGCGCGGTCCGCAACGCGTTCACCGAGCAGCCCGGACGGCCGGAAGATCAGCACGCCGACGAGGATCAGGAACGCGAACACGTCTTGATAATTGCTGCCGAACACGCCGCCGGTGAGCTGGCCGATGTACCCGGCGCCCAGCGCCTCGATCAGGCCGAGCAGCAGGCCGCCGATCATCGCGCCGGGCACGTTGCCAATGCCGCCCAGCACGGCGGCGGTGAAGGCCTTCAGCCCCGGAAGGAACCCCATGTAGAAGTGCGCGACGCCGTAGGTCGTCGCGAGCATCACGCCCGCCAGTGCGGCCAGCGCGGCGCCGATCGCGAACGTGGCGGCAATCACGAAGTTGGGGTTCACGCCCATCAGGCTCGCCACACGCGGGTTCTCCGCTGTGGCGCGCATCGCGCGGCCCAGCCGCGTGCGGTTCACCAGCAGCATCAGCCCGATCATCACCAGCGCCGACAGCGTGATGACCGCCACCTTGGTCAGCGTGACGGTCGCGCCCCCGATGTTGATCGGGTGGTTGGGAATCAACTGCGGATACGTGAGGAAGTTGCGGCCCCAGACCAGCATCGCGATCGTCTGCAGCACGATCGAAACCCCGATCGCGGTGATCAGCGGCGCCAGGCGCGGCGCATTGCGCAGCGGCCGGTACGCGACCCGTTCGATGACGAGGCTCAGCGTTACGCACACCGGGATCGCGGCCAGGAGTCCGCCAAGGAGCACGACCCAGCCCGGCATGCCGGGAAACATCGCCTGCAGCAACAGCGTCGTGGTCAGCGAAGTCAGGGCACCGACGGTCAGCACGTCTCCGTGCGCGAAGTTGATGAGATTGAGAATGCCGTAGACCATCGTGTAGCCCAGCGCAATGAGCGAATACATGCTGCCGAGCACCAGGCCATTGATGACTTGCTGGAGAAACGTGTCCATGCAGGCTCCCGTCGCCGCTGCCGATCGGCGCGACGACCGGCGGATCGTAGCAAGCTACCCGCTGGCGGCGCCGAATAAAAAAAACGGCACCCCGAAGGGTGCCGATCGACGTGGCAGCGGCCGCTCAGCGAACCGTTGACACGTATTCGAGCTTGCCGTTGCTGACCTTGAAGATCGAAATGGCGCCGCCCTTGATGTCGCCCTTGTCGTCGAACACCAGCTGACCGGTCAGGCCGGGCAGGTTTGTCGTGGGCACGGCTGCGGCCACCGCCGCGCGTTCGGCTTTTCCTGCGCGCTTGATCGCGTCGACGACGATGTAGATGGCGTCGTACGAATACGGCGAATACAGCTGGACATCGGTGTTGAAGCGCTTCTTGTACTTGTCAACGAACTCGGTGCCCTTCGCCAGCTTCTCGACCGCCTCACCGGCCTGCGAGCAGTGCAGGTTGCCGGACGCATCGCCGGCAAGCTTGATGAACTCGGGTGAGCAGACGCCGTCACCGGCGAGGAAGGTCGACTTCATTCCGAGCTGCTTCATCTGCTTGGCCATCGGGCCTGCCGTCGCGTCCATGCCGCCGTACATCACGACGTCCGGCTTGGCCGCGCGGACCTTGGTCAGGATCGCGTTGAAGTCGGTCGCCTTGTCGTTGGTGAATTCGCGTCCGACGACCTTGATGCCCTTTTCCTTCGCGACGCGCTCGACCACGTCGGCCAGGCCCTGCCCGTAGGCGGTGCGGTCGTCGATGATCGCGATGGTCTTGGCCTTCAGGGTGTCGGCCGCATAGTTCGCGAGCACGGCGCCCTGCTGGTTGTCGTTGGCGACCACGCGGAAGGCCGTCTTGAATCCCTGCTCCGTGTATTTCGGATTGGTCGCCGACGGCGAGATTTGCGCCATGCTGGCGTCCGAGTAGATCTTCGAAGCGGGAATCGTGGTTCCGGAGTTCAGGTGGCCGACGACGGCGATGGCGCCGGAGTCGACAATCTTCTGCGCGGCGAGCGTGCCTTCCTTCGGGTCGGCCTTGTCGTCTTCGGCGACGAGGTCGAGCTTGTAGGTCTTGTCGCCGAGCTTGATGCCGCCCGCAGCGTTGATTTCCTCGACGGCGAGGCGCGCGCCGTTTTCGTTGTCCTTGCCCAGGTGCGCGATTCCGCCGGTCAGCGGCGCGACATGGCCGATCTTGATGACTTCAGCGACGGGAGCAGCAGCGGCGGCCTTGGCAGCTTCCGCCTTGGGTGCCGCCTCTTCCTTCTTGCCGCAAGCGGCAAGCGCAACCGCAGCGGCCAGACCGATGGCGGCGAGCGATGCGCCTCTTGAAAGCGGATGGTTCATGGATGGTTCTCCTCAGTGGTGTCGGCCGGGTTCGTACCGGTGATTCGTCGCAGCAGCGCCAGACGATCGAGAAGGCTTCGCCGACGAAACCGCGCGATTGTACTCAGGCGCCAAGGTGCGGCAAGGCGACCCCCTGGGCACTGCAACGCGGCTCGCGACTTGTCGTTCGCAGAATACGCGCCAACGTGCCTCCGTAGAATGGCGCCCTTTGCAGGGGGATGCGGGGTGCGCGTTCTGGTTCTCGGGGCTGGCGTGGTCGGTACGACCTGCGCCTGGTACCTGCGGGAGGCCGGCCACGAGGTGACCGTCGTCGATCGCCAGGCCGGTGCGGCGCGTGAGACCAGCCTGGCCAACGGCGGCCAGATCTCGACCAGCCACTCGGAACCCTGGGCCAACCCCGGCGCGCCGCGCAGGATCCTCGGCTGGCTGGGACGCGAAGAAGCGCCCCTGCTGTTCCGGCCACGCCTCGACCTGCAGCAGTGGCTGTGGTCGCTGGCCTTCCTGCGCGAATGCCTGCCGGCGCGCACGACGGCCAACATCCGCTCGATTGTCCGGCTCGCGCTGCACAGCCGCGCGGAGCTGCAGGCGCTTCGCAGTCGGCTGTCGCTCGACTACGACTGTGTCCAGCGCGGCATCCTTCACTTCTACACCGACCGGTCCGAGTTCGAGGCCTCGCTGGCGCCGGCGGCACTGATGCGGGAACTCGGCTGCGACCGGCGCTCGATCCCGGCCGACCAGGTGGTCGCGCTCGAACCCGCACTGGCGTCGATCGCGGGCGAAATTGTCGGCGCCGACTATTGTGCCGAAGACGAATCGGGCGATGCGCACGCCTTCACGATACAGCTGGCCGCGCGCGCAGCGGCGCGCGAAGTCGAGTTTCGATTCGGCACGACGGTGACACGACTGCTCACGAGCGGGCAGCGCTGCACCGGGATCGAGGCGCTGGACCCCGAAGGCTGGCCGCTACGGATCGACGCCGATGCGGTGGTCGTGGCGCTCGGCGTGCATTCGACCCCGCTGCTACGGCGGCTCGGCATCCGGGTGCTGGTCTACCCCGGCAAGGGCTATTCAGCGACGTTCGAGATCGTGCATCCCGACCGGGCGCCGACGGTCAGCCTTACGGACGACGAATACAAGCTCGTCTTCTCGCGTCTCGGCGACCGGCTGCGAGTCGCCGGGACGGCGGAACTGGGCGCCGATGGCCGCGACCTGTCCATGGCGCGCTGTGAAGTGATCACGCGCCGGACGCGCCAGCTGTTTCCGGGGGCCTGCGACTATTCGCAGCCGCGGTACTGGGCGGGTCTGAGGCCGATGACCCCCTCGAACGTGCCGTATCTTGGCGCGACCCGGATCCGCGGACTCTTCCTGAACACCGGGCACGGAACCCTCGGCTGGACGCTGGCGGCCGGCAGCGGACAGCTGCTCGCCGACCTCATCAGCGGGAGGCCGACGGCGATCCCGCTTCGGGAGTACGGGGCTTAGCGACGCGGAATGAAAAGGGGCGCCCGCGGCGCCCCTTTGACGATTCGTCGCGGCCATTACATCGACAGGACCCACTTGGCAAGAGCCTGCGCTTCCTGCTCGTTGACCTGCGGATTTGCGGGCATCGGAATCTGGCCCCAGACGCCGACGCCGCCTTCGCGGATCTTTTTCGCCAGCGTCGCGGCCGCGTTCTTGTCGGACTTGTATTTGGCCGCAACGTCCTTGTAGGACGGCCCGACCAGCTTCTTGTCGGTAGCGTGGCAGGCGAGGCAGTTCTTCTGCTTGGCCAGATCTGCGCTGGCGAATGCGGGGCCGCCGACGGCCAGCAGGCCGAGTGCAGCGAGTGCGAGGGCTTTTTTCATCCGGAACTCCATCGTGGGCATGTTGGTGCGGTTCAGGGAGGCGAAAGCAGGAACTTGGAACCTGTCATTCTAACGAGTTGGGCACCTGTTGGTTGACCTGTTCATGGCTTTGGTGGCAGGTCGACGAAGGCTATAGTGGACGCAATTGCATCCGCGCAACGGGTCACGCCATGTGGTTGATCTGGACGGGCGTCGCACTGATTGCCCTGAAGATGTTCGAGATCAGCGTTTTCGCCGAGCTCTCCTGGTGGTGGGTCGTGCTGCCGCTCGGGCTCGCGCTGCTGTGGTTCGAACTGGTCGAACGCCGGCTCGGATGGGACAAGAAGAAGGCGTTCGACGAGATCGACAAGGTCAAGAAGGACCGGATCAAGAAGGGGCTCGAGACGGACAAGCGCAGGGGCGGGCGCCGCGCCTAGTCTTTGCCCGACCTACGCAGCCGTTGTCGGCTCGTTCCGGCCCGCTCCCGGCCTTCTCGCTGCACCGGTCGGCCGCGCGCCGAACAGATCCTCATCGGTGATCGCACCTTTGCTCGCAGTTGAAGCCAGCTTCGCAAACTTGGCGAGCACTCCCGTCGTGTAACGGGGCGCCGGCTGCTTCCATGCCGCGCGCCGACGCGCCAGTTCGGCCTCGTCGACGTTCAGCTGCAGCAGCAGCCGGTGCGCGTCGATCGTGACCGAGTCCCCCTCGGCGATCAGCGCGATATTGCCGCCGACATAGGCTTCCGGCGCGACGTGCCCGACGACCATGCCCCAGGTTCCGCCCGAAAAGCGCCCGTCGGTGATCAGCCCTACGCTCTCCCCCAGGCCCTTGCCGATCAGGGCCGATGTCGGCGACAGCATCTCGCGCATGCCTGGGCCGCCCTTCGGCCCTTCGTAGCGGATCACGACGACATCGCCCGGCCGGATGCGGTCGGCCAGGATCGCGTCCATCGCCGCATCTTCGGAATCGAACACGCGCGCCGGCCCGGTGATCACCGGGTTCTTGAGTCCGGTGATCTTCGCGACGCATCCTTCCGGCGCGAGGTTGCCCTTCAGGATCGCGAGGTGGCCCTGTTTGTACATCGGGTTGGAGAACGGTCGAATCACGTCCTGGGACGCAGACGGCTCGGCCGGGACCTCCGCCAGCATCTCGCCCATCGTCTTGCCGGTGATCGTCATGCAATCGCCATGAAGCAAGCCGTTGACGAGCAGGATCTTCAGCACCTGCGGGATGCCACCGGCCTGGTGGAGATCGGTCGCGACGTATCTGCCGGAAGGCTTCAGGTCGGCCAGCACCGGCACCTTGCGCCGGACCCGTTCGAAATCGTCGATCGTCCAGTCGATGCCGGCCGAATGCGCGATCGCCAGGTAGTGCAGGACCGCGTTCGTCGATCCGCCGACGGCCATGATCAATGCGACCGCGTTCTCGATCGACTTGCGGGTGATGATGTCCGACGGCCGCAGGTTCCTGCGGATGGCCTCGACCAGCACGCGCGCGCTCTCCGCGGTGCTTTCAACCTTCTCTTCGTCGGGATTCGCCATCGTCGATGAATGGAGCAGGCTCATGCCGAGTGCCTCGAACGACGAACTCATCGTGTTCGCGGTGTACATGCCGCCGCAGGAACCCGAGCCCGGTATGCAGCGCCGCTCGATTTCCTTGAAGTCGGTCTCGTTCAGCCGTCCGGCGGTGAACTCGCCGACGGCTTCGAACGCCGAAACGATCGTCAAGTCCTTGCCCTTGTAGTGGCCGGGCTTGACCGTGCCGCCGTAGACGAAAATCGCCGGAACGTTGCAGCGCGCGATGGCCATCAAGCCGCCCGGCATGTTCTTGTCGCAGCCGCCGATCACGACGACACCGTCCATCCACTGGCCATTCACGCACGTTTCGATCACGTCCGCGATCACTTCGCGCGACACCAGCGAATACTTCATGCCCTCGGTGCCCATGCCAATCCCGTCCGAGATCGTCGGCGTACCGAATACCTGCGAATTCGCGTTGCACTCGGCGATCGCAGCGATCGCCGCGTCGGCCAGCTTCTGCAGGCCGGAGTTGCACGGCGTGATCGTCGAATGGGAGTTGGCGACACCGACCATCGGCTTGTCGAAATCGGCGTCCCGGTAACCCATCGCGTAGTACATCGCGCGGTTCGCGGAGCGAGCGACGCCCTGCGTCACATTTTTGGAACGTTCGTTGTGTGGCATCGGGATGTCGGACAGGCGGATGATTGAATCAAGCAATAATAGGCCAAGCGTATCCGGCGAGGACCGAAGTGCCGTACATCCACGATCTGAACCCTGTTGCCTTCGAAGCGGGCCCGCTCGCGATCCGCTGGTACGGACTGATGTACCTGCTCGGCTTCGTGCTGTTCCTCGTATTGGGCAAACTCCGCACGCGCGATCCGTGGCGCGAGATGAGTTCGCAGGACGTCGACGACCTGCTCTTCTACGGGATGATCGGCGTCATCGTCGGCGGCCGGCTCGGCCACGTGCTGTTCTATGGTCCGCTGACCTACTACCTTTCACACCCGCTCGAGATCTTCGCGGTCTGGAAGGGCGGCATGGCATCGCACGGCGGCATCCTCGGCGTGATCGCCGCGATGGCCTGGTTCGCCAGGTCCCGGGGCAAGTCGTTCCTGAAGGTTGCCGACTTCGTCGTGCCTCTGGTGCCGCTCGGACTGGGCGCGGGGCGAATCGGCAATTTCATCAACGGCGAGTTGTGGGGCAGGGTGGCAGACCCTTCATTGCCGTGGGCCGTCGTGTTTCCGCAGTCGGGCGACCGCGTGCCGCGGCATCCGTCGCAGATTTATCAGTTCGCGCTCGAAGGTTTGCTGCTGTTCGCGATTTTATGGTTGTACTCGCGCCGGCCGCGGCCTGCGGGTACCGTTGGCAGCCTGTTCCTGATCGCCTATGGTGTCCTGCGCATCATCGGAGAGATGTTCCGCGAACCGGAGGCGCTGTATGGCCATATGCCGCTCGGCCTGTCGGCCGGGCAGTGGCTGTCGGTGCCGATGATCGTTCTCGGCATCGCGTTCTTCGTCTACTTCGGGCGGAGTGGCGGGCACTCCGCAAAACGCTGACCGATGGATCGATGTTCGACTCGCTGAAGAACGCTGCGCAGAAAATCAAGGCCGAGCATGAGCTTGTCGTCTTCATGCGGCATTGCAGGCGGCTGTTGTCGGTCCGCGGCGAAGCAAACAGCGCCGCCGTCGCCGCGACGGCGCTCGAGGCATACCGGCATCTACCGGACGCCGCCCAGTTGCAGTTCTTCGAGCTGCTCGCCGACGAATTCGGGCCGGATCCGAAGGTAGTACTCGATGCCGCCCGGCGTTATGCGGAGGCGCCCAACGCAGAGAGCATGGTGAAGCTCATGCAGGCGGCGGAGCCGCCGCGCCAGGAACTGCTGCGCAGGCTCAATCGGGCGCCGGGCGGCACTGCGGTGATCGTTCAGATGCGACACCGGCTGCTGCGCTCGCTGACAACACACCCCAGGCTGGCCGCCGTAGAGGCCGACTTCCTGCATCTGCTGTCGTCATGGTTCAACCCCGGATTCCTCGAACTGCAGCAGGTCGACTGGAACTCACCGGCGCGTCTACTCGAGAAGATCATCCAGCACGAGTCGGTGCATGCGATCGACGGATGGGACGATCTGAGGCGCCGGCTGCAACCCGATCGCTGTTGTTACGCCTACTTTCACCCGCAGCTTCCGGGCGAGCCCCTGATCTTCGTCGAAGTCGCGCTGGTCCCCGAGATGCCCGAGGCGATCGCGCCGTTGATCTCAAAGCGTTCGGCGCCACTCGACGCGAAGCACTACAAGGTGGCAGCGTTCTATTCGATCAGCAACTGCCAGCCGGGATTGCGGGGCGTTTCGCTGGGGAACTTCCTGATCAAGCGCGTGGCCGATCGACTGCAGGCCGACTTCCCGTCGATTCGGACTTTTTGCACACTGTCTCCGATTCCTGGTTTCGTGCGCTGGCTCGATGCGCCGGACTCCGAAATTGCGGAGGCCAGGCCGGCCGAGCGTGAGAGCTACTTCAAGGCCCGCGTACTGCTGCAGCTCGACGCGGTCCGCATGCAGGAACGCATCGCCGGAGGCTGGACGCCCGAATCGGCCTCGGCAGCGGACCGCGATGCGTTGCTCGCGCTGGCTTCGATCTATCTGCGCGCCGTTGCGCCGACGGCGGCGGGAGATGTGGTTGCGAAGTTCCACCTGGGCAACGGCGCGCGGCTGCAGCGCATCAACTGGGCGGCCGATGTTTCGCGCAACGGACTGCGCCAGTCGTGTGGCCTCATGGTCAACTACCTGTACGATTTGCAAAAGGTCGAGGACTATCACCAGCGATTCCTGGAAGGCGAAGTCGTGCACACGCCGGCCGTGGCCCGCCTGGCTCGATGAACGAACTGGCGCGCTCAAAGGCACCAAGACAATGAACCAGACGCAGTCCGCGAATTTCATCGACGTTGAACTCAGGCGCTCGGCCGCGGTGAAAGTGGCCTCGGGTGCCCCGCTCGGCTGAGGGCAATGGGAGGTCAGGTCCATGTCAAGCGTGACGGCGGCATTGCGACCGTCACGCTCGATTCTCCGGGCAAGCTCAATGCAGTCAGCGCTTCGATGTGGAACGAGCTGGCGCAAGCGTTCGAGCAAATCAACGAGCCCGAGTCAGTATCGACGACGCGCGTTGTCGTGATCCGCGGCGCCGGCGACAACTTTGCGGCCGGTGCGGATATCGAGGAATTCGAGCGGGTCCGATTCGACCAGCCAAGCGGTCGCAAGTATCACCTCGAAACGATCGGCAACGCGCTCACCGCGGTCGACGCATGTCCGGTTCCGCTGGTCGCGGCGATTCAGGGCGTCTGCGTCGGCGGCGGACTCGAGATCGCGTCGGCCTGCGACATCCGGCTCGCGGCCGACAACGGCCGGTTCGGCGTGCCGATCGGCAGGCTCGGCTTCCCGCTCGCGCTGCCCGAACTGGTGCCGCTGCTGCGGCTCGTCGGTCCGGCGGTTGCTGCGGAACTGCTGATCGAGGGACGCATCCTCAACGCGGAGGAAGCGGCGCTGCGCGGACTTGTCACGCGTGTCGTGCCGAAGGCGGTGTTCGAGAGCGAGCTAGAGCAGTGTGTCGCGCGCATTGCGGGCGGTTCACCGCTGGCCGCGCGCGAGAACAAGGCCAACGTGCGCCGTTTCCAGTCGCGCGGCCTCGACTACACGCAGCGCGAACTGGATGACAGCTTCGCATTCCTCGATTCACACGATTATCACGAAGGCATCCGCGCCTTCCTTGCAAAGCGCCCGCCGCAGTTTCTCGGGCGCTGATGCACCGGGTCATTGAACTCTCATGAATGCCAACTTCTACGCGCTGGTCGAGAGCCGCTATCCGTCGGATCTCGACTCGGCCTGCATCGAGACGCACGAGGGCCTCATCTATCGCTGGCGCGACCTGAAGCGGGCGACCGGCCGCATCGCGAACTGGCTCGCGTCGCTGAAGCTCGAGCCCGGTGCGCGCGTTGCAGTCCAGGTCGAAAAGTCTCCCGAATGCCTGATGCTCTACCTGGCGACGCTGCGGGCCGGGCTGGTCTATCTGCCGCTGAACACTGCCTACCAGCGTACCGAACTCGAATATTTCCTGCGTGACGCCGAACCTTCGGTGTTTGTCTGTTCGCCGCAGCGCCTGCGGGAAATCGAACCGATCGCTCGCGCGGCTCGGTGTACACATGTGCTGACGCTGGGAGACCAGCGCGACGGCACGCTGCTGGAGGCCGCGGCTCCTTTCGGGGATTCGTATCGCACGGCGCGCCGCGCGCCGGACGATCTGGCGGCGATCCTGTACACGTCGGGAACGACCGGGCGCAGCAAGGGCGCAATGCTTTCGCATCGGAATCTCGCGTCGAATGCGCTGACGCTGGACGAGTTCTGGGGGTTCAAGGCCGAGCGCGATGCCGGCCGTGCCGACGTGCTGCTGCACGCGCTGCCGCTGTTTCACGTGCACGGCCTGTTCGTTGCGTCGCACGCGGCGCTGCTGGCCGGCGCGAAGACTTTGATGCTGCCCAGGTTCGATCTGCGCCAGGTGCTCGAACGGCTGCCGCGGTCGACGGTGATGATGGGCGTACCGACCTTTTACACGCGCCTGCTGGCCGAACCGTCATTCGGCCGCGATCACTGCGGTCAGATGCGACTGTTCATCGCCGGTTCGGCGCCGTTGCTCGCCGAAACGCACGTGCAGTTCGAGAAGCGCACGGGCCACCGCATCCTCGAGCGTTACGGCATGTCAGAAACGCTGATGCTCGTCTCCAATCCGTATCTCGAGGCCGATGGCGCACGCATTGCGGGGACGGTCGGCGTGCCGCTGCCGGGTGTCGAGGTTCGCGTCGTCAGCGATGACGGAACCCCGTGTGCGGCCGGCGCGATCGGTGGTGTCCAGGTGAAGGGACCCAACGTATTCGGTGGCTATTGGCGGATGCCCGAAAAGACGAAGGAGGAGTTCACCGAGGATGGATGGTTCAGGACCGGTGATGTCGGCCACTTTGGCGGTGCCGGGCTCCCCGACCGATACCTGACGCTGGTCGGTCGGTCGAAGGACCTCATCATCTCCGGCGGATACAACGTCTACCCGAAGGAAATCGAGGGCTACATCGACGAAATGCCCGGCGTGGTCGAGTCGGCCGTCATCGGCCTGCCGCATCCGGACTTCGGCGAGGCCGTCGCGGCCGTCGTCGTCGGCAAGGGCAGTGCGGTCGATGCAACCAGGATCGTCGATGCGCTGAAGAGCCGGATCGCCAATTACAAGGTGCCGAAGCGCGTCTTCATCGTCGACGATCTGCCCCGCAACACGATGGGCAAGGTACAGAAGAACGTGCTGCGAGACCGCTACCGGAGTACGTTCACGCCGCCGCCAGTTCGAACGCCGGCGTGATCAGCCCACTGCGGCCCGCCGGCTGCAGCGGCATTGCCAGCACGGCTTCGACGAAGCCGGTCTTTCCGTTCGTGTAGGCGTCGCGATCGAAGCGGTAGCGTGCCGCCAGTCGGCGTTTGACCTCCGCATAGCGTGCTGCGAGCCAGGGATCGCCTCGCAGGTGGTCGCGGAACTTCAGGTAACGCTTCCAGTACAGCCCGTACTGCTCGACCACGTGCACGTGATGCGTGCGGACTCCGCGCACGACGCGCTTGAAGAACCTGCGGTCCGGCAGCGCCCGCTCGTACTCCGGGATGTACTCGTACCCGTAGACGGCCAGACGGTCGGCGCGTGCTTCAAAGTCGGCAAGTGACTTCACGCCGACCAGCAGGTCGATGGTCGGCTTCGCGGCAAGCCCGGGCACCGATGTGCTTCCGATGTGCTCGATCGCCGGACAGAGATCGCCGAGAGCGACATGCAGCAACTTCGACTCGATGCGGAAACGTGCGGTCCAGGCGGGGCTGTAGGGAACGACCGTGATTTCGTCGTTCATCGCGACACTCCGCGGATGGGCCGGCGGGGCCGGCGGGTGAGTGCGGGCAAGCCGCACTGCCTTCGCGTCGCAGCAGTCGTTTTGATCATCTTGTATCCCCCTTGATCGAGATCCGGCCCGATAGCGGCGCGGTCGACAACTGCACTGTAGGCAGTCGGCGCCAGACTCGCTGTTGCCAAATCAGCCGGTCGCCTGTCGAATTTTCGACAGTTTCCGGCTAAAGAACCTGGCCGAAGCCGGCCCAGAGGGCAAAAGACGCAGCCATCATTTCGTCGGGCAGCGGTCCGCGATGGAGCACGACGAACAGCGCCAGGCCTGCCCACGCAACCAGTTGCAGCGCGATGAACCATCCGGCTTGCACACGGATTGCGCGGGACTTCGGCATCGAGGCATCCTCGTCTTCCTGCGGCGGCAGGACTCGACGGGACAGTAGGCCTCAGTGGCGGCGCGGGCCGCCGAGGATTCGGCGCGCCCGAAGCAGAAAATTCACTACCAGCGCGCCGGTGGCTTGCGATTGATCGTGATCTGGCGGTTCTCTATCGTCACGTAGCCGCCGATCGTAAGGTCCTTGAAGATGCGGCTGATCATGTCGCGCGAAGCGCCGACGCGGTCCGCGATGTCCTGCTGGGTCATCTTCTCCGGCACAACGAGCTTGCCATCTTCCTCCTTCGCGAGCGACAGCAGCAGACGGGCGACCCGGCCGTAGACATCCATCAGCGCGAGGTTCTTCACGTTGTCGGTCGCGATCCGCGCGCGCTCGATCAGCGTGGCGATGATCGTCATCGCGACGTCCGCATTCTTCGCGATCGCCGCCCGCAGTTCGTCGCGCGTGATGACCGAACAGGTCGTCTGCTCGAGCGTCATCACCGAAGCCGAACGCGGGCGCCCGTCGAGCGACATCTCGCCGACGTAGTCGCCGGGGCCATGGATGTCGAGGATCATCTCGCGCCCGTCGTCGTCTGAAACATAGACCTTGACCTTTCCGGCCAGGATCACGAACAGTGTGTCGCCCCGGTCACCTTCGTTGATGATCACCGCATTCTTCGGGAACGTGCGCGACTGGCCGCGCTCCGCCAGTTCGCGGACCATCGGATCGCCGATCGCGGCGATCGCCTGCTCGATTGAACTCATCACGCTCCCTGGGCCGGTTTCTGTCTTTCGATTATCGGCTGCTGTGCTGTTTAAGGCCAACAGGCGGACGCATAATCGTGCGCTCGAATGAGTGATCGGATCCGGGTGGCGTCGGAACGACCCTTGCAACGCGCGTCAAGACTGGCCTTTGCGGCCGGCCTGGCAGCGGCCGGACTCGCGGTACTGACCTCGATTCCCGCGCGCATCGACGCCGCTGTCTTCGATACGCAGGTCAGGTCCCTGCGGCGCGTTCAGACCCGCGCCGCGGAAGGCGTCGTCGTCGTTGGCATCGACGAGGCCACGATCCGCGCATTGCCCGATCCTTTCGCGATGGCGCATGCCGAACTGGGGGCCGCGCTCGAGGCCCTGGCCCGGTCCGGAGCAGCGCTGATCGTGCTGGACGTGATCCTCCCCGATCGATCCTACGACCACCTGCGGCCCGGTCTCGACCTCGCCTTGTTCAAGGGCCTGCGAACGGCGCGGGATGCGGGCCTCGTGGTCGCGATCCAGGCCGAACGGGGCGGCGTGAGGAGCATCTTTCCTCCGTTTGTCGAGGCCGCGGGTGCCGATTCGATCGCTTTTGCGCTCTTCGAGCAGGACGTTGACGGAATCGTGCGGCGTTTCGAGCCGAAACTGGGGCCCGCCGGCGAAGTGGTGCCGACGGTTGTCAGCCGCATCGGCGAGCGCCTGCGACTGCCGGTGCATGGCGGCTGGATCGACTGGTCGCTGGGGCCACCGTTCCAGTATCTGCCGCTGCACGAGGTCGCGCAGGCCGGCCGCAGATCTGACCTCGCCGAACTGAGCGGCCGGGTTCGCGGCAAGATTGCCATCATCGGCAGCGTCGAGGCGCATGTCGACCGACTCGCGCAGCCGATCCAGCTGGCCAGTTGGGAGGCGTCCACCGCGACCCCGCCAGGTGTTCTGGTTCACGCGCAGGCTGCCCGCACGCTGCTCGCCGGCGGCATGATCCGCGCGTTGCCGTGGCCGGCCACCGTGCTCGCGCTGCTGGCCTTCGCCGGACTGGCGTTCGTACCATCGCTGGGCCTGCGCTGGGCGCTGCTGATTCTCGCGATCGCCGCCAGCGCGCTGCTGGGTGCATGGGGACTCACACGTGGCTGGAACCTCGGCTGGGCGCTTGCCTGGATCGCGGGCGTCGTTGCGGTAGGCGTCAGAACTGCGCTCGATGCCTGGGTGCACCTGCGCGAAAGGCAGCGCGTGACGCGGACCTTTGGCGGCTATGTCAGCCCGCAGGTGCTGCGGGCGATTCTCGATGGCCGAATCGCGCCGCAGGATGGGCGGGCCGAACTCGGGTTCCTGTTTGCCGATCTGCGCGGATTCACCGCGATGTCCGAGAAGAACCCGCCGGAGCAGGTGCTTGCGCTGCTGAACCGGTACTTCGCGGCGATCACGCCCGCTTTGCACAGGCATGACGGAACGATCGACAACTTTCGGGGCGATGGCGTGATGGTGATGTTCGGCGCTCCCGAGCCGCTCGAACGGCCGGCGGCGGCGGCGGTGCAGGCGGCGCGCTCGGTGTTCGAAGCCGTCGATCGCCTGAACGCCGAACTGGAACGCGAAGGCAAGGAGCGGCTCGCGCTCGGCATCGGCGTCGCCTACGGCGCGGCCGTCCATGGCGACCTCGGTTCGGACGACCGCAAGGACTACACCGCATTGGGCGACGCGGTCATCGTCGCCGCGCGTCTGCAGGATCTCGCGAAGGAACTGGGCTATCCGCTCGTCGCGACTGCGAATGCCCTGGCGGCCGCGGAACTTGCGCCGGAAATCGCCGCCGAGTTCGAACCGCTTGGAATGCACGCGCTGAAGGGACACAGTCCGGTGGAGGTCTGCGGCTGGCCCCGCCGCCCGAAATGAAGCCGTGAATAT
>Ga0209706_10000237_pt1 | contig 30629 bp, 18 predicted proteins | sample PPLLaktember2015_6_FD_187263 | JGI IMG/M metagenome (GOLD analysis project Ga0209706, IMG submission 187263) | Freshwater sediment microbial communities from Prairie Pothole Lake near Jamestown, North Dakota, USA - PPLs Lake P8 Core (1) Depth... | ecosystem: Environmental > Aquatic > Freshwater...
GACTTGCCGGCGCGCGCGGGGGCGGCCTTCGACGATCGGGGAGATTTCGACTTGGCCACGCGCGGGGATGCTAGCAGCCGGCTCCCGCTCGACTTCTCACAAGCTTGCAGCAAATCGGGCAGGGATGCGCTCGACGCATGGTGAGCATTTCGATTTCGATTGGGCGCCGCGGGGTGTGTCCCGCTATGGAGATTGCGCCCGTGACATCCGTTTACATGGCACGATTTCGAATCATTGACAACCTTACTTTAGTTATGTAACAGTCCCGCAACCTTGCAGGGATCCCCAATGAGCTGCGAACCCGACGCCCGAGATCTCGGCATGAACCGGCGCATCCTGCGCCGCGATTTCCTGAACGGCGTCGCCATTGGTGTGGGCGCCGCGGCCGTCGGCCTGCAGGGTCGCGCGGACGCTTCGCAGGCGCCGGGCAGCGGGCCCACTGCTGAGGCGTACCCGCCGCGGCGACTCGGCCTTCGCGGCGAGCACGAATCGGCCGTGCAGCCGCTGGGCGCCATCGATCGCGGCACCTACGAGCGCTTTCCAGGCATCGACGTCGAGACGAACGAAACGTACGACCTCGTCATTGTCGGCGGCGGGCTTTCGGGGCTGTCAGCCGCGTACTTCTGGCAGAAGGCGCTCGGCACCGACCAACGGGTGCTGGTGCTCGATAACCACGACGACTTCGGCGGACACGCCAAGCGTAACGAGTTCGTCTACAACGGCCGGACGTTCATCAGCTACGGCGGGACGATGGGGATCTCGACCCCCTACCCATACAGCTACACGGCCAAGTCCCTGGTGGCGGACCTGGGAGTGGACGTCAGCCGGAATCAGGAATTCCTGAACCGCGACCTGTTCCAGAAGTTCGAGCTCGGGCCCTCCACGTTCTTCGACAAGGAACATTTCGGCGAGGACCGGCTGGTGGTGGGAACAGGCCGGCTCCCGTGGGACGAGTTCTTCGCCAAGGCACCGCTTACCGACGCGGCCCGGCGGGACCTCGTCCGTATCTACGGCGAGAACCCCGACTACATGGCGGGGATGTCCATCGAGGAGAAGACGGCCGCCCTCGCGCGGATCAGCTACCAGGAGTTCCTGCTCCGCCACGCGAAGATGAGCCCCGAGGCGCTGCCCTACTTCCTCGGGCAGGGTGGGCGGAACAACAAGCGCGTGGACACGACGCCGGCCCTCGAGGCCGCCGAGCGCGGATCGGTTGGCTTCGACGGGCTGGGCCTGACCTTCGAGAAGCGGTTCCCGCAGGGCAGCTACGCCTTCCATTTTCCGGACGGGAACGCCTCCATTGCCCGGCTCCTGGTGGCACGCCTGGTGCCACGGGCCATTTCCGGAAAGCACGACATGTCCACCATCGTGCAGGCGCCGGTGGATTATGCCCGGCTGGACGACCCGGCCGCGTCCGTGCGCATCCGACTGGAAAGCAGCGTGGTTCGCGTGGCGCACGAAGGCTCGAGCGACCGACCGGGCGGTGTCCGTGTCGCCTATCTCCGTGGGGGCCGCATGCATTTGGTGCGCGGTCGAAACGTGGTGTTGGCGTGCTTCAACGCGATCATCCCGAGGCTCGTGCCCGAGCTTCCGGACACGCAGAAGCAGGCGCTTGGCTACTCGGTCAAGGTGCCGATGCTCTACACGAACGTCCTGCTGCGCCGATGGACATCGTTCAAGGCGCTTGGCGTGTCGAACATCAGCGCTCCAGGCCTGTACCACCCGAACTGCAGCATCGATCCCGGCTCCACGGTCGGCGGCTATCGTGGGCTGACCACGCCCGATGAGCCGGTGGTTGTGCACATGGTGCGCAACCCCAACAAACCGGGGCTGCCGCGCAAGGAGCAGAACCGCGCGGGGCAGCAGGAGCTGCTCTCGATGAAGTTCTCGGACTTCGAGATGTCCATCCGCCGCCAGTTGGCTCGGACGCTCGCGGGGACCGATTTCGACCCCGCCGCTGACATCGTCGGGATCGCTGCCAATCGCTGGCCGCACGGGTACGCCTATACCTACGACACGCTGGGCGACCCGGACGTGCCGCCCGAGGCCCGTCCGCACGTGATCGGACGCCAGCGACACGGGTGGATCACCATCGCCAATTCGGACGCCGGTGCTGCCGCGTTCACGAACCAAGCGTTCGACGAGGCGCATCGCGCGGTGCAGGAACTGCTGGTCGCCCGCGGCCTCGCCTGATCGCGCTCGGACGTTGACCTCGTTGCGGAGTCGAAGATGAGCCAAGTGTCTTTGGAAGCCGACCTGTCCACCGGCGCCGGCATGGTGGAGGCCTGTCGTCATCACACGCTGTTCGAGTGGTCCGCGCAGAGTCACGTGGATCCCATCCCGGTGGCCAGGGCCAAGGGCGTCCATTTCTGGACACCGGAGGGCAAGCGGTACATCGACTTCAACAGTCAGTTGATGTGCGTGAACATCGGGCACGGCCACGAGCGCGTGATCCGCGCCGTGCAGGATCAGGTGGCCCGACTCGCCTACGCCAACCCGTTCATGGCCACCGAGGCGCGTGCCCGTCTCGGCGTCAAGCTCGCGGAGCTGTGCCCAGGCGACATCGATGCGTTCTTCTTCACCAACGGCGGGTCGGAGGCCAACGAGAACGCCGTCCGCATCGCGCGTCTCTATACCGGCCGTCACAAGGTCCTCGCACGCTATCGCTCGTATCACGGCGGCACGGCCGGCAGCTTGACGCTGACCGGCGACCCGCGCCGCTGGCCCTCGGAACCCGGCATTCCCGGCGTCGTCCACATTCCGCATCCGTACCACGGCATCGAGCGCGGCTGGGACGCGACGGAAAAGGCCCTGGCCGACGTCGAGGAGATCATCCAACTGGAGGGCCCGCAGACCATCGCGGCCCTCATTCTCGAGCCGGTCACGGGCACCAACGGTGTGTTGCCCCCGCCGCCCGGCTACCTCGAAGGGATCCGGGACCTCTGCACGCGTCACGGAATCCTGATGATTGCCGACGAGGTGATGTCCGGCTTCGGGCGGACGGGTGCCTGGTTTGCCGTGAACCACTGGGGCGTGGTGCCGGACATCCTGACGATGGCGAAGGGGTTGACGAGCGCGTACGTGCCCCTGGGCGCGGTGGGCGTCCGTCGCGGCATCGCGGAGCACTTCGAGTCGAATGTTCTCTACGGCGGCCTCACGTATAACAGCCACCCGCTGGGTTGTGCGACGGCGCTGGCTACCATCGCGGTCTACGAAGACGAGGGATTGATCGAGCGCGCTCGTGAGACGGGCAAGCTGATGAGGTCTCTGCTGGACGATCTGAAGGATCGACACCCATCCGTGGGGGCCACACGGTCAATCGGCCTCTTCGGTATCGTCGAGCTCGTCCGCAACAGGACGACGCTCGAGCCGCTCGCGCCGTTCAACGGCACTTCTCCGGAAATGAAGGCGCTGGGACGCTTCTTCCGCGAAGAGGGCCTTTACACGTTCGTCCGGTGGAACACGTTCTTCACCAACCCGCCGCTCTGCATCACCGAGTCGGAGCTGCACGAAGCATTCGACATCATCGACCGCGGGCTGGCCATCACCGACCGCGCAGTCGTGGACTGAGGAGGACGCCGTGAGCATCTCTGATCGCGACCTCGGCATGCACCGCGACATCACGCGTCGCGACTTCCTGAACGGCGTGACTGTCGGTCTCACCGGATCGATGGTCGCACCCGCGTGGCTGCAGGCCGCCGGGGAGCAGGCCGCACTGGCGCCCGAGCAGGCGCCCGGCTACTACCCGCCGAGCCTGACGGGCATGCGCGGCAGCCATGCCGGATCGTTCGAGGTTGCGCACCAGATGCGGGACAACCGCGGGTGGAAGAGCCTCGCCACCGACACGGGCGAGGCCTACGACCTCGTAATCGTGGGCGGGGGTATCAGCGGCCTGGCCGCGGCTCGGTTCTTCCGCGAGGCCGTCGGGCCCCGCGCGTCCATCCTCGTGCTCGACAACCACGACGACTTCGGCGGCCACGCGAAGCGGAACGAGTTCCAGCTGGATGGCCGGATGTTCATGCTGAACGGGGGCACGCTGAACATCGAGGCGCCGAAGCAGTACAGCGACGTTTCGATGGGGTTGCTTCGGCGGCTGGGCATCGACATCGAGCGATTCGAGCGCGAGACGGAAGAGGACCGCGGCCTCTATCGCCGGATGGGACTCAGGAACGGCGTCTTCTTCCCGAAGGAGCGCTTCGGGACAGACCGGCTGGCCGTGGGGACGCCTGGTGGTGCGCAGGCCAGCGACCAGGCGTGGACCGAGTTTCTCGCGAAGACACCCCTGCCGCCCGACGCGAAGAAGGACATTGCGCGCCTGCAGAGCGGCAACCAGCCCGACTACCTGGCCGGCCAGTCGGACGAGGAGAAGAAGCGGCAGCTCCTCCACATGAGCTACGAGGACTTCCTGCTCAAGGTCGCGAAGGTGCACCCCGACGCCGCGTGGTTCTACCAGTCGCGCACCACGGGGTTGTTCCTGATGCAGGCCGATGCCGTCCCGGCCTACTACGGCTGGAACTCCGGCTACCCGGGTTTCCAGGGGATGAAGCTCGAGCCGACTCCGCGCGAGCAGCTGTTCTACGAGCCCGGTGGCCAGCATGGCCGCGAGAACCAGGCAAGGGCGAGCGAGGGCGGTCGATCGATTCACTTCCCCGACGGGAACGCCACGATCGCGCGGCTGCTGATCAGGGCCCTGCTGCCAGACGCCGTGCCAGGGAGCAGCCAGGAGGATGTCGTGACCGCCCGCGTGGACTACGCACGGCTGGACCGGGCGGGGTCACCGACGAGGGTGCGTCTCAACAGCACCGTCGTGCAGGTGCACCACCTGGGCGACCCTGCTTCGGCGCGGGAGGTCGAGGTCAGCTACGTCAAGGGCGGCCAGACGCGAAGCGTCCGCGCCGGACACTGCGTCATGGCGTGCTGGAACTCGGTCATCCCCTACATGTGTCCCGAGCTCCCACAGGCGCAGCGCCAGGCGCTGCTCTACGGCATCAAGGCGCCCATCGTCTACACCAACGTCTTCCTCCGAAACTGGACATCGTTTGCGAAGCTCGGCGTCGCGAACATCACGGCGCCCAGTGGCTACCACCCGAGCGTGCAACTGCCGGAACCGGTGAGCATCGGGAACCACCGCTGCTCGCGGACACCGGAAGAGCCCACTGTCCTGCACCTGGTTCGCACGCCGTGCGCGCCGGGGAAGCCCAGGAAGGAACAACATCGCCTCGGCCGCGCCGAGCTGCTCGCCACCTCCTTCGAGACCTTCGAGCGGGAGATTCGCGAGCAGCTGGCGCGCGCGCTGGCGGACGGCGGTTTCGACCCGGCGCGGGACATCGCGGGGATCACGGTGAACCGCTGGCCGCACGGTTACACCTACAACTACAACACCCTGGAGGACCCGGTCAGCTGGGCGCTGTCGACGCCCGAGGACCGGGCGTTCGTCGTCGGTCGCCGGCAGTTCGGACGGATCTCCATCGCCAATGCGGATGCGGCGGGCAGCTCGCACACCGACGCGGCGATCGACATGGCCCACCGCGCGATTCGTGAAGTGGTGGAATCGCGAAGCGCCGCGGCAGCGGGGGCCCTGATCAAGTCGTGAGCGTGAACCCCACAGTGCAAGGCCAGTACAGGTACTCAGCAGGTTCGATGAGGCGCGGAACGAGGAACCCATGCGAGGAGTGTTCGCTATGAACTTGGCACATCGTTTGTTGGTATGCGCATGCGCGCTTGTAATCGGAGGGGGGGCGGCATGGGCCCAGACGGGCTCAGGAACCGGTGTGATAACCGGTGTCGCGATGGACCAGACCAAAGGCGTCCTGCCCGGTGTCACGGTCACCGTTTCTGGGCCAGCGGTCATGGGAACACCGACGGCCGTCTCGGGCGTCAATGGCGCCTATCGTGTAACGAATCTGCCGCCTGGAGACTACCAAGTGGTCTTCGAGCTATCCGGCTTCGGCACAGTCATCCGTGAGGGCATCCGGGTCGGCTCCGGGTTCACGGCCACGGTAAATGTCGAACTGGGGCCCGCGACGATCGCCGAGAGTGTCACCGTCAGCGGGCAGTCGCCTGTGGTGGACGTGACCAGTACGACCGTGGCGACCCGCTACGATGACGAGGTGCTGGCCAGCCTGCCTGGCTCGCGTGACCACTGGGCGCTGCTCGCGCAGACGCCCGCGGTGGCCATGGGGCGCGTGGACGTCGGCGGGAGCGGCGCGCTGACGCAGCAGCCCTACACGGCTTACGGCCTCTCGAGTGCCGGCGGCGTGAACCGTTCCGAAGTCGAAGGCATCATGGTCAACGAAGGGGCCGGCGGCGGCGGCAGCGACATGTACTACACCGATTACGGCGCCATGGCCGAGGTTGCGATCAACGCGGTCGGTAACGGCGCCGAGATGCCCAACCCCGGCGTGCTCAGCCAGTTCATCGCCAAGTCCGGCGGTAACGAGTACCACGGCAACGCGTACTTCGACTTCCAGAACGAGGCGATGGAAGCCACCAACATCAGTGACGACCAGATTGCGGCCGGTGTGATCGGAAGCGACGTGGTGGACCCGCGTGACACGAACCGGCTGGAGATGTTCCGCGACTTCAACGCGGACCTGGGCGGGTACATCAAGAAGGACACGGCGTGGTGGTACGGGGCCTTCCGCCGGACCGACACCGGCCAGCGGTACCCGACGCTGCTCGACGACATCCAGGACACGTGGGTGCCGGTGAGCACGGTCAAGGCCACCGTCAACGTCTCGCAGAGCCACAAGTTGACGGGCTTCTACCAGTACCAGGTGAAGGAGCAGCCCGACTACATGGGGGCACTCCGCATCGGCGGTGGGCGTCAGAGCCCCGCGCTGATGACCAAGGACACGGTCTGGTACTCGACGTTCCCGCTCCACGTGTGGAAGGCGGAGTACAACGCGGTGCTCTCGCCGAGCCTGTTTTTCGAGGCGCGCACCGGCGCCTATCACTCGGTGTGGGGCCGCGAGGGCAAGTCTACCGATCCGCGCATCGAGGACGTCGGCAACAACTTCGTGGCGGGTGGCGTGTGGTCCTCCGATCTCCGGCGCCACCGGCCGCAGGCCAACGGCTCGCTGTCGTACGTGAAAGGGGACTGGGGCGGCACGCACAACTTCAAGTTGGGCATTGAGGTGCTGCGCGACCTGCTCGTGCAACCGTTCAGGGGCTTCCCCGGCCCGACGCAGACCGTGTCGGTGCGCAACAACAACGTGCCGACTCAGGTGGACATCTACCAACCCGGCTCCGAGTCGAAGAACGGTCTCTGGACCTACTCGGTGTACCTGAACGACTCATGGCAGGTGCACCGCCGCCTCACCGTGAACGCGGGTATCCGCTTCGACCGGCACTCGGCCTACCTGCCGGATCAGGTGGGTCCCGCCGGCCAGTCCTTCAGCCGTGTGGACGGCGTCGTCACCTTCAACAACTGGGGCCCGCGCCTCAGCGCCAGCTACGATCTCACCGGCGACGCCAAGACGGTCGCGAAGGCGAGCTGGGGCCAGTTCTGGCTCTATCCCGGCGCCGATCTCGCCTCGGGGCTCAACCCCAACGCCTCGACGTGGTGGCAGCGGTATTCGTGGACTGACCGGAACGGCAACGGCTATTACGATTCGGGCGAGCAGGGTGCTTTGCTGGCTGTGAACGGCGGCCGTGCCAGCACGGTGTTCGACGCAGACATGGAGAACACCTACGTGAACCAGTTCACGGCCTATGTAGAGCGCGAGCTGGCGAACAACTTTGGTCTGAGGACCGGGTTCGTGTGGAATGGACGACGGCAGGTGCGCGGCCAGATCAACGTGAACCGGCCCCTCGACACGTACACCGTGCCGGTCACCTTCCGCGATCCGGGTCCGGACGGCCGGCTCAACACCTCGGACGATGGGGGCGCGCTGACCGGCTACAACCTGAGCGCGGAGGCGCTGGCGTCGCCGATCGTCAACATCACGACCAACCTGCCCGGCACCGACAGCGACTACTACAACTGGGAGATCACGGCCACTCGTCGTGAGACCGGCTTCTGGTCGATGCAGGCGAGCTTCGCGCACACCTGGAGCCGCGAGGCCGCACTCTCCGCGGGCGCGGGGTACACGCCTAACGCGTTCATCAATGCCGATGACGAGCGCCTCGTCTACACGACTTGGCAGGCGAAGGTGCTGGCCACGCTCAGGTTCAAGGGGGAGTTCCGGGTCATCCCCACCGTACGCCATCAGGCCGGCAGTCCGTTCGGGCGCGTGTTCACGCAGACCTTCAACTGGGGCAACGCCACCGTGCGTGCTGAGCCGATCGATGCGCAGCGCACGCCCCACGTCAACGTGTTCGACATCCGCACCGAGAAGGCGTTCCGCATGGGAGCGGGGCGAGTCACCGGGTTCTTCGACATCTACAACATCTTCAACACCAACGCGGAGCAGGCTCTGACCACGGCGTCCGGTGCGTCCTGGCTGCGGCCGATTGCCATCACGCCGCCGCGTATCGCGCGCGTCGGCGTGAAGCTGGCGTGGTGATTCCCTGATGACGGGTCGTACCGGCGTGTCGCACCAGCCCAGCCAGCCCGAAGCGCGAGAGTTCCGGCGCTCGCTGGGGCTGTTCGATTCGACCATGGTCGTCGTGGGGGCCATGATCGGGTCGGGCATCTTCCTGGTGTCGGCCGACATGACCCGTCTGTTGGGGTCTGCCAGCTGGGTACTGGTCGCCTGGGGCCTGACGGCCCTGCTCACGCTGGCCGCCGCGCTCTCCTACGGCGAGCTCGCCGCGATGATGCCTCGCGCGGGTGGACAGTACGTCTACCTGCGCGAGGCCTTCTCGCCGATCGCCGGCTTTCTCTACGGGTGGACGCTCTTCGCTGTCATCCAGACAGGCACGGTGGCCGCCGTCAGTGTCGGTTTCGCGCGCTACGCGAGCGTGCTGTTCCCGTTCATTGGGGAGGACCGTTATCTCATTCCGCCCATTCACCTCTCCGAGGGGTATGCCGTTTCGCTGTCCAACGCGCAACTGCTCGCGATCGCCGTCATCGCCCTGCTGACCTGGACCAACACACGGGGCATCGAGTACGGCCGCCTCATCCAGAACGTCTTCACCTCCGCGAAGACGGCAGCCGTCGTTGGACTCATCGTCATCGGTCTCGTGTTCGGCGCCAGCGCGGGCACGATCGACGCGAACTTCAGCCGGGTCTGGGCTCCGGTCAATCCCGTGGCCATTGCGCCCGGCGTCGACGCCGCGTCGCTGTTCGGGTTGCTGGTGGCGCTGGCCATCGCGCAGGTGGGCTCGCTGTTCGCGTCCGACGCCTGGAACAACATCACGTTCACGGCAGGGGAAGTCAAGAACCCGAGGCGGGACATACCGGTCTCGCTCGCCGTGGGCACCGGCATCGTGATGACGTTGTATCTGGCGGCGAACGTCACCTACTTCGTCACGCTCCCGATCGACGCGATCAAGACGGTGCCGTCGGACCGCGTGGCCGCGGCCTCCCTCGAAGTGGCACTGCCTGGCATAGGAGGCGCTCTTCTGGCGGTCGGGATCATGATCTCGACCTTCGGATGCGCCAACGGCATGCTGCTGGCTGGGGCCAGGGCCTACTACGCCATGGCGAGAGACGGACTGTTCTTCCGGTCCGCCGGCGTGCTGAACGACCGCCGCGTGCCTGCCTGGGGCCTGGCGCTCCAGGGCGTGTGGACGGCCTTCCTGGTGCTGCCGCGCACCTTCGATCCCGCGTCGCGCACGTATGGAAACCTGTACGGGAGCCTGCTCGACTACGTGGTGTCGGCGGCGCTCTTCTTCTACATTCTGACGATTGCCGGGGTGTTCCGACTGCGGTGGACGCGTCCGGGCGCGCCGCGTCCGTATCGCGCCTTCGGCTACCCGCTCGTACCGGCGCTGTACATCGTGGCGGCCAGCGGCATTCTGGTCGTGCTGGCCATCTATCGCGCATCGACCACATGGCCAGGCTTCGTCATCGTATTGCTCGGCGTGCCTGTCTACCTGATGATCCGCCGGAGCCCGGTCGAGACCGGCACCGTGCTCACCCCTTCAGAGACAGCCTAGTTCCTGGTGCATCAATCACCGTGAGGAGACATATGGACGGCAAGGATCGCGATCTCGGCATGGACCGCACCATCGGGCGGCGCGACTTCGTCAACGGGGTTGCGGCGACGGTTGGCGCGAGCCTGCTCCCGAAGTGGAGTTGGGCCCTGGAACTCGACGCGCAGCAGGCCGCCCCCGAGCAGGCCCCCGACTACTATCCCCCGCGACTGACGGGTATGCGCGGTAGCCACGCGGGCTCGTTCGAGGTGTCACACCAGATGCGCGATCGCCGCGGCGTGGATCTCTCCGGGGCCACGCACACCGGTGAGACGTACGACCTCGTGGTCGTCGGCGGCGGGTTGAGCGGCCTGGCCGCGGCCCACTACTTCATCAAGCAGGTCGGGCGTTCGGCGCGCGTGCTCGTGCTCGACAACCACGACGATTTCGGTGGGCATGCGAAGCGCAACGAGTTCGTCGTCGACGGTCGGCTGCTGGCCCTGAACGGCGGGACGCTGAACATCGAGTCGCACCTGCGCTATAACCTGCCGTCGCGCCAGCTGCTCGAGTCGATTGGCGTCGATCTCGACCGTTATATCAAGTCGAACGAGACGAATCGGAGCCTCTATTCCTCGCTCGGTCTCAGGAGCGGTCACTTCTTCGACAAGGAAACGTGGGGCGTGGACCAGCTGGTCGTCCGGCCTACGGGACAGGCGCCCGGTCGTGGTCGCGGCGGCTACCCACAGGAGTACCTCGCCCAGATGCCCATCGCGGCACAGGCACGCCAGGACATGTTGCGGCTGCAGGATCCGAATCAGCCGGACTACATGCCGGGGCTGACGTCGGGTGAGAAGAAGGACCAGCTGGCCAGGATGAGCCTGGAGCACTACCTCCTCAACGTCGCGAAGGTTCACAAGGACTGCCTCTGGTTCTTCATCACGACGGGCCGAGGGAACTTCTGCGTGGGCGCGGACGCCGTGCCCGCGCTCTTCGGGTGGGAAATGGGCGTGCCCGGCTTCGCCGGGCTCAAGCTCGATCCGACACCGGATGGGGTGCTCGCCGACCTGCCGGGCGGTCACCACGGTCGGCAAAAGGCTGCGGGTGGCGGCGGCAGCATCCACTTCCCCGACGGGAACGCGACCGTGACGCGGCTGCTGGTGCGCTGGCTGATTCCGGAGGCCGTGCCCGGGGGATCTCAGGAAGACGTTTCGACCGCCCGCGTCAATTACGCGCTGCTGGACCGCGGTAACCAGGCCGCGCGCATCCGGTTGAACAGCACGGTGGTGAACGTGCGCCACGATGGGAATCCAGACTCCGCACGGGAGGTTGTCGTGAGCTACAGCCGCGGCGGGCGCCTCTATGACGTGCGCGGCAAGGCGTGTGTCATGGCCTGCTGGAACATGTTCATTCCCTATCTGGTGCCGGACATCCCGCAGGCGCAGAAGGAAGCTCTGGCGTACGGCGTCAAGGGGCCGCTGGTATACACCAGTGTCGCGGTCCGGCAGTGGACGGCCTTCGAGAAGCTGGGCGTGAGCAACATCTCGACGCCGACGATGTATCACGACAGCGTCGCGTTGTCCGAGGCGGTCGACCTTGGCGATCTCCATCATCCTCGGACGCCCAAGGAGCCCGTCGTGCTGAGTCTCGGCCGGCACCCTTGCGCGCCGGGCAAGCCTCGCAAGGAGCAGCATCGGATCGGGCGCGCGGACCTGCTCGCCGCCTCGTTCGAGACCTTCGAGCGGAACATTCGCGATCAGCTGGGAAGAGTTCTCGGCCCAGGCGGATTCGACCCCGCCCGCGACATTGCGGCGATCACGGTAAACCGCTGGCCGCATGGATATGCCTACACCTACAACAGCCTGACCGATCCGATGGAGTGGGTGTTCACCTCGACCAACGATCGGCCGTGCGTCGCGGCCCGGCAACCGTATGGCCTGATCACGATTGCGAACTCGGACGCGGCCGCCAGCCCGCACACCGATGCGGCATTCCTCGAAGCCAATCGGGCCGTAGGTGAGGTGCTGGAACGTCGCGCCTATCCATTCCTCACGAAGGGAACGAAGGCCTCGGAGGCTTAGCGGAGTGCACGAACATGTCAACGACGGCAGTAGCTGAGGTATCCCACTGGGTCGGCGGCAAGAGTGTCGAGCCGCACAGCGAGCGACGGCTCGAGGTGACGGATCCCTCGACCGGCGCGGTGATTCGCACGGTCGCGCTGGCCGATGCGGAAGACGTGGACCGGGCCGTCCAGACCGCCCACGACGCCTTCGAGGGCTGGCAGGCGACGACGGCCTTGCGGCGGGCGAGAATCCTGACCCGATTCCGCGAACTGCTCGAGCGGCACCAGATCGAGCTCGCGACGCTCGTGAGCCAGGAGCACGGCAAAGTGTTCCTCGACGCGAAGGGCTCGGTGCAGCGCGGCATCGAGGTCGTGGAATTTGCCTGCGGAGCGCCTCATCTGCTCAAGGGGGAGCACTCAGGCGGCGTCGGGCGTGACGTGGACGCCTACTCGCGGCTGCAACCACTTGGTGTATGCGTGGGCATCACGCCGTTCAACTTCCCGGCGATGGTGCCGCTGTGGATGTTCCCGGTGGCGCTGGCTTGCGGTAACACCTTCGTCCTGAAACCGTCGGAAAAGGTGCCGTCGGCCAGCATGCGCATGGCCGAGCTCTTGCGCGAGGCGGGCCTGCCCGACGGGGTATTCAATATTGTGAACGGGGACAAGGAGGCCGTCGATGCCCTCCTCGTGCACCCGAAAGTCCGAGCCGTGTCGTTCGTTGGGTCCACGCCCGTGGCCCGGCACGTGTACACGACCGCGGCGGCGGCCGGCAAGCGCGTCCAGGCATTGGGCGGAGCCAAGAACCACGCCGTCGTCATGCCCGATGCCGAACTCGAGTTCACCGCAGATGCGTTGACCGGCGCGGCGTTCGGGTCGGCGGGAGAGCGCTGCATGGCCATCTCGGTTGCGGTGGCCGTCGGCGACATCGCCGACCCGCTGGTGGCGCGGCTGGCGGAGAAGGCGCGGGGCTTGCGAGTGGGCCCCGGCAAGAGCGAGGCCTCCGAGATGGGCCCGCTCGTGTCCCGGGTTCACCGTGACCGCGTGCGTGGTTACGTGGATGCGGGCGTGGCCGCCGGCGCCACACCGGTCGTGGACGGTCGCGACCTCATCGTCGACGGCCACGAGAACGGATTCTTCCTGGGACCCACCATCTTCGATCACGTGACCGAGGACATGAGCATCTACCGGGACGAAATTTTCGGACCGGTCCTGGCCGTCGTCCGCGTGGAGACGTTGGACAATGCGATCGACCTGCTCAACCGGAACCCCTATGGCAACGGCTGCGCGATCTTCACGCGCTCGGGGGCATCAGCACGCCGGTTCGAGGAGCTCGTGGAAGTCGGCATGGTGGGTATCAACGTGCCGATTCCGGTGCCGATGGCGTTCTTTTCGTTTGGAGGCTGGAAGCAGTCGCTGTTCGGAGATCTGCACGTCCACGGCATGGAGGCGGTGTCCTTCTACACCCGGACCAAGGCCGTCACCAGCCGTTGGCCGCACGTGGATCGCCGGTCGAGCGGTCTGGCCATGCCAACCCTTGCTTGAAGCATGAACTCGGGCGTGTCGCCGCGGGATCGACGGGTCGTGGCGGGATGCCGTTTGGAGGTGGTGATGACGCAGTGTATTCGCATCGTATCGGGAGTCGTGGCGGTCTGCATGCTGAGCGTGACACTGGGCGCGCAGCAGCAGATGTCCCCCGCAGAGGTGGATGCGGTCAAGAAGGAGGCGACCGCGCACATCGACAAGTACTACCGGTTGTTCTCGGAGCAGAAGCCGGACGTGCTGGCCAGCGAGGTGTTCAACATCCCGTGGCTGGTCATCGGCGGTAGCGGTCCGCAGGCCGATCTGACGAAGGAGCAGGCACAGGCCCGCTTCCAGGCATCGATGAAGCAGCTCGTCGAGAGCGGCTGGTCGCGGTCGGTGTTCACGACCGAGAACGTCTGCGTGCTCAATGCCAATGCCGCGATTGCCAGTGGGTACAACACGCGCTACAAGACGGACGGCACCGTGATGTCCGTTGGGGGCGTCACCTACATCCTCGGCAAGTCGAAGGCAGGCTGGCGCATCGTCTCGTACAGCGGCCATCCCAGGGGCAAAATCGTGCGCTGCGACTGACGTCGTCCGGGGCGTCACGATGATTTGGCACCGGCGCCTTCCCTGATATCGTTCCCATGCCTTGTCGTTCAGCCCACTCCCACGAGCATGCCAGCGGGTCGTTGCAGGTGGTGTCGCAGGCGATGATGCGTGTGAACTCAGGATGCAGGGAGGGCTGTCGTGAGGAAGAGTGCAGTGAGCGGCGCGGACCGGGTGGGGCTGCTGACCGTCGGCCAGACAGCGAAGATCCTGGGCGTGAGCCCGTCGACACTTCGCCTCTGGGAAAACGTCGGCATCATCACGCCGGTGCGGAGCAATGGCCAATACCGGTTGTACAGCCGCGAGTTGCTCGAGGTGCTCAAGCGCATCAAGTACTTGCGCGACGTCAAGCGCCTCAATTTGCCGGGAATCAAGGAGATTCTGGGCCGGTCGCAGGAAACCGCCCCACGTCGAGCCGACGGCGGGCGCCCGACGGACGTCGGGCGCAAGTTGCGCGAAATGCGGAAGCGGCAGGGACTTGGTCTCGCGGAGGCGGCGCGGCGGGCGAAGATTTCCGGGGGGTTCCTGAGCGCGATCGAGCTGTCCCGCGCCAATCCGTCGGTGGCCACGCTCCAGCGCCTGACGGCCACCTACGGTACGACGGTCTTGGACCTATACGACGTTCCTCGACGGCCGAAACGGCTCGTGAGGCCGCGCGAGCGGCGGGTCATCGAGACGGCGTCCGGCGTCCGCATGGAGTTGCTCTCCGTGGGTGCGCGACAACTGCAGAGCATGTTGTTCCGCGTGCCCCCTGGCACCGGGAGCGACGGCGCGTACTCGCATGAAGGCGAGGAGTTCATCTACATGCTGTCCGGCACGCTGGAATTGTGGCTCGACGAGCTCGAGTGCCACACCTTGCGTGAAGGCGACGGCTTCTGGTTCGAGAGCCGTCACGGGCACCGCTGGTTCAACCCGCTGAAGAAGGATGCGGTCCTGCTCTGGGTCAACACCCCGCCGACGTTCTAGACGTCCGGATCGTGCGGGCAACAGGAGGTTTGGTAATGGTTGCATGGCGCAAGGGATGGGCCTTCGGGCTGAGCGTGGCGATTGTTGGCCTGTGTGCCGCCCTGGTACAGGGCCAAGGCGGCTTCGTTGGTTGGCCAAACTACGGCGGAGACAAGGCCTTCACGAGGTATTCGCCGCTCAGTCAGATCGGGCGCGACAACGTCAAGAGCCTACGCGTCGTCTGGCGCGCGCCCGCGGTGGACCCCGCCATCAAGAAAGCCAACCCTGACCTGCGGGTGAACGCCTACCTGCGATCCACCCCATTGATGATCGACGGGATTCTCTATACGCAGGACGCCATGGGGCTGGCCATGGCCCTCAACGCCGAGACCGGCGTCCGGCGGTGGACGCAGGCCTTACCGGACCCGTCGATGCTCCAAGGGCAGGCCGCACGCGGGATCGACATGTGGACGAAGGGCGACGGCCGCATCGTGGCCGTGCGAGGCGAGCATCTCTATGCTCTCAGCAAAGAGACCGGGGCCGCGTATCGCACCTTTGGCGAGGCAGGTCGCGTCACGCTCGAGCGCGATTCCCCGCGTGCCGGTCCATACCGCCTGACGTCAGGCCCGTTGATTGTCGGCGAGGTGGTCATCCTTGCTGGCCAGGGCGGCGGCGGCGGCGACAGCGCCTCGATCAAGAAGGAGGCAGCGCCCGAGGACATCCGTGGCTACGACATACGAACGGGGCGCCTGCTCTGGACCTTCCACGTCGTGCCGCGGCCCGGTGAGTTCGGCGCGGATACCTGGGACCCCGCCTTCCTGCAGGACGCAGGGGACCTCGGGGCCTGGGCCGCGCTTAGCGCCGACGAGGAACTCGGCTTGGTCTACGTGCCCCTTTCGGTGTCGACGGCCGCCTACTATGGCGGTCATCGGCGGGGAAACAACCTCTTCTCCGCCAGCCTCGTCGCGCTCGACGCGAAGACGGGGAAGCGCGTGTGGCACCACCAGATGGTCCATCACGACCTCTGGGAGTACGACAACATCAGCCCGGCCACGCTTGGCGACATCACGGTGGATGGTCGTCGCATCAAGGCTGTCATGGCGGCGAACAAGAACGGTTTCCTGTTCGTCCTCGACCGAGCCACGGGCCGGCCAGTCTGGCCGATCGAAGAGCGCCCCGTACCGCAGTCGACGGTGCCCGGCGAGCACAGTTCACCCACGCAGCCTTTTCCCACGAAACCGCCAGCCTTCGACCGTCAAGGCGTGACTGATGACGACCTGATCGATTTCACCCCGGCGCTGCGTCAGCAGGCGCGCGACATCCTGAAGGACTACGTCACCGGTCCGATGTACACGCCGCCATCGCTTCTGACCGAAACCAAGAAGGGCACGTACTTCGTGCCCGGGAATTGGGGCGCTGGTAACTGGCACACCGGGGCCTTCGATCCGGAAACCGGCATGTACTACGCCGTGTCGCACACCATGCCTGGCATGTACGACCTGGTCGAGGCGGAAGGCGTAGAGAAGGACGCCACGATGCGTTTCGTGGCGAAGTCAAAGGGACGCAATCCGCCAACCATTGATGGCCTGCCGCTCGTCAAGCCGCCCTACGGGCGCGTGACCGCCCTGAATCTCAATACCGGGGAGCTCGCGTGGATGGCGGCGAACGGGGACGGCCCGCGGACTCATCCCCTGCTGAAGGACCTGAATCTGCCGCCGCTCGGCATTCCGAACCGGCCCGCGCCGCTCCTCACGAAGACCCTGCTGTTCCTGGGCGAGGGGAGCGATGCCATCACTGGGGCGTGGCCCTATCCATGGGCCTGGGGCAAGAAGTTCCGCGCCTACGACAAGGCATCCGGGGCCGTCGTGTGGGAGATGGATCTGCCCTCCGGCACGACCGCGGCGCCGATGACGTACATGAATCGCGGTAAGCAATACATTGTCGTCGCTGTTGGCGACCGGAACATGGAGCCGGAGTTCGTCGCACTGGCACTGCAGTAACGTCACGAGAACACGAAGGACACGAAGAAGGCGGGTCTTGGGTCTTGGGTCTTGCGTCTTGGGCCGTGAGATCGGCTTCGACGTCTTACCTCGTGTCCTTCGTGCGTGCTTCGTGTCCTTCGTGTCCTTCGTGTTCCCGTGGACACCTACCCCGCGAACTTGTAGCCCATCCCGTGCACGGTGAGGATGAACTGCGGCACGCGCGGGTTGGGCTCGAGCTTCTGCCTGAGCCACGCCACGTGCACGTCCACCGTGCGCGTGGAGGGCATGGCCGTGTAGCCCCACACGTCGTGCAGCAGCTTCTCCCGTGTGAGTGTGGTCCCGCGGTTCTCGATGAAGTAGCGGAGGAGCTGGAACTCCTTGGCGGAGAGCTCCAGCGGCTCGCCCTCCTTCGTCACCTCGGCCTTCCGCACGTCCACCGTCACCTCGCCGAACTGGTAGCGCTCCAGCGCCACGCCGGAGCTGGCCGGCGCGCGCCTGAGGAGCGCCTCGAGCCGCGCGAGCAGCTCCATCGTGTCGAAGGGCTTGGTCAGGTAGTCGTCCGCGCCCAGTTTCAGCCCCACGACCCGATCCACGACCTGGGAACGGGCCGTCAGCATCAGGATGGGCGTCATCACTCCCAGGTGCCTCAGCGAACGCGCCACCTCGAAGCCGTCCCGGCCGGGCAGCATCACGTCGAGCACGATGAGGTCGAACGGCTCCCCGCCGCCGCGCCGGATGGCCGTGTCGCCGTCGCCGGCCGTTTCGACCGTGTAGCCCTCGGCAACCAGGCGATCGCTCAGCGTCAGCTGGAGGCCGGGTTCGTCTTCAACGAGCAATAGGCGCGCGGAGGGCATGCAGACGGCGCTACTTGGCGTCGGCGCTGTGGGGAACGAGGCCGAGGTTCATCTGCCCGGCCGCGCGGCCCGGGGCGGCGGGGAGGATGAGCGTGAAGGTGCTGCCCTTGCCGGGCTCGCTCGTCACGTGCACCGTGCCACCGTGCGCTTCGGCGATGCGCGACACCAGGTTCAAGCCCAGGCCGCTGCCCTTGATCTGGCGCGAGACGGCCTCGCGCCCGCGGTAGAACGGCTCGAAGATGTGCTTGCGGTCCTCGGCGCCGATGCCGAGGCCGCGATCGGTGACGGAGATGGCCACGTGCGACGACGGAGTGCTCCTCGCCGAGCCGCCTGACCGATCCGCGGCCGTCGCCTCGACGCGCACCCAGCGCGCGTCGCCGCCGTACTTGACCGCGTTGCTGATCAGGTTCTGCACCGCCGACCGGAGTGCCGCACCGTCGCCAAGCACCGGGAGCAGATCGTCCGCGATCTTCGCCTCCACGGTCACGCCGTGACCCTCGATCTCGGGCCGGCACGAGGCCAGCGACTGCTGCACCAGTTCGGACACCGACACCGGGGCCTGCCCCGCGGCTCCGTTGCCCGCCGCGATGCCCGCCAGCTGCAACACCCGCTCCACCGTCTCGCCCAGCCGCCGCGCCTCGCCCTGGATGGTCTCGCCGTACTTGCGCACGCGCGTGGGATCCGCGACGACCCCATCGGCCAGATTGCTGGCGGCCGTGCCGATGACCGCGACCGGCGTCCGCAGCTCATGCGAGACGGCGGCCACGAACTCCATCTGCTGCCTCGCCAGCGTCTGTGCCCGCCGCGCCGACACGACGATGAGCCCGATGGCCGTGCTCAGCAGCAGCAGGATCCCGGAGCTGAGCATCAGGTTGCGCTTGCGCACGCCGGCCACGGCGGCCTCGAGCGAGCCTGCGCGATGCGCGGCCGCCACGCGCCAGCGCCCCTCGAACAGGCCAAGGCTACGCCCACGTTCGGGCACCGGCAGGCCCTCGCTGGTCGCCCGGCCCTCGCGGCCTCCCCGCCGTCGGTCCTGCAGCATCGAGACGACAATGCGATCGCCTGACCCCGGTGGAGGTGGCAGCCGCACGCTGGCCGTGCCGCCGCCGTTCCTGGTGATCATGAAGATCTGATCCGGACGAGGCGACATGAAGCTCGCCTCGACATCCGCGTTGGCTCCGATGGCCGCGGCCGCGCCCGTCTCGGATTCCCAGATGACCTTCGAGGTGTCCTCGCGCTCGGTCACCGCCACCCGATAGTCGGCCACCCCATCGTCGCCGTGGAAGTGGCGTGCGGTGAGCGTCGGCAACAGCGTGTCGCGCACGTACTCTCGATCCAGCCTCACGACGGTGAAGCCCAGCACCTCGATGCGCGGCGCCGACGTGTGGTCGTCCGGGAAGTCGAAGAGCGTGACGGGTGCCACCAGCGTGTGGTCGTCGCCGCTGATGACCGTGAGCGTCCCCTCGCGACGGAAGCGGTTCCCCTGCGCGCGCATCCCCTTGATCTCGCCCAGGTGCTCGGCCAGCGCCGGCCGCATCTGGGCCAGCTCGTCGCTCCACTGCGCCCGCTCGAAGACACGCTGGTCGTTGTTCCAGCGACGCAGACGCAGGCGAGCCGGGTCGGTGGCCGGGGTGGCGGCGTTCCCGTCCATCGTGTCTACCAGCAGCACCTCGCGCACCAGCCGCGTGTCGGCGGCACGCTCGGTCCACGTGGAGTAGCGCTGGGCGTACGACGTCCAGTTCTCGTCGCGGGCCACGGCCCCTTCGACCTGCAGGCCCGCCATGGCGCGTGACAGTTCGCTGTCGAAGGCCGTCGCAAACTGCGCGGCCGAGGTGCGCAGCGTGCGCTGCATGCGCTCGCGCTCGGCCTCGCTCACCTGGCCCACCCAGCGGTACTGGAGCCACGCCAGCGCCGGCACGAGCAGCAGCACGACGGCGACCAGCGCCGTGACGCCGGAGACACGTCCGCGAAGGGCCTTCATGGAGGGCAGTCTAGCACGCGAAAAACGGGATAAATCCAGCCAAATCAGGCATTTAACATCGTTAACAAACGCTTTGCCCAGCCTTAACGTCCGATCGCCGGCGGCCGTCGTAATAATCACAGGAATCAGGAATCAGGAATCAGGACCCAAGACCCAGGACCCAAGACCCAGGACCCAAGACCCAGGACCCAAGACCCCGACAGGATCCTCCAATGAAGAGACTCGCAGTCGTTGTAGCCGCGGTAGTGCTGGCCAACGTGGTGGACATCAATCAGGGCATCGTGCTGCCGCTGGCGGCGCAGGACCAGGTGGCCCAAGTGGTGGCCGAGGTGAAGAAGGCGCTTGGCGGCGACAAGCTCGCGGCCGTGAAGGCGCTCAGCGCGGAGGGGCCCTTCCGCCGGACGATGGGGCAGCGCGACATGGAAGGCACGTTGATGCTCACCCTGGTGCGGCCGGACAAGGTGCGCCGCTCCGAGGAGATGAGCATGGGCGGCATGGTGGGCGGCCCGACGGTCGAGCGCATCTCGGCGTTCAACGGCACCGAGGCGTGGGATGACATGCAGAACCGTGGCGGCATGGGCGGCGGGATGCAGATTCGCATGATGGGCCCCGGTGGGCCTGGCGGGGCCGGCGGGCCCGGCGGCGGTCCGCTCACCCCGGAGCAGATCGAGCAGGCGCGCGTTCGACGCATGAAGATGGAACTGCAGCGCTGGACCGTGGCGCTCTTCGCCGAGAGCACGCAGCCCTTCACCCACGCGGGCGTGGCCGAGTCGCCCGACGGCAAGGCCGACATCCTCGAGACGAAAGACGAAGCGGGGCGCGCCGTGCGCCTGTTCGTGGACCAGGCCACCCACCTGCCGTTGATGGTCCAGTACATGGAGGTGCGCCCGCGCGTGATGATGATGGGCGGCCCGGGTGGCCCTGGTGGTCCCGGCGGGCGTCGCGGGCCGGGTGCCGGTCCCGGCGGCGGCCAGCCTCCTTCCGAAGAGGAGATGAAGCAGCGCATGGAGGAGATGCGCAAGCAGGGCCCGCCCCCGCCCTCGCAGTTCGCCATGCACCTGGGCGACTACCAGAAGGTGGACGGCGTGATGCTGCCCCACAAGGTCGACATCTCCATCGAGGGCCAGCCCAACGAGGAGTGGACCATCGAGAAGTTCAAGGTGAACCCCTCGGTGAAGGATTCGGAGTTCGAGAAACCGAAGGAGTAGACAGCGTCGGGACGGCGAACTGCGACGGGAGTGAAATGGCGACGGGAGTCGGGAGTCGATCCCGGCATGCAGAGACCGATATCCCACTCTCGCACCCTTGAGCTGCTTCGTGCGTGCTTCGTGCTTCTTCGTGCCTTCGTGGTTTCTTCTGGCAGTGGTCTCAACAATGACGAGAGTGGTGCTGGCGGTCATGGTGGTGCTCGGCGCGGTGGTGTCGAGTGCGTGGGCACAGACCGCGCCCGCGGCGGGGCCGTCCACGCTGCGCGTGACGGTGAAGGATGCCACCGACCTGGGCCTGCCCCACGCGACGGTGGTCCTCACCGACGCGCAGGGTGTCGAGTACCAGGCGGCGGTGGACCCGCAGGGCGTGGCCACGTTCGCGGGCCTGCAGCCGGGCACCTATCAGGTGAAATCCAGCGCCGAGGGGTTTCGCGAAGTGCTCATGCAGGTGGACGTGCGGCGCGGCAACAACACGGCGTCGGCGACGCTGGCGGTCGCCATCTCCGAGGAACTGACGGTGTCCGAGCAGGGAGCCGACAGCCGGCGTGACAACGGCTTCACCCAGACGCTCACCGCCGACGAAATCGATGCGCTCTCGGACGATCCCGACGAGATGGCGGAACAGCTGATGCAGATGGCCGGGCCCGGCGCTCAGATCTTCGTGGACGGCTTCGGTGGCGGGCGCCTGCCCCCGAAGGATCAGATTCAGCAGATCCGATTCAACTCCAACTCGTTCTCGGCCGAGTACCACGAGGCCGGCATGGTGCGCGTCGAGGTCATCACCCGGCCCGGCATGGGCGGCTGGCGCGGCCGGGGGAACTTCGGCTTCCGCGACGAGTCGCTGAACGCGCGGAACGCGTTCTCGGGCACCAAGGAGCCGACGCAGCAGCAGCGCTACACCTTCAGCTTCCAGGGACCGCTGGCGAAGGGCAAGACCGGCATCTCGATGTCGGTGGACGGCAACAACGCCTACGATTCGCGCACCATCCGCGCGCAGTCGCCGGGAGACGTCACGGTGAACGGCCTGGCGAAGAACACGACCGACGGGCTCAACGTGAACTTCCGCGTGGATCACGCCATGGGCCAGGGCGCCCAGCTCCGGGCGGAGTACCAGCGCCGCTCCACCGACCGCGGCGACCTGGGCGTGGGCGACTTCGATTTGCCTGAGCGCGCCTACGACACCGACTCGGTCAGCGACACCTTCCGTCTGCGCAACACGCGCGTCTACGGCAAGAAGGTGTTCAGCGAGCTGAAGTTCGAGCTGACGACCAACGATCTCTCCACCAACCCCCTGTCCACGGACCCGACCATCCGCGTGAACGACGCGTTCACGGCCGGCGGGGCAGGGCAGCTGGGCACCAGGTCCAGCCGCGAGATCGAGCTCGCGCAGAACTTCGACTTCACGATCGGGCGCAAGCATTCGATGCGCGCCGGCGTGCTGCTCGAGGCCGGCTGGTGGGACAGCGACCAGCAGCAGAACACCAATGGCACCTACGTCTTCACCAGCATCGACGCCTACAACCTGGGGCGGCCGGCCACGTTCACGCTCCGCGTCGGTGACCCGCTGGTCACGTACTCGCAGGTAAAGGCCGGATGGTTCCTGCAGGACGACTTCCGCATCGGACGCAACCTGTCGGTGAGTCTTGGCCTGCGGCAGGAGATCCAGACGCAGGTGAACGACGCCTTCAACCTGGCGCCGCGCGGCGCGTTCACGTGGACGGCCAACCGCAAGACCACCGTTCGCGGCGGCTACGGCATCTTCTACGACTGGTACGACTCGAACCTCTACGAGCAGACCATCCGCGTCGACGGCCAGCACCAGGTGGACGTCATCGTCGAGAATCCCGGGTACCCGTCCATCACCGGAGAGGGCACGCGGCTGCCGGCCAGCATCATCCGCGCGTCGAGCCTCGGCCAGCCCGTCATCCAGCAGGCCTCCATCGGCCTGGAGCGGACGCTCACGTCGTGGGCGGGGCTACGAATGGACTACATGTGGACGCGCGGGTCGAACACGCTGCGCGCGGTGAACGTGAACGCACCCACCGACGGCGTGCGGCCCGACCCCACCGCCGGCAACATCACCGAGATCCAGTCATCCGGCAAGCGCGCGAGCGACCGGCTGACCGTGGGCCTCAACGCGCGATACGAGCGCCTGCGCATCTTCAGCAACGTGATGTACCAGCTGCAGAGCTCGCGGAACTACGCCGACTCGGCCACGAGCCTCCCGTCCGACAGCACGAACCCCGACGTGGACTGGGGGCCGTCCGCGCAGGATATCCGTCACCGGCTGTTCGTCATGTTCAACGCCCCCATCTGGAAGGGCGTCCGGGCGGGGTTCAACATGCAGGTGGCATCCGCGGCGCCTTACACCATCACTACCGGGCGCGACAACAACGGCGACACGGTGTTCAACGACCGACCCGTCGGTATCGAGCGCAACAGCGAGCGCGGTGCCCGGCAGATCAACGCCAGCCTGCGGCTGAACAAGTCGTTCGGCTTCGGCGGCCCGGCAGGCGGCCCCGGCGGCGGGATGCCCATGCCGATGCCTCCCGGGGGCGGTGGCGGCGGCGCGATGAACCAGCGTGGCCCCGGCGGCGGGGGCGGCCCGCAGCTGATGGTCATGGAGGCCACCAACGCGCGCTACCGGCTCGACTTCTACGCGCAGATCTCGAACCTGTTCAACCACGTGAACTACAACGCGTTCATCGGCAACCAGCTGTCGCCCTTCTACGGCCAGGCCACCTCCGCGGGCCCCGCACGCCGCGTCGAAGTTGGTATGTCACTGGGTTTCTGAGTTGTGGCCATTGAGTGATTGGCGATTGCAGATTGAGCGATTGATTGGGGATTGAGGAATCGGGTGATGGAGTTGATTGATCGGCGATTGGGCGATTGGGCCATTGATGATTAGTGATTGATGATTGGCGTATTGATGATTGATGATGGGGCTCGACTGAGGCGCGGGAATCATTCGATCGCTCAATCACCCAATCCTCAAATCAATCACCAATCACCCAATCGCTGAATCCCCAATGAATCGCTCAATCTGCAATCGCCAATCGCTCAATGGCTAGCCCTTCAGTCACCGTCATAGGCGCCGGTGTAGTCGGTTCCACGATCGCCTGGGAGCTGGCCAGCGCCGGCGCCACGGTCCGCCTCATCGACGCGCGGACACCGGGCGACGGTGCCACGCGCGCGTCCGCCGGCATCCTCGCGCCGTACATCGAAGGCCATCCGGCTTCGCCGCTCCGCGAGCTCGGCCGCGAGAGCCTGGACCTCTTCGACGCGTTCATCGCCCGCCTCTCCACCGACAGCCACCGCGCCATCGTCTACGAGAGGAAGGGCAGTTTCGAGGTGGCCCTCACGATGGAAGAGGCCGAGCGGCTGAGCGCGGCGTCGGGCGTGTTGTGGAGCGAGGGCGTCGAGGCGCGGTGGGTGCCGGGCGCAGTGATTCCGGACGTCGAGCCAAACGTGAACCCGGACGCACCGGGTGGCCTGTTCATCCCGATGCACGGCTACGTCGGCGCCGGCTCGCTCACCGCCGCGGCCGTCGCCGGCGCACGTCAGCACGGCGCGGAGGTGCGAGAGGCACATGGCGCCATCGAGGTGAGCCGCGTGCCCGGCGGAGGCGTGCGCGTGCGCACCGAGAGGGCCACCTGGGACGATGACATGGCGGTGATGGCGGCCGGCAGCTGGTCGTCACGCATCACCATCGAGGGTGCGGACCCCGTGCCGGTGCGCCCCGTCCGCGGGCAATTGCTGCAGGTGGCCACCCCACCCGGCACGGTGCGCCACATCATCTGGGGCGCGGCGGGCTACCTGGTGCCGTGGCCGGACGGCTCGGTGCTGGTGGGCGGCACCGTGGAGGACGTCGGGTTCGACGAGACCTCCACCGACGAGGCGCGACGCGGGTTGCTGGAGATGGCAGTGGCGCTGGTACCCGCGCTGAAGGGTGCGCCCGTCACCGACATGCGCGTCGGCCTCCGCCCGCGCGGGCTCGACGACCTGCCCATTGTCGGCCGCTCCACCGCGGTCCCCGGACTGGTGTACGCCACCGCCCACTACCGCAACGGCGTGCTGCTGGCGCCGCTCACGGCGCAACTGGTGCGGCGGCTCGTGCTCGATCCGGCGGCTCCGACGATTGCCGCCCTGGATCCGGCGAGGTGCGGGAGTCTCTGAGGTCGTTGTTCAGCGACCTCCTCACCTGCCTTCCAGATTCCCACTGTCGTCGACCGCGCGGCTGCGAATGACGCCGGGCTTCTCGCCAGGCGCGGCAGTCCACCGATAGCGCCAGCGGCTCGTGCCCTCTGCGGGATGCCACGTCCGCCCATCGTCGATGGACACCTCGACTCCCGCGACCACGCCGCCGGTGTCGGTGGCCGTTCCTGCGATCTCGAACTCACCACCCGCCAGCGCGCGAGCGGCGCCTTCGACGCGTGAGGTCGGCGCGGTCCGGTCGGTCGAGGCGGCCGCGGCGACCAGCCCCGGTTGCAGCGTTGCCGGCTGCACGCCCATGTCGGCGAACAGGTTGACGGTGGCCTGGCGGAGGGCGGGCACCGGGCCCTTGAGGTCCTCGCCGATGCGGATGTTGGTCGACTGCGCGCGCTCCGGCGGCACGCCCGTTTCCGTGTCGTGGTGGGGGTCGAGGCCCCACGACCACTGCACCGTGCCGGCGCTGAACACCAGCGCACCGCTCGACGCGCGATAGAGGGTGAGGCTGTGCGTGGCGGTACCCGACGCGTAGATGGTGCCGTAATCCTGGATGTAGGCCACGTTGTTCACGGTCGTCCGTGACATGCGCATCAGGCCCGCCGGCCGGAAGCCGTTGTCCAGGTCCTCGTTCCATTCGTGGCCGAGGATGCCGGAGCCGAGCACCGCGCGCTCGCCGGGTTTGAGACGCGCCACCTCGGTATTCCGCCAGAAGCGAAGTGGCCCGTACTCCGCGGGAACGACGAGCGGATCGTTCCGCCACGCGTTGACCGTGAAGATGGTGCCGGTAAGCGCGTTCTCCGGCCTCGGCCCCTCCGGGTTGAACGGGCGGGCGTCGCGCCACGTGCCGGTCCAGACGTCCTTCAACGGGTCGATCTTCGCGTTGGCGTGGGTCTCCTTGTAGGTGACGAACGTGCGATAGGGCGTGCGCGACTCGTCCGTGCTCGGTTCCCAGCGGATCTTCCAGAACACATCGTTGCCGCTGAAGAACGCGAGGTGCACGCCCGCGTCGCGGGCGGCCTCCACCGCGGCCCGCTGCGGTCCCGACCAGTACTCGTCATGGCCGACGGACAGAAACACCTTGTGGTTCTTGATCAGCGCACCACGGCGATCACCGTCGAGCCCCGTCGTGTAGGCCACGTCGTACCCGTTGGCCTCGAGCCACCGGATCATCGGGTACTCCGCGTTGAACGGCATATTCACGGCGCGGTAGTCGCGCGTCGCGTACGGGCGGTTCAGGCTCACCTTGAAGGCGCGCTCCATCGGACGGGCCGGGTCGAAGCTGCCGTAGGTGCTGGTAATCCCCTCGCGGTTGTACGCGGTCCACGCGTTGTCGGACGTCTGGAACAGCAGGTCTGCCCGCCTCGCATCGTCACGCACGACGAAGTAGATGAGGCTCGCCCGTGGCTCCCTCAGGGCATTGGCGAGCGTCCCGAGCCCCAGCGCGCCATAGGCGTGGGGCCCCGGCTCGGGCTTCTTCGCATCGGCCTGCCCGACGCGCCCGTTGTCGGGGCGCCACGTGGGCGGGTCGTTGTCTTCGCGCACGAGGCGGGCGAGGTACAGGCCGGAAACCGCGTCGGCCGGCACGGGCCACGATGCCGAGACTGCCCAGTTGCCGCAGTCGTACAGGCGGACGGACATGTCCGTCAGGCAGGGTGGCTGCTGCTGCGGGAGCGGGACCGAGGGCTTGATGGTGGCAATGCGGCGCCCGCCCGCGCCGTTGTAGTAGCCCAGGCGATAGATGTCTATCCGGTACGACGGCGACGCGGTACTCACCTTGAACGCGATGGTCTCGCCGCGGTTCACGCTGATGTCGGTGGCGAAGCCCTGGATCTTCGGGTCGCCCGACCCGTTCACGTCCCACTCGGTCTGCGGATGGCCGGGCTTGCAGTTCTCCGCGACAATCGGGTTGGCGGGCGCGACGCACGCGGGGGGCTGGAATCCAGTTCCGGACGACTCGAGCACGATGACGGCAGCGGACAGCACGAGGCAGGTAGTCGGGCGCATAGGTTGGATATTAGGCCACAAGAACCGGAGTGCGGCAGACGCGCCCGGGCAGAGACCATGCCGGGATGCGACACATCCTGATCACGGCCTGGTTGATGGCCGCTCCGGGTCTCCTGGAGTCCTCCGCCGACCCCTTGCCCCGCCTGCCGGCGACGCGGGTCGAAGGCCGCATCGTCATCGACGGCGCGCTGGACGAGCCGGACTGGCAACGAGCGGCCGTCGCCGGCGGGTTCACCCAGAGCGAGCCTGACACCGGCGCGCCAGCAACGGAGCAAACCGAGGCGCGCATCCTCTACGACGCGGAGACGCTGTACGTTGGCGTGCACGCCCGGCATCGCAACCCCGGGGAGATCATTGCCAACGAGCTCAAGCGCGACTTCGACGGCACCTCCACCGACTGGGTGGCGGTCATCGTGGATCCGTTCCTCGACCGGCGGAACGGGTACCAGTTCGGCGTCAATCCGGCGGGGGCCAGCTGGGACTCCCAGAAGTTCAACGAAGGCCGCGAGCGCAACCTGAGCTGGGACGGGGTCTGGCAGGTGCGCACGTCGCGCGACGAGTCCGGGTGGTACGCCGAATACGCCATACCGTTCCGGGCCCTGCAGCTGCCCGCGTCGGACCCGCAGACATGGGGCATCAACTTCCAGCGGCATCTGCAGGGGCGTCTCGAGAACAGCTACTGGTCGCTGGTGCCGCGCCAATACGCCCTTGATCGTCTTTCGCTCGCGGGCACCCTCGAAGGCCTGCAGGGCATCGGGCGCGGCGCGAACCTTCGCGTCAAGCCCTACGTCGCCGCGCACGCAATGCGATCGGGCGGCATGGACGAAGCGGCCGGCGATGCGGGCTTCGACGTCAAGTACGGCATCACACCCGGCCTGACGGCCGACCTCACCGTGAACACCGACTTCTCACAGGTCGAGGCCGACGTCCAGCAGGTGGGTGCGACCCGCTTCAGCGTGCGCTTCCCGGAGAAGCGCGAGTTCTTCCTGGAGAACTCCGGGGTCTTCCAGTTCGGGCCAGGCGCCGACCGCGCGTCGCAGATCTCGGCCGCGCCGGGCACGAGCGCGGGCGGGCGCGACAACAGCGTCCAGAACGACCTGGCGCTGTTCTTCAGCCGCCGCGTGGGGTTATCGCGTAGCGGTGAAAGCGTGCCGATCGCCGCTGGTGTCCGGGTGAGTGGGAGGGCGGGTGGCACCGGTATCGGGGCACTTGTCGTCCAGCAACGCGAAGAGGGCGACGAGGCCGCGGCGCGCTACTCGGTGCTTCGGCTTCGCCGCAACCTGCTGGGGGCCTCCGATGCCGGCGCGATGTTCGTCGAGAGGAGCGCGGCGGGCGCTCCGAACCGCGTGGTCGGGCTGGACCTGAACCTCCGGCCGAGAGGCGATGTTGTCGTGTTCGCCTACGCGGCACACGCCCTCGACCGGGGACGACCCGACATCGACCCTGCCGCGGGCCGACGGACGGCCGCGCGAGCCGGCGTGTCGTTCAACGATGGCCGCTGGCTTGGCGAAGGCAGCTACGGCATGGTTGGAGCCGGCTTCGTGGACGACGCCGGCTTTGTGCCGCGCGTCGGCGTGGAACGCGCGCAGTTCCTGCTGGGGCGCCGGTTCCGGCCCGAGCGGACCTCACGCTGGCTTCGCGAGATCTACCCGGCGCTTGGCTTCACGGACGTCCGGCGAGAGGGCGGCGCGTTCGATTCGCGGTACTGGGAGCGGCGGATGGTGTTCACGCTGCAGAACGGCGCGACGCTCGAGATCGGCGACAACCCGAACGAGGAGGAGCTGCTCGTCCCGTTTGTCGTCAATCGGGCGGAGGCGGTCGTGGTGGCGCCAGGGAGGTATGCGTTCACCGATCGTTTCGTCGCCGCAGGCACCAGCCGGGCACGCCGGATCTACCTCGATGCGCGGGCGGTCTCCGGCGACTACTACAGCGGACGGAGGAACCTGCTGCAGGCTGGCGTCACCGCCCGGGTCAACGTGCACGTCAGCGGCGGCGCCACGTATTCGCGCGACGACGTCGAGCTGCCGTCCGGCTCGATTGTCACGCACCAGTTGACCGCTCGTGGAAATATCGGGTTCTCGAGCCGCGTGTTCCTGAATGCCCTCGTGCAGTACGACTCATCGTCGGGACAATGGAACACGAACGTGCGTTTCAACTTCCTCTATCGGCCGCTGAGCGACGTCTTCGTCGTCTTCAGCGACCGTCGTACCGAGCGCGGCGCCGATCCCGGCGGCCGCTCCTTGGCGGTAAAGGTCACGCGCCTGCTGGCGTTCTGACCATCCCGGCGCACGGACGCTCGGGATACGATGGGGCCGACGGGGAAGTATAGTGGCGGGGCTGCCGACGGCAGCACGGCATGTCGGACGAGCGCGCACGGTGGATGGGGTGGCAGCAGGCGCACCAGCAGGCACTCGAGGCGTTGCAGGCGGCCGCCCAGGAGTATCATCGGCTGGTCCTCGATCAGGCGTTCGCGCGTGACGATGAGGGGGCGCGCGGCCGGCGACAGCAGGCGCTGCGGCGCCTCGAAGAGCTGAGTGCGAGGCTCGACGAGATACGGGAGCAGCCCACATGGCCACGATGACACCCGCCGAAGTCGACCAGCAGCTGGCCACCCTCGAGGGGTGGACCCTGGTCGATCAGGCCATCCGCAAGCAGTACACCTTTCGGGATTTCCCCGAGGCGGTGCTGTTCGTCAGTGCCCTGGTGCCCGCGGCCGAAGCCACGGACCACCACCCGGACATCGAGATCCACTACAAGCGGGTCACGCTCACCTACACCACGCACGCCGAGGGCGGATTGACGCCGAAGGACTTCGAGGGCGCACGCGCGGCGGACGATGTGGCGACGCAGGTGCCGCACCTCAGTGAGTTTGGGGACGGATAGTCGATGGGTTCGGAGGTGCTGAGGTTCTCGGGTTCGGAGGTTCTCTGCCGCCGACGGGGAACTCAGACGAGTGAACGAACCCGAGAACCCCAGAACCCCAGAACCCCAGAACCCGAGAACCCCAGAACCCCAGAACCCCAGAACCCCAGAACCCGAGAACCCGAGAACCCCAGGTTCCCTGTGAAGCTCAAGAAGCTCTACAGCTCGCGCGAGGTGGCCGTCATCACCGGACTCACGGCCCGTCAGCTGCAGTGGTGGGACAAGCGGGGCATCTTCACCTCCGCCATCCCCGCGCATCGGACCGAACGCGGAGGGTTCACCGAGCGTCGCTACACGCCCATCGAGTTGCTGGAACTG
>Ga0209706_10000238_pt1 | contig 30601 bp, 22 predicted proteins | sample PPLLaktember2015_6_FD_187263 | JGI IMG/M metagenome (GOLD analysis project Ga0209706, IMG submission 187263) | Freshwater sediment microbial communities from Prairie Pothole Lake near Jamestown, North Dakota, USA - PPLs Lake P8 Core (1) Depth... | ecosystem: Environmental > Aquatic > Freshwater...
TCATCATGTCGAAGGCCTTGTTCTCCTTGAGCAGGGCCTGGACAAGCTGGGTGGTGTTGCCGGGGTGGACGTTGTCGTCGACCGCGCCGTGGTGGATGAAGAGCTTGCCCTTGAGGTTCTTGGCGTAGGTCAGGCAGGAGCCTTTCTCGTAGCCGTCCGGATTGTCCTGGGGCCGGCGCATGTAGCGCTCGGTGTAGATCGAATCGTAGTTCCGCCAGTCGGTGACCGGGGCCCCGGCGACGCCGACATGGAAGACGTCGGGCTCCTTGAGCAGGGCGAGGCAGGTGAAATAGCCGCCGTAGGAGTGCCCGGTGACCCCGACCCGCGTCGTGTCGACGTAGGGCCGCTTCTCGAGGGCCTTGACGAAGGCGACGTGGTCCTCGAGCTCGACCTGGCCGAGCTTCATGTAGTGGAGGTTCTGGAAGGCCTTGCCCCGGCCGGAGACGCCGCGATAGTCGCAGACGGCGACGAGGAAGCCCAGCTGGGCCAGGGCCTGGCTGCCGTCGGTCATCTTGTAGGAGTTGGTGACGCCCTTCGAGCCCGGGCCGCCGTAGATCGAGAGGATGAGCGGGTATTTGTCGCCGGGGTCGAAGTGGGCCGGGAAATAGAGGAGGCCGTCGAGGTCGTACTGGCCGTCGGCGGACTTGAACATGAAGTGCTCGGGCTTGATGAGCTTGAGATCGAGGAATTCCTTGGTGACCGTTCCGGGGGAGAGGACCTTGACCTCCTTGCCGTCGACGGCATAGAGGGTCGCTTTCGCGGGCTGGTCGAAGCTCGAGAAGGAATCGACGTAGTGATCGAACGTCGGCGACAGGTTGGCCATGTGCGAGCCGGGCTCCTTGGTCATCTTGACGAAGCCCGTGCCGTCGAGCTTGACCCGGTAGAGGTGGCGCTGGGTGCCGTTCGCCTCCTGGCCGGAGAAGTAGACGAGGCCCCGGGCCTCGTCGACGCCCTGGATGCCGCTGACGGGCAGCTTGGCGTTGGTCAGCTGCTTGAGGAGCTTTCCGGAGGCCAGCTCATAGAGATAGATCTCGCGCCAGCCGCTCCTCTCCGAGGTCCAGAGGAAGCGCTGGCCGTCCTTGAGGAAGACGAGGTCGGTCGACTCGTCGAGGTAGCAGGGATCCGTGTCGGTCAAGAACAGCCGGGTCTTGCCCGTGGCCGGGTCGGCGGCGAAGAGCTCGACCTTGTTCTGGAACCGGTTGAGGCGGTGATAGGTGAACTCCCGGCCGTCGAGGGTCCACTGGCCCCGGTAGAGGTAGACGTCGAGGTCGTCCCCGGTGTCGAGGCGGACGATCTTTTTCGTCGGGACGTCGACGACGAACAGCCGGACGATGGGGTTGTTGCCGCCCGGCTTGGGGTAGCCCAGGAGCTCGATGCGGGGTATGGGCTGGACGTCGTGGACGATCGGGTACTTCGTGACCGGCTTCTCGTCGAACTGCATGAAGGCGATCTTCTTCGAGTCCGGCGACCACCAGAAGGCCTGGTACTGGCCGAGCTCCTCCGGGTAGACCCAGTCGGGGAAGCCGTTGCGGAGATCCTCGGTCCCGTCCGTCGTCAGGGCCGTCTCGGTCCCGTCCATGTCCTTGACGAAGAGGTTGAAGCTGCGGGTGAAGGCCCGGTACTTCAGGTCGGGCGAGAGGACGTCGCCATAGGCCCGGCCGCGGACGCCGACGATGGACCGCTCGGGCTCGTAGAAGACGACCTTCGAGGAGGCCAGATCGTAGACGAAGACCTTGTTGAAGGCCTGGAACTGGATCTTCTTCCCTCCGTCGAGATACTGGAAGCGGTTGAAGAAGAGCTTGACCTCTTGGCGGCCCGTGGCCGCGTTGACCGCGGCCAGGAGCTTGGCGTCATCGAAGAGCGGCGTCTTCGCCCCGGTGGCGATATCGGTCCGCTTGAAAGTGCCGTCCTCGAACGCGTAGCTGGCTTTGCCGTCGGGGGTCCAGGCAAACCCGCCCGGGGCCATGCCGGGAGGGCCCATCATCCTGCGGCCCTCGCGTTGGAGCTTCTCGTAGAGGGCTTTCCCGATGATGCGTTCCTGGGGGAAAGCCTGCCCGACGACGAGGACGACGAGCAGGAGGCCAACGAGGGCGGCCGCCTTGGAGTTCCTTCTCATGCGTTTCTCCTTGAATACGGTGATCGATACGGAAGGTCTATTTTATTTTTTATCGGTCCGTTCTTCAATCTTTTTCGCCTGCGGGGCCCCGGTCAAGCGGCCAGGCGGGCCAGGGCTTCGAGGAAGCGGTCGGCTGTGGAGGCGTTATCGTAGTGCGCGAAGCTCGCCCGGCAGATCCCTTCGGGCCGGCCAAGATGGCGGAAGACGGCGGCCGAGTAGTGATTGCCGTCGGCGATCTGGATCGCGGAGTCCTCCCAGAGCCGGCGCTTCGTCTCCGTCGCGGCAAGCCCGGCGACGTCGAAGGCGAAGGTCGGGACGCGCTCTCCGGCCCGGGCCGGGTCGGCGATGCCGAACAACCGGAAGCCCCGGAGCTCCCGGTCCCTGAAGCCCTCGAGGACCCGCCGGGTGAGCGATCTTTCGTAGCCGGCGATCGCGCCCATGACGGCCCGGAACGCCGAGGCCCGGTCCGGGGAGTCGGGTTTCGGCAGGCCCTGGAGTCCGCCGAGCCAGAGCAGATATTCCAGGGCCGCTCCGAGGGCGGCGACGGAGGCGTTGTTGAGCATGCCCATCTCGAACTTGCCGGGGAGGACGTCTTTGTTCGTCTCGACCCGGTAGGGCCGGAGCCGCTCGAGGACCTCGGCGCGCCCCCAGAGAACGCCCAACATCGGGCCGAAGACCTTATAGCCGGAGAAGACGAGGAGATCGACGCCGCTCGCCTGGACGTCGAGAGAGCCGTGGGGGGCGTGGTGGACCGCGTCGACGACGACGAGACAGCCCGGCGATTTGGAGCGTACCGCCGCGACGGCGTCTTTCAAGGGAACGAGCGTGCCGTTCCCGTTCGACGCCGAGGTCACGGCCAGCAGGGCCGTCCGGGGATCGACGAGCCGCAGGAGGCGGTCGAGGTCGAGCGTTCCTTCGACCGTGAGGCCGGCCCGCCGGACCTCGAGGCCGCGGCCCGCCCCGAAGACGGTCTCCCAAGGAGAGATATTGGCCATGTGGTCGAGGTCCGTGACGACGATATTCGAGGCCTGCGGGATGAGACCGCCGAGTCCGAAGGCGAGGTTGAAGAGCGCCGCCGTAGCCGATTGATGGAAGCTGATCTCGAGCCCGCTCCCGGCATTGAGGAAATCGGCGGCGAGCTCGCGGACACGGGAGTGAAGGGCGGCGGTCTCGGCCTCTCCGGCGGCGACGGCGCCCGGCATGGGATTGAGCCGGCCCTGGGCATCGCAGGCGGCCTCCGCGGCCCTGTCCACGGTCAGGCTGCCGGCCCCCGTGTTGAGGTAGGTCCGGGGATTGCCCCGGGAATCGTGTTCGATCATCGGGAACCGGGCCCGGACCTGGGGGTTCAGGAGCTCGAGAGGATGGGGGATCTTGCCGTCGGTCATGGTATCACCTGCGCTCGGATTCGCCACTCTAATCCAATCGGCGGGCGAATTCAACCCGCGACGCTTTATTGGCCAAGCGGGACGGTCCCCATCGGGGACGGTCCGCCGATCGGGTTGACAGAGGCGAGGGGGATGCATTACTAATGCGGAGAAGAGGAGATAGCCCCATGAAAAGAATCCCCGCTATCATCTGCGCGACCATTCTCGTTGCCGGGGCGATCGTCGCCTGCAAGTCCGAGCCGAAGGCCACCTGGGCCCCTGTTACGGGGCGGATCATGACCCGCTGGGCCGCCGAGGTCCGGCCGGACCTCGTTCTGCCCGAATATCCGCGGCCGCAGATGGTCCGGAGCGCATGGGCCAACCTCAACGGCCTCTGGCAGTACGCGATCGGGCCCAAGGACGCCGGCCGGCCCGAGTCCTGGGACGGGCACATCCTGGTCCCATTTGCCGTGGAATCGGCGCTCTCGGGCGTGGGCAAACCGATCGGGTCCGACAAGGCCCTCTGGTACCGGCGGGAGATCACGGTCCCGAGGGCCTGGCGGCGCGGCCGGATCCTCCTTCATTTCGGGGCCGTGGACTGGGAGAGCACGGTCTGGGTCAACGGCACCGAGGTCGGGACCCATCGCGGCGGCTACGATCCCTTCAGCTACGACATCCGCGAGGCCCTGAAGCGGGGCAAGAAACAGGAGATCGTCGTCCGGGTCCTCGATCCGACCGACGAGGGAAACAGCCCCATCGCCCGAGGCAAGCAGGTCATGAAGCCGCACGGCATCTTCTACACGGCCGTGACCGGCGTCTGGCAGACGGTTTGGATCGAGCCCGTCCCGGAGGCCTACATCGTCAAGCTCAAGATGACCCCGGATATCGACAACGGGACGCTGACGGTCGAGCCCGAGGTCGCCGGGGACAGCGCCGGGACGAAGGTCTCGGTGAGCGTCAGCCGGGAAGGGAAGCCCGTGGCCGGAGCCGCGGCCGCCGCCGGCGGCCCGGCGGCCCTCGAGATCCCCGGCCCCGAGCTCTGGACGCCCTCGAACCCCGCGCTCTATGACGTCAAGGTCGTCCTGGAGAAAGGCGGCCGGGCTGTCGACGAGGTCCTGGGCTACGCCGGGATGCGGAAGATCGCCCTGGACCAGGACGATCGGGGCATCAATCAGCTCTTCCTGAACAACGAGCCGCTCTTCGAGTTCGGCCCCCTCGACCAGGGCTGGTGGCCCGACGGCCTCTACACGGCGCCGACGGACGCGGCCTTGCGCTTCGACATCGAGACGATCAAGGCGCTGGGCCTGAACATGCTCCGCAAGCACGTCAAGGTCGAGCCCGACCGGCTCTACTATTGGTGCGACACGCTGGGCCTGCTCGTCTGGCAGGACATGCCCAGCGCGCTGTACAAGCGCGACGCCCTGAGCGCCGAGGCCCTGGCCGCCCGCGACGCCCAGTTCGAGAAGGAATGGAAGGCCGTGATCGACGCGCTCTCGAACCACCCCTCGATCGTGATGTGGGTTCCGTTCAACGAAGGCTGGGGTCAGTACGACACGGAGCGCATCACGGATTGGACGAAGCGGTACGATCCGACGCGCCTGGTCAACAACGCCAGCGGCTGGACCGACAAGGGCGTCGGCGACGTCAGCGATATCCACAGCTATCCCGGCCCGGACATGCCGCCGCTCGAGGCGAACCGGGCCTCCGTCCTGGGCGAGTTCGGCGGCCTCGGACTCCCGTTGACCGGCCACCTCTGGCAGGCCGAAGGGAACTGGGGCTACCGCAATTTCGACGACACGAAGGCCTTCGAGGACCGCTACACCGGCCTCATCGAGAAGCTCTACGGCCTCGTCGACAAGGGCCTGGCCGCGGCCGTCTACACCCAGACCTCGGACTGCGAGATCGAGGTCAACGGACTCATGACCTACGACCGCGAGGTCGTCAAGCTCGACCCGGCCAGGTTCGCGCCGCTCAACCGGGGCTTCCTGCCGCCGTCGTTCGTGACCGACCAGACCATCTACGCGGGGCCGACGTTCCTGGTCGAGCTCGCCGGACGTCCGGGGGCGACCGTCCGCTACACGCTCGACGGCTCCGAGCCGGGGCCCGGATCGGCCCTCTACGACAAGCCGGTCGGCTTCGGCGGCGAGACGACCGTCAAGGCCCGCGCGTTCTGGCCCGACGGCATCTCGAGCCTGATCGTCAGCCGGACGTTCAAGCCGGCCGAGCCCCTGGCCCCTGCGTCGAGGGCCCCGGCCGCGAGAGGCCTGGCCTTCGAATACTTCGAAGGGACTGTCGCGAAGCTGGCCGATATCGACGCGCTGACGGCCGCGCGGACCGGAACGGCGCCGAAGCCCGATCTGAAGGCCGCGGGCGACCGGAAGGCGAACTTCGCGCTGCGGTTCCGCGGCTACGTCCGGGCCCCGAGGACGGGCGTCTATGTCTTCTACCTGGGTTCGGACGACGGCAGCCGGCTGCGGATCGCCGGCCGGGACCTCATCGTCAACGACGGGGCGCACAGCGTCTCCGAGGAGAAGGGGGAGATCGCCCTGGCCCAGGGCTGGCACCCGATCGAGATCACCTATTTCCAGGTCACGGGCAACATGGGGCTTCAGCTGCAGTGGCGCGGGCCCGGCTTCCCGAAGAGCGCCGTCCCCGGGACCATGCTCGGGCGCTGAGCGTCCGGGCCGAGGCTATTTCTGCCGGCCGCCCTTGGCGGCCCAATCGGCGAGCGTCTGCCACTCGGAGATCATGGTGATCCTCTCCGCGCGGGCGGCCTCCAGGAACCAAGCCAGGAGATCGTCCCGCGTCCCGGGCCAGGGCCAGCGCCGGCCCGCCTGCCGGGCCTCCTCTCTGAGCGCGTCCCATCGGGCGAGGACCGTGTAGGCGACGGGCAGGCTGGCCCGCTTAACGCGGCGGGCGTATTCGGCCGAGCGGCGGGCCTTCCGGGCCGCCCCCGCGAGCACATCCCATGACCGGGCCAGGGTGTCGAAGGACAGGAACTTGGCCTCGGCCGGAGAATAGCACCCCAGGGCGTCTCCCGCTTTGGCCAGGGCCTTCTCGAGGCCCTCGAGATAATCGTCCATCCGGCCGGCGGCCGGGCCGTAATAGCCGGCCAGGAAATCCTCGCGGAGCGATCCCTCATCGAGATCGGGATCCCAGAGGAGCTTGGCCAGCATCCAGGCCCGGAGCTCGGCCATCTCCGATCCCCAGGACTGATAGGCGCCCTGCTCGAAGACGCCGCGGACGCTCCGGGCGACGAAGAGACGGATGTTCGGGGCCAGGACGCCGTAGTTCGGATGGGGCTGGACGTAATGGGAGAAGTTGGTCGTGTAGTCCCAGATATAGAGGCGCCCGGCGATCTTCGACCAACCCTCGAGGTCATCGAAGAAGGCCTTGTTCTTCGGATCGTCGAGGGGTTTTGCGAACGAGCACTCGATGCTGCAGAGCCGGACGATGACGCTCGGCCGCGGCCGGGCGAGAAGCGGTGGCTTGCGCGTGTACTGATAGGCCAGGGTGTCGATGGCGACATTCGGGAATTCGGGCTCGATCGCCGCGGCGACGGCATTGACGAAGCGCAGAAGCGAGCCGGAGGGTCCGCCTTCCTCCTCGTCGACGGCCCGGCACTTCGGGCAGGTGCAGTTGCCGAAGCAGTCGTTCTGGGAGACGGACGCGATCGTGGCCTCCGGCCTGGCTCTCAAGCGCTCTTTGAGATTCCGGATGAGCTCTTCCCGCATCTCCTCGTTGGTCAGGCAGAGCTGGGCGTTCGCGAAGGTGCGCCGGCCTTCGATCTCGCTGAACCACTCCGGGTGCGCGGCGAAGTACTTCGCCGGGGGGATGAGGCCATAGAACGTGTGGACGAACCCCTCGTAGATCTGACGGCCGCCGCGGAGAGCGTCGCCGCCGGCGGCGGTCCCGTTGGCCTTGTTCCGGGCCGCCCAGACGTGATCGAAGGCGACGTGCCAGTAGGGCTCGCGGTATTCAAGCGGCGGGTTGTGGCGGATGGCGACGTCCGGAATCGAGAGCGACGGCTTCCAGGGCATGCGGCTGGCCGTCCCTGTCCACCAGCGGCAGCCGACGACGTCCTCGAGAAAGGTATAGACGGCATAGAGCGTGCCGCGCGGGCTGCCGCCGGCGAGGACGAGGTCGTTGCCGACCGTGCGGACGACGATCTCCTCCGGGGCCAGGTCCTCTGTCGCGAGGCCGGGGACCGAGCCGCGCGCCGCGGCCAAGCCGACGAGCAGACGGCCTCCGGGCCTTCCGGCGTCCCCGACGACGGCGAAGTCGGCCCCGGTCACGATGTGAAGGAACAGGGCTAGCTCTTCGGCCGCGAACCGCTCCGTCTCGGTGGCCTCGGCCGCTATAACGATCCGGGCGGCGGCCCGCCCCCCATAGGCCAGCGTGACGGCAGAGACGGCAGGGCGGGCCGTCACCGCTAAGGCGATCGCAACAAGGGTCAAGGATCGAAAGCATCCGATGGGCTTAGGGTGGAGGATCATGACCGCAGTCTATCATAGGCTTTTGGGGCTTGGAATGGGCTCGATATCAAGCCGCTACTTGACAGGAGGCTTGGCGCCCGTGATAATCCTCAGAACAGACGCGGCTGCATCAGCCCAACGGAGGTACCGCCCCATGAGCGGCCAAGCCCATATCATCATCAAGCAGAACGAATACATAAGGAAATTCCGTCACGCGGGCGCGACGGACGCGACAAGGGCCCGAACGCTCGCCGAACTGAAGGTCAAGCCCGATCGTGTCTTCCGGAAGATGAGGGATCAGGCGATCTTCCTGACGGGGCGGGCTCCTGAGACCTATTACCTGGATGCCAATGCCGCTGAGGATTTCCTCGAGGCCAGACGGAGACGGTCGTTCTACATGTTGCTACTCTTCATCGTCGTGGCGGCCCTGATGTTCTTCTTATCCCGGCGCTAAAGCGGCCCCCGAGACCTTCAATAACCCAGCTTGAGAGACTCGGGCTTCGCCCCGTCCTTGAGAGAATAGGGGAGGAGGGCCTTGCGGAAGTCGTTCCGCTCGAGCAGGATGTCCTTCGTTCCCTCGCCGGTCAGGAGCAGGAAGGTCCCTGTCCCCGGCGCCGCCTGGCAATTGCGGATGACGGCCGTGTCCACTTGGTTCATGAGCACGGCCGGGGCCGACTCGGCGACGGGGGACTGGACCGCGGTGACCCCGTCGAGGACGACGCCCTGGACCTCGTCGAGGGCCAGCGCGCTCCGCCATTTCTCCGAGGCTGGGCCCTCCCAGACGATCTCGACGTCCTTCAGCCGCAGGTTCCGGGCCTGCTTGAAAACGAGACCGTGGACGGCCTTGTCGTAGGCTGCGTTGGGATCGTGGGCCACGGTGAGCTTGACGTTCTCGAAGGAGACGCCGTCGAGCCACGAATCGGGATGGCCGTTGCAGACGCTCGAGCCGTAGCCGCGGGCGATGACGTTCTGGATCTTCACGTTGCGGACGGCCCCGGCCGGCCGGTCCTTTTCCGGCGGCCAGTTGGCGTGGACCTCGCTCCTCTTCCTGATGTTGAAGTGGAACGGCTCGCCGTCCCCCCACCAGAACCATTCGTGGCGGACGGTCTCGATGGTCAGGTTGGACAGGACGACGTTCTCGACCGCCCCACCGTCGAAGGTCATGAAGGCGATGCCCCGGTTCGACTTGGTGATGACGCAGTTGTCGATGGTGACGTTGCGGATCCCGGCGATGTTGCCGTCGCAGAACTTGATGGCGCTCGAGGCCGAGCTCAGCCGGCAGTTCGTCACGGTGATGTTCTCGCACGGCCGGGCCGGGCCGAACCAATCCATCGAATAGAAGACCAGAGCGTCGTCGCCGGTCTCGATGGTGCAATTGGCGATGCGGACGTCCGAACAGCCGTCGGGATCGATGCCGTCGGCCCAGACGCCGTCCCGGAGGCTGGTGCGGATATGGATCCCGTCGATGACCAGGCGCTCGCACTGAACGGGGTGCATGGTCCAGGACGGGGAGTCCACGAACGAGACGCCGGTGATGCGGACGTCGGTGCAGCGGAGGAGGAGGACCATCTTGCCCGTCCGGTCGGGCTTGGGGAAGGACCGCATGAGGGGCAGCCCGAGGGCTTCCATCTCGAGCTGGTTCGGGCGGATGAAATCGTCTTCGTGGTCGCCCTTGAGGCGCCGGTCGTAGGCCCCGCCGCCGTCGAAGACGCCCCGGCCCTCGATGGTCACGTCGACAAGGTCCTCGCCGTAGATCAGAGCGTCCTTGTCGAAGCGGGACTTGTCGTGGAGGGAATAGACCGTAGCGCCCGCCTCGACGAACAGCCGGACGTGGCTGCGGAGGTGGATCGTGCCGCTCGTGTAGTCGCCGGGCGGGATGTAGACCATGCCGCCGCCGGCCGCGGCGCAGGCGTCGACGGCCTTTTGGATGGCTTCCTGGGCCAGGTCGTCCCTGATCCCGGTCGCGCCGAAGTCCTTGACGTTGAAGACGAGAGGGACAGGCGGCGGTTCGTCGGAGGCGGGCTGCTTGCAGCCGGACGCCAGGACGAGCGCGCTCATCAAGACCATTGTCACGGCGGTGGGTTTCGACATCGGGTCCTCCCTGGCGGGACATTACCACGAGGCCGGCCCCGATGGCAACGGCCGGCGGTGGTTGCCTGGCCTCCCGGGAATGGGCTAGAATCCCTTCGCCGCGCGGCGAGCGGTTGGCGCGCGAGACCAGGTTGGAGGGGCAGGCCATGCTAAGACGGCAGGCGCTCAGGGATCTCGCGGCCGCCGGGGCGGCCTCCGGCGCTCTCGCGGCGCTCGGCGGGAGGTTTCCTTCCCGAGCGGCCGCGCAACCGAAGCCCGGCTCGGAAGGGACCGTCGAAAAGGTCAAGATGTCCATGCTGGCCATGCAGCGGGAGGCCTGGGAGCAGGGCGTGGCCATGCAGGCGCTACTCGAGTGGGGCGACCGCGATGGGGTCATCCGGCTGGCCCACGGGGCGTTGCTGCGCCAGTATCCCGACGGCCGGCTGGGGCAGGTCTCGGACAACCACGGCGTCACCGACCCCGCCGCCAACGGCGAAGGCGTCCTTTTCGCGGCCAAGGCGACCGGGGACGGGAAATTCAAAGAGGGCGCCGACAAGATGCTCCATTATCTCCTGGAGACCGGGCCGAGGACCGCGGACGGGACCCTCCACCACATCGACCACAAGCCCCAGGTCTGGATCGACTCCCTGTATATGGCCCCGCCCTTTCTCGCCGTGGCCGGGGCCCCGGCCGAGGCCGTGAAGCAGATCGAGGGCCTGCGGCGGATCCTCTGGAACAAGAAAGCCAAGCTCTTTTCCCACATCTGGGATGACGGCAAGAAGGCGTTCGAGCGCCAGGCCTTTTGGGGCGTCGGCAACGGCTGGGCGGCGGCCGGGATGGCCAGGGTCATCAAGGCCTTGCCCGAGGGCCTGAAGGCCGAGCGAAAGCGCCTGGCCGGCTACGTCCGCGAGGTCCTCGACGGCTGCCTGAAGCATCGCCGTCCCGACGGCCTGTTCCACGACGTCGTCGACGACCCGAAGACCTTCGTCGAAACGAACCTCTCCCAGATGCTGGCTTACGCGATCTTCCGCGGGATCAAGGGCGGCTGGCTGGCGAAGATATATCTCCGGGAGGCCGAGGTCATGCGCCGCGCGGCCTGGGGCAAGGTCGACGACCTCGGCTATGTCCGGGACGTCTGCGGTTCGCCGACCTTCGAGAAGCCCGGCATCGCGACGGAAGGCCAGGCCTTCTTCATCCTCATGGAGGCGGCGGCGCGCGACTTCCGGAGCTGATGTCCCCGATGGCCTCACGGTTCCCGCATCTTCCGCTCGACAGGGCCCGGCCCGACGCCCGGCGGTTCATCGACGTCGTCCTGGGCCGCGCCCGCAGCGAGCGCCCTCCGCTCGTCGAATACCTCGTCGACGACGCGCTGCGCCGGCCTATCACGACGGAGATCCTCGGCCGCCCCTGGGTCGATCCCATCCCCGGCGACCGGGCCGGCCAGAACGCGTATCTCGACAACTTCATCGCGCTTTGGCACGGGCTGGGCTACGATTTCGTGCGTTTCGAGGAGTCCCTGCCCTTCGTCGAACACGAAGTCGTCGGGCCCGACGCGAGCCTGAGCGACGGCATCCGTCATTGGCGGGACATGGGTCGCGGCGCGATCAGCGGATGGGACGATCTCGAGCGCTACCCCTGGCCGGAAGTCACACCGGCGAGCCTGGCCAACTACGAATACCTGGCGGCGCACCTGCCCGAAGGGATGGGGCTCATGGCCTGTCATGCCGGGGGGATGTACGAGCACCTCGCGGCGATCTTCTCTTACGAGGGCCTCTGCTACGCGCTGCACGACCAGCCGGACCTCGTCGCCGCGGCGGCCGACCGGCTGGGCGCGACCCTGCTGGCCTTCTACCGCGAGCTCGTCGAGCTGCCCCGTCTCATCGCCGTCTTTCCCGGCGACGACATGGGCTTCCGGTCGGCGACCCTCATCCCGCCGGACGGCCTGCGGCGCCTCGTCCTGCCCTGGCACAAGCGTTTCGCCCGACTGGCCCACGAACGCGGGCTGCCGTACTTCCTGCACTCCTGCGGCAACCTCGGGGCGATCATGGACGACCTCATCGACGACGTCGGGATCGACGCCAAGCACTCGTTCGAGAACGCTATCATGCCGGTCACGGAATTCCAGGCGCTCTACGGCCGGCGCATCGGGGTCCTCGGCGGCCTGGACATCGACATCCTGGCCCGTTCGGAGCCGGAGGGCGTGCGAGCCGAGGCGCGCCGGCTCATCGAGATCTGCCACCCCCGGGGGCGCTTCGCGATCGGTTCCGGGAATTCCATCCCGAGCTATATCCCGGTCGAGAACTATCTGGCGATGCTCGACGAGGCCCAACGATGACGGCGAAGCTCCTTCTGAGGCTGGCCCTGTCCGGCCTCTTCAAGGTCGGACTTTCTTGACCAGCTCGGCACAGCGGATGCCGCGGGGGTAGAAACACTTATTGCAGGAAATGCACTCGGATCTTTCGACCAGTCCCTCGCGGAAGTGCTTCACCAGGGAGGGGTCCCGGATGAGAGGCCGGCTGAGGGAGACGAGGTCGACCAGGCCGTCCTGAACGATCCGTTCGGCCACCGCCAGCGTCCTGATGCCGCCGAGGCCGAAGACCGGGACTCTGACCGCCCGCTTGATCCGCGAGGCGTTCGGGACGAAGTATCCTTCGTCCGCCTCGCTCCTGTGCCCCGGCCAGACCGAGCCCTTCCCGGCCTCGGCCATGCCCCCGCTGACCTCGATCCCGTCGATCCCGCCGGCTTCGAGCATTCCGGCGATGCGGACCGCGTCGTCGAGGGTCAGACCCCCGTCGAGGAAATCGGTCGAGTTGAGCTTGACGATGACCGGGAAATCCCCGCCGCAGGCGGCCTTGACGCCGCCGAGGATGTCGAGCAGGGCCCGAGCCCGGTTCTCGACCGGGCCGCCCCACTCGTCCAAGCGCCGGTTCGTGTGAGGGGACAGGAAGCTCGAGAGGAGATAGCCGTGGGCGGCGTGCAGCTGGACGCCGTCGAACCCGGCCCGCTTGGCCCGGACGGCCGCCGCGATGAAATCGGCGATAAGGACCCGGATCGCGGAGCCCGAAAGCTCCCGGGGCATGACCTTTGTCGCCGGGTCGTAGACGGCGGAAGGGGAGACCGGGACGCAGCCGCAGTCCTTCGGCTTGGTCTGGCGCCCCGCGTGGGCGATCTGCAGGAAGATCCTCGTGGGGAAGCGGTGGACGGCCGCGGGGACACGGGCCAGGCCCTCGACGAAGCGGTCGTCGAAAACGGCCGTCTGGCGCGGGCTGGCCTTGCCCGAGGGCTGAACGTTGGCATGTCCGGTGATGATCAGCCCGACCTCGCCCTCGGCCAGCCGCCGGTAGAGCGAGACGTTGGCCTCGGTGACGTTCCCTTCGTCGTCGGCCATGTAGTCGTGCGTAGCCGAGCGTACGAACCGGTTCGGGACGATGGCGGAGCCGATGCGGATGGGCGTAAAGAGAATGCTCATGGGCCCATTCTAGCTAATCCCGCCCGGGCCGACAAACCCGTCACGGGACCTGCCGGCGGCCGAAGGGCGGGCCGCGCCGTTGCCCCCCGCCGCTGCGACTGATATAATCCCGCCTCATGACTCGACAGGCGAAAGAGCTCGGGCGCCGGCTGATCCCGGCTCTCGCCGGGCCGCTCGTTCTCCTTTTCTCGTTCTCCTGTTCGCGGCTGCCGGAGCCGGCCCGGGAGGCGGCGACGGATCTGCGGATCATGACCTTCAACATCCGCATGAACACGCCTTCCGACGGGCCGAACGCCTGGCCGTTGCGCAAGGAGATCGCCGCGGGGACGATCTCCTTCCACCGGCCGCATATCGCCGGCCTGCAGGAGGTCCTGAGGGACCAGCTCCGCGACCTCGAGGCCTCGCTTCCCGATTACGGCTGGGTCGGAGCCGGCCGGGACGACGGGAAGGAAGCCGGCGAGTACAATCCGATCTTCTTCCTCAAAGAGCGCTTCCGGCTTCTCGGCTCGTCGACGTTCTGGCTCAGCGAGACCCCGGACAGGCCCGGGGTCAAGGGTTGGGACGCCGCCTGCGCCAGGGTCGTCACCTGGGCCCGCCTGCGCGACGAATGGACGGGCCGGGTCGTCGTGGCCTTCAACACCCACTTCGACCACATGGGAGAGCGGGCCAGGCGCGAGAGCGCGGCCCTCGTCCTCTCGGCCTTGCCGCGCATCGCCGCCGGGAACCCTCTCGTCCTGACCGGCGATTTCAACTGCACGCGCGACGACCCCGCCTATCGGATGCTCGTCGCCGGGGCGGCCGGCGGCCTTGTCCTGAAAAACGCACGCGACGCTTCGGCCGTCCCGCCCTACGGTCCGCCGAATTCCTTCAACGGCTTCCGCGCCCAGACTCTCCAGGGGCTCCCGATCGACCACATCTTCGTCGGCCCGTCCTGCGCGGTCGTCCGGGCCGGGATCCTGCCGGGGGAGTGGGCGGGCCGCTTCGTCTCCGACCACAATCCGGTCGTCGCCGACGTGCGCCTTGCGCGGCGCTAGCCGATGGGCTATTGTGTCTGCTGATCCCGTCGAAAGGAGAACGAGCGTGCCGGTAGCCGAGATCGAGCGCAACGTGCTCGAGGCGCTGGACCTGCTCGGCATCTCCTATGTCCGCCACGAGCATCCGCCCGTCGCCACGGTCGAAGAGGCCGAGAAGCACTGGGCCGGCCTCAAGGGCACGCACTGCAAGAACCTCTTCCTCCGCAACTACAAAGGCAACCGCCACTATCTCGTCATCGCCCCGGTCACCCGCGGCATCGACCTCAAGCGGCTGACCATGCTCCTCGACGAGGACCGGCTCAGCTTCGCCTCGGCCGAGCGGCTGAAGCGCTGGCTCGGCGTCGAGCCTGGCTCGGTCTCGCCGTTCGGCCTGATCAACGACGAGGCCGGTCACGTCCGGGTCGTTTGCGACTGGGCGCTCAAATCGAGCGCGGCCCTGGGCTTTCACCCCAACGTCAACACGGCCACTTTGGAGATCTCGCTGGCCGATTTCGAAAAGTTCCTGGCCGCGCGCGGCAGCTCCGTCCGCTGGCTGGAGCTCTGAAAACCGATGGAGGTCCCTATGAGAACACTCGCCTCACTCGCGCTCATCGTGCTGACGGCCCTGGCGGCCCTGGCCGCTATCCAGGACAAGCCCGAACCCGAGCGGATCACGGTCCAGCACATCCTTATCGCCTTCAAGGGCTCGCTGCCCAACGATCAGAAGGTCACCCGGAGCCGGGAAGCCGCGGAGAAGCTGGCGCTCCAGGTATTCGAGCGGGCCAAGGCCGGCGAGGATTTCGCGGCCATGGTCAAGACCTACACGAACGATTCCTACCCGGGGATCTACAAGATGACTAACCGGGACGTCACGCCCGACAAGTCGAAGGGAGAATATTCCCGGGCGGGGATGGTCCCCTGTTTCGGCAACGTCAGCTTCGGCCTCGAGGTCGGCGGGGTCGGCTTGGCCGCCTACGATCCGGCGGGCTGCAGATTCGGCTGGCACATCATCAAACGCCTGGAGTGAGGGGAGACATGGCCACGACCCGGCGGATCCGCGCGCTTCCCCTGGCCGCCTGTCTCCTGATCGCCGCCGCGGCCTTCGCGGCCATCCCCCATGTCCGCATCCTCGAGCCCAGGACGGCCTTCGCCCCCTTCGAATACGTCTGCCGGAGGGCGGCGGGCTCGATCAAGGTCGACGGCCGGCTCGACGAAGCCTCCTGGGCGGACGCCGATTGGACCGAGGTCTTCGGCGACATCGAGGGCCCGGCCAAACCCGCGCCGCGCTTCCGGACGCGGGCCCAGATGCTCTGGGACGACCAGTACTTTTACATCGGGGCCTATCTCGAGGAGCCGCACCTCTGGGCCACCCTGACGGCCCGGGATTCCATCATCTTCCAGGACAACGACTTCGAGGTCTTCATCGACCCGGACGGCGACACGCACAACTATTACGAACTGGAGATGAACGCCCTGAACACCGTCTGGGACCTCCTGCTCGTCAAGCCCTACCGCGACGGCGGGCCGGCCGTCCACTCCTGGGACATCCAGGGGCTCAAGACCGGGGTCCAGCTCATGGGCACGCTGAACGATCCCTCCGACCGCGACAAGGCCTGGACGGTCGAGATCGCCATGCCCTTCGCCGTGCTCAAGGAGTGCATCCCGGGCAAGCCCGAGCGCCCCGCGGCCGGCGACCAGTGGCGGGTCAACTTCTCGCGGGTCGAATACCGCCTGGACGTCATCGACGGCGCCTACGTCAAAGCCAAGAACCCCGGGACGGGGCAGCCGCTGCCGGAGGACAACTGGACCTGGGCCCCGCAGGGCGTCATCAACATCCACTACCCGGAGATGTGGGGCTCCGTCCAGTTCTCGTCCAAGCTCCCCGGCAAGGGCCGGGAGAAGTTCGTGCCGCGGCCCGAGGATAAGGTCAAGTGGGCCCTGCGCCAGGTCTATTACGCCGAGCGGGCCTACGAGTTCGAGAGGTCGGATTTCAGCCCGGATCTCGCGATGCTGGGCCTCAAGGATCAAGCCGCGCTGCGGGTCAAGGGCTGGACGAACCCGCCGCTCATCCAGACGACGGCCAGCCAGTTCGAAGCCGTCATGTCGGCCAAGGGCGGGGAATCCTGGCACATCCGGCAGGACGGCCTGGTCTGGAAGGAAACGCCGGTCCCGCCGGCCGTGAAATAAGCAAGGAGAAGGGCATGCGCAAGCTCTTGACCTCGGCGGTCCTCGGACTTCTCATCCTCGGCCTGTCCGTCGCCGCAGCCGGCGCGGGCCTTCCGGTCGCCAAGCCGGAGGCGGTCGGCATGTCCTCGAAGCAGCTGGCGCTGCTCGACGCGATCGTCGAAGCCGCCGTCGCCCGGAAGGACTTCCCGGGGGCCGTCCTCCTGGTGTCGCGAAAGGGGAAAACGGTTTACCGGAAGGCTTTCGGCGTCTCTCAGCTCGTGCCCGAGCGGCGGCCGCTCGAAGCGGATATGATCTTCGATCTCGCTTCGGTCACCAAACCCGTGGCCACGGCCACGGCGATCATGCTTCTCGTCGAGAGCGGCGAGATCCGTCTCTGGGACAGGGTCAGCGTTTATGTCCCCGAATTCTCGACCTGGTACGGCGAGAAGGGGAGGGCCGGCGGGGAGGCCAGGCTCTATAACCTGCTGACTCACACCTCGGGCCTGCCGCCGTACACGGACCCCAAAGAGGCGGCCGAGACGATCGGCGAGCCCTGCGCGATGGCCGACCTGGCCGGGCTCATCGCCCGCATTCCCAAGGAAGGGCCGGTGGGCCGGGAGTTCGTCTACAGCTGCCTCAACTACATCACCCTGGCCCACATCGTCCATAAGGTCTCCGGCAAGGCCCTCGACGAGTTCGCGGCCGAACGGATCTTCAAGCCCCTGGGCATGACCCGGACCTTCTACCGGCCTCCGGCCGATCTCCTCGACAGGTGCGTGCCGACGGAGGTCATCGACGGACAGCCTCTCCGCGGCGTCGTCCACGACCCCCTGGCCCGCCTCCAAGGCGGCGTCTCGGGCAATGCCGGGCTGTTCTCGACGGCCGACGATCTGGCCGTCTTCGCCGAGATGCTCCTCAACGGGGGCGAGTGGAACGGCGTCCGCGTCCTCAGCCCGCTCTCCGTCGCGCGGATGACCGAGATCTATCCGCAGGTCGGGGCATCCGGCCGGGGCATCGGCTGGGACATCGACACGGACTATTCCACCGTCCGGGGCGACCTCTTCGGCCCGGCCTCCTACGGGCACTCCGGATACACCGGGACCTCGATCTGGATCGACCCGGAGACCCGGACGGCGGTCGTCTTCCTGACCAACCGGGTCCATCCGGACGACAAGGGCGACATCATCGCCATGCGCAGCAAGGTGGCCAACGTCGTCGCCGCTGCGGTCCGGGCCAAATAAAAGGCTCTTCTCCCGATTCCGGGGAGTTCCTCTCTCCGGCTTTGCTCGGGATATGCCTCTAGCTCCCCGGCCCCCCGGGGAACCAGTTCGCACGGTTCCCCCCCGCTGCGCGGGTCCCCTCCTCCAGCAACGGGGATCGTCGAGGCAACATCCCTCGCCGCCGCGCGAGGAAGTCCCGGAAATGAGAGAAGAACCAAATAAAAGGCTTTGACATTCCGTTCAGGCCCATGATATCGTCCGGCCAGGTCGAGCGGGAATGCAAGTCCAGATCGAGCGTGAGATCTACATCAGGGCTTCCCGCGCCTTCTCCATCCTCTCCGAAGCGATCCAGATCTTCAAGGGCTTCCTGGACCCGCACGTCGTCGCCAGCGCGCCCGAATATTACCGGGCCAGGAACCTGCTCAAGGAAGGGAAAGCCTTCTACGACCAGACCCTCCAGGACGCCAAGAAGCTCCTCGGCCCCATCCCCATCTATGCGGCCAAGGACTTCGAGGGCTGGCGGGCCCAGGCCCTCATCGATAACAGGATCGTCGTCAAGGGCCAGACGCGGGAGGAGCTTCTGGTGGAGCTCGTCGGCGACGATTTCCTCAAGACCATCATGAGCCCGGGGGAGATCGAGAGTTACCTCCAGGCCCACTACGATAAGCAGCGGACGGGCAAGCGGAAGCTGGCCAACATCAAGATCCGCATGGCCCTCGACCGTCTCGCCGGCCTGGTCGCCGAAGGCCAAGAGCTTCAGAAGACGGCCCAGCGCAAGCAGCAGGGCCTGCCCGTCTGACCTGGACTATTCACAAAAACGCCGCTTTTCTCGTCAAAACATCAAGACCCAAGACCGGCGTTTTTACCCTTCGGGCAAGCCGATCCGGCCGCATCTGCTTCGTTGCAAAGGGTTCGCAGTACCCGGAGTACAGCTTCACCCTTTGACGCCTCGCATCTGCAGCCGCCTCGGCTCGTGAATAGTCCAGGCTAGCGGACCGCCACCCCTTTTTCCCGCCAGTAGCGCATCTTGCCGAAGCCGGCCCGGTCGGGCAGGGCGTCGTAGCCGAGCCCGTGCTGTTCTTCTTCGGCCTCGATGAGCGTCTTTCCGCCGTAGAGCGCTTTGGTCAGATTGACGATCGTGTAGTCGAGGGCCGCGCCGCGGGAGGCGGCGAAAACGAAGTCGCCGTCCGTCTCCACTGGGCCGATCTTGATCCGCCCGGCGTCGTAGGTATAGCGGGGGCGCCGGTAGTCCCGGCTCATGTCCTGCCGGAGGTCGTTCTTAACCCCGACGACGATCTCCCGGTCCCCGTCCTTGATGACGACGCCGATCGCGCCGCGGACCGGTTCGGCGGGAGCGAGGGAGACGCGGCCGAGCCAGGATCGCGGATCATCGCCGGCGCCGTGCGGGACGAGGACGCTCACGAACGCGAACGTCTCCGCCAGCTCGAAGTGCTGGGCCCAGGACTGGTGGACAAGCCACTCGTCCTGGTAATGGCGCTTCTCGGCCTCGACGCCCTCCTGCCGCGGCTCGGGTGAAGGGAAGAGGATGAGGAGGCGCTTGTCGGGCGGGAGCTCGGCCGTCTGGATGCGGTCGTAGCCCGTGTCGTACCAGTGCTCGCCCCGGTCGTAGATCTGCCGGGTGTGCCAGAACGAGCCCATCGTGAAGTAATCCTCCCGAAGGGCCTTGAAGATGTCGAAGACGACATAGCACTCCGGATCCTTGACGTAGACGACGACGCGGTCGGACTGATAGCCCCAGCCGTCGTCGATGACGCGGGTCCGGCTGTAGTCGAAATCGTCGAAGGTCAGGAAATCGACCTTCCTCGTCCGGACGGGCCTGTACGACCCGGCGTTGCGCATGAACTCGAGGATCGACTGGCCGGGGACCGCATCCCGGACGCTGTAGCGGCTCTCGCCGGCCTTCTGGCCCCAGAAGATCTTCTCGGGCCGGACGCAGAGGCGGTTGTGGAAATAATCCTGGCGGTAGGCGCCGTAGGGCCCCGAGGGCATGTAATCGCGGTAGCCGCCGTCGTGGAGGAGGACCGAGCCGCCGGACATCAAAAGGACGAGGCTGTTCTCGTCGGCGTGGCCGTGGGTCATCTTCTCCTCTTCGACCGGGATGGTGTCCCGCAGGTAGTCGCGGAAGTTCAGCCCGCCGTCGCCCTCGTCCCGGTAGTTGAGCAGCAGATAGCTCGAGAGGGGCGACCAGCCGTCCCGGAAGACGATCTTCTTGCCCTGGACGTCCTCCAGGACCTCCATCGACAGGGCCGTGGGCCGGACGGCCTGGACCCGGTCGCTGCCCCAGCGGTAGCAGTCGAGGAGCATGTAGCCGAGCCCGGAGCTCGTCGGCTTGCTGAAATCGACGAACTTGGCCGCGATCGTCTCGGCCGCCCACTTGAGCCCGGGGTCGTCGAGCGCGGCGGCCGCCGCCTCGAAGTAGACGAGGAAATGGGTCCAGTTCGAGGTCCAGTGCGCGTCGCCGAAGTCGGGGACGACTCCGGCCGGGGAGAACAGATTGAGGTAATACCCGGCGTAATAATACATTTCCGGCGTCTCGAACAGCTCCTCGGCCCGGCCCAGGGCATCGGCGTAGCCCAGGAGAGCGTAGAGCCAGACGCCGTGGTAGATCGTGGCGTCCTCGATCTGCCAGTTGCCCCAGTTGTCGTCGCCGAGGGCCCGGCGTTGCATCTCCCATTGCGGCGCGTCGGGGTGCTTCGGCAGGGCCCGGACGGCCCAGGCCAGCGTCTCGGCCCGCAGCGCCGTGCGGTTCATCGGCCCCCATTCGGCCGTCCGGAGGAGGTAGCGCATGCTCCCGGCGATCAGGTCCGCGGCCAGAGTCTCCTCGGAAGTGGAGAGGCGTCCGAGCCGGCGCAGGGTGTCGAAGGTCCGGATGTAGCGCATGGCCGTGAAGAAATCGGACAGGGCCGGGACGCCGTCGGCGTAGTCGGACCTGAGCTTGATGGAGGATTCGGGATAGGCCGAGCGGTAGTCGCCGTAGGTCAGCAGGACCTCTTTGGCCCGGTCGGCGTAGGAAGACTTTTTCTCCGTCTCGAAGAGATAGGCGTAGATCACGGCCATCTCCAGGAGCCCGCCCGGCGCCCGGTAGCCGAACACGTTGAGCGGGTCGAATGTCTTTTTCCACTGGTCGAGGAGCTCGGCCTTGTGGGCATAGGTCCAATCGGCCGAAGCTCGGGCGTAGGCGAGATACCGGTCGCGGGGGACCGCCCCGAGCGCCGGGGCCAGGAGGAGAAGGACGAGGAGGCCGGCGGCGACGGGGGCCTGGAGCCGGGGCGTTCGGGACGGGGTCAGTCTCATGATCGTTCTCCTCTCGGGGTTTGTGCTTTTTCTATCACACTTGCGGCGGCGAATCCAACCCCGCCTCCCCCGAGGACTCGCGGAGCCGCGTGTGCTATAATCGCGGCGCGTGGAGGCCGGGTGAAACGGACCTTTCTTCCGATAGCCTTTCTGGCCGGGTGCCTTCTTCTCGCCGGCCCCGCTTCGGCCCAGCTCGTCCTCGGCCAGTACGAGGACGAAGCGCCGCTCGGCACCTGGAACCTCTTCGGGGCTCCGCCGGCGCAGGCCGTTGGGATGGGAGGCGCCCAATTCGCCCGGGCCTCGGACGCGGCGGCGTCCCTGGCCAACCCCGCCCTCCTTCTGACCCTGCCGCGGCTTACGGCCTCCGTCTCGGGCTCTTACACGATCGCCTCCCTATTCAGATTCTCGTTCGTCAACACGGGGGTCGTCCAGTCGACGGGGAACCCGACGGCGGCCGTCTTCGGGATCGACGGCGGCGGCGTGGCCGTTCGCCGCAGGAACTGGGCCTTCGCCGTGGTCGCCGCGGCGCCGGAGAGCTACGGGCGTCCCGCGATCGCCGTGGGCAGCGCAGGTTATGATCTCACTTTCGAGCAGACGGGCTATCTCCGGCTCTGGCACGCCGGGGTCGCCCGGCGCCTCCCGGCCGGATGGTCGCTGGGCCTGGGGGTGAACTACGCGGCCGGTCGGCTCGACCGGACGACGGTCGAACGGGCCGCCGACAGCGTCCGCACCGTGACCATCACCGACGACAGACATGAGACCTATCGGGGGCTGGCCTTCAACGGCGGACTGACATGGAACGCAGGGAAGGGACTGACGGCCGGACTCGTCCTTCGCACGCCCTTCATCAAGAAGGGGACCGGCCGGAGCCTGCTGCGATACGAAGTTCCCGAGGCGGGGACGGACATCCGCATCGACGCCGAGGCCGGGAACGCGTATCGCCAGCCCTGGATCGTCGGGGCCGGCCTGTCCTGGAAGATGTCCGATGCCTGGGCCCTGGCCGCCGACGCGGCCTGGTTCGGCTGGTCGCGCTACTCGGTCACGTATTTCGAGGAGCCCCTGGCCCGGACGTTCCGCGATATCGTCCGGGCGGGAGCGGGCGTCGAATATCTCGCCCCGGCCCCGATGTTCGGCCGGTCGGCCCGCATCCCGTTCCGGCTGGGATTCTCGTACGATCCCCAGCCGGTGACGTCCGTCCGCTCGTCCTATCTGGGCCTGACCTTCGGAACGGGCCTCGCGCTGGGGGCCTTGGCCGTCGACGTCTCCGGCTCCTTCGGCCAGGAGCGGGGTTCGGGGCGGTCCCTCAAGTCGGGCCGGATCGTGCTGACGATCCGCTATGTCGTCCAGGAGTGATGCCATGCGCGTTGTGACCGTGCGTTTAGCGAGGGCGGCGGCCTTTGTCGCGGCCTTCGCCTGCGCGGCCGGCACTTGGGCCGTCCTCGAGGCCGCCGAGGAGAGGGGCGAGATCGTCAGCGTGGCCAAGAGGGATTTCGCCGCAGCCCGGCTCGGCCGCAGAGGCCTGGACCTGGTCATGGAAAAGGACGGCCGGATCCATCTCGCTGTTTCGCCGGGCGAGATGGCGGCCCTGGCGGCGCTGCAGGTCCCCTATGCCGTCGAGACCCCGCGCCTCCTTCATGAGGCCGCCCGGGCCCTGAGCGCGGACGGCGGCCTCAACGGAGCTTATCACAGCTCGCTCGAGCTCGAGACCGACCTGAGGATCCTCGAGCGGGACCACCCCGGCCTCGCCAGCGTCCGGGAGATCGGGGAGACGCTCGAGAAGAGGAAGATCCTGGCCCTGAAGATCAGCGACAACGCGGCGGCGGACGAGAGCGAACCGGCCGTGCTGTTCGTCGGCTGCCACCATGCCCGCGAATGGATCTCCGTCGAAGTGCCGTTGCTCTTCGGGAAATACCTGCTCGAGCATTATGGCCTGAGCCAGGAGGTCCGGGACCTCGTCGACGCGAGCGAGATCTGGATCGTCCCGGCGGCCAATCCGGACGGGCTCGAATACTCGATCCACGTTTACCGGTATTGGCGGAAGAACAGGAGAGCCAACGCCGACGGCACGTTCGGGGTCGACATCAACAGGAACTACGGCCTGGCGTGGGGCCTCGACGATCTGGGGTCGAGCGGCCGGCCGGGCTCCGACGTCTACCGGGGGACGGCGCCCTTCTCGGAGCCGGAGACGACCGCCATCCGCGACCTCTTCGCCGGACGGGAGTCCCGGGCCATGATCTCGTTCCACAGCTATTCTCAGGTCATCCTCTATCCGTGGGGCTACACGACCGGCGCGGCGCCGGCCGGGGCGACCCTCGACGCCATTGCCGCGGCCATGTCCGGCCTGATCGAGGCCGTCCGGGGCTCGGTCTATACCTATGGTCAAGCCTCCCGGCATCTTTACGTGACCAACGGTGACACGGCCGACTGGACCTATGGCCTCGCCGGCGCTCCCTCTTTTACGATCGAGCTCCCGCCCGTCGACATCGACCACGGCGGCTTCTTCAACGACCAGGCCGCGATCTCCGCCATCTTCGAAGAGAACCTCCCGGCCATGCTCTACCTGACGCGGTACGCCGTCGACCATCCTCTGCCCGGGCGGCCCCGGGTCCGGCTCCCGAAGGGCCGCGTCGGAAGCTCGCCCGTCGCCAGGCCCAAGCAGCCCGGGCGGCCCGCCCCGCGCCCGCTCCGCTGAGTCGAGCCGGTCCGTCTGTTGCGCGCTCCCCGCAGGCTGTGAGAGAATGGCTGCAGACCCTTTCAAGGAGGCCCCATGAGCCGGATGATCGGAAGACGGGATTTCATCAAGACCAGCGCCGGGGCCGGCCTGGCCCTGGCCATGAGCAAGGCCCTGGCGGCTTCGACCGGCGCCGCGAAAGCCAAGGCGCCTGTCATCGCCGTGGGCATCGGCGACGACTACGGGAAGTCGGCGGTCCGGGCGGTCGAGCTCCTCGGCGGCATCAAGAAGTTCGTGCGCAAGGGCGCGAAGGTCGCCCTGCTCCCGAACGTCCAGAGCCGCCACCCGGGCTCGTTCACCAAACCCGAGATCCTGCGCGCCGTCATCCGCCTCTGCAAGAAGGCCGGCGCGAGCGAGATCAGCTGCCTGAGCTGGCAGACCGTGAAACAATGGGAGGACACGGGCCTCAAAGCCGTCATCGAGGCCGAGGGGGCCGGGCTCAAGATCTTCGAGAGGGACGAGTCGCTCTTCAAGCCCGTCCCCATCCCCGACGGCGTCGCCCTCAAGGAAGCCCGCGTCCTCGCGGCGCTCTACGACCACGACGCGCTCATCAACATGCCCATCACCAAAGACCACGCGGGCAACAAGTTCACGGGAACGATGAAGAACCTCATGGGCCTGAATTCGCCCGCGAACAACCGCACGTTCCACCGGCCGAACTGGAAGACGGACCCGAACGACGTCGCCCATCTCGACCAGTGCATCGTCGACCTGAACAAGGCGGTCAAGCCGGCTCTCAACATCGTCGACGCGACCGAATTCATCGTCTCCAACGGCCCCTTCGGGCCGGGCCAGCTCTTCAGGCCGAGGCGGGTGGTCGCGGGCACGGACCGGGTCGCCGTCGACGCTTACTGCGCGGCCCTCTGGGCCCTGAAGCCCGAGGAGATCGTCCAGATCAAGCGCGCCGCGGAGCAGGGGCTGGGCCAGATCGACCCGAACAAGGCCGTCCTCAAGGAAGAGGATGTCGTCTAGAGGGACGGAGGCAGCGGGGTGCGAGCGGCACCGGGGCGCCGCAATCGCTATGACGGTCTTCCTTGCGGCCGGCGCCTGGGCGGACACGGCCGGGTCCGGGCAGAAGACGCTCGAGACCCTGCTGCCCGCGGACGGGGCGGCGCCGGGCTGGTCGAGGGACGGGGAGCCCCAGGCTTTCGCCGGCGAGGATCTCTACATCTATATCAACGGCGGCGCCGAGATCTACCAGGAATACGGCTTCCGCCGGGTGGTCATCCAGGACTACAAGAACGCCGCGGGGAGATCCCTCTCCCTCGAGATCTTCGAGATGGAGACGCCGGCGGCCGCCTTCGGCATGTTCACCTTCAAGAGGTCGGGGCAAGGGCAGGACGTCCCGATCGGGTCCGGCGCCGAGCTCGAGGACTATTACCTGAATTTCTGGAAGGGCCGCTACCTGGCCACGCTGACGGGGTTCGACGAGTCGGCGGAAACGGTGGCCGGCCTCATGGCCGTCGGCGGCCGGGTCGAGGCCATGATCATGGACACGGCGGATCCGCCGCCCCTCGTCGCGTCGCTGCCCGGCGAAGGCCTTAGGCCCGGAAGCGTCAAGTATCTCCGGGGCCTCCTGGGCCTCAACAACGTCTACCCCTTCCCGTCGGCCCATGGGCTCGGCTTCGCGGCCGCGGTCAAGGGAAACTACGGCGAGGGCTCTTTCCTGGTCGTGATGGATTACGGCTCGGACGCGGCCCGCGAGACGGCGTGGGACGAGCTCCGGGCCGCCCTCGAGGGCTCGGACAAGTTCGAGAAGGTCCGCGCTCCGGCGGCCGGATCCATGCTGTTCCGCGACTCCAAAGGCCGTTATGCCGCCTTCGCCCCGTCGGGAGCCCGCATCGTCTTCGGGGTGAGCTCCGACCCGTCCGCTTCGCTTTTGCTGGTCGCGCAGTCCCGCTGAGCGGGACCGTTCCGCGGGCCTTATTGAAAGACCTGCTTCACGATATCGACCAGACCCAGGGCGTATTCGACCTCGGTGAGCGGGATCTTCTTGGCCCCGGCGATCTTGGTGAAGCGGCCGTCCTTGTTGCTGTCCTTGGTCACGACGATGTAATCCGCGAGGGGGGCCACGGCGTCGATCATCCGCTCGTTGTCGCTGCCGGCCGGCCCGCGCTTCGATTCGCCGCCGATGTGGACGGCCACGACCGAGATCTTGTTCGCCTTGCAGTAGTCGATGAGCTTCTTCAGGCGGGACTCCTCGCTGTCGAGGGTCAGGCCCGAGGCGCCCATGCCCTTCATGCTGGCCCCGATGGCGAAGAGAACGGCCTTGTACGGCGTCCCGGCCGGGAACTTGGCCTGGTCGGTCGTGCTCTCGACGTGGAAGCCCGGACCGGACTCGCGGCCGCCGAGCCCGACGCCGTCGGCCACCATCTCGGCCGTGGGGACGTCGCAGTAATCGTACATGATGGCGGCCTCGTCGAGGACGATGTTGAGGGTCGTCACGTCCGTGCTTTGGCCGGCCGAGGTCGTCAGGATGGGCAGGCCCATCTTGGGCACGGTCTGCCCGGCTGCGATAAGGATGACGGCCAGAGCCGCCGCGGCGGCCAGGCCGAAGATGATCTTCTTGGTCATGGGGGTCTCCTTTACTTCTTGTCCGGCTCCATCAGGATGTCGAAGGCCCGGACGGCCTTCTTCCACCAGTCCGGCACGGCCGGCTGGGACCGGTTATAGTTCCGCTTCTCCACATCATAGAGGTAGAGCCGGTTGTATTTGACCAGCAGGTCGTCGCCGAGCTTCCACCAGGCGTTGACGACCGTCTGGGCGTTGTTGAGTGAGAAGCCCGTCAGGAACCTGGCCCCCTCGGCCGGCTTCTTCTTGTAGAGCGCCACAGCCTGGGCGTCGATCTCCGGGATGCGGGCGATCATCTCGGCTTCGTATTTCGCCTGGGCCGCCTGGACGTCCTTGATGGCCTCCGAGTAGACGACCTGGACGTGGAAATCGGTATAGTCGAAGGCCCAGCGGGCCGAATCCCGCGAGAAGGTCCAGTGGTCGCCCACGGCGAAGGACTTGGGGAGCTCCGTCGCGCCGGCGTAGAACGGCATGTAGCAGGCCGTGTCCTGGGAGCCGAAGGCGATCCAGACCAGGCCGCCGACGGGGTCGGGGAGCCCGGCCCGGCTCTGAGTGACCGTCGTGTATTCCGCCCGGCCATCGTCGATGACCCGGGGGGCCCGGCGGTTGAAATAGTTCGGGTTCTTGAACGGTCCGCCCCGGATGCCCTTGAGCGGGTCCCACGGCGTGCCGTAGCTCCGGTCCCGGGTCATGGCCATGACGTCCTGGACCGAGAGCTTCTTGTCCGGCTTGATCGAGAAGGGCAGGTCCATGTTCGGCGTCTCGGGCTTGAGCTTCTGCGAGGGGGCGACGAGGTCGAAGAAGCGCCACAGGCGCTGGATGCCGCCGTCGGTGCTGACCGCGCTGCCCTCCACGGGCGAGTAGGCCCGCTTGAAGCTGAACGGCTTGCCGCTATTCGGATCGTAGAAGCCCATCTCGACCGCGAGCGAGACGACGTTCGGCGAGGCCATGAAGAGGTCCTTGTTGGCCAGGTCGATCTCGCCGATGCGCGATTCGTTGGGGCAGACCGAGACGTGATCGTCCGGCACGCGCTGGGCGGCCCAGACGGCGCCCGGCTTGCCGCTCTCGGGGGTCCAGAGCGGTCCGACCGGGCAAATCTCGAAGATCCAGACCTCGTTCGGGTCGGCCACGGCCAGCATCTCGCCGTCGTCGTGGAAGCCGTAGCCGTATTTCTCGGCCAGCGAGCCCATGACCTGGATGGCCTCGCGGGCCGTGCCGCCCCGCTCCATCCCCAGGAGCGTCAGCATGGTCAGGTCGAGCTTGGCCGACGGCGTCGGGTTCTGCATCTTGCGCTGGCAGCCGATCGTCGACTCGCCGATGGCCACCTGCTTGTCGTTCATGTAGCCGAAGCTGCCGTGGTGATAGCCGTAGGTGTGAGGGACCTCGGGGATGTCGATCCCGGCGAAGTCCTTCTTGATGAGGTCCCACTTGAGGCCCTCGGACGGCGGCCAGGTCTTGTACTGGGAGATGTGGTAGATCTTCCGGGTCGAGCCGGGCTTGTGGTCGGCCGGCGGGACGTGCCGGAAGGTCCAGTCGCAGATGCCGCAATCGCAGGTGTGCGTGGTCATGACCGAGCCGTCGGTCGAGGCGCCCTTGCCGACGATGATGACCGTGCAGCCGTCTCCGTGCAGGTCCTCCTGGCCGGGGACGGCCGGGGCCTGCTCCTGCGCCGGGAGCGAATGGCCCGTCAGGGCAAAGGCCAGGACGAGCGCCAGGCCGGTGGCCCAAAGATGAGTTCTTTTCATGATGCCCTCCTTTCCCGCCGTGGGACCGTTATTTCTTCTCCGGCTCGCTCAGGACGTCGAAGGCCCGGACGGCCTTGTTCCACCATTCGGGGCTGGCCGTGGGGATGCGGCCGCTCCGCCGCTTCTCGGCGTCGTATTGGGCGAGGTGATTGTATTTCACCCAGAGGTCGTCGCCGAGCTTCCACCAGGCGTCGACGACGTTCTGGGCGTTGTTGAGAGTGAACCCGGTGACGTACTTGACCGCCTCCCGGGGGTTTCGCTTGTAGAGGTCGCCGGCCAGGGCGTCGATCTCGGCGATCCGGTCGAGGGCGCCGTCCTCCCACTTCTTCCGGGCGGCCTTCACGTCCTCGATGGCCGCGTTGTAGGCGACCTGGGTGTGGAAGTCGACGTAGTCGAAGGCCCAGCGGGCCGACTTTCGGTCGACGATGAAGTGGTCGCCGACCGTGAACGACGCGGGGACATCCGTCGCGCCCGCGTAGAAGGGGACGTAGCAGGACGTGTCCTGGGCGCCCAGCGCCACCCAGACGATGCCCCCGATCGGGGCGGGCAGCCAGGACCGGCACTGGGTCAGGGTCGTGTACTCGACGTTGGGCACGCTGATGAGCCGCGTCCCCCGGTAATAATTGGGGTTCTGGAACGGGCCGCCGCGGAGGCCGCGGACGGGATCGAAGATCGAGCCTTCGGACTTGTCCCGGGTCAGGGCCATGACAGCGCGGGGGGAGAGCTTGACGTCGGGCTTGACCGAGAAGGGGAAGTCCATGTTGGGGGTCTCGGGCTTGAACTTCCCGGACGGGGCGACGAGGTCGAAGAAGCGCCAGGTGCGCGAGCGCCGGCCGCCCGTGCTGACGGCGCTGCCCTCGGTCGGGGAGTAGGCCCTTTTCCAGCTGAACGGCTTGCCGGCCTTCGGGTCGAAGAGCCCGGCCTCGACGGCGTAGGACTCGACATGGGCCGAGGCCATGAAGAAGTCCGGGTTGCCGAGGTCCAGCTCGCCGATGATCGACTCGTTCGTGCAGACAGCGACGTGGTCGTCGGGGACGCGCTGGGCGGCCCAGACGGCGCCCGGCTTGCCGCTCTGCGGCGTCCACAGCGGGCCGACGGGCATGATCTCGAAGACCCAGATCTCCTGGGGATCGGAGACGGCCAGCATCTCGCCCCCGTCGTGGAAACCGTAGCCATGCTGCTCGGCCAGCGTGCCCATGAGCTTGATGGCCTCGCGGGCCGTCCGGCAGCGCTCCATGGCCAGGAGCGTCAGCATGGTGATGTTCGTGGCCGGGGTGGGGGTCGGGTTGCCGATCTTGCGGACGTTGCCGATGGTCGATTCGGCGATGGCCAGCTGCTGGTCGTTCATGTAGCCGAAAATGGAGTGATGGTAGGCGTAGGTGTGGGCGGGCTGGGGGATCTCGACGGCCGTCGGGTCCTTGAGCACCGCGGCCCACTTGCCCCCCTCGGAGGGCGGCCAGGTCCGGATCTGGTCGATGTTGTAGAGCCGCCTCTTCGCGGCCGGCTTGTGATCGGCGGCGGGGATGTGGCGCCAGACGAAATCGCAGACGCCGCAGTCGGCCGCGTGGGTGCTCATGACCGAGCCGTCCGTCGAGGCCTCCCGGCCGACCATGATGACGGTGCAGGCCTCGGAGGCCGGATCGAATTCGAGCGCGGCCGCAACGTCCGGCCGGACGGACCGGTCGAGCCCGACCCCGCCCGCGAAGACGAGAACGGCGAGGGCGGCCAGGGCCAGGGGGATCGCTTTCTTGCTGAACATTTCGTCTACCTCCAGGAGCGGCCCGCGGCGGGCCCGCTCAATTCATGACCACGGCGCCGGCGGGGGCCTTGGACGGGTCGGCCAGGAAGTGCCCGACCCCGTTCTTGACCAAGTCGGCGTAGCGCGGGACCCCGCGGAGGGCGATGGGCCGGTCCGCGGTCTTCTTCGAGAATTGACGGAGCAATTCCAGGGTCACGGACAGGTTCTGCCCGACCCTCTTCTCCAGCGGCCAGCCGCTCTCATCGTAGGGGACGAAGAGCTTTTTCTTCTTGGCCAGGCTCAGCAGGAAGGGGTCCTTTCCGTCGAGGAGGAACTGGACCGTCTTCGGCCCGGTCGGCTGGTCGAGGAAGGGGATGGGGGCCTCGAGGAGGAAGGGCAGGGAAGGGCCGTGGTCGCCGATCTCCCGGTGGGACAGGCCGCGGAACCCGGACGGCGAGGGCTCGACGTGGCTCTCGAACCCCTCCATGGCCTTGACCGTCAGCGAGGCCAGGGTGGCGATCTTGACCGAGCTCTCCGGGGCGACGATGCAGTTGGTCACCGGGAACATGGTCTCCGCGCCGTGGATGTCCACGGCCAGGTCGATCTTC
>Ga0209706_10000239_pt1 | contig 30544 bp, 27 predicted proteins | sample PPLLaktember2015_6_FD_187263 | JGI IMG/M metagenome (GOLD analysis project Ga0209706, IMG submission 187263) | Freshwater sediment microbial communities from Prairie Pothole Lake near Jamestown, North Dakota, USA - PPLs Lake P8 Core (1) Depth... | ecosystem: Environmental > Aquatic > Freshwater...
CGCGGTATGGCGCCGTCCCGACTGGAGCGTCCTGCCCGGCGCGGTCAGGGGCTCGATCTTCCTGCTCTGCCTGGTCGCGTCAGCCTCGCTGATGCCGGTGGCGTCGCTGCCAGCGCCGTCGATGCAGAGCGCATTCGTTCTCGGCTTCGTGTCGTCGTTCTTCGACAACATCCCGCTCACGGCGCTTGCCCTGCGGCAGGGCGGATACGACTGGGGCGTGCTCGCGTACGCGGTCGGCTTCGGCGGCTCGATGCTCTGGTTCGGGTCCTCGGCCGGAGTGGCCATTTCCAACATGTTTCCCGAAGCGCGCTCGACGGGACGCTGGCTGCGGGAAGGCTGGCCGGTTGCCGTCGCCTACGTCGCGGGATTTGCCGCACTCATCCTCGTGCTGGGCTGGAATCCGCACTCTTGAGCAGCAACGCGTAGCGGTGTCCTGAGCCGATGCGCGACAGCGGCGCGGTGGCAACGAGCCGCGCGCCGTTTGCGCGCGCGAGTTCGGCAACTTCGGAGGCAGTTAGCGCTGGTTTCTGCGACCTGCCGCTGAAAGGATGTCGCAGCCGCCAGGTCATGTGCTTGAGCGAGTGCCGGTCGAAGTACGTGACGATCGCGAAGCGGCGCGAGACGCGCAGCAGCTCGGAGAACAGCCGCTCGCGCTCGGCCTGCGTCGGCAGGTGGTGCGAGAGCCGGACGCAGACCACGCCGTCCACGCTGCCGTCCCGCAGGGGAACGTGGAAGGCTGACGCGGTCATCCAGACCCGCGGCACGTCGAGCTTCGACGCCTGACGTCCGTAGCGTACCTGCCCGACGGCGATGTCGGCCTCGATGACCAGGTCCGTCGCGTCTGCGAACGCGTGGGTCAGGCGGCCGCCGCCGCAGGGAATCTCGAGGATTGCCTGCGAGTGCCCGACGCGGCGCATGAAGCGCCGGATGAGCCGGCTCTCGCGCGGCGTCACGCCGAGCTTCAGCGGCCGCCGGCGGAACTGCAGGTTGTACGCGGCCGCCCGCTCGAGGTCCTGGAACTCGTCCTGGTATTCGGTGCCCTGGCCGGCGCCCTGCGGCGCACCCCAGGTCTCCGATCCGCCGCGCAGCGCGAGCAGGGCGATGCCGTCCTCGATCGCGTAGCGCGCATCGCAGCCTTCGCAGCGGATCCAGTCCGGGCCGACGGAAAGCGGATCGCGGCATTCAGGGCAGGCGAGCAGTCGCTCGATGACGGAAATGCCGGTGCAATCCTGGGACACGTTTCCATTATCGCCCGGCTGCCGATCAGAAGCTGCGCTTCGTCTTCACCAGGAACTGCACCTGGTCGAGGTTCCGCGGCCCGTCGAGCGGGAAGGCGACGTCGATATGCAGGACGTTGCCGAGCGCCGAGCTCGTGCTGCCGAGCCGCAGCCCGAAGCCCACGTCCTTGAGGAGCCCGTAGTTTTCGCTCGGGCCGAGCGGCGTCTCGCCCCATGCGCGGCCCATGTCGAAGAACACGGCGGCGCCCACGTTGGCGAGGCGCCAGAGCGAGTACTTGGTGAAGTAGCGCTGTTCGAGGGTGAGGAGCGCCGTGCCGCTGCCGGCCTGGAACCGGAGCGGATACCCGCGCAGACCCGTATCGCCGCCGATCGCGAGCTCGTGGTCGGCGTCGAGCGCATGACCCGCTGCCGCGGAAAGGCCCGCGAAGAACACGCCGCGCGTTCCCGTCGGATGGTAGTAGCGCGTCCCCGCGGACAGCAGACCGTCGGCCAAGGAGCCGCCTTCGAGGCGAGTCGTCAGCTTGAGTTCGGCGAACAGCGCATCGTCGTCTGCGATGCGCCAGCCGCGGCTCGCTTCCGCATGCGCGAGCAGTGCATCGCGATCGGCGCCGAGTGCCGGCGCCGACCAGCCGATCTCGAGCGCGTAGCGGGTGCCGAAGAGCTGGTCCTCGGTGCGCGCGATCTGGTCGCGGTTGCTGATCGTCTCGTAATCGTCCTGCACGCCCTCGAAACGCAGGAACGGGTAGTCCAGGTGGCGATCCCCGGGCAGGGTGGTCGGCGCCGGTTCGTCGGGCACTGTATTGAAGGTCGAATGCTCGCGGCGAAAGCCCGCCGTGACGCGGCGCGACCAGCCATTGCTCAGGCCGTCGGACCAGCCGTATCTGATCTCGCCGAATTCCGACTGCCGCCCGTAACCGGCGATGCGCTCGCCGAGCCGATAGACGGGCTCGACAGACTGGTCCTGCTGCAGCGCCGTGCCGAAGCTCCAGCGCGTGTCGAGGGAATAGAAAGGCCGCTCGAATTCGGCCCGCCAGCCATGGCCGTCGTTGCTGTCGCTGAAGGCGAGGTCATGGACCCAACGGCTGCCGCGCACGCCGGGGTCGCGCCAGTGCACCGTGTAGAAGCTGCGGTCGGGGTCGGTCGCCAGCTCGAAGGTGAGCTGCTTGCCGCGGCCGAACAGGTTCAGCTCCTCAAGCTTGATGCCGCCCGAGTTGCTGCCGCCGCTGCGCTCGAACGAGGCGCCCGGGTTCGTGGTCCAGACCTCGCGCGCGCTCACCTCGAGGTCGACGAGGCCGTCGTGGCAGTCCACGGCCTTTACGTCGGGTTCCCGCATGTAGCGCAGGTCGCGCAGGTTCCGTTCGGTCTCCTCGATGAGCCGTACCGAGACCGGCTCGCCCCGGGAGAAGAGGAGCTGGGATTCGATGACCGAGTCCCGCGTGTCGATGTGCAGCCGGTTGGCGAGGCCGTACAGGGCCGGCAGGTCGCCGTCGGTGTCCGGTTCGAAGATCGGCAGGTTGCGGACCTTGATCGTCCCGATCAGGTAGCCCTGTGTCTGCAGTTCCTGCAGGGGCGCGCAAGGCTCGGCGGCCGCAGCGCCGGACAGGCCGGCGAGGCAGGCCGCGGCAAGCCATCGCTGCCGGTGCGCCTGGAGATTCGATTGGGGCACGACGTTGGACGGCGCCCCGGGCGCCGACCAATCGCCGCTTCAGGTGAGCCCGACCGCCACCGCCGGCTGCGCGAAGGGCGTGCGCGATTCGAGCCAGGCCCAGAGCGCGTCCCACTGCTGCAATTCCGGGTGCACGCGCGCCGGGTTCAGGTCGTGCAGGCCGAGGCCCTGCTCGTTGGCGTAGACATAATGCTGCGAGTCGCGCAGCGTCGTTACGACCGGGATCTGCATCTGGTCGAGGAACCGCATCAGCGTGCGGAAGATGATCGTATTCGGCTTGACCCGGTTCGCGACCACTGCGAGGCGGTTTTCGCGGCGCTTGATCTTTCCCGAGATCAGCAGGTGGCCGATCGTGCGCGAGCAGGCATGGATATCGGCATCCGACGGCATTACCGGCACCAGTACCGCGTCGGCCTCCCGCACGTGCTCGTTGAAGTCATGGGGATGCATCGCCGCCGGCGTATCGACCACGACCCGGTCGGTGCCGGGCGGCACGCGCAGCTGGAAGCTGCGGGTCACGCCGAGCGTGCGGGCGTAGGCGGCGATGCCGTGGATCGGCGGTTGGTGCGGCGAGCGCTTCTCGAGCCAACGCGAGCTCGAACCCTGGGGATCGAAATCCATGAGAACCGGCCGGTAGCCGCGCGCCGCATACATGGCGGCGATGCCCGTCGCGATCGTGGACTTGCCCGAGCCGCCTTTGGGGTTGAGCACGACGATGCGCAACATACCGAATATACTAACTAGAATTACTTTCATTGCCAATGACTTACGGGACCAAACCTAGAATCGTTATCGTTGGCGCCGGATTTGGCGGGCTGGCAGTCGCCCAGGGCCTTGGGCGGGCGGCCCTCGACATCACCCTGATCGACCGGCAGAACCACCACCTTTTCCAGCCCTTGCTGTACCAGGTCGCGACTGCGGGACTCTCCCCGGCCGACATCGCCTGGCCGGTGCGCCACCTGATGCGGCGCCAGGCCAATACGCGCGTGCTGATGGGGGAGGTCCAGGCGGTCGATCCGCTGCGCAAGGTCATCATGCTTGCGGGAGGGCCGGTCGCCTATGACTTCCTGGTCCTCGCGACGGGCGCGAGCCACGGCTACTTCGGGCGCGAGGAGTGGGCCGCGCATGCTCCGGGGCTCAAGACGCTCGACGACGCGACCGCCATCCGTCGGCGGCTCCTGCTCGCCTTCGAGCGTGCGGAAATGGCGTCGAACCCGGCGGAGGCGGCGCGGCTGCTGACCGTGGTGATCGTCGGCGGCGGCCCAACCGGCGTCGAGCTTGCAGGCGCCGTCGCTGAACTCGCGCGCCGCGCGCTGGTGCGCGACTTCCGCGTCATCGACCCGCGCCAGACCCGCGTGCTGCTGGTCGAGGCGGGCCCCCGCCTGCTCGCGAACTTCCCCGAGGAACTTTCACGCTATACGCAGCACGCGCTCGAGCGCCTCGGCGTCGAGGTGCGCCTCGGCCGCGCCGTGACGCATTGCGACGCCGGCGGCGTGCGCCTGGGCGAGGAGGCGGTCCGCGCGGGCACGGTCCTGTGGGCTGCGGGCGTCACTGCGTCGCCCGCGGCGCACTGGCTCGGCGTCGCGCCCGACCGAGCGGGCCGCGTTCAAGTGACCCCGGACCTGCGCGCGCCGGGGCTGGAAGACATCTGGGTGATCGGCGACACGGCGCTCGCGAGGAATCCGGACGGCGCGACGCAGCCCGGCATCGCGCCGGTCGCCAAGCAGCAGGGCGCCTTCGTCGCGCGCGCGATCGAGGCGCGTCTCGCGGGCCGGGCGCCGCCCTCGCAGTTCGTCTACCGCGATCGTGGACTGCTGGCGACGATCGGCCGCAAGGCCGCGGTCATCGCTTACAAATCGCTGCGACTGAAGGGTTGGCCAGCCTGGTGGCTCTGGGGCGCGGCGCACGTGTACTTCCTCGTGAGCTTGCGCAACCGGCTGATCGTCGTCACGCAGTGGCTGTGGTCCTACGCCCTGTTCGAGCGTGGGGCACGGCTGATTACGGGGGCGGGTGCGTCCGGGGTAAGATCGGGTCCACCGGAACCCCCGGACGGATGAGACAAGGTGAGCGAACATGGGCAAGGGAAGCACTCGTCGCGCCGCCGCACCGCGGATCGACATCGGGATCGGATCCGCGGACCGCAAGGAGATCGCCGACGGGCTCGGCCGGGTCCTGGCGGATACGTACATGCTCTACCTGAAAACGCACGCCTTCCACTGGAACGTGGAAGGCCCGATGTTCAACACGCTGCACGCCATGTTCATGGAGCAGTACACGGAGCTCTGGAACGCCGTCGATTCGGTCGCGGAGCGGATCCGCGCGCTCGGGTTTCCGGCGCCCGGCACGTACAGCGAGTTCGGCGCACTCACGTCGATCGAGGAGACGCCGGGCTCGCCCAAGGCGTTGCAGATGGTCCGGCTGCTGGTGGCGGGCCACGAGACGCTCGCCCGCACCCTGCGCTCGGTCTTCCCGGTCGCCGAGAAAGCCTCGGACGAATCCACGGTGGACCTGCTGACGCAGCGCCTGCAGGTGCACGAGAAGACCGCCTGGATGCTGCGCAGCCTGCTGCGCTGAGGGCCTGGCCGCCGGCGCTTGACGCAGTTCACGCTTTTGCCGGCGGTTCGCACGAAATGTGACAGAAGAAACCTCCCGGCGGGCATGCCGGGCGCTAGTCTTGCGGCCGGAAATTCCGAACGGTTCGGGATGTCATGGAGAGATCGATGCACGCTTCGAAATGGACCGGCGCTGCGGCGCTTTGCGCGGGACTGCTGTTCGGCGGGGCGGCCCAGGCGGCCGAGGACGGCTGGTACCTGGTCGGCTTCGGAGGCGAGGCTTCGACCAAGAACGTCAGCCAGGGCGAGCTCGACCAGAACCTCATCGATTTCTTCGGTTCCGGCGGCTTGACGGTCGTCGACGCGGTCTCCGACCTGGACGACTCCGACACGGGTTTCGGACTCGCCGTCGGCTACCAGGTGAACGAGAATTTCGCGACTGAGCTGGCCTACGTCGACCTCGGCGAGTTTTCCTACGACGCAGAGGGCACGGTCACCGACGGCTTTGCGGATTATCCCGCGAGTTTCGGCCTCAGCCAGTCCGCCGCCGGCCCGGTGTTCTCGGTGCTGGGCATCGTGCCGATCGGCGAGCGCTTCTCGGTGTTCGCGCGGGTTGGCCTTGCACTCATGGGCGTCGACGCGGACGCGGACGTCACGATCGACGGCGTGTCGGATTCCGGCAGCGCCTCGACCGACCGTTCCAACGGCATGTACGGTCTTGGCGGCGAGTTCAGCGTGAGCGACCGCTTCGGCGTCCGGCTCGAGTGGAACCGCTACGCAAGTGTCGGCTCCGAGGACATCACGGGCGATACCGACATCGACCTGATCTCGCTCGGCCTGCGCTACAACTTCGACTGAGCCGCTGCCGCAAGGCAGCTGCCTGGACTGACGGCCCGCCCCTGGCGGGCCGTTCGTTTTGGTCTATGCGTCGAACAGTCGAATTATGTCCGGGTCCGCCGACCTGCGGGCGACGTCGGGCGCGGTAAGCCCGCCGGCGTTCCTGAGGCGCGTGCTCGCGCCGGCCGCGAGGAGGTCCCGCACGCAGGCGGCGCAACGCGCCTGCACCGCGAGGTGCAGCGCCGTGTCGCCGTTGCCATTGACTTCGTCCAGGCCGGCGCCCGCCGATAGCAGCAGCGCGATGACAGGCGTGCGACCCGCCGCCGCCGCGGCATGCAGCGGACCGTTGCCGTTGCGGGACCGCCGTTTCACGTCCGCACCGGCTTTCAGGAGCACCTGAGTCACGGCCGTGTGGCCGCGCGAGGCCGCGACCAGAAGCGGCGTGACAGCGTCGGCGTCCGCCAGGTCGAGAACCGGCGGGCGCGCAAGGGCCGCCGCGGCGCGGGACGCGTTCGACGAAGCCGCGTGCCAGAGCGGCGACCGCCCGCGGCCATCGGTGGCGTCGACGTGGGCGCCCGCAGCCATCAGCAGGCGGATGCTTTCGACATCGTCTGCCATCGCTGCGAACATCAACGGCGTCCGCCCGGCGTCGTCCGGGGTGTGCGGACTGGCGCCTTGCTGCAGCAGTGCGGCGACCGACGCGTGGCTCGCACCGCGCGCCGCTGATGCGACAGCGGTCATTCCATCGCGGCCCTCAGCATTGACATCTGCGCCTGCAGCAAGCTCGCGGCGGAGCTGCTCGACGTCGCCGGATTCCGCCGCGTCGAGGAGCGAGGCCGGGCCGGCCATGCGCGCGGGCTGCGTTGCCCGGGCCGGGCTCGCGGGCCTGGCGCCGACCCCGAGCCGCTCGGCCAGCGCTGCGTTACCGGCCACTGCGGCGTGATCGCCTGCGCGAAGTCCCTGGGCATCGCGCTTCTCGACGCTTGCACCTGCCGCGAGAAGTTGCTCGACGATTGCAGCATTGCCCGCGCGGGCCGCCAGCATCAGCGGGGTCACGCCGAGCGGACCGGACGCGTCTGCAAGCGCGCCATGCTGGAGCAGCAGTGCCGAAGTGGAGGGCAGGCTCCCGCGCACGGCGAGCAGCAGGGGTGTGTCGCCATTCCGGTCGGCCGAGTTCGCAGGCACGCCAAGACCGACGAGTTCGCGCGCCGCTGGTTCCTGCCCGTGCTCGATCGCGATCATCAGCGCGTTGCGCCCGAACGCGTCGACGGCATCGGGTGGAACGGCTGTCACGAGCCGCCGGATTCCCGCGATGTCGCCGTCGCGCGCGGCCCGGAACAGCAATTCCGGCGACGGCGACGCCGGGCTGGTGTCGTCCGGCGGGGCGGATCCCGGAAAGCGACCGGGCAGGTCGGCCGCCGCCCGCCACTCGTCGGCGGTTCGCGACGATGCCACGCACTCGCCGGACTCGAGCATCGCCGCGAGGCTGCCGGCCGCCCTGGCGAACCCGAGAACGGCGGAGGACTCGAGCAACCTGCAGGATTCGGCGACGTCGCGCGTCCCGCCGCGGCCGGTGCGCAGGAGCTGGGCAAGGAGGAATGCGGCCTCCACGTTTCCCGCAGCCGCGGCCGGGCGGAGCAGCTCGATGGCCGCCTGGAACTGCTGACGCCGGAGCGCCTCCCTTGCCGGCTCCAGGTCGAGCAACTCGGCGGGCCGGCATGGCGCGGCAAGCAGCGCCAGCATCACGATTGCGACCAGGCGAATCAAGCGGTGCCGTACTTGGTGTCGATTTCAATGCCGATCGAGCGCAGGAAGTCCGTGGGCAGCACCCCGCCCGCGCTGACGATCACCGCGTCGTTTGCGACCTCCCGACGGATTCCATTCGAGTCGATCACGACGAATTGCTCGGAGATCGCGTCCACCTGCGACCTGAACAACACCTCGAGCGCACCCAAACTCTCGGCGCGGGCGACGCGCTCGCGGTTTTTCGCCTTCGCGCGCGTGAACGCGTCGCCGCGGTAAGCGAGCGTGACGCGCGCTTCAGGATCCGCTTCCGCGACACTGGCTGCGGCCTCAAGCGCGCTGTCGCCGCCGCCGACGACAAGCACCCTGCAGCCACGATACTGCTCTGGCTCGATCAGGCGGTAAGTCACCTTCGGCAGGTCTTCGCCGATCACGCCGAGCTTGCGGGGCGTGCCGCGCCGCCCGATCGTGAGCAGGACGCTGCTGGCGCGATACTCGGCGGCCGAGCTCGAAACCAGGAATCCGCCGTCCTGGGCGCGGACTGTCGACACCCGCTCGCGGTAGCGGATCTCGAGGCCGACCCGTCTCTCGATTTCGTGCAATTGCTCCAGCAGCTCTTCCTTGCGCGTGGTCCGAAGTCGCAGCGGACCGACGATCGGCAGCAGCGCCGGCTGCGTCATCACGATCTTGCCCCGCGGGTACTGGAAAATGCAGCCGCCCAGGGAGTCCTGCTCGATCGTCACGAACCGCAGTCCGCGCTCCAGCGCTGCGAGGGAGGCCGCAAAGCCCGCCGGCCCCGCCCCGACGATCACGAGGTCGAGGCGCGACCTGTCACGCGGCCGGCGCGCCTTGATTTCCTCGACGGCCTGGCGTCCCTGCTCGATAGCGTTGCGGATGAGGCCCATCCCGCCGATCTCGCCGGCGACGAAGACTCCCGGAACGTTGGACTCGAACCACGGCGAGACCCGCGGGAGTTCGACGCCGCGCCTCGCCGTGCCGAACACGAGCTGGATGGCGCCGACCGGGCACGCCGCGTGGCACGCACCGTGGCCAATGCAGTCGGCGGGGCTCACGAGCGCCGCCTTGCCGTCGATGAGTCCCAGCACGTGGTGATCGGGCTGTTCGGGACACACCTTTACGCAGGTTCCGCAGCCGATGCACTTGAGCGTGTCGATAACGGGGTGCAGGGAGGGCGGCTCAATGAGACCCGCCGCGGCGGAATCCTCGCGGGCGCGGACGCTGCGCTCGTGCAGGAGACGGCGGCGCCAGGCGAAGACGCCGAGCGCGATGACCGCAGGTATCAGGTAGACGAGAAATTCCATGATCAGGTTTCGGCGGCCGCGCTGCCCGCCACGATGCGCGCGCATGCGCGGCAGAATCTTGAACTCGGTCACACTTCTCCGGAGCGGCTACCGCCCTTGGACGCTCGCAGCGGGAAAAATCAACCGCGCATGCGGATTGTCGCTTGCAGCCGACGAATTCGCCGACGTCCCGGCGCGAAAATGTCGGATACTGTCGCGAACCCGCGCGCAGTATGCGTCAAGTGAATCACGCGAAAACGCTGCTTTCAATGGTCGCCGCGACTGCATTCGCAACCTCGGCATTCATGTGGCTGCGTCCATCGAGCGACGTCAAAACGCCGCCGTCGTGGATCGTCGACGCCGCCGTCGCAATGAGCCGCGCGGATATCGCAGCGGTTGGTCACGCAGACGCAGCGCAGCGGCCGCACATGCAGGGCGACATGAGTGCCGACGCGTGGGCGGACCTCGCGGATTCACTTGCGGCTGCCGCGGGCAACGACCTGCGCGCCGGGCAGGAGGAAATCATGCAGGCGCTGGCGATCGAGCCGCGGCATCCCAAGGCCCTATGGCTGCGCGCAAGCCTCGAGCTTCAGGAGCGGCGCTACGCGGAGGCGGCTGCGACCTGGCGTGAGTTGCAGTCGCTGGTCGCAGCGGGCACGACTGATGCCCGCGTCATCGCGGCGAATATCGCGGAGGCCGACGCTCTCGAAGCAGCCGCCCGACGCGGCGAGGGGAGCTGATGGCTGACGGCGCCGGCAACGCGGGCGAGGTCGCGGCCGGGGCCATCCGCCGCGGGCGTCGTCTGCCGGCCTTTGGATTGATGCTGAGTGCGGTCGCGCTGGCGGCCGGCCTCCTGCTGCCGATGGAGAGGTATCTGCATCCGCAGTACGGCGCGGGCTACTGGCTTGGCGTCGCGGGCGGGTCGCTGATGCTGCTGATGCTGGTGTATCCGATCCGCAAGCGCGTGCGCGCCTTCCGCATCCCCGGGAGCGTTCCGTTCTGGTTTCGCCTGCACATGGCATTGGGAATCGCGGGACCCATTGCCATCCTGTATCACTCCAACTTCAGCCTGGGCGCAGCGAACAGCAACGCGGCGCTGGCCTGCATGCTGCTAGTCGCAGGCAGCGGCCTGGTCGGGCGGTATCTCTACGCCCGCATCCACCACGGTCTTTACGGCCGGCTCGCAACGTTGCGCGAGCTCAAGTCAGTGGCGGAAGGCCTCAAGTCCCAGGGCGGCGCGCTCAGGGTGCTGCCCGGGCTCGTCGAGGCGGTCGAGCGGGCTGAAGCGCGGATCGGCGAACCGGCGCCGTTCGCCGTGCGGCCGTTCCGCGCGGCCTGGCGCGCGCGCCGCGAATCCGTGCTCCTCCACAGGCTCGTGCACAACGCCGTCGCCATGGCCGCAACGCGCTCGCCGGCTCTGCACGCGGAGAGGGAGCGATTCACGCGCGCGGCATGCGACTTCGTCTCGGCCCGCCTGCGCTCCGCGCGGCGCGTTGCCGAGTTCGAGGGCTGCGAACGGCTGTTTGCCGCCTGGCACATCCTGCACCTGCCCATGTTCGTCATGCTCCTCGTGGTCGGCGTCGTTCACGTCATTGCCGTGCACGTCTACTGAATGGCCGCCAATGGGCGCAAGGGCTGGGCACTGATGCTTGCATTCCTCGCCGTCGCCGCAGATTCCCGCGCAGGGCAGCTCGAGCGCCTACTGATGCCCGGGGACGTCGTGCGTGGGCACGCCGACATCGAATCGGACTGCGGCCAGTGTCACGACCGCACGGACAGGTCGCGGCAGCGCTCGCTGTGCCTGGATTGCCACGACGAAGTGGCGGCGGACCTGAGGCTGAGTCAGGGGTTGCACGGGAGGGTGGCGAAGCAGGGACAGTGCAATGCGTGCCACACCGAGCACAAGGGGCGCGACGCGGACATCGTCGGGCGCCCGCACGAGGGGTTCGATCACTCGCGCACGGATTTCGCGCTGACGGGCGCCCACGCGGAGGCGGCCTGCCTCGACTGCCACGAGCCACGGAAGAAGTTCCGCGACGCGCCGCACCAATGCATCGACTGCCACCGCACGGACGACGTCCACTCCGGAAAGCTCGGGACCGACTGCGCGTCCTGCCACGACTCGGGCCGCTTCCCCGCGGTGCGCTTCGACCATTCCAGGACGCGTTTCGCACTGCGCGACGCACACGCTGCCGTGCCATGCGGCTCGTGCCATCGCGACCAGACTTTCAAGGGCGCGCCCACGCAGTGCGCGGGCTGCCACGCCGCGGACGACGTGCATCGCGGGTCACGCGGCCAGGACTGCGGCAGCTGCCACGCAAGCACCGACTGGAAGCGCGTGCGCTTCGACCACGAGAAGGCGAGCGGTTATGCCCTGCGCGGCAGGCATGCCACGCTCGAATGCGAAAGCTGCCATCGGGGCGGCGACCTGAAGGCGCCGGTTCAGCGGGAGTGCAGCGGCTGCCATGCCGCAGCGGATCCGCACGCGGGGCGTTTGGGTGGAAAATGCGGCGACTGCCACGGGGAGGACCGCTGGCAGGTCGAAGCCTTCGATCACGGTAAACGGGCACAGTTTGCCCTGCGTGGTGCGCATTCGACTCTTGCCTGCCACGCCTGCCACACCGGCGTCGTGGGGGAGCAGAGCCTTGCCAAGGAGTGCGTGGGCTGCCACGCGGTCGACGACGTGCATCGCGGCTCGCTCGGCCGCGACTGCGCTTCCTGCCACCGCGAGACCGGATGGCGGGACGAGGTCCGCTTCGATCACGACCTGGCCCGTTTCCCGCTGGTCGGGCTGCACGTCGGCGTAGCCTGCGAGGACTGTCATGCCAGCCGCGCATACCGTGATGCGCCCGACCGGTGCATCGACTGCCACCAGACGAAGGACGTCCATCGCGGCACGCTCGGGGCGGCCTGCGAGACATGCCACAACCCCAACGGCTGGGAGTTCTGGCAATTCGACCATGCCCGCGCGACCGGTTTCGGCCTGACGGGCGCCCACGAACGGCTGGGGTGCAGGGACTGCCATCGCAAGCCCGCGCACGAGGCTGCCGTATCCGCGAGCTGTGTTTCCTGCCATCGAGCGGACGACGCGCACGACTCGCGCTTCGGCACGGACTGCGGCCGCTGTCACGGCACCAAGTCCTTCCGCGACCTGAAGAACTGAGGTGAAGCAGCGATGAGGGGCGGGTGGTCGTACGTCTTGGTCGTGGCAGTGCTCGCACTTGCGTCCGGTCAGGCGCGCGCCGCCGCGCCGCCTGCCTTCGATCATTTCACGACCGGCTTCGAACTCACCGGCGAGCACCGCCGCGTGCCCTGCGCGTCCTGCCACGTCGACGCGGTGTTTCGCGGCACGCCGCGACTCTGCGCCGGCTGCCACACCGCCGGATCCCGCGTGAGTGCGACCGCGAGGCCGTCCAGTCACGTAGTCAGCAGCGCGAACTGCGAGCAATGCCATTCGACGTCCGCCTGGACCCCGGCGCGTTACGACCATGCGGAAGTGAGCGGCACCTGCGCGAGCTGCCACAACGGCGTGCAGGCGACCGGCAAGGGCGCGACGCACATCTCGTCCACCGCCGCCTGCGATGCCTGCCACGCGACGTCCCGATGGGACCCGGTCCGCCGGGTCGACCATGCCGAAGTCCTCGGCAACTGCACCAGCTGCCACGACGGCGTCCGCGCCGCGGGCAAGCCCCCGACGCACGTTCCGACCTCGGAGCAATGCGACAGCTGCCACGTGACCACGGCATGGACGCCCGCACGCTTCGACCACGCGGATGCGGTTCCCGGGGGTTGCTCGCAGTGCCATGACGGCGCGCGGGCGAGCGGCAAGCCTGCGGACCACATCGCGACCACCGCGAGCTGCGACGCGTGCCACTCCACGATCGCCTGGCTTCCGGCGCGGTTCGACCATGCCAACGTTGCGCCCGGAACCTGCGTCCAGTGCCATGACGGCGTGCGCGCAAGCGGGAAGAACCCGCAGCACATCAGTTCGACCAATACCTGCGACGCGTGCCATTCGACGTCGGCCTGGGTTCCGGCCGTTCGCGTCGACCATGCCGAGGTGCTCGGCAGCTGCGCGACCTGTCACGACGGTACGCGCGCGACAGGCAAGCCGGCGAACCACGTGCCGACGACGCTCGACTGCGATTCCTGCCATACCGCCACCGCGTGGCTGCCGGCGCGCTTTGACCACGCGGGTGTCCAGCCGGGCAGCTGCGCCAGTTGCCACGACGGCACCCGAGCGGAGGGCAAACCGGCGGGGCACATCGCGACCACGGCGAGCTGCGACGCGTGCCACTCGACGATCGCCTGGCTGCCGGCGCAGTTCGACCACGCGAACGTCGCGCCGGGTTCCTGCAACCAGTGCCACAACGGGACTTCCGCAACCGGAAAGCCCGCAAATCACTGGACCACCAACGCCAGTTGCGACTCGTGCCACCGCACGACCGCCTGGCAGCCGGTCGCCCACGTCCACCAGTCGGCCGGTTATCCGGGCGACCACAGGCCAGTCCTGCAGTGCACCGACTGCCATCGCACCTCGCAGGATTCGATTCCGTGGCCAGCGCCGGCCTATCAGCCCGACTGCGCGGGTTGCCATGCCGGCGATTTCGAGTCCGGGCCGCACAACAAGACGGAACAGGGCGTCAAGTACACCGTCTCGGAGCTGCGAAACTGTTCGGGTTCCTGCCACGTCTACACCGACTCGACGCTCACGACGATCTCGAAGCGGCGCAACGGCCCGGAGCACCGCGTGACCGGAGGGGAGTTCTGAGGATGCGCGTCGCGGCCGCGGCGCTGTCCTTCGTGCTGGCGGGCGCCGCACTAGCCGACGCGCCACCCGAGGCCCCCGCTCGCGCGCTGGCCCGGGTCGACGTGACCCAGGTCGGCGATGGGGCGCGAGTGACAGTGCTGTTCGGCTGCCCGCTGCGTTACTCGAGTCATTTCCCGGAGTCGCCGCTGACCGAATTGAGGATCAGCCTCGTCCCGCTTCCGGGCTGCACGCCGGCTGCGCTGTCAGAAGCGGCAATCCGCGCGCCCGCCGGCAATGCGGCAGGCCTCTCCGAGGTGCGCCTCGAGCCTGCGGGATCGGCGCTCGTGATGACGATGACTTTCGTTGCGCCTGTCGACGTCAGCCTCAGGCCAAGACCGGACTTCCTTGGCCTCGATGCGGCGGTCTTCGGGGGTACCTCAAGGCGACGCGAACGCGCTTCCGCCCCGCCGGTGACCGCGCCTTCCAGCGGGGAGCGCGCGCTGCCTGCACCGGAGGTCCTGGATCAGCAATGGGCCGAGGCGCGCGCCGCATTCGACGCCAATGACCTGGCGACTGCGACCCGGCTGCTGACGCGGCTCATTGAGTATCCCGAGCACGCGTACCGGGCCGAGGCGCAGGAGCTCCTCGGCCTCGCGCGTGAGCGCAGCGGGCAGCTCGCCCATGCAAAGGCGGAATTCGAGGAGTACCTGCGCCGCTATCCGGACGGCCCCGCGGCGGGCCGTGTTTCCCAGCGACTCGCCGCGCTGACGACGCTCGATTCGCGGCCGCGGGTGGATGCGGTCGGCTCGCGGACGAGCGCGATGGAATGGGAGGCATTCGGCGGCTGGTCGCAGGAATACCGCTACGACACGATGAGCATCGACGATGGCACCGTTTCGTTCGACCTTGCGAGCCAGTCGCTGCTCGTCACGGATGGAGACCTGTCGCTGCGAGGCAGCGGCGATCGGATTGCGGTCCAGGCGCGGCTGAACGCGGGCTACCTGTACGACATGTCCAAGGACGGCCCGGGCAACCGTACGCGTGTCGGCTACGCCTACGCGGAAGTGTCGGACCGCGTCTTCGGCCTCAGCGGGCGGCTCGGGCGCCAGTCCACGCATGACGGCGGTGTGCTCGGATCCTTCGACGGCCTCAGCCTCGGCTGGCGTCCCGTTGAGGACCTGCGGTTCGGTCTCGTCGGCGGCAGCCTGGTCGATTCGACGTACGACGCGCTGTCAACGGACCGACAGTTCGTCAGCCTGAGCGCGAACTGGAGCGGCGCGGTCGAAGGACTCGAGATCGGCCCGTACGTGATCGACCAGACTTACCAGGGCGTGCCCGACCGGCGCGCCGTAGGTGCCAACCTGCGCTGGTTCGGCCAGGGCCAGACGCTGGTCGGCCTGCTCGACTACGACATCGACTTCGGCGCCGTCAACATGGCGATGCTTCTCGGAACTTTCGAGTTGCCCGGGCGCTGGACGCTTACTGGGACGATTGACCATCGCAAGAGCCCGTTCCTGACGACACGCAATGCGCTCGTCGGGCAACCGATACAGTCTCTTGATGCACTGATCGCCCAGCTCGGCGAAACTGGCGTGCGTCAGCTCGCCCGGGACCGCACGGCCGAGGTCGAAACGGTTTCGCTTGGCGTCTCACACCCGATCGGCACGCGCCTGCAGTGGATCGCCGACCTGGCAGCGATCCGCATCGCGGACTTGCCGGCCTCCGGCGGTGTTGCGGCGGTACCGGGTTCCGGCACCGAGGTCAGTCTTGGAGGCCAGCTCATCGCGAACAGCCTGCTGACCTCCGGAGACGTCTCGATCGTAGGATTTCGCCTGTTCGAAAGCGATCTCTCGCGGTCGGTGTCGCTTTCCCTAGGGTCACGCTTTCCGCTGTGGGGGCGACTGCGCGCGGGTCCCAGGCTGCGCTTCGACCATCGCGAGTCCGTCAGCGACGGCGCTGTACAGGAGATCCTGAGCCCGGCGCTTCGGGTCGACTGGAATTCCGGGAACACGACGATCGAGTTCGAGGCAGGCGGCGAGTGGGCATCCCGGGAGCTGCCGATCGACGAGGAGAAAACAGATCGATACTGGTTCAGTTTCGCCTACCGCCTGGGCTTCTAGTGCGCGGCCGCGGTGGATCGCCCTCGCGGCGGTCTGCCTGGCACTCGCGGCATGCGTGGCGCAAGACCTGTGGCCGCGCGAACTCGTGGATCCCAGGACGGCTGTCCACGCCACCATCCTTGCGGAACCCTGGGTGTATGCGCGGGAGGTTCCCATGCTTGCCGCCAATGCGCGCGACTACCTGAACCTCGGCGTGGTCGCGATAAACCGCTCGGGGGAGCGGACGTACTGGCTGGGCGTCGTCGCGTGGAGCACGATCGACCGCACTGCGACGGATGCCGGGAGCGCGCGGCCGGGCCGGCTCCGGCTGGTGTACGCGAAGGATTCGGTCGAGCTGTCACCCGTCGCCGAGGGACGCGTCGCGGTCGGTCTTGACCGCCCGGAGTTCGCCGGGCCGGCCACGAGGTATTCCGAGGACTGGTATCCGCTCAGCGTCGAACAGCTGCGCAGGCTGGCTGAGGCGCCGCCGTCGGCCGTTGAACTGCTCGATGCCGATGCGCAGGCACTCAGCTTCCAGAAATGGCGCGCCCGCCGGAAACCGATGATCGAGTTCCTGAAGGCGACGGGTCTCTGACGATCCGGGCGGCACCGGCCCTCATCGCGATCGGCAGTCCGCGCTCCGTCCGCCGTTTGCCCGCAGCATCCCGACGTAGTACTCAGCATAGCCGCGCGCCTCACGATGCGCGGCTTCGCCGCCGCCCATGAGCGGCGTCGCCGCTTCCGACCAGGCGGCTGCGCACTGGCCGGCTTCGGACGCGCCCGCGACACAGTCCATGAAGGCGTTGAAGGCGCCGCGCCAGGAATCGAACTGCTGCCGGTCCATGGGCTCGCCGTGACCGGGAATCGCGATCCGGAACGGTCGCGCCCAGACTTCGTCCAGTGACCGCCGCCAGTCGGCGGGGCAGGCCGTCTCGAAGAACGGGGCAGGGAGCGTCACGAGATCGCCGATCACGGCAACGCCGCTGGCACGATCGAAGAACCAAATATCGGCGTCGGTCACGGCGCCATTCGTCAGCCGCAAGTCGAACGACCTGCCAGCGAGCCGCGATTCTCCCGCCTGCTTCACGACGACCTGCGGGCGCAGCACGTCCTGCTCGTCCATGGTCGCGATGAAGATCCGGACTTCCTCTTTCTGCACCTCACTGAGCTTCGGATCCTCGAGCATCTCCTTCGCGGACTCGAGGTTGCGCGCGAGGAACCCGCCATCGGCGAGCACGCCGTCCACGGCGCCGGTCGCATGGACCGGCGCACCCGGAAACGCCGCCCGGATCCTGCCGTTGCCGCTGGTGTGGTCGAGGTGCCAGTGCGTGTTGACGATTGCCGCAACCGGGCGGCCGCGTGACTTTGCGTATGCGAGTATCGCGTCGCTGTGCCAGGCGTGCCGGCCGGTGTCCACCACCACCAGGCCCTCCGGCGCGTCGAAGATGACCGTGTTTCCGTCGGGGCCGCGTTCCGGGAGCATTGCGCCCGGAAGTAGCGTCACGCCCGGCGCAATTTCACGCGGCGGCGGTGCAATGGGGGCGGGCGAACCCGCGGCCGCTTCGGCCAGTACGCAGACCATCATGATCGAGAAGCTCATGGCGCAATCCTAGGCCACGACGGCTCGCACACCGCCGGCCATGCGACCAGCCGTGCCTTTTCCGAGTCGCCTCGCATTAGAATCGACGCCATGCAAATCACTCGCAGGAATCTGTTGCAGGCCGGAATGCTCGGCGCCACGGCCGCCAGCCTCAGTGCATTCCGTGTCAGCGAGGCCGCGGCTACGGGGGCGGGCCCCTACGCGGACATCTACCCCGTGCTCGACCGTTTCGCCGAGCGGTACCTGCGCGACATGAACGCGCCGGGCATGACGCTGGTGCTCGCGGACCGTGATGCGGTCCACCGCGTCGCCCACTATGGATTCAGCGACCGGGAAGGGCACCGCGCCATCGGCGAGCGGGACCTGTTCCAGGTCGGCTCCATCTCCAAGTCGTTTATCGCGCTTGCCCTTCTGCAGTTGCGCGACGAGGGAAAGCTCGACCTGGACCGGCCGGTGGCCGATTACCTGCCCTGGCTGCGCATCGAGTCGAAATACGCGCCGATCACGGTGCACCACCTGCTGACGCATTCTTCCGGGCTGCCGGGAGCCGGCGATATCTTCCAGTCGGACTCTGAGCTCGCGCACCTCGCCGCCTACGCGCCGGGCGAGCACTTTCATTACAACAACGCGATGTACGACACGCTCGGCATCCTCGCCTGGACGCTGGACGGCCGCGAACTGCCGGAGCTGCTGCGCGAGCGCATCCTGGGCCCGCTCGGCATGCATGCGAGCGAGCCGGTCATCACGCTCGACGTGCGCGAGCGGCACGTGAAGAACTATTTCCCGTTCCTGTCCGATCGGCCCTATCCGCGCAACGGCCGTCTGGCCGAAGCGCCGTTCGTCTTCGCGACCGGCGCCGCCGGCTGCGTCGCCGCGACCGCAGCCGACATGGGCAGGTACGTCCGTATGATCGCCAGCCACGGCAAGCGGGACGGCGGCAGGCTCGTGTCCGAGGACGGATTCAGGCTCTTCTCGAGCCCGCAGATCGCCGCGGAGGACTTCGGGCCGGGCGCGCACTATGGCTACGGCATTGCCGTGGACACGCTGGACGGCAACCGCCTGCTGCGGCACACGGGCGGCATGGTGTCGTTCATGTCGGCGCTGATGGTCGACATCGACGACGGCGTCGGCGGCTTTGCCTCGGTCAACGCTCAGCAGGGTTACCGGCCGAACCCGGTCGTACGCTACGCGATCCAGCTGATGCGTGCCAAGCGCAGGTCGATTGCGCTGCCACCCATGCCGGAACCGGACTCGTCCGCAATCGTCAGGAATGCCGCCGACTACGCAGGCACGTACCGCGGCGAGAAGGGCTCGCTCGAGGTGGTCGCGGCGGGCGAGCGGTTGTTCGTCCTGCACGCGGGCGAGCGCGTGCCCCTCGAGCGGCTCGCCGACGCAGACCGTTTCGTCGCGCGCCACCGCGCGCTAGACCGGTTCGCCCTCCTGTTCGGCCGCCAGGATCCCAAGCAGCCCGAGAGCGCGGTCGTCGAGGCCGCCTGGGGCGGTGACTGGTACCGCAACGCGAACTACGCGGGACCGGACAGCTTCGACTATCCGCAGGAATGGAACAGCCTCACCGGTCACTACCGCAACGAGAGCCCCTGGATCGGCAGCACCCGGATCGTGATCCGGAAGGGCCGGTTGTGGCTCGACGGGACGATCCCGCTCGAAGCGGACGGCAAGCTGTTCCGGCTGCGCGACAACCCGTACAACACGGAGTGGATCCGCTTCGGCGAGGTCGTCAACGGCCGCTGCATGCGAATCCGCATCTCCGGCAGCGACCTGTGGCGGGTGGCGGCGGCCTAGATCGGCTCCCGGCGATCGACGACGATCCGTTCGCCGATGATGGTAGCCTCGAAGCTCGTGGTCGCGAACACCGCGCGCAGGGCCTCGGTCGGCGTCAGCCCGGCGGTCGACCCATGCACGATCACGGATGCGAGTTCCGCCTCGCTGATCGCAGGCGCGAAGGTCACCGAAAATCCCATCTCACGCCCGGCCCACGCCAGGAAGCGGGCGAGCGACATGCCCTCGAGGTCGAGTTCGGGCGTCGTGTCCGCGATCCAGTCCCAGGACGGGCCGGCGCGCGGCGCTTCGCCGCGCTGGACGCGTCCGTCCCCGAAGATCACCAGCTGCTCGCCGGTCTGGCCGTGCTCCACGAGGCCGGTGGGCGAGCGGAATTCGACGCGTCCCTCGCGCACGCGCAGCTGCACGCCGGCGTCGAGCAGCCGGAGTTCGTACTGCGTGCCCACGTGACGCACCGAACCGGCCGGCGTCTCGACCAGCAGCTGCGCCGTGCGGACCTGGCCGGATCCGGAATCCAGGTAGAGGGTGCCGCGCTCCAGGCGCAGTCGTGAAGAGTCGACGAGCGCGATCCGGGTGTCGCGATCGACACGCAGCGACATGCCGCCCGGCAGCATGATGGCTGCACGGCCGTCAGCGCCGGTTTCGAGCGTGCGGCCGGCCACGAGCACGTCCCCGCCGCCCATCACGCGCCAGCCGGAGAACCAGCCGGATCGCTCGCGCACCTCGCCGACCGCGACGGCCAGCGTGCCCATCGCGGCCGACGGGCCCACGGACTGCGTGGACGCGATCCAGAGCCCGAATGCCGCAGCGACCAGGCTCGCGGCGAGCGCGAACCCTCCGCGCCGGTTCCGGCGCTCGCGATTTTCACGCAGCATCGCCTGCCAGTCGGCGTGCAGCCGCTCGCGCACGGCGCGCTCGACCTCGGCGGGCGGCGCTTCCCGACGGCCGGCAGTTTTCAACAGTCGCTCGAGGTCCTGGTCATTCATCGTCCGTTCCTAGGCGCCCAGGCTGGACGCGATGTCTGCGGCTTCGGCACCGAATACCGCTTCAAGCCCTTCACGGAATGCGATCCGCGCGCGCGCGAGCAGCGACTGGGCGGCCACCGTGCCGATCCCAAGGCGCTTGCCGATATTCTCGACCGAGTCACCTTCGAAGTATTTCCACTCGAGGGCGTCGCCGTAGTTCGCGGGCAGGCGGTCGAGCACGACGCGCACCAGCCGGGTGGCCTCGTCGCGCCCGTAGGACTTGACGAGGTCGAACTCCTCGGGCGCCTCGATCGACTCCACGGCCGCACGCACGCTCGCGTGGTCGTCCATCAGCACGACATGCCCGCCGCGCTTGCGGGCACGCAGGTACTCCACGACCTCATTGCGGCAGATGCGGCAGACCCAGGTGAAGAGACCGGATTCCCCGCGAAAGCCGGCGAGGCCGCGCATGGCCTTGCTGAGGGTCGTCTGCACCACGTCGCGCGCCGCCTCGACGTCACCGTTGAGGCGTGGCAGGGCGAAGCGGTATACGCGGGCGAAATAGGCGTTGAAGAAAGCCTCGAATGCCCGTTCGTCGCCGGCGAGCATGTCCCGGATCAGCTGCTGATCGCCTGTCATCCCCGGTTGGACGCGCGGAGCCGCCATGATCAATCGCCCCCTCAGAATTCCCAGAGCACGCCGATCGAGGGCACAACCGGGAGCCAGTCACTCTCTTCGGTCGTGAAATTGACGTTGCCGGAGCCGTCATCGACGGCAATCAGCTCGTAGCAGCAGGCGTTGCCGATGTTGACCGCGTTCGTGACCTCGAACGTGACCGCCAGGCTCCCGACCTGCAGGGGCCGCCGGTATTCCGCCCGCAGGTCGAGCGCGGCGCGGGTCGAAAAGCGCTCGGCATTGCGCTCGCCGAGGACCCCGTCCTCGATACGCGTCGTCGGCCAGCCGCGATGCGTGTTTGCGACGGCTCCCAGCCGCCAGTTGCCCCGCAGCCAGTCGATTCCCGCCGTCACCGCCCAGGTCTGGTCCCAGCTGCGCGGGACGCGCCTGCCATCGATGCCGTCCCGCGACTCTGACCAGGCGACCGACCCCCACCAGCTGAAATCGGCGCCGGAATGCCGCACGGACAACTCGGTGCCGCGAATCTGGGCGGAGCGCGGCGCCACTTCGACGCGATCCGGGGCGATCTCCGGCAGGGCCGACATCGGATCGAGCAGGTTTTCGAAACGCGGGCGCGGGTCCCCTTGCGACTTGCGGAACCACTCGAGCCGGAGCAGGAGTCCGTCCGTCAGCTCGTGATCGGCCCCGACGATGAAATGCTCGGAACGCTGCGCCTCCGGGAATGCCGTCAGGCCGTCCTCGACCTTGAGTTCGTGAACCTCGTCCGTCTGGTGGAAGCGACCCCAGTGCGCGCGGAGCGAAGTCAATGGCAAAACCTGCCAGCGAACGCCGAGCCGTGGATCGTAGATCCATTCCTTGTCCGACGTACCTTGCGTCGCATTGCGTTGAGCGCGCAGGCCGAGTTCGGACACGAGGGAATCCAGGACCTGCCAGCGATGGCTGGCGAACAGCGCGATACGCTCACGGCTCGGCGTCAGGTCAGTCTGACGGGCGAGGGAAAGCTCGCGCTCGAACAGAGCAGCCACGGCCGGGTCGTATGCAACTTCGGAGGCGTAGCGATACCTGCCGTCCTCCTCCGTGAGCTCGAAGCCTCCTTCCAGCCAGTGACGCTCGGCGGGCTGCCAGGACATGCGCGCGCGCAGGTCGATGTACCGCGAGGAGCGCCGGTCACTCACCGAACCGTTCGCGATGCCAGGCGCGTTCATGGTGCCCGAGCGATTGCTGTTCACCTCGCTGTAGCCGAGCCAGGCGCTGCCCGCAAGCCGCTCGTGCCAGTCACGATCCGCGCGCAGCCACGCATAGCGGACGCGGCTGTTGAATTCCGCATCCTCGCCGAGCGCGTCGCGCCCGATGTCGAGCTCGTCGTAGGTCCAGAGCAGGTTCGCGGTCAGCCGCAGGCGGTCCGGTTCGCCATGACCGATGCGCGCGTACACGTCGGAATTCGTCGGCTTGACGTCTTCCTCCGTAAACGCGTCCAGGAAGGGCCGCAGCGTGCCGAGACGCGCGGATGCGAGCCAGTCGATGGCGGGGCCATCGAGGACGTCGCCGTAACGCGCCGTCGCATTGAACGTCGAGAGGCCGAGCGCCCGCGTCGAATCGGTGCGCGGGTCTACACTTGCGAGGTCGAACACGCCGGCCATGCGGTTGCCGTAACGGACCGGGAATCCGCCCGTGTAGATCTCGGCGTTGGCGATCAGCCCCGGATCGAGCACGCCGAACGCATTGTTGTAGGCGGGATGATGGAACGCCTGCCGGATCGGGAAACCGTCCATGAGCGTCAGGGTCTCGCCCGCTTCTCCGCCGCGGATGTTCGACTGGGCGGAGAGGCCATTCTGCGCCATGCCGGGCAGGCGACCCAGCGCACGGATGGCATCCTCGCCGAGCACCGGCTGGACCGCGAGCTCGCTGCCGGGCAGCCGCACCGCACCCATTGAACCTGTTGAACCTGCGCCGTCGAACGCATAGCGGCTGGTCGCCACCACGACTTCGGACAGGGGCGTGAGCCCGGTGATCTCTGCGGGCGCGCCATGCGTTTCGGTTCCGGCACCGGCCGCGCCCTTGCCGCGCGAGTCCCGGACGACGGCATAGATTCCCGGCCGCACGACCTGCAGGGCGAGCCCGTGTGGCGCCAGGATGTCGCGCGCGGTCAGCAGGGCGTTGCCGGTGCGCGGGGCCTGCAGCACGCGAAGTCCGTCCGGGACGAGTTCCGAGCTGTAGATGAAGTCGATGCCCGGTTGGCGGAGATCGCGCAGCGCTTCGGCCACGTCACGGCCGACCCAGTCTCCGGGATATGGTGCGTTCTCGGCACCGGACGCAGCCGTCCCCGCCAGGAGGAGCCATATCCCGAGTGCTAGTCGGCAACGCGCGCTGAACATCCGGGCATTAAAGTATGCGGCGGGCCCGCGCGCCACCCTTCTATTCTACGCTGACCGAATGCCTGGGCCGTAGCGCCGCCTCCGCCCGCGACGCCCAAATTCGCCAGTAGGCAGCGAGGGTCCGGCGCGCCGCGCCGGTCCGTATCCTATGGCAGAGTTAGTTCGGCCCCGAGAGCTTTAAAGCGGTCCCCGCTAACGAACGTGTCTCGATTGGGCCCAATACGTACCTGCCGCCATCGCTGATCGAAGGGCGTTCAATTCATTTTTTTTTTAAACGCTGGATTTACGATTCTCTGTTCGGTGCCGCACTGACCCGCCACTTTGGGAGGCGCAAGCTGTTACTGAGAGCATAGCCGGCCGTCGCCTAGCGACATGCAGAACTTGGTCGTGAAATGGATGGTCAATAGGTGCGCGAAGGCAAGCGTGTTGGCCAGACGGCAGGCAGGTAGCAATGACCACAAGGGCGGACACCAGCAGCCCCCGCGTAGCGCGGACAGGCATCAGGCAAAGACACGACAAAGGCGCCGGCCGCCGACGGTCACTCTCGTGCACCCAGTTCTTCGGCTTCGCCTACTGCCCCACGTCCTGTAATGCTCTGCGTAGGTGGCACCTGTGACGACGACATTGACCCGAGATTGATTGAGCGGTACGGACCGTCTAATAGGCGTATGGACCCCGGAATGCGCCCATGTTGACCTATACCCTGATTGGCGGATTGGCAACCGCGGTGCACTACCTGGTGCTCATAGCCCTGGTCGAGCTGGCAGACGTCGGCCCCGGGCTGGCGGCCGCGATCGGCGCGACTTGCGGGGCCCTTGCGGCATACGCAGGCAATCACCGCATCACATTCGCGAGCGATGCTGCGCACGGTCGCGCGCTGCCGAGATTCCTGCTGGTCGCCGCGCTGGGTGCGATCACCAGCGCCGCGCTGGTATTCGCGGGGACCGCGTGGTTCGGCCTGCACTACCTGCTCCCGCAGGTCGCCGCAACACTCCTGGTGCTGTTTGCAGGCTTTGCGGTCAATCGCCGCTGGACGTTCGCATGAACGCCACCCGCCCCACGCTCAGCGTCGTGGTGCCGCTGCGCAACGAGGAAGCCGTGCTGCCCGAGTTCCACCGGCGGCTCATGAAGTCCGTCGATGGGACCCTGGGCGGATGCGAGGTCATCTACATCGACGACGGCAGCACGGACCGTACCCGCGCGCTCCTCGAGCAGGCGAGTGCACGCGACCCGCGCGTCGGCTTCATCCGGCTCAGCCGCAACTTCGGCAAGGAGGCGGCCGTCAGCGCCGGGCTCCGCGAAGTGCGCGGCGATGCAACGGTGGTCATCGACGGCGACCTGCAAGACCCGCCGGAGCTGATCCCGGCGATGCTCGCCGCCTGGCGCGGTGGCACCGATGTCGTGAACATGCGCCGGCGCGCGCGGGCCGGGGAGTCCTGGCTCAAGCGCGCGACAGCGCACGCCTTCTACCGCGTGATGAACCGGTTGAGCGAAGTGCCTATCCCGGTGGACACGGGCGACTACCGCCTGCTCAGCCGCCGCGCGGTGGACGCGCTCAATGCGCTGCCCGAGCGCAACCGCATGATGAAAGGCCTGTTCGCCTGGATCGGCTTCAACCAGGCGACCATTGACTATGACCGCGAGCCGCGCGCCGCAGGCAGCAGCAAGTGGCCCTACTGGAAGCTGTGGAACCTCGCGCTGGAGGGCATCACCGGCTTTTCAGTCGCCCCGCTCAAGGTCGCGACCTACGTCGGCTTCGCGACCGCTGCCTCGTCCTTCGGGTTCGCGGCGTACATGTTCGTGAAGACCCTCGCGCTCGGCGACCCCGTGTCGGGGTTTCCGACGCTGATCGTCGTGATCTCGTTCCTGGGCGGCCTGCAGTTGATGGCCATCGGCGTGCTCGGGGAGTACCTGGCGCGCCTGTTCGTCGAGTCGAAAGGCCGTCCGCTGTACCTGGTCGATGAACTGCATGCGCCGACGCCGGACGTGCGACTGCCGTGGAGCCGAGCGCGTGACCAGCACGCCCCCGCCAAGACAAACATCGCCTGAGCTTCGGCTGCTGCTGATCCTGGTCGCGGTGGCTGCTGCCGTGCGACTCGCGACGCTCGGCATGTACCCGCTCATGGACACGACCGAGGCGCGCTATGCCGAGATCGGCCGTCGCATGGCCGAGCTCGGCGACTGGATCACTCCGTGGATCGGCGATGGCGTACCTTTCTGGGGCAAGCCGCCATTCTCGTTCTGGATGACGGCAGGCAGCTTCCAGTTGTTCGGGACCGGCGCGTTCACCGCGCGGCTGCCGCACTGGATCTGCGGCGTCCTCGTGGCCTGGCTGCTGTGGAACTGGGCGGACCGCCGTTCGCGGCGCGAGGCCGTCTACGCGCTGACGCTCGTCACGGGTTCGGCACTCTTCTTCGCGGCAGCCGGCGCGGTGATGACCGACATGGCGCTCGCGCTCGGCATGACCATGGCCATGCGCGGTTTCTGGCTGGCAGTGAACGAGACCGGGCCGGGGCGCAGGCGCGAGGAATGGCTTCTGATACTCGGCGTCGCCATCGGCTTGCTCGCCAAGGGCCCGCTCGCCCTGGTGCTGGCGGGACTGCCCATGGCGGCCTGGGCGATCGCGACCGGCAACCTGCGGCGCGTGTTTGCGGAGCTGCGCTGGGTGAGGGCCATTCTCTGGATCATCGCGCTCGTGCTGCCGTGGTACCTGCTCGCGGAATGGCGCACGCCCGGTTTCCTCGAGTACTTCCTGGTCGGCGAGCATTGGCATCGCTTCACGGTGTCAGGCTGGAGCGGGGACCTCTATGGTCACTCGCATTCGTTCCCGCGCGGCACGATCTGGATGTTCGCCGCGCTCGCGCTGATGCCGTGGTCCGTGCTGCTGCCCATCGCTGCATGGCGCTGGCGGCACCAGGCAGGGCCCGCCGCCCCGGAGGACCGGTCGCTGATCGTGTACCTCGCGTGCTGGGCGCTTGCGCCCTGCGTACTCTTCACGCTGAGCGGCAACATCCTGTGGACTTACGTTCTTCCGGGACTGCCCGCGGCGGCGATGCTGGCAGCCCTTTGGCTCGCGCGCCTGCCAGCCGGACCCGTCGAGCGCCGTCTCCTGGCCGGCGGTGTGGCGCTGACCTCGGTCGTCGGCCTGGGGCTCATCGTCGCATTCAATGCCGGCGGCTGGGACGACGAGACATCGACGAGATCTCTGGTCCGGGAATACGAGGCGCGGCGCGCTGACGGTGAGGCGCTCGTCTTTTATCTGAAGCTGCCGCTCTCCGGTTCCTTCTACAGCGACGGGCAGGCCGAGCAGGTCCTGTCGGCCGATGAGATGCACGCGCGACTCGCGCGGGGACCCGCCTGGGTTGCGGTCAAGGAGCGGCACCGCGATCGTGTCCCCGACCACCTGTTCGACACGCTGCAGCCCGTCGACCACATCGGCGAGTACGACCTGTATTACACGGGGCCCGTTGCGCGCCAGGCGCTGGCACCCATGCGGCATGCCCAGTAGCATGCCCCGATGCCGCAGAAGAAAGATCCGGCAAAGCGCGTGTTCACGGGCGTGTACTTCGACCGCGCCCAACACGATGCGCTTCGCGCCCTGAGCGATGAGACGCGCGTGCCGCTGGCCGCGTACCTGCGCGAGGCCGTGGACATGCTGCTCGCCAAGTACGGCGTGAAGGCGGCGAAGCCGCGTAAGCGCCGCTAGGAAAGCGGCGTCCCGAAGACCTGCGCCCAGTAGATGACGGCGGCGCTCGCGGGATCGGCGGAAAAGCCGATGCCCATCTCCGTAAGACCCGGATCAATGAGATTTGCGCAACGGCGCGGGCTCTCCAGCCACTCCGCGACCGCCCTTTCAGGCGTCGGCGGCCCTACCGCGACGTTCTCGCCGACCATGCGCCAGCGATAGCCTGCGCGCGTCGCGCGCGCGTCAGTCCTCGAGGATGCGGGCAAAGACTTCGCTGGCCCAGTCCACTTCGTCCGGCTTGATGACCAGCGGCGGCGCGATGCGGATGGTGTGCTCGTGCGTATCCTTCGCAAGCAGGCCCGCGTCGCGCAGCCGCTCGCAATAGCGCCGCGCGCCTCCAGCCTCGGGATGCAGTTCGACGGCCAGCATCAGCCCCCGTCCACGCACCTCGCGCACCACCGGGCTCTTGATGCTGCGCAGTTGCGCGATGAAGCGCGCGCCCTGGCGCTCGGCGTTGCCGATCATGTCTTCTTCGACCAGGACCCTGAGCGCTGCGCGTGCGATCGCGCACGCGAGCGGATTGCCGCCAAAGGTGCTGCCATGCTGCCCGGGCTTCAGTACGCCGAGCACTTCCGAGTTCGAGAGCACCGCGGAGACCGGGTAGAAACCGCCCGAAAGCGCCTTGCCGATCAGCGTGACGTCGGCCTCGATGCCCTCGTGCTCCTCGGCCAGCAGCTTGCCCGTGCGCCCAAGGCCGGTCTGGATCTCGTCGAGGATGAGCGTGACGTTCCGCTCGCTGCAGAGCGCGCGTACCTTCTTGAAGTAGCCGGGCGGCGGGATGATGACGCCGGCCTCGCCCTGGATCGGCTCGACCAGGAAGGCGACGGTATTCTCGTTGACCGCTGCGGCGAGGGCGTCGTAATCGCCGAACGGCGTGACGCGGAAGCCCGGCGCGAACGGACCGAAGCCGCCGCGCGCGTCCGGGTCGGTGCTGAAGCCGACGATCGCGAGCGTGCGGCCGTGGAAGTTGTTCGCGCAGACGACGATCTCCGCGCGGTCCGCCGGCACGCCCTTCACCTCGTAGCCCCACTTGCGCACCGCCTTCAGCGCGGATTCGACCGCCTCGGCGCCGCTGTTCATCGGCAGGATCTTGTGCGAGCGCGTGAGTTGCGCGAGGTCCTCGTAGAGGAGGGCGAGCTGGTCGTTCCTGAAGGCGCGCGAAGTGAGCGTCAGCTTTTTCGCCTGCTCGACCATCGCGGCGAGGATCTTCGGGTGGCAGTGGCCCTGGTTCACCGCCGAGTAGGCCGACAGGCAGTCGAGGTAGCGCTTGCCGTTGTTGTCCCAGACCCAGACGCCCTGGCCGCGGACCAGGACCACGTCGAGCGGCTTGTAGTTATGGGCGCCGAGGCTCGCCTCGATCGCGATCAGGTCGCGTGTCTCTGGAGGGAAGCGGGATTCCGGATTAAGCATCTTCGGTCCTTCGCATCAGCGTGCTCTTGCCGAACAGCGAGCCGACGAGCTCCACCGTGACTTCCGCCGAGCGGTTGTGTACGTCGAGCGCGGGATTGAGCTCCACCACGTCGAGCGAAGCGAGCAGGCCGGTGTCGGCAATCATCTCCATGCACAGCTGCGCCTCGCGGTAGGAAGGCCCGCCCTGGACCGTCGTACCGACGCCCGGCGCAACCTGCGGGTCGAGGAAGTCGATGTCAAAGCTGACGTGCAGGTGCGTGTCGCGGCCGAGGCCCGCGAGTGCGGTGTTCATGGTCTGCCGGATGCCGGTCTCGTCGATGTAGCGCATGTCGAAGACCTCGAAGCCGAGCTCGTGCACGAAGCTCTTTTCGCCGATGTCGACGCTGCGGATGCCGATTTCGCGGATGTTGTCCGCTTGGATCGCCGGACCGCGACCGCCGAGTTCGACGAGCTCCTTCGGCCCGTGACCGAGCAGGATCGCGACCGGCATGCCGTGGATGTTGCCGCTCGGCGTCAGCACGTGCGTATTGGAGTCCGCGTGCGCGTCGAACCAGAGCACACGGAACTTGCGGCCCGCGTCGAGCGCGTGCTGCGCGGCAGCGGCGATCGAACCGATGGCGAGACAGTGATCGCCGCCGAGGAGTATCGGCAGGCGGCCGGCGTCGAATTCCGCATGGCAGGCGTCGTACACGGCGCGATTCCAGGCCGTGACCTGGGCTAGATGGCGGTAGCCGTCCACGGGCGGCAGGTCCGGGTTGCCCGGTCCCTGCAGGTTGCCGCGGTCGGCGACCTCGACGCCCTGCGACTCGAGCATCGCCTGGAGCCGCGCGACGCGCAGCGCCTCCGGGCCCATCGACGCGCCGCGCGAGCCGGCGCCGATGTCCGTGGGTGCGCCGATTATTGAGACCTTTTTCATGGCTTTGCCTTACGTCCGGCGATTGATTTTGCCTGCCACGGACGTCCAAGCGCGAACGACCGCCCAAATGATGGACTGAAGGTCATGGCGCTGCAACTTTCGACACCGCTTCGCAGTTACCTGAATCTGCGGCGCTCGCGCGCGATTCTCGGCTGCTTTCTCGCGTTGTCGCTGCTGTTCGTGGCGTTCCCCGGACTCGACAACCGCATCTCAGGGCTGTTCTACGAGGACGGCTTCTACATGGCCAGCCAGGGCTGGGCGAATGCGCTGCATGAAAGCGTGACCTGGTTCATCTTCGCATCCGTTGCCTTGCTCCTCTCGGCGTATGCTTTCAACAGGCTGTCGAGGCGAAACCTGTTGGGAATCGACGGAAAAAAGGTCATCTACCTGCTCCTGGTGCTGGCGCTCGGGGCAGGCCTCGTCGTCAACGGGATACTCAAGGATGGATTTGGCCGGGCCAGGCCTCGGGACATCCAGGAGTTCGGCGGAACGGGGCACTTCACGCCCGCCTATGTCATCAGCTCCGGTTGCGACCGGAATTGCTCGTTCTCGTCAGGCGACTCTGCGGGCGCCTTCTTCTCCCTGGCGATCATCCTGGCATTCAAGCGCAAGCGTGCGCTAATGACCGCGGCCATTGGATTCGGCGTGCTGGTTTCGGCGGCGAGGATCGCATCCGGCGCCCATTTTTTTTCGGATACGGTCGTGTCTTTCTTCGTGATGCTGATCATTTCGGATGTCCTGTACTACCTCATGTTCCTGTTCGATCCCGGGCCGGTCGTGTTCGTGCCTGCGATTGCGCCCGCGCCGGTGCCGGTTCAGGCCGTATTGATCAGCGCGACCGAGAAGCCCTCGGTGCCGCTGTAGTCCGGACTTGCCTCGACCCATGGCGATCAGCGGAATGCTGAGCCGTC
>Ga0209706_10000240_pt1 | contig 30462 bp, 27 predicted proteins | sample PPLLaktember2015_6_FD_187263 | JGI IMG/M metagenome (GOLD analysis project Ga0209706, IMG submission 187263) | Freshwater sediment microbial communities from Prairie Pothole Lake near Jamestown, North Dakota, USA - PPLs Lake P8 Core (1) Depth... | ecosystem: Environmental > Aquatic > Freshwater...
TTCTTGAGCGTATTCCGAAGTAGAAAGGGTTGATGTTCCGAAACCACTATGCATACTTATATTCATATTAATGAATCGGGATGCATCATTTCTATCCAGAATGAGTAATCAGTGACGTAGAGCCCCTGACCTACCCCAAGTGCCACAGCTCGATGCGCGTCATTTCCTTCATCAAGGACTAGTATGTCACAAAAACCTCCTCAAATACCTCGGTCTTTGCCCCCAGCTCAAAACCAAACTGACGGTTACGATACGTTGTCGCTAGAGTGTCCCATGGGAATCATATTGACTTCTGGCGACTTCTCATTCAGTAATATTAGGAACTGTTCCCACTCAACCAGGTCCACTTACACCTTTTTCGGGAGTTGATGGGAGGAACCGTATGAAATCCATCTTCTTGCCAGCGCTCTTCGCAGCCTGTATTTTTGTGCCATGCTTAATGCAAGCCGGCACGCTGGAAAACTCAGATTTAGATGGTTACAGATACCAAACGTTTGGTCCACAAGGTGCACGGTTTTCGGGTGGCGTCCAAAGTGGAGTCATTTATAGCGAATCCGTCGTGTATGATATTTGTCCGGCAGGATGTGAACTGAGATTGTCGGCGACGGGGCAAACCTTAACCGTGGAACCGGATGACTATGTGATCATCGATCACGGTGTCATGAAGAAGAAGGAAGATTAAATGCTGAAAAGTCTGGTCATAAACAATCATTATCATCTTCCCTGTAAGACGGCAGAGTAAAAAGACGAGAATTTTCCCATCCAAGATCCAACGATACCCTTTCTGTTTCCATAAGGGGCCATGACTTGAGTTGCCAATCGCTATTTTCCAGGACTCGCCTGCAATTCAAGTATACGATACGGATCATTCCATCCGGGCGTTTGATCTCAAGATCAAGATTGCGAAATCAGGCTCAGGCCTAGGTCTATGTTGAAATCGTTACCGGTCTTCCTTCTGAACACGCAATAGGCTGAATTGGGAAGTCATCACCTGGCGATTTCTTGGCCCGGCAATCAGCTTGTGATGCTAATCGTTGCCTGATGGGGCTATTCTGAGTGAGCCATTTGCCCGGTTTCCAAAAGAACAACCCCCTTCCCACTTGTCGGGTTTAGTGCTAGAATTTGTTGATATTGCCAACCGAGGGGCGGCCGACGTTCGCAGTCCAGTGGGCGGATTTTGACGTTAAACAAAGAGGGTCTTATGCGGATCCGCATAACACACCCTGATAAATTATTGCATCAGATGCAAGTTCCTGACATTAAAAGACTTGTTGCGGCCCATTTAGATGAATCAACAGAGTGTTATACGGACAGGAAATTGAAATTCGGCGTTTTATGCGGATCGGTCTAATTACTGGTTGGGCATATGAATGGAGTCACACGGTTTTTTGTGAGTTGGTGGCATGCTTGTTTTATGGCGAAAAAAGGGAGTTCTTATCATGGGGGTGATTGTCAATGAAAGGTAAGAGTGTTGCAAAAGACTTTCCTATCGTTTGCGTGGGCGGTTCGGCCGGTGGCCTCGACGCCTATACCCGTTTATTACGGCATCTGCCGGCCGATATGGGTGTTGCTATCGTCATCGTAAATCACCTGAGAACCGTAGCCACCCAACTCGACGAGATTCTCCCGCGCTTCACAGGGATGCCGGTGGAACTGATCACGGAAAGATTACTCATCGAGCCCAACCATGTGTTCATCATCCCGGAAAACCGTGATTTGCACGTTCTTGATGGAGAGTTCCGTCTGCAGCCGATATCAAAGCCCAGGGGATGGCGCGACGTGATTACGGTTTTTCTGCGTTCCCTAACGCAGAACTGGGACGGCAAACTTATCGCTGTCATTGTCTCTGGCTATGATGGTGATGGGGCGGCAGCGCTGTGCGGCATAAAAGAAGTGGGGGGCATTACCATCGCGCAGAAGCTCGAAACAGCCAAGCAGCCAGATATGCCTGAGAGCGCAATAGCAAGTGGGTGTATAGATTTCGTTCTTTCACCTGAGGATATTGCTCAAGAAATTGTACGAATTGCGCACGCGGTGTCAAGGGCGGAGTGAAGGGGGCGTCGCGGGGCGAAGGGGACTTTGGTGGAATGTTGAAATTTGAACGGGGATCATACCCTGTTCATTGCCCAACGAGGCGGTGCAGCCGATGCGCAAGCGCCCGGTTGACCTTCGTGTTTGGTAGCTTAGGAGTTGGATTGCGCTCAAAAGTGGCACAATATTTTGGGATTTCGATATCCGAATTTCCGGTTCATCCGGGTTAGGCAGTTAACGCTACGATGGAGGAATAGTATGAAAAGCAAAAGCATCCCCCCCATTCTCTTGGTGTTCGGCCTGCTACTCGCCCCGCTGTCGGTAGCAGGGGCAGGGGATTTTCCGTCGCCGGGTAGCAAGCCGCTCTCGGCGATCCTTAAATCGGTGGAAGAACAAAAATTGGGGGTCATTACGGAGGCCGAGTTCGATGACGGCCTTTGGGAGGTGAAGATCTGCGATGTCGGTGCCTGCCAGAAACTTTACATCGATCCAAGGTCTGGGGAGGAGAAACGCCGGAGGAAAAGGTAGAAAAGGTATGTGGGTCGGGCCGCGACAAGTATATGATATCGGGATGATTCGTCCTGAGTTGACCCCCTGAAAAGGGCCTATAATGCATTTTTCGAGGCCAAAAAGGCTGTTCTAAGAGGCGCCTATGGCCAGAGCCAAGCGACATTTCATTCCGGGCTACATCTGGCACATCACCCATCGATGCCATAAACGAGAATTCCTTCTCAAATTCTCAAAGGATCGGCATCGGTATCTGCAATGGCTGTATCAGGCCAGGAAACGCTATGGTCTGACGATCTTGGACTACATGGTCACATCCAACCACGTTCACCTGCTCATCGCCGATGATGGTGACAGGGATGTGATTCCGAACTCAATGCAGTTGGTAGCTGGGCGAATGGGACAGGAATTCAATCAGAGAAAGGGTCGAAAGGGCGCGTACTGGGAAGATCGCTACCACGCAACCGCAGTGGAACGCGGCGATCATCTGGCACGATGTATTGTCTACATCGACACCAACATGGTGCGTGCCGGTGTGGTGAGCCACCCATCTATGTGGCCTTCTTGCGGTTACAACGCGATCCAGGAGCCTCCAAGAAAGAACGTGCTGATTGATTACGAGAGGCTGCGAGTGCTGCTTGGAGCCGGCTCCTATGAGCAGGTAAAGAGTAGCCACAAGGGATGGGTAGAGGAATACTTGGCAGATGGAGCGAAGAACCGTCAAGACGAATGGACTGGCAGTATAGCCGTGGGGAGAAGGTCATTTGTTGAGGAGGTGAAAGAGCTTTTGGGCTTTCGGGCCAAGGGGCGAGATGTCATGGAAAGCAGTGAAGGATATCAGCTCCGGGAGAGTTCGGGTGGCTATAAGGCTCTTTTCGAGACTGAAAACGACGATATAGGCCTTGAAAACATCTATTTCTGGGATCTTGAGGGTGAATAGTCAAGACCTTGTCTTGGCCCGACCCCGAACCACGAACCATCTCCTTTTCAAGGAAGAAAATGTATAAACTTCAAAAGAGGGATCTTAATAAAGCGTCAGCAATATTCAGCCAATCCTTCAATAATTACCCAATCTTCAATCATATTATTCCCGATCCTGAATACAGAAAAGACAAGTTGAAATATCTATGTCGTTTTCTTCTCAGTCTTGGAATTGCCAAGGGAGAAGTCATTGGGCCAAGCAACAAAATGGAAGGCGTCTCTATCTGGCTTCCTTCAAAGGGATCAAAGGGCTCAGGTATGGACGCCATTCGCGCAGGCTTACTCAACCTATTTTTTCATATAAAACCAAGAACGGTTAGTAGGTTTATCGAAGTCGGCAAAATCAAAGGAAAAATGAGAGCCGAAATTATCAAGGGACAATATTATTTATGCGATATGATCGGAGTGGATCCACTTTTACAAAAGCAAGGATTTGGCCGAAAAATGATCGAGGCAAAGTTACTCGAATTTGATAGAGTAAAAATGCCTTGTTACCTAGAAACCAGCAAGCATGATAATATTGTTTACTATGAACGGTTCGGATTTTCACAAATCAATAAATACAAAATCCAAGATGTCGACGTGTTTTGCCTAAAGAGAGATCCAAATACGCCCTTCGCTATTTGAAAAATAGGTTTAAAAACACCGCTCAACCAGGCGCTGCGCCGAATCGCGGCCCCACGACGCCGTCGGGCGGGTCGGGAGTCACGGAGGGCCCGCTATCGGTAAGCTGATCGTTATCTACCATCGCCGACAACGCAGAATTAGGAGAAATTAAGTGACTCAGATCGATCGAAAGGCTCGTATTCGACAGTACAAGGAGACCCTACCGCCGGCGGGCGTGTTCCGGGTTCGCAACACTGCAACCGGAAAGTCACTCGTGGGCTCAAGTGCCAACCTGCCCGGAACGCTCAACCGCCACCGCTTCCAGTTGGAGCGCGGTTCACACCCGAGCAGGGAACTTCAGGCGGATTGGAGCGCTCTTGGCCCGGATGCGTTCGGGTTCGAAGTGCTGGACCAGTTGAAACTCTCTGACAAGCCCGACTACGATGCGACCGAGGATCTTCGGGTGCTCAAAGAGTTGTGGCTTGAGAAGCTGATGGCGTCCGGCGAATTGCTGTACCGTGAAGCCGGGCGAGGTTCCTAACAACCCAATGCGGAGCGTGAGATGATCATAAGAAATGAAACGGTTTCAGATATTGAGGCAATAGCCGAGGTGACGATAGCGGCCTTCCGGACTCTTCCAATAAGCCATCACACAGAGCAATTCATAATAAATGCGTTGCGTGCTTCCAATGTGCTGACCCTATCGCTTGTGGCGGAGATGGACGGGCGAGTGGTAGGCCATGTCGCCTTTTCGCCTGTCACAATTTCTGACGGCAGCCTGAACTGGTATGGTCTTGGCCCTGTCTCTGTTTTGCCGGGGTATCAGAGGCAGGGCATTGGAAAATCACTCATCCAAGAGGGGTTATCTTCGCTGAAAGCCCTGGGCGGTCAAGGTTGCGTCCTTGTGGGTGATCCAAACTACTATAAACGGTTCGGCTTTCGAAACGTTTCGGAATTGATTCATGAGGGGATTCCGCAAGAAGTCTTTCTTGCCTTGCCGTTTACCGAAAAGGTTCCACAGGGCATTGTCGTATTTCATAAGGGGTTTTTGGCAAATGCCTAACCAGCGCTTCAACTCGGAGCGCAAAAAGCCGCGCCCGGTTAAGCGCGACGTTCGGCGAAGGAAACCAAGACTTGCAGAGGCTTGTTGAAAGACGTATCATAGTCTCAGAGGTCGACTTATGAGAATAGAGATAGAAAGAGAAGAAGATGGCCGCTGGATTGCGGAAATCCCCGAGCTTCCCGGTGTTATGGTTTATGGGGAGACCCGTAAGCAAGCCATCGCGAAGGCTGAAGCATTAGCGCTACCAGTCCTGGCTGACCGATTGGAGACAGAGAGGATACTTTCATGCCTGGGTATGCCCTCGAAGCGGGAGCCTGGGTGTTTGCGCGATAACCACCATTGGGGCATCGTTAAGGCATGAGGTCTGGGTCGAGGACGGTTACCACCCAAAGATCTTCAGCACTTCGGCGCTCAGGGGCCTCTGGAGCCAGCGTTTTTGGTTTTCCGTTAGCGGACCGACCTGTTTTTCAATCCACTCGATATCGCCCGTAAGCAGAGCCAGCTTCTCCGGGCCTGTCAGATCATATTCTTTAAGGGCATCGGCCCAGCGATGGAGCAGCTTGTAGACAAAGTCCGTGTCAACGGATGCGCGCTCCAGGACCCGCAGGATCTCCTCTTTATGCACCGGGACCTGACGTTCTGCCTCTGTAGCGGCCGCTTGATCAACGGCCGTTTTCACCGCTTTGAGCAGCTGATCCGGTGTAAAAGGTTTTTCAATGTATTCGGCAGCACCGAGTTTCATGGCCTGCATCGCCGTTTGCACATTGGCATAACCGGTGATGATGACCACGGGCATGGACGGTTTGGCCTTCTTGATGTCCCTCAGAATGAGCATGCCTCCCATGTCCGGCATCCGAACATCGGTCAAAACAATGTCGTAGCTCTTGCTGAGCGCCCACTCCAGCCCCTGCCGGCCGCTCAACGTGGCCTCCACCTCGTACTCCCCATGTCCCAGGATTTTGTGGACGCTGTTGAGCACGATCTGTTCGTCGTCGATGACCAGGACCTTCTTCTTTGCCATAGATTTCTTCCCTTCCAGACCTTTTACCCCCGATGCAGGCCTTTGGCCGCAATCAACCTAGAACCCCAAAGCTCGAATGTCGAATGTCGAACAAGAAATTTCGAATGATGAAGTTAAATTCTTTCTGTTGTTTCCTTCAAAGTTCGTCATTCGACATTCAGTATTCTGCGGTTTACCCGCCTCGGGCGGGTTTGCTTTCGAACCTCTGCCCATCGTGTTGACTCTAACCTTGCCCTTCTCCTTCCTGAGCAACCGGGGGAGGAGACAGAGGCAGGGTGAATCGGAAGCTCATCCAATGGCCCGGCTCGGATTCCGCATGGATCTCTCCGTGATGTTTCGTGATGATCTCCCTGGTGATAAAGAGACCCAGCCCGGTGCTACGGGTGGCTTCCTCGTGGCTCTCTATCCTGGCGAATTTTTCAAAAAGCCTCGAGATCTGCTCGGAAGTCAACCCTTTTCCTTCATTCCACACTTCGAAGTGAAAACTTCCGCCCTTCTCTTCACAGCCGAGCGCTATCTTCCCACCCTTGCGACCGTATTTCAACGCATTGTCCAGCAGATTCCGGTAGGCGATCTTGAGAAGGGCCGGATCCCCCTTAAGAACAATCGCTCCCGGAAGCCGTCTTTCGATCGTCACCCCCTGCTGGTCAATCACCGGCTTCAGCTCCTCAAGAAGAGGTTCGATGATCTCTCCGACCATTTCCATGACCTTCGGGATCACCCTGAGCTCGCCCTTTTCGATTCGTGCGAGGTCCAGGTAGTTCCGGGTCATTCTGACGGCGCCGTCTATGCTTTTGGCAATGTTGCGCGCGAGCGCTGCCTGGGCTTCGCTCAAAGTTCCCACAATCCCCGCATCCAGAGCCCGCGCAGAAGTGTAGATGACTCCCAGGGTGTTCTTCAATTCATGAGAGACAAAGCTCAGCATGTCGAGATAATTTCTGTTCATTTTCTCCAGGGATTTGTTGGACCGCTCCAGAGCCTCGTTAGTGGCTCTCAGTTTTTCATCCCTTTCCTTTAGGCTCGCAGCCATCAGGTTGAAGGCCTGAGTCAGGTCCCTCACTTCATCGTCCGCCTTGGGTTCTTTCACATTGAGGTCGAGATTTCCGCCTCCAATTTTTCCGGCAGCCACTGCCAGCCGGCTGATTGAACCGGTCAAGCGTCGTGCAAAGATCAGTCCGATGGCCAGCACAAAGATGCCCACACCCGCGGAGATGGCGCCGTAGAGCTTCCACAGGTCCCACTTCAAGTCATCATACTGCTTGGCCAGCACCCCCACATAAAGAATTCCGACCACTTTCCCGCTGATGTCATGGATCGGATCATAGGCGCTCAGATACCAGTCCTTCACCACAAAAGCCCTGTCGTACCAGTTCAGGCCGTTTTCCAGCACCTTGTCGTAGACCTCTTCGCTCACCCGAGTTCCAATAGCCCTGTTGCCATTGGCCAGGATCACGTTCGTGGCAATGCGGCAATCCCATTGAAAAATGGTGACGGTCCCCAGGGGCTGGCCCTGGTACATCTTGTTTTCAAAAACGATGGAGCGGATCTTGTCCACCAGACCGTGGTTCCGATTCAGGAGCAGGCCCGCGTAGATAGCCCCGATAACTTTTCCCCCGTCATCCAGAACAGGAGCGGCAGCCACAAGCGCCATTCCCGCCGACTCAGAAGTCTTGGCCCTGACCTTTGACTTCGGCGTAGGCTCAAAGACGATGAAGGCCCGCTCTTCAAGGTTGCCTCCCTCGTCACGAAGTCGCTGTTGCCCAAGCAGGGTGATCCCTTTTCTCGTCTCGCCTTTCAATGCCCCGGACACAAAGGGATCATTAGAGAGGATGTCCCCGGTCTTGTAAGGCTCCAGGCTCCGCACCAGCACCTGACCCTTGCTGTCCGTGAGGGAAAGAAAATCGAAACCGCACTGTCTCCTCACTTCCTCCATGGCTACCCGATTGGATAGGGAATCGGGCGTAGCATAAGCCTCGTCCACGCGCTTTCCCGTGCTGAGCACTGTAACGAAAAGCTGCAACCTCTCCGTTTCATTGTGAAGCACATCCCACGCCGAGCGCAGGTCAAGGCTCACCCGGCGCTGGGCCTCATCCAGAGTGGTCCGGTTCATCAAAAAGGCGCTGAGCACTGCGCCCAGAATTCCGAACAGGGCAATGACCAGAACAAAGTTGAGGAAAATCCGTTTGTGCAATGGGATGCGCATCTCTTTTTATCCCTAACTCATGCGGGCCTTCGTTGAAGCCAAACTCGAATCTCGAAATTCGAAATTCGAAACAAATTCAAAATTCCAATACTCCAATCATCAAAACGAAAACCCGGCACAGTCCCTTTTTTGTCATTCGAATTTGGATCCTTCCGTATTGTTTCGGATTTCGTGCTTCGGATTTCGAATTTTCAACTTCTTTGCATACTGCAAAGAAGTTGATTTTATACGGCCGGCAGGAGGCAGGTCAATGTGGTCCCTTCGCCCACCTTGCTCTTGACGGATATGGAACCTCCAAGGAAGTCCAGGATTTCCTTCACAATGACGAGACCGAGCCCGGTTCCCTCCTCTGTCTGGGCTTTTGCGTTCTCGGCCCTGAAAAATTCGGTAAACAGCCTGGGGATGTCCTCTTCGGGTATGCCGATGCCCGTGTCGGAGACCTCAAAACGGACACGGTGATCTTTCTCCCCGGCCAGGCAAACGCGGACTTTCCCCCCTGAGGGAGTATACTTGATCGCATTGGAGATGAGATTACCGAAAAGTTCGTCCAGAAGTTTCCCGTCAGCCATCAGATCCGGCACAGATTCCTCAATGACAAACTCGACGCCCACTCCCTTCTCCAACGCGGAACTTGCATAAAGCGCTTCGAGCGCCCTCAGAACCTTTGCCCCATCCACCACCTGAATCACAGCCCTGTCCTGGTGCTGGCGTTTGATGCCGAGCTTCAGGAGGTCATTGACCATGGTTCCCAGCATTTCCAAACGCTTCTCGCATCGAATGATCGCGTCTTGCTGCTGCTCGCTGACAGGCCCGAGATACCCCTTTCTGAGCACCTTCATCAGGCTGTAAATGGCACCGAAGGGGGAGCGGAGCTGGTGGGCCGCTTTATGGAGGAACCAGGTCTTTGTGATTTCTCCCCTCAGCGTTTCAATGGCCAGGGCGGTCAAATCGCTCAGGAGGGAAAAGAACTTGATGTCGTTTTCGCTGAAGTCATAAGAGATTTCACTGTACATGCAGAACACTCCCAGGGGCATCTTCTCCACCCTGAGAGGCAGACAGACCATGGAGGCAATCCCTTCTTTCCGGATATCCTCGGGGTATTGAAAGTAATCCGCTTCATCAATCCGTCCCATGGCCACAAAGGAACCTTCGATAATTCTCCGGTTGATGGGACTCTTCTCAATGTCGATGGTTCCCTTGGCCAGGTAGTTTTCGCTGAGGCCGTAGGTGGAGGAGAAAATGAGCTTTCTCCGCGTCTCGTCCAGCAGCTTGATGGAAGATCCCTTGACGCCCATGATGCTGGCCACGCTCCGGGTGGCCGTGTCCAGGAGATCCTGAAGATCCGAGCACAGTCCCATGCGTTTCACGAGCTCATAGAGGGCGGTCAGCTTGGCATTGCTGGCATCGAGGTCTTTGGAGACCTTGAGAAGGTCCTGCCCCTTTGTCCACAGGCTTCGCCGGATCGTCGTGATGAGGAAGGCGGTGATCAGCACAGCCGCCCCAAAAAAAGCAAAAACGACCATGACCTCTCTCATGCTCTGCTGGGCAAGCAAAAGGTGGGGGAACAAGGAACTCTGGAGGAGGATAGGCTGCTCCGGCAAGATTTTCGCTTGCACCAGCCCCACCAGGGCGGCCGTGGCCAGAAGGGAGCTGAAACTGTACAGGTAGCAGGCCAGAGGTGGGAGCAGGAGACCTGCGATGATGATGTGAAAGATCACGAACATGAGCAGGGGGCTGTAAATGCCCCCCGTGAAGTAGATCATCCCATAGAGCGCCAGGAGATCCAGGGAAATCTGGATGTGGGCGAAATTGGTGAAGGGCCGGACTTCCATGCCCTTGGATGCGTCCAGCCTCCGGCATGCAGCCCGAAAAATCAGGTTGTAGAGGAAAATGCCGAACGCAATGAGAGTGAAAGGAAGGAGAGGAAATCTGGGTTCCAGCAGATGCAGAGCCAAGGCCCCTGCCACTGCTCCTCCGACCGCGAACCAGCGAACTCGAATAAACCAGTGGACCCTTTCTATGAGTTCCTTGCGGAAGAACAGCTGCTGCTTGACCAACTCATACCCGGCCTCCAGGAAAGGGTCTTGCCCCTTTTCGGGAAGAGTCATATCTCATCCTTTCGATGTCTCCTCCAAAACCCCTTCGATCACTGAAAGCAATTCTTCCGGGTCAATCGGCTTTTCGAGTAACTGGGTGACAGGCCAGTTCTCTCCCATAATGTGCTGGAACTTCTCAGGCCCTGCCTCCGCCATTTTCTTGGTAAATCCTGTGACCATGATAATCGGGATTTCCCGATAGGCAGGATTGTTCCTGAGCTTGTAGGCCAGGCTGAACCCTTCCGTGTCCGTGGCCATCATCACATCGAGAAGGATGAGATCCGGGGCCTTTTCCTGGATCTTCTGAAAGCCGTCCTTTCCGTTGTGAGCGGTTCGGACCCCGTACTTCCTGCTCTCCAGGACAATCCGGATGGACTCTACAAGGTCCCGGTCATCATCGATGATAAGGATATCTGCTCCCTTCGCCATTTCTCTCTCCTTCTACCTTGACCCACCCGCTACATCATTGATGGATCCCTGCCTTTTGTCAATGAATTCTCTCCAACAGAACTGCTCAATTTCCGAGCTTGCCCTTTCCGCCTTTTCCTGGGCTTCGAGGGACAAACCTTCGCCAAACCCGAAATCATTCCCCTGGATAGAGACCAGCCACATCTCCGGAGATCGCTGATACAGGGCCTCCAGAAGACCCGCGAGCCCCTCAGGCCGGAGGTGGTGTGTGTCCCAGGCCGAGAGATCCTGTTTCGGTTGAACCCTGGTCCAACGCAAGCCGCACTCCAGGGGTTCCACGGTCGCGTCCACGAGAATGAGGACCTCTGCGCCCTGAAGCTCTTCTGCAAGCACAGGGTCGAGCTGGTGAAGGGAGCGCAAAGCGATCCTTGTCCCTTTCCTAAGGTCGGCCGAGAGATGTTCGACGACATAGGGCCCGATCCCGTCGTCCTTTCGGTGGGGATTCCCATAGCCGATGATCCAGGTAGAATGGAGTTCAGGCTTCTCTGCCGGCACGAATCAATCCCTCTTGAGTTCCGTCACAAGCCGTTCCTCTCTGTCAAAGATCTGAACGAGAAGCGGCATCTGACCCAGGGCATGGGTTGAACAGGACAAACAGGGATCGTAGCAGCGAATGGCCCCTTCCACTCGGTTCAGAAACCCTTCGCGCACTTCTCCCTTGTGAATGTACTCCTTGGCCACGCCTTCTACCGAGCGGTTCATGGCGATGTTGTTGTGGCCTGTGGCGACAATGAGGTTCGCCTTCCGAATGGCGCCGTACGCGTCCACCTGGTAATGGTGGATCAGGGTTCCTCTCGGCGCCTCAATGACGCCCACCCCCTCTTCACGGGACGGACCCGCGGTGATGCGGATGTCTTTCCCGCAGATCCGAGGATCCTTGAAAAGCACTTCAGCCCGTTCCAGACAGTTCAGGAGTTCAATCATTCGGGTGTAGTGGTACATCAGGGTGGCCCCCTCAAGCCCGTCCTGAGCAAGGCTCCGGTACGATCTCAAAGCCTGATCCGCCTTGGGGGTGCTCATCGCGTCCGCGGCATTGACCCGGCCCAGAGGTCCGACCCGGTAACACCCTTCAGGATACCCCTGGGGTTTGAAAAAGGGAAACTTCAGGTAAGACCATGGCTCCACATGCTCGCCAATGAAATCCAGATATCGGCTGGGATCGAATTCCGCGAGCACGCTCCGGTCCGGGCCCACGACCCTGAAGGTCCCTTCATACATGTTGGGGCAGCCCTTCTCATCCATCAATCCTGCGTAGTTGGACGGATAGACGGCGAACTTTCTGACTTCCTCCAGGTTCTTCTCCACCCAGCCCTTGATGAGGTCGAGCCCGATCTGGGCTGTCTCATAGGCTTCTTTGAAGCCGGCGACCAGGCTGTCCCGATCCTCCTTGGCCAGGGGATTCATCACGCCTCCCGGCACGGCAAAAGCGGGATGAACTTTTTTCCCTCCCAGGGACTTAATGATGTCTTGGCCGAACTTGCGGAGGCGGATCCCCTTCTTGGCCAGATCCGGAAATGCGCCGATCACGCCGAGCACATTGCGCTTCGCTGGGTCAGAGTCCCATCCCAAGAGGAGATCCGGGCTTGCCAGGTAAAAGAAGTGAAGCGCATGGGACTGGATGAATTGTCCCATATGCTCCAGCTCTCGAAGGAGCTTGGCGGTTTCAGGGATGTCCACGCCCAGGATCGCGTCGCACGCTTTGGCAGAGGCGAGCTGGTGGCTCACAGGACAAATACCGCAGATGCGCTGGGTGATCACCGGCATTTCCTCAAAGGGCCTTCCCTCGCAGAAGCGCTCGTATCCTCTGAACTGGGTCACGTGGAATTGCGCGCCTTCCACCTCGCCGTTCGCGTCCAAATGAATCACAACCTTGCCGTGACCTTCCACCCGGCTGACAGGATTGATGGTAATTTTTCTTGGTTCGGCCATATTCCTTTCTCCTTAATCGTAACAGTTTAGCTTTTCGAAATAGTCACAGAAAAAGGCCATGGGGGTCTCCTTCAAAACAGAAAACGAAGAGTAATCGGGAAAAACTTCGCAGATAAGCTGCAGCGAAGGCGGGCGGCGAGGTTTCACCGGCACCTGCCTATTGGGTTTAAGATGGCGAGTTCCCCGGTAGCCCTCCGCCCGCCTCACCCATAGCCTAAAGCTGGACACTGCGCTGTGGCTTCTTCGTTGTTCTGTTTTGAAGGAGATCCCCATGACCTCAACCATCCATTTCAAAAAGCTAAACTGATACCCTTAATCAAAGTGCAGCATTTCGTTTGGAAGAATGGGCGTTCTTCCCTGCAGGATGGACACAAGACTGTACGCCAGCACCTCCGGGGAGGGCGGGCAGCCCGGCACAAACACATCCACAGGAACCACCTCGTTCACAGGGAGAACCTTGTCGAGAAGGGGCGGAAGCTCTTCATGGATGGGAATCACACCGTCCACGGTGCTTTCCGTCTCCACGTAACCTCTGCGCAAAACGTCGGCTTTGGGAAGCCAGTTACGCAACGTGTTGACGCCTCCGAACACCGCACAGTCCCCCCAGGCCACCAGAATCCTGCAGTGTTTTCTGAGCTTGTGAGCTAATTCCAGATGTTCCTCATTCCCAATGCCTCCCTCAATGATGCCCACGTCCAGTTCCGGGAAAGCGTAATCCTTGAAATCCGTGATTGGGCTGAAGGTGAGTTCCACTTTCGACAGGATGCTCACCAGGTCTTCATCCAGATCCAAAAAGGACATATGACAACCGGAACACGCTTCAAACCACACGGTCGCTACTTTAGGTACTCCCATGAATTCTCCTCCGGTTTAAACTGGGCAAACGCATTCCCCCTCAGGAGGATGCGGGTCTCCAGCTCTTGATCGCCTTTTGCGCCTTCTGGGACAGATCCTCCCAGGTTTTGAACTTGTGACGGAATCCGATTTGATCCGCCAGGGATTTCAAGGTCTCCCACGAATCCTTCACGCCCTCGGGCGGATCCAGGACCTTTTCCACGAACCCGGTCTCCCATCCGTCCACGGAAGTGTAGGTGCCGGCCGATTCCAGTCCCAGGGGTTTCGGGAGGACCACGTGTGCACAGTCCGCCAGGGTTTCGGGGAAATAGGGGCTGATCACTCCGAGGAAATCCAGGTTTCCGAGCTCAGCCATGGCCTTTGAATCCAGGTCCTTCGGGTGCCCCAGGCAGAGGAGGCCGCCCTTCCACGAGTCCTTGGCCTTGGAGCCGCCGTTCGATGACAGCCCCAGTTTCCAGGCGCCGGCACTGTTCCCGTACGGTTTGAGGACCATGAGCCTCAGCACATTGCCTGAAACGAGGCCTTTGGACAGGGCCAGTTTCATGGCATCCTGAAAAGCGGACGGGCTTTTGAGCCCTGTGACCGCTTCTCCGACAAGGATCAGCGGATGAGTCGAGAGGACAAAGGCGGACACCATCTCCTGAAAAGCCTTCTTGGCGCTCTTTGCAAGTCCTGCCTCTTTCACGAGCGCAGCTACCTCCTTCGCCTCCTGCTTGCCCTTGACAGACCCTTTGCTTTTCTTTGAGATCTTTTTCCCGGCTTCCGCCGCTTCCGCACGAAACGCCTTGATGAACGAGGGCAGATGCTCCTCTTTCAATGGAAATTGAAAGGAGGCATAAGGCGGCATGCAGTCCATGTCCCCTGCAATCCCTACGGGGATACCCGTTTCAAGGATGGCCCTCCGCAACAGGGTGGAGACGATGGGCTGGGTTTGGTAAGGATCGGCTCCGAGGAGAAGAATAAAATCCGCCCCGGGAATCATTTTCCAGGAAGCCTCTTTGAGCGGCTCTCCCTTCAGCTCCCAGGCTTTGGAGACCGCGTTGAAATGGTCGCCGTCGAGGCTTCCCACATGGCCGGCCGAACAGCCTTTCACCATGAGATCCCGGAACTGAAGGAGCTCTTCGTTGGACAGTGCGCTAGAGGCCAGTCCGAAAAGGGCTTCCCCGCCTTCGGCACGGCGGATCGACTTCAGTTTTTCGGCCACAAGGGCCAGGCTACGATCCCAGGACTCCGTCTTCCACGTTCCGTCTTTCCCTTTCACCATGGGCTGAACCAGGCGTTCGCCTCCGCTCTTCAGGACCTCGAATCGGCCTTTGTAGCAGAGTTGACCGCGATCCGGCCGGTCATTGCCTTGAGAGAGCTTGCCGTCCACCTTGATCAGTGTGTGGTCGTGGACATGGGACGTGGTGGGGCACAGCAGTCCGCACTCTGTGCACAGGGACTCCTTGGCCACCCAGTCCTTGGCGTGGCCTTTCACGGCATAGTGAGTCCTGTACCGATTGGTGATGGCCCCTGTGGGACAGACCTGAAGGCACACGCCGCACCCGTAACAGGTAGATTCCCCTCTGCTCGCGTGGAGGTCAAACCCCACGAGGTTGCGGGGCCCGCGGTTGTGAAAACTGAGGACGCGCGTCCCCGCAATCTCCGCGCAGGCCCTGACGCACCTTCCGCACAAAATGCAGCGATTGTGGTCAATGGTCATGTACTCGCTGGTCACATCCGTTGGAAAGGAGTTGAAGGAGAAAGACATCGTGAGGTGGTCCATTCCCAGCTCATAGGCCAGCGTTTGGAGCTCGCAGTCCCCGCTCTGTGGGCAGAACATGCAGTTGTGATTTCTTTCTGCGAAAAGAAACTCCAGGACCGTTCGCCTGCTTTCAAGGATCCGTTCATTGGTAGTGACCACTTCCATGGCCTCTCGCACCGGCATGACACAACTGGCCGCAAGCTTGGGAGACCCGTCCACCTCCACGACACACATCCGGCACCCTCCCCAGTTCGAAAGAGCCGGATGATGGCACAAGGTCGGGATGTGGATGTTGTTTCTCTGAGCCGCCTCCAGAATGGTTATTCCATCCTGGACCAGCAGTTCTTTCTCGTCTATCATGATTTTCACAGTCTTTTGATTGGCTTCCATAATCCTCTTCTCTCCCTAGAGCATGAACACCTTAATCCCCATGCATGCAATCTGCTTTGGCGGATCTCACACATCACGCTTTGGCGTCGCAGCGAAGGCACCGGCAAGATTCTTTAAAGGCATCCTCTTTGGACAAACCAAGCTCCACCTCACGGAAGTCCTTGATCCGCTCCGCACATCCCGCCTCCAGCGTGCAGGCCCTTTCCGCCTCATGGATCTCTTCATCGATGATCAGGGGGATTTCAATCTCCTCCTCCGGAGGCAAAGAAAAGGCTTCCCCGTTTTTCAAGCGGATGGCCTGGTCGATTTCATTGGCCGCGTGATGCCCGGCGGCAATGGCACTGACCACCGTGTCCGGGCCGGTCACCACATCTCCTCCAGCAAAGACCATGGGGGCCTTTGTCGCGGTTTTCTTGCCTTTGATCAGCTCTATGAGGCCGCTCTTGTTGACCGGCACCGCTCCTCCCTTGGCATCAAAAGGAAGCACGGTTTCCTGGCCGATGGCCAGGATGACCATGTCCACATCCACGGCTTTGTCTTCTCCCAGTTTCGGGACCGGTTTCTTGCGCCCGCTGTTGTCGAACTCCCCAAGCACCATGCGGCGGCAGATCACCTGTTCGATCCGGCCGTCGGAGCCCTGAAACCGAACAGGATTCACCAGGTACTGCATCTTTACGCCCTCCTCCTCTGCCGCTTTGATCTCCTCTTCCTGGGCAGGCATGTCCTCTCTGGTTCTGCGGTAGAGGAGGGTCACTTCCTTGGCGCCCAGTCGGAGAGCGGAGCGGGAGGCGTCAATGGCGGAGTTGCCGCCGCCCACGACCGCCACCCGTTCACCTACTGGAGGCGTTTTTCCGAGGTTGACGTCCCTGAGGAACTCCACGGCACCGACCACTCCCTTGAGGGTTCCCCCTTCCGCAGCCATACCGGCGCTCTTTTGTGCCCCGATGGCCAGGTACACGGCATCATAGGCTTTCACAAGTTCTTCGTACGCCACATCCCGGCCGACCTTGGTGTTGGCCTTCAGTTCCACACCCAGATTCAGGATATCGTCAATCTCCCTGCGCAGAATGTCCCTTGGCAAGCGGTATTCGGGAATTCCCCACCTGAGCATGCCTCCCGGTTCCGGAAACTCATCAAAGATCGTAACCGAGTAGCCCCTGAGCGCCAGGTCTCTTGCAGCGGTCAAACCGGACGGCCCTCCGCCGACCACGGCGATTTTCTCCTTCCTAGCCACCGTAGGCTTTTTCACAGGCGGCCGAGTGCCGTGGTCCGTGATGAACCGTTTCAGGTTCTTGATGCTCACCGGTTCGTCCAGCGTGGATCTGCGGCACTTGCTCTCACACTGATGGTCGCAGACCCTGCCGCAGATACTCGGGAAGGGATTCGTTTTGAGGAGCACCTTGTAGGCATCCTCCAGCCGGCCGGCCCTTGTCAGCGCCACGTAGCTCGGAATGTCCATGCCGATGGGGCAGGCATGGATGCAGGGCGCCTTGAACAGAGCCGAGCAAACCGCCGCAGGGCAGCGCTTTTCCCTGATGTGGGCTTCGTATTCCTCCCGGAAATAGCGGATGGTGGAAAGCACCGGGTTAGGGGCGGACTGGCCCAGCCCGCACAAGGAGGTGTTCTTGATGATGTCGGCCCACTTCTCGAGCCGTTCGATGTCGCCTTCCTGGCCTTCGCCGTTGCAGATCCTCGTGAGGATCTCCAGCATCTTTTGAGTTCCCACCCGGCAGGGCGTGCACTTGCCGCACGACTCATCCTTGCAGAACTCCAGGAAGAAGCGGGCCACGTCCACCACGCACTTGTCTTCGTCCATGACGATCATGCCGCCCGAGCCCACGATGGCCCCGAGCTTCACAATGGACTCGTAGTCCACCGGAGTGTTCAGATACTGGACCGGCACACACCCCCCCGAAGGTCCGCCCAACTGTACGGCTTTGAACTTCTTCCCTTTCGGGATTCCCCCTCCCACGTCATGGATGATGGTGCCGAGGGAGATACCCATGGGCACTTCGACCAGGCCCACGTTCTTTACGTCTCCGGTCAGAGCAAAGACCTTGGTGCCCCGGCTGCGCATGGTCCCCATGCCGGCGTACCACTTGCCCCCGTTCATAATGATCTGGGGGATGTTCGCCAGCGTCTCCACATTGTTGAGCACCGTCGGTTTTTTCCAGAGCCCCTGGAGCGCCGGGAAAGGAGGTCTGGGTCTGGGCATGCCTCGTTTTCCTTCGATGGAGGTCATGAGAGCCGTCTCTTCTCCGCACACAAACGCGCCGGCCCCCCGGTACACCTCCACGTCAAAATCAAATCCCGATCCGAGGATATTTTTTCCGAGAAGACCGTAGTTCCTTGCCTGTTCGATGGCGAGGTTCAGCATCTTGACTGCGAGGGGATACTCGGCCCGGCAGTAGATGTATCCCTGGTGCGAGCCGATGGCCTTGGCCGCGATGATCATGCCTTCGAGCACCGCATGGGGATCGGATTCCAGAACACAGCGATCCATGAACGCGCCCGGGTCCCCTTCATCTGCGTTGCAGAGCACATATTTCACGTCCCCCGGCGACTTGGAGGCAAACTCCCACTTCATGCCTGTGGGAAAGCCTGCGCCGCCTCTTCCTCGGATCCCTGAGGTTTTCACTTCCTTGATGATCTCCTCGGAACCCATCTGGTAGAGCGCTTTTGCCGCGGCAAAGTAGCCGTCCCGGGCAATGTACTCCTCGATCCGCTCGGCCTGGATCAATCCGCGGTTCTTCATGACCACCGGATTTTGCATGCCGAAGAAGGGAATATCCCGCGTGTGAGGGGTCTTCTCCATCTTCGGGGAAGGAGGCCCTTCGAACTCCATCTCCTTCTGTTCCCACCCTCTTGAAAAGACCCATTGGGGGAGGCCCTCCCCCTTGAGCACGTGCTTCTGGAAAATCTCTCGCGCTTTCTCCTTGGTCACATCCGCATACTTCACGGGCTCTTCACCCACGCGCTCCACCGTGATGAGGGGCTCGCGGTTGCAAATCCCTGCGCACCCGGACGTGGTGACAAAGATGTCCTTCCTCTTGGAGGACTTCAGTTCCTCCTTGAGGACCTGCAGGATGTCGCCGGCTCCTGAAGAAATTCCACAGGTTCCCATATGCACCGTGATGCGGCCGGCATTCTTCCCGCTCTCAAGAACCAAGGACCTGAGCACTTCCCCTTTGATTTTGTAAAGTCCTTCTATTTTCAGCGCTGGCATGAACGAACTCCTTATTTGTCGTAGGCTTCCAGTACACCGGATATCTTGGAGGGCTTCATCTGCCGATGCGTGTCCTCATCCACCACCACCACGGGCGCCAGGCCGCAAGCGCCCAGGCATCTCACCGTCTCCAAAGAAAAGTTCCTGTCCGGAGTGGTTTCCCCGGGTTGAACTTTCAGTGTCTCGGTAAGAGTTTCCAGGATTCTCTTGCCTCCCCGGACATAGCAGGCCGTGCCCAGACAGCAGCGGACCGTGTGCTTGCCTTTGGGGGCCATGGTGAAAAAGGAGTAAAAGGTGACGACCCCGTAGACTTCGCTGAAAGGGACCTTCAGCCCGAGCGCCACTCTCTTCATGACGGGTTTGGGCAGGTACCCAATGGCTTCCTGGACCTCTTCCAGTACAGGGATGAGAGATCCCGGCTTTTTCTTGTACTTCTTGATGACCGCATCCACGGCCGCCCATTGCTCAGCCGTAAACTCTTCCTGCGCTTCCAGCACTCCCTCTGTTTTCTCTCTTGCCACCACCGAGCATCCCTCCTTGTCGCTAACCATTTCTCATCGTTCTTCTAGTCAAAATCAAGTGATCCATGTTCAGTGCCCAATCTTCAATGAAAAGGGGCCGAAGGTCCTGTCCGAATTCTTTACATGGTGTAAAGGGTACGTGCATGGAAGAGACCGGTTGGAGTCGTGATAATTCTTGGTCGTCACGGGGCCAGTCTCTATAAACCACAGAAATCTTCCAGTCTCCGCGCCTTTGAACAGCTTTCTTTACACCCACCGTCCAACAGCAAACTCTAGTGAAGCGTACCCCCTATTATCCGGGGACTTCCCTTCCCCTAATAATCTCTGCAACGTGTATGCCAAGCATATGTCGAAACCACGGTCACATAACGCGTTGAAATAGTGAACAATCTTTCCTGTTCAGCGCTCTTTCCATAGGGCAGTGAAACAATCGTTTGTCTATCTAGCTGAAGGGACTGTAACCTGGCGGAAGTCACCAGGCCCTGAAACCCTCTGGTCTCGCGAGCTTCAAGTGGTTATACTTAGGTACAGATACTGCATCGAAATCTCCTCGGGATGATCGGGTTGTGAAAAGAAAAGCCATTGAAATAACCGGCATCGTTCAGGGCATTGGATACAGACCCTTCGTCTACAATCTAGCCATAGAGCATTCAATCCGGGGATGGGTTCTCAACAATGAAAAGGGAGTGCTCATCGATGCGGAGGGTGAGGACCGGTCGCTTGATCTTTTCGTCGAGGAACTGACCGATCTTGCGCCGCCTCTTGCCCGAATTGAAACCCTGAAAGCCAGTTCGCTCGATCCGCTGGGATACACCGAATTTGAAATCAGGCAAAGCAAGGAGGCTTCAGGGGGCTTCACCCTGATCTCTCCGGATGTGGCCACCTGTGATGCGTGCGTAGCAGAGCTTCAATCTCCCAAAGACTTCCGGCACCGCTACCCCTTCATTAACTGCACGCTTTGTGGCCCTAGATTCACCATCATCAAAGACATTCCCTATGATCGCCACAAGACGACCATGGCTCCCTTCACCATGTGCCCTGTCTGCCGCGAAGAGTATGAAAACCCGCTCGATCGTCGATTTCACGCTCAACCCAATGCCTGCCCTGCTTGTGGTCCGACCCTGCGATTGGTGGATCGAAAGGGAGAGAACCTTCCCGGAGATGCTCTGGGCAAGACCCTCGACCTTCTGCTTCAAGGCTCGATCGTAGCGGTCAAAGGAATCGGGGGTTTCCATCTGGTTTGCGACGCAGAAAACCTCAGGGCCGTCACTTCACTGAGGTCCCGAAAGTTCAGAGAGGACAAGCCCTTTGCCGTCATGTGCCGGGACCTGGAAGAAGTGAGAGCACACTGTGATGTCCTTGAAGAGGAGGAGAGGCTTTTATGCAGCCCGGAAAGACCTATTGTCCTCCTCAATAAGAAAAAGGGCTCCTCCATTGCTCCAGGCGTTGCCCCTTTCCAGAAGACCCTGGGCGTGATGCTTCCCTATTCCCCTCTGCATCATTTGTTGCTCTGCGGCCCGCTAAAGAGCCTGGTGATGACGAGCGGGAACGTGAGTGACGAACCCATCGCATACAAAAACGAAGAGGCCTGTCGCCGGCTCTCCGAAATAGCGGATTTTTCCCTTCTCCACGACCGGGACATTCACATGCGGTGCGATGATTCCGTGGTCAGAGTCTTCCAGGATAGCCCTTACGTCTTGCGGCGATCACGAGGCTATGTTCCCTTTCCCATCAAGCTTTCTTTCGACCTCGAAAGGATCCTGGCCTGCGGGGGAGAGTTGAAAAACACCTTTGCCCTTTCCCGCGGTTCTTATGTGTTCGTGAGCCACCACATCGGGGATCTGGAGAACATGGAGACGCTTGTTTCCTTTGAACAGGGGATAGAGCATTTCAAGAACCTCTTCTCCATTGAACCCAAGGCCGTGGCCTATGACCTGCATCCGGAGTACCTTTCCACAAAGTATGCTCTTTCCCTTGCAGGAATTCCGAAGTTGGGCGTTCAGCATCACCACGCTCATGTGGTGAGCGCCATGGCGGAGAACGGGTTGGACGGAGAGGTAATCGGCGTCGCACTGGACGGAACGGGTTTCGGGAATGACGGTACAATCTGGGGAGGGGAATTCCTGAGAGCCGACTTGAGGGAGTTCAAAAGGGCGGCGCATCTCAAGCAGGTTCCCATGCCCGGGGGCTCCATGGCCATCAAGGAGCCGTGGAGAATGGCTTTCGCCTATCTTTTTGAAGCGTTCGGCGACGAGGCCATGCAACTGGACTGGCTTAAGAGGAGAGATCATCAGAAGCACGGAATTCTCAAGAGGATGATCGAAAAAAGGGTGAATTCCCCGCTCACTTCTAGCATGGGCCGTCTCTTTGACGCCGTATCCTCCCTCTTGTCGATCCGAGATACGGTAAACTACGAGGGGCAAGCAGCGATTGAATTGGAAATGGCCGCAGACGCTAAAGTGAAAGAGGAATACCCTTTCAAGATCCAGGAAACCCAGAGACCCATGATCGTCGACCCCATCGAAATGGTGAAAGGGATCGTGCAGGACTTGATCAGGGGCTTTCCGCGTTCCTTCATCTCAGGAAAGTTTCATAGAACCATTGCTCGGCTTGTGGTAGAAACGTGCAGGAGAATCCGGTTGGAAAGCGGTCTGGATCGGGCTGTCTTGAGCGGTGGGGTGTTCCAGAACACTCTCCTTCTTGAATGGGTGTTCCATGGTCTCAAACAAGCCGGTTTCGAGGTTTACACCCATCACCTTGTGCCCACGAATGACGGGGGAATCTCCTTGGGGCAGGCCGTGATCGCTCATATGAGGTGTTTTCAATGTGTCTGAGTGTTCCAGGAAAGGTTGTTGAGATTCAGAACAACATGGCCAGGGTCGAAGTCGGCGGCGTGATCAGAGACGTCTCTATGGACGTGTGTCCGGACGTGGTTGTGGGAGAGTACGTGCTCATCCACACCGGTTTCGCGATCCAGAAGCTCGACGAAAAAGAGGCCTTGGAGACCTTAGATCTTTTAAGAAAGATGGCAGCATTTTAGCTTTTGGAAATAATTACAGAAAAAGGGCATGGGGGTCTCTCTCAAAACAGAAAACGAAGCAGCCACATCACAGTGTCAAGCTTCAGGCACTGGGTGAGGCGGGCGGAGGGCTACCGGGAAACTCGCCAGCTGATATCCTCTTTGCAGGTGCCGGGTGAAACTTCGCCGCCCGCCTTCGCTGCCCCTTATCTTCATGATTTTTCCCGGTCACGCTTCGTTTTCTGTTTTGAGAGAGACCCCCATGCCCTCAGCCATCCATTTCCAAAAGCTAAAATGTTGCAAAAAAGGTAGGGGTCCAGTGAAGTTCATCGACGAGTTCCGAAACAAGGAAATCGCGCAGGGGTTGATCCGCAGGATCTTTGAGGTCTCCACTCGCCCCATCCACTTGATGGAGGTCTGCGGCACGCACACCGTATCTTTTTTTCGGTACGGGATTCGCGAGATGCTCCCCAAACACATTCGCCTTTTGTCCGGCCCTGGCTGCCCGGTGTGTGTCACTCCCAATCAGGACATCGATCTTGCCATTGCCCTGAGCCGCCGGGAAGATGTGCTCCTTGCGACCTTTGGAGACATGATGAGGGTTCCAGGGTCAACCTCCAGCCTCCAAAAAGAGAAAGCCGAAGGGAGAAGCATTCGAATCGTCTACTCTCCCCTCGAAGCCCTTCGACTGGCAAAAGAAAACCCGGAAAAGAAAGTCGTCTTCCTGGCTGTAGGTTTTGAAACCACGTCTCCTGCCATCGCCACGACTCTCTTGCAGGCCCATACCGAAGGGATCCCGAATCTCCACTTCCTGAATAGTCAGAAGAGAGTTCCCCCTGCCCTCCGTGCGCTCCTCGAATCGGAAAAAGTTCAGATCCACGGCTTGATCCTGCCGGGCCATGTGTGCACCATCCTTGGCAGAGAGCCCTTTGAGTTCATCTCCAAGGAGTTCAATCGACCTGCGGTCATTGCAGGCTTTGAGCCGCTCGATCTTCTTCAGGCCGTGTGGATGCTGGTAAACCAGATTGAAAAAGAGCAGGCCTCTGTCGAGATACAGTATACCCGGGTCGTTCGTGATCAAGGCAACCCCGTGGCCGTGAGGAAAATGGAGCAGGCCTTTCAGCAGGATGAGGCCTTGTGGAGAGGGCTCGGATGGATCCCAGGGAGCGGTTGTCGTCTCAAGGATCCTTTCAGTTCCATGGACGCCCGCCGCATCGAGGTGGACGTTGAACCCTCCAGGGAGCATCCGGGTTGCCTTTGCGGGGAGATTCTCCAGGCATTCAGGACCCCGCCTGAGTGTCCGCTCTTCAAAACCGTGTGCCATCCCGACCACCCTGTGGGCCCCTGCATGGTTTCCATCGAGGGCGCTTGCTTCACCTCCTTCAGATATGAACAGAAAAGAGCGTAACGCGGGCCCTTTGCCGCAAACGAATTAGAATCCCGAAACCCGAATATCGAATGTCGAACAAGGAATATCGAATGAAGAAGTAAAATCTCTTTTGTCTCTTCCTTCGGCGTTCGTTATTCATCATTCGATATTCTGCGGTTTGGTTTTGAACGTCTTGGAAGCATGCAAGGAAGTCGCAGACTGAGAGCCTAAAGCTTTGAAAGGTAGCAGGGCATGTCAGACGAAAAAATCCTCTTAGCCCACGGCAGCGGTGGAAAACTCTCCCACGATCTGGTGAGCGAGATTCTGCTCCCGCGATTCTCCAACCCTTTTCTGGAGCCCCTCGATGACAGCGCCAGAATCACCAACCAGGAAGGGCCTCTTGCGTTCACCACAGACTCCTATGTGATCCACCCCCTCTTCTTCCCGGGCGGCGACATCGGAAAGCTGGCGGTCTGTGGAACCGTCAACGACCTTTCCATGATCGGGGCTGTTCCGTCTTATCTCAGTCTCTCCCTGATCATCGAGGAAGGTCTCTCGATCGAGCTGCTCAAACGGATCATGTCCTCTGTCCGAGATGCGGCTGAAGAGGCCTCCGTCAGCATTGTGACGGGAGATACGAAAGTGGTGGAACATGGCGCGGCGGACCAGCTCTTCATCACCACCTCCGGCATCGGTTGGATCCGAAAAGGGGTCCATCTTTCCGGAGGCAACGCCAGACCCGGCGACAAGGTCCTTGTCAGCGGCTTCCTGGGCGATCACGAGATCGCCGTGCTTTCGCAAAGAGAAGGTTTCGGGTTTCGAGGGGATTTGGAGAGCGACTGTGCTCCTCTGAATGGGCTTGCCGGGAAAATGCTCGACGTGTGCTCCTCCATTCGATGCCTGCGGGACCCGACACGCGGGGGATTGGCCACCACTCTCAACGAAATCGCATCCAGGTCCAACGTAGGCATCGTCCTTGAAGAGGCGAAAATCCCTGTGAGAGAAGCAGTTCGCGGAACCTGTGAACTGCTGGGGTTGGATCCCCTTTATCTTGCCAACGAGGGAAAGCTCATTGCGATTTGTCCGCCCCAGGAGGCAGCAGACATCCTGGCAGCGATGAGGCCGCACCCTCTGGGAACCCACGCGGAGATCATTGGGCAGGTCACGGACGAAAACCCCACGCGAGTCACCCTCCAGACCCTCATTGGCGGCCACCGCGTACTGGACATGCTCACCGGCGCCCAGTACCCCAGGATTTGTTGAGCAAATTCATACCTTAGGCCGATCGGGGGTGGGGGTCTCTTTTAAGAGCTACAACCACTTCTTCAGTGGCATTAACCGGCGCCGAAAACTCAGAGGGTTATGGTGGTAGCCCATTGGTGCAGACCCTCCGACTGGCTTGAACGTCTGCGCCTACTTCGGGGAAGGTTTGAAGGCAAGGGGGCGGTTGGCGGGATGAGTCCATTTCCGGTTGCAGCTCATAAAAGAGACCCCCACCCCCGGTCGGCCCGAAGAGCTGCTTCCCAGGTGAAATTACCAGCCGTAAGTTCTCAACATCTCCGCGCTCAGGGGTTTCTCCAGCCATCGCTTCTGCTTCGCCGTCAGAGGCCCAGCGTTTTTCTCTATCCAGTCAATGTCCCCGGTCAACAGCGCGAGCTTCTCTGCATTGTTTAGGCTGTACCCATCCAGGGCATCCGCCCAATTGTGCAGCAGCTGGTGCACGAATTCCCCATCCGTTGCAGCCCGCTCCAGCACCCGGAGGATTTCCTCCTTGTGCACCAGGGCCTGCTCCTGCGGCACCTGCGACGCGGCGGTCTGCACCGCTTTGTCCACGGACTTCAGCAGTTCATCGGGCGTAAAGGGTTTTTCCAGATAATCCGCGGCCCCGAGCCTCATGGCCTGCACGGCAGATCGCACGTTGGCGTATCCTGTGATAATGACCACGGGAAGCTTTGGTTTCGCCCTCTTTAGGTCTCTCAAAACCACCATGCCACCGATATCCGGCATGCGGATATCCGTCAGCACCACGTCATAGTCCTTTTGGATTCCCCACTCCAAACCTTGACGGCCACTCGGCGTTACCTCGACGCCATAGTCGCCATCCGCCAGGATCTTCTTTACACTGTCGAGCACAATTTGTTCGTCGTCAATCACTAGAGCCTTTTTCTTATTCACGGCTTCCCCTCCTTCTCGATCACCTTGGCCACGGCATCCACAAGCTCATCCGGCGTAAAGGGTTTTGCAATAAACGTGGCCGCCTCGGTTCTTGAGACTTGCTCAACGGTTTCGTTCGTGGCGTAACCGCTCATGACGATTACCGGTATATTCGGCCACTTCTCTTTCACTTCTCTCAACAGGGACATCCCGTCTTTGCCGGGCATCTTGATGTCCAGCAGGATGACTCCGACCGGTTCTCTCCGTATCACCTCAAGCGCCGCATCCGCAGATCTTGCCGGAATTACTTCAAAACAATCCTCAAGCACCCTTTTGCAGCTTTCCAGGACAATGCTTTCGTCATCAACCACAAGGATCTTCATGTCACTTTACCCGACCCTCCAGAGGCACCCAAATGGCGAATGTGGACCCTTTTCCCACCTCGCTGGCCACCTGAATGGTCCCTCCGTGCCTCTGAACGATTCCCAGAGTCACAGACAACCCCAATCCTGTGCCGTGGCCCACCTCTTTTGTCGTGAAGAAAGGATCAAAGAGCTTGTTCAAATGCTCTGAAGGAATGCCGCATCCCGTGTCGGCAATCGAGATTTCTATTCCTTCCTGGTCGGCTTCATTCCTCACAGGACTGTTCGCTGTGGAAAAGGTGATGGTGTCTCCGGGCTTTGTGGCATCCAAAGCATTGATCAGGATGTTCAGCAGCACGCTCTGGAACTGGTTTCGATCCATGTTCACCATGTGGAGATCGTGGCCCGGCTTGAAGACCATGCCGACCCCCTTGAGGAGAGCCTGATTTTCCATCAGAGACATCGTACTGCTGATGAGGCGGTTGACATCCACCTGCTCCCGATCAGGCTTGGTTTGCCTGGAAAAGTCCAGGAGCCCCTTGACGATTTTCCTCACCCGTTCCGTAGCCTCCGCAATGGTCTGAAGGTCGGCACGAACCTCCTCGTTCAAATCCTTCCTTCGCAGGAGCATATGGGTGTAGGTCAGCACTCCGGTAAGAGGATTGTTGATCTCATGAGCCACACCTGCGGCAAGCCTTCCCACGCTGGCCTGCCTTTCAGACAAGACCAGACGGTCCTGGCTTTCCGCTCTCCTGCGGCCCATGGCAGCGACCATCTCCTTGAACGTATTCTGAAGGACCGCCATTTCTCCCGAAGAAACAGGCCCAATGTCCGGCGTGAGGCTCCCCTCGGTTACCTGCTGACTCGCTCGGATCAGGCGATGCACGGGGTTGATGATTCTTCCGGCCAGGAAGCAGCCGAGGAGAGTGGCCAGCGCCATCCCTGCCAGGGTAATGAGCACGAAACTTGCCAGCGTTCTCCAGCGCAGGTCCACGTATTTTTCTTCGAGCACTCCCATGCCCAGAATGCCCACGATCTTGTCGGAGATGTCCTTGATCGGTTCATAAGCAGTGATGTACCAGTCCGTGATGACCATGGCCTGCTTTGTCCACCGCTCGCCCTTCTCAAGCACGTGCTCTCTGACGTCTTCGGCTACTCTGGTGCCGATGGCCCGGCCTCCGTCCTGGGCAGGGACATTGGTCGCGACACGGACATCCTTGAGAAAGATGGTCGCTCGACCGATGCTCCGACCCTTGTATTCTTCATTGCGGAACACGGTGCCCCTCACCGTATCGACAATCTTCTCATCCCTGTTCAAGAGAATTCCACCATAGAGCACTCCCAGAAGCTGCCCCTCGTGAAGAACAGGGACCCCTGCAGAAAGGGTGAGTCCCGAGGTCACGACTTTTTCCGCTGCGGGAGTCGCCCCGGGTGTCGGAACAATGTCGACTCTGGCCCTCTCCGCCAGCTGCGGGTTCTCAGAGTTTAAGAACTCCTCGCTCAACACAACCGCGCCTGATGCAAGGGTTTTCTTTTCCAGGGCTAGGGTGACAATAGGGTTTGGTGATTGGCTTTTCTTTCCGGGAATTGAATGAGAGCCGATACGAGAGATCGTCTGTCCTTTCTCGTCCGTGATGCCTGCAAAATCGAGCCCGCCGTATTGCGCTATCCGGCCCAGGCGAAACACAAGGTCCGAGGTGTCTTTTTCTTTGAGGGCAACAATAAAGCCGTACCCCAAGGTCGTGATGTTGAGCGAGACTTCGATCATACGGACGCGGTTATCGTACATCTCGCGCGCTGCATTGAGATCCTGGGAGACCCGGTTTCTCGCCTCACCGAGCACCGATTTGGTCAAAAGATGGCCACCGACCAGCAGCGATACGATCCCCACAAGAAAGGTAACGCCCAAAAAACTTGCTATGATTTTAGAGCGAAAGGAGTAAAACATTTTTAGGATTTTAGCAAAAACACCTTCGTATCAAACGACTTCCTTGCCGAGGCACTACCCTATCAGAGTTTGCAAGCGCTATGCCACGAAAAAGAACTTCTGCCCCTTCAATGCTGATCACGATATCTATCGAGATGTTGAGAACTTGTAGCGTCATGGCCCCTTGATTCAAGGGTTGGATAGTCCGGATTGATTTCTGAGTGTAAACAAAGGAAAAGAAACTAGTCACCTCAGAGGAGACTCATCTTCGTTCAGGTTATGAGGTGCCTGACTTTGCGCTTCCCCATTGCCGCCAGAGAGGCTGAGCGCTTTTTCCCGCTTGCTTTTAACAAGAAAGATTCGTAAAGTTAACTGTTTTGGTTTGATGCTTTTTCATGCCTAGCCTTTTTACGTTTAGTCAAACCGGCGAGTTTATTGAGGAGGCTCACTAACTCTAAGATGCCAAATTCAATCATTACTGCTACGGGCAGTTATATCCCCGCCCTGAAGATACCGAATGAGCATTTCCTGTCTCATGATTTTTACGGAGCAGACGGGAAAAAGCTCGACAAGTCAAATCTCGATTTAATCAAAAAGCTTGAGGAGATCACCTGTATTCAGGAAAGGAGATACGTCACAGACGACCTGACCACTTCCGACATCGCTTTCATTGCCGCCGAACGTGCCCTGGAAGGGACGGACAGGGAAACCCTTGATTACATCATCGTGGGCCAGAACTTTGGCGATATGAGGGCGGACAATGCGAGAAGCGACATGGTTCCAACCATCGCCGCCAGGGTCAAGCATAAACTCCGTATCAAAAACCCTTATTGCGTTGCCTATGATGTCCCCTTTGGCTGTCCGGGCTGGCTGCATGCGATGATCATAACGGATTATTACGTCAAGTCCGGTGATGCTAAGAAGATCCTCGTCATTGGAGCGGAGACCCTGTCAAGAGCCTCGGATCCTCACGACATAGACAGCATGATCTATTCGGACGGAGCAGGAGCCACGCTGGTTGAAGCCACGGGCAGGGACGTCGGGATCCTCTCGCATGTGACAAGGTCGGATACCTTGAACGACGTGAATCTCTTGACGCTCGGGGAGTCCTATGATCTCAATTCCAACGGGAATCAGCTCTACCTCAAGATGCATGGCCACGAGATTTACAAGTATGCTGTGAAAACCGTCCCCGAAGTGGTCATGAGAAGTCTTGAAAAGGCGGGACTGACCCTGTTCGATGTGAACAAGGTCTTGATCCACCAGGCCAACCAGAAAATGGACGAAGCGATCCTGAAACGGCTCTTCAAGTCGAGCAACGTGAAAAAAGTTCCCGAGCACATTATGCCCATGACCATTTCCTGGCTCGGGAACAGTTCCGTTGCCACCTTACCTACCTTATTTGACCTCTTACAGAGAGGGAAGATCGATAACCACATTCTTCACTCAGGGGACATCGCCGTCTTTGCTTCCGTGGGAGCCGGAATGAATGTCAACTCCATGGTCTACCTCATGCCGTGAAGTGAACCCGAGTGACTAGCGCGATAAATTTCTCCACGCATCCTCAGCTTGTTTGATTCCCGTATCTCCGCCTGATGGTCCTTCATGGATGGAAGGAGGCATGCCGGTAAGACGCTCTATCCTCTCCTCTAGAGGTGGATGGGTGGAAAAAAGGTGCATTAAGCTTCTGCCGCTCAGGGGATTGACGATGAACATGTGCGCTGTCTGGGGACTGGCATCCATGGGGAGTTTCTTCGTATACGCACCAAGCTTCCTCAAGGCATTCGCAAGGCCGTTAGGGTGTCCTGCAAACTCGGCGCCCGAATCGTCTGCATGATATTCTCTTGATCGGGATATGGCCATCTGGATAAGCATGGCGGCCAGGGGAGCTAAGAGGCTCATGACAATCAGGCCTATTCCGCCCAGTCCTCTTCCACCCCCTTCGTTGTTGCTGCTGGTGCCTCCGCCCAGGAACGCAGACCATCGGGCC
>Ga0209706_10000241_pt1 | contig 30457 bp, 25 predicted proteins | sample PPLLaktember2015_6_FD_187263 | JGI IMG/M metagenome (GOLD analysis project Ga0209706, IMG submission 187263) | Freshwater sediment microbial communities from Prairie Pothole Lake near Jamestown, North Dakota, USA - PPLs Lake P8 Core (1) Depth... | ecosystem: Environmental > Aquatic > Freshwater...
GCTCGCCGATGGTCGGGAGGTGCGCTTGGGATCGTTGCAGAACGACCCGCGCGGGCGCGAACAGCGGCTCAACTGTCTGGCGCTGTTGCTGCAACGCGGCGCGGAGATGCAGTTGCTGCCGGGAGACGACCTTGCGCTCGCCCCCGGCGACCGGATCCTGATGTGCGGCCGCCCCGGGGTCGTGGACCGGATGCAGTGGGCGTTGGTGAATGCCGGTGCTTTGCGTTACCTGCAAACCGGCGAGTGGCGTGCGGAAGGAACTGTGTGGCGCTGGCTCGTGGAGCGCTGAAACGCGATCACGCGTGGCGCAGGATGTCGCGCACCCGGTCGTAGCGCGGTTGCCAGCCGAGTTCGGCGCGGGCGCGCGCGGAATCGAGCACCAGCGAACGCGACAGCGCATCGATGCAGCCCGGCGCCGTGTCGAGCCGGTGCGCGAGCAGGCGCGCCGTCGCCGGCAGGCGCAGCCAGCGCGCCTGCCGGTGCATGGCCGGCAAGGTGATGCTCTCGCTGCAGGCGAGATTGAAGGCGCCGCGTGTCTCGCTGTGCAAAGCCCGTACAATCGCGTCCACGACATCGGCCTCGTGCACGCACTGCAGGCGCGCTGTCGTGTCCTTCAGGATAAGACGCTGGCGCAACAGGCGCGCCAGCACCGAGTCGCTGTGCGGACCCACCAGCCAGTGCGGGCGCAGGCGTACCAGGCGCGGCGTCGGGTGCGCGGCCTCGAAGTCATCGAGCCAGTCTTCCACTGTCTGCAATGCCTCGGCGGCCGCACAACCGGGCACGGCGCCGCGCGCGCTCTTCTCGTCCATGGCGATGTCGCCCCGTGCGTTGTAGACGAGTGCGCTGGAAAGATGGATGAGGTGATGGGTGCCGGCTGCCAGCGCGTGCGTGTACAGGTTCTGTGCGGTCTCCAGGACTTCGCCGCGCGCGGCGGCATCGTCGCCGGCGGCCGGCGCCAGATGGATCACTGCCTGCATGTCCCGCAACACGCGCGCGAGCAACGGGGAACGCAGGTCGAGCACCACCTGCACATAGCGCTCGTGCGTGAAGGCGCTTTCGTGCCGGTCCACACCTATTATGAGTTCGATGTCCGGATCGGTAGCCAGCCGTGCCAGCAGGATCTGTGCGAACCCCGAGGCACTGCCGGTCACAAGCACGTTCATGGGTGGTGGTCCGTCCGGATTGGTATGGCTAAGGAGCATAGCTGATCCAGAAAGCGTCTGCCTGCCCCAGCGACCGCCATGGATGGCGGGAGTGCCGAAAACGCAGGAGCAGTTTTTCGGCCGACCGCCAAGGATGGAGGAGGTAGGGCCGCGTTGGGAACAGTGGCCGAGCAGTTTCCGGTCGGTTGTTCCGGACAGGGCTGGCGGCGCACACTATCGGCATGACGTTTCAGGATCATTTTTCCACCCAGGCGGATGCCTACGCGCGTTTCCGCCCGACCTATCCGGACGCGCTCTATGCCTGGCTGGCGTCCATCGTGCCGACGCGCGAGCTCGCCTGGGACTGCGGCACCGGCAACGGTCAGGCCGCGGTCGCGCTTGCTGCCCATTTCGCCCGGGTGATCGCGAGCGATCCGAGCCGCGAACAGATCGCGCACGCTGCCCGGCACGCACGCGTCAGCTATTGCGTCGCCATTGCCGAGGCGCCGCCCGCTGCGGCGCGCGCGGCGGACTTGGTGACGGTCGCGCAGGCACTGCATTGGTTTGATTTCGAGCGTTTCTATCCGGCCCTCGAACGCGCACTCAAGCCGGGCGGCCTGTTCGCGGCCTGGGGTTACGGACTCATGCACATCACGCCGCAAGTGGATGCCGTCGTAACGCACTACTACACGGATGTGGTCGGGCCATACTGGCCGCCCGACCGGCGTCACATCGAGAGCGGTTACCGGACGATCCCGTTTCCGCTCGGCGAGATCGCGGTGCCGGCGCTCAGCATGTCGGCCGTGTGGACGCTGGCCGAGCTGCTTGGGTACCTCGATACCTGGTCGGCAACCCGTCGTTATCTTAAAGAACATGGCCAGCATCCCCTCGATCAGGTGCGAGCAGAGCTGGCCAGGGCCTGGGGCGGGGCGCCAACGAGACCGATAACCTGGCCGCTGTTCCTGCGTGCCGGCCGGTTCACCTGAAACGGGTAGACCTTTTAAAGCGTCTATATCGAGAGCCGCCTATTTAGATAGGCATCGGACCGGCTGTGGCGATGTTGTTACCTTCGGTAACGATTCTGGTAGGCTAGATTCATGCGATTCCCTTCCGATGGCGGTCGGCAGCTGGACAGCGTGGTGCTGCTGTTCCTGTTCGCGCTGTTTCTGCTGATCTCGCCGCTGCGCGACTGGTGGGCATCCGCGCGCAGCCCCTGGTTCACGCCCTACCTGCTGTGGCTGGGGATCATCGGGCTGGTTTTCTGGTTGAGCCGGCGGCGGGGCCATCATGACCTTTGAACTGGTCACGCTATTCGCGGCGGCGCTCAGCTACCTGCTGCTGCTGTTCCTGATTGCCTACGCCGCGGAGCGCGGCTGGATCCCGTCGCGGGTCGCGCGTCACCCGGCCACCTATGTGCTGTCGCTCGGCGTGTACGCCACTTCGTGGAGCTACTACGGCAGCGTCGGCTTCGCCCAGGCGCAGGGCTACAGCTTCCTCACCATCTATCTTGGCGTGACGCTCGCGTTTGTGCTCGCGCCGCTGCTGCTCATGCCGATCCTGCGGCTCACGCGCGATTACCAGCTGAGTTCGCTTGCCGACCTGTTCGCATTCCGCTACCGCCATCAGGCGACAGGCGTGCTGGTCACGGTGTTCATGCTGGTCGGTATCCTGCCGTACATCTCGCTGCAAATCCGCGCCGTCACCGAGTCGGTGCGCGTGCTCACCCAGGAGGCAACGCCGTCGGTGCTGGCGTTCGGCTTCTGCGTGACGCTGGTGCTGTTTGCCATTCTGTTCGGCGCGCGCCACGTGACCCCGCGCGAGAAGCACGAGGGACTGGTGGTGGCGATCGCCTTCGAATCGGCGATCAAGCTGATCGCGCTGCTGATCGTCGGGCTGTTCGCGGTGTTCGGCGTGTTCGGCGGCCTGGGCGGCATGAACGACTGGCTGGCGCAGCACCCGGAAGCGCTGGCCTCGCTGTACGCGCCGGTGCAGAGCGGGCCGTGGATCGAGCTGCTGGTGCTGGCGTTCGCGGCTGCGTTCCTGCTGCCGCGCCAGTTCCACATGACCTTCACCGAGAACATCGAGCCGCGCACGCTGTCGGTGGCGAGCTGGGGATTCCCGCTGTTTCTGTTCGCGCTCAATCTCGCCATCCCGCCGATCCTGTGGGCCGGCATGGCGTTCCGGCCCGGCACCAATCCGGATTATTACGTGCTCGATATCACACTCATGAGCGGCAGCGCCTGGCTGCCGACGCTGGCGTTTCTGGGCGGCGTGTCCGCGGCCAGCGCGATGATGATCGTCGAGACACTGGCGCTCGCAGCCATGTGCCTCAATCACTTGATCCTGCCGGCCAGTTTTCTGAATCGCGGCCGGCCGTACACCAACCTGTACAAGCGCCTGTTGTGGTGGCGGCGGCTGCTGATCGCGCTCGTCGTGTTCGCCGGTTACGGCTTCTATCTGCTGCTCGAAACCAACCAGGGCCTGGTGCAGCTCGGTCTGATTTCGTTCGTGGCGGTGGCGCAATTCCTGCCGGGCATGTTAGGGCTGCTCTACTGGCCGCGCGCCTCGCGCACCGGCTTCATCGCCGGCCTGCTCGGCGGCGCGGCGGTCTGGGCGGTCACGCTCATCCTGCCACTGCTGGAACGCTCCGGCTTGCTGCATACCGGTCTCGATCTGCAGGCCCTGCTTGGCGCGGGCGGCCAGAACAGTGTCGCGTTCGCCACTTTCTGGTCGCTGGCCGTGAACAGCCTGCTGTTTGTCGGTCTGTCGCTCGCCAGCCGCCAGAGCGACGAAGAACAGGAGGCGGCGCGCGCCTGTTGCCGCGACACGCTCTCGCCGCCGAGCGGAGTGGTGGCGGCGGTTTCGGCGCGCGAGTTCAGCGAGGGGCTGGCGCGCATCGTCGGTCCGCAGACCGCGGAGCGCGAGGTCAGGCAGGCGCTGGCCGACCTCAGCATGAGCGAGGCGGAACAGCGGCCCGCCGAGCTGCGCCGCTTGCGCGAGCGCATCGAGCGCAACCTGTCCGGCCTGATCGGCCCGCTGCTGGCGCGCGCCATCGTCAACGACCGCCTGCAGCTCGATCCGGGCTCGCAAGGCGCGCTCACCGACACCATGCGCTTCATCGAGGAACGCCTGGAAGATTCGCGCACCCGCCTGCAAGGGCTGGCGGCGGAGCTCGATGCGTTGCGCCGCTATCACCGCCGGATCCTGCAGGAACTGCCGCTCGGCGTGTGCGCGCTCGGGCCGGATGGCGAGATCGTGATCTGGAACCACGCGATGCAGAAGATTTCGGGACTGGCGGCGCGCGACGTGAGCGGCGCGCGCTTCACCAGCCTGCCGGAGCCGTGGGGCGGGCTGCTCGGCAGTTTCGCGCGCACCGACGAGCAACATCTCTACAAGCTGCAGGCGACGATCGGCGGCCGGACGCGCTGGTTCAACCTGCACAAGGCGGCGATCGACGAGCCGGCCGCACGCGGCGCGGGCGCACGCACCGGCACGGTGCTGCTGGTCGAGGATCTGACCGAGATGCAACTGCTCGAGGCCGAGCTCACGCACAGCGAACGGCTCGCCTCGGTCGGCCGGCTGGCGGCCGGCGTGGCGCACGAGATCGGCAACCCGCTGACCGGCATCGCCTCGCTGGTCCAGAATCTCGAGTACGAATCCGATGCGGCGGCGATTGGCGAGAGCATCGCACTCATCCAGCAGCAGATCCGGCGTATCAGCGACATCGTGCAGTCGCTCGTCACCTTCAGCCACGGTGGCACGCACAGCGACCGCGCGATTGCGCCGGTCGACCTGCAACGTTGCATGGACGAGGCCGTGCGCCTGGTGCGCCTGAGCCACGCCGGCCGCCAGGTGCAGTGCCTCAATCACATCGAGGCGAGCGCACGCGTGTACGGCGATCACCCGCGCCTCGTGCAGGTGTTCATGAACCTGCTTACCAATGCCTGCGATGCCTCGCGCCCGGGTGACTGTGTGGAAGTGCAAAGCGCGCGCGACGGCGATTTTCTGCGCATCGAGGTGACCGACCAGGGCTGCGGCATCGAGGCCGAACACCTGGCGCGCGTGTTCGAGCCGTTCTTCACCACCAAACAGCCGGGCGAGGGTACCGGCCTCGGGCTGCCGCTGGTCTACACCATCGTGCAGGACCACGGCGGCACCATCGCCATCGAGAGCGCGCCGGACGCCGGCACACGCGTGGTCGTGCGTCTGCCGCTGTCGCTCGATGTGCTCGGCGACGGCGCGCTCGCCACGGGGGCCGCATGAACCGCATCCTGATCATCGAGGACGAGACTGTCATCCGCACCGCACTCCGGCGCCTGCTCGAGCGGCACGGCTATGAAGTCGCCGAGGCCGGATCGGTCGCCGAGGCCGAGGGTGGTCAGGAGCTGGCGTCGTTCGACCTGGTGATTGCCGATCTGCGCCTGCCGGGCGCGCCCGGCACCGACATCATCGCGCGTTGCGACGGCACGCCGGTGCTCATCATGACCAGCTACGGCAGCGTCAAGTCCGCGGTCGAGTCCATGAAGCTCGGTGCGATCGATTACATCACCAAGCCGTTCGACCACGACGAGCTGATCTTGACGGTGCAGCGCGTCCTCGACCAGAGCCGGCTGCTGCGCCAGGCACGCGTGCTGAAGTCGGACCTCGACCGCGACTATCCGGTGGGCGGCATGATCGGCCAATGCGCGGCCATGCAGGAGGTGTCGGCGCGCATCCGCAAAGCCGCGCCGACCGACACCACGGTGCTCATCCAGGGCGAGTCCGGCACCGGCAAGGAGCTGGTGGCGCGCGCGCTGCATGAGCTGAGCACACGCCGCGACGCGCCGATCATTGCCGTCAACTGCGCGGCGATCCCGGACAACCTGATCGAGTCCGAACTGTTCGGGCACGAGAAGGGTGCGTTCACCGGCGCGGTGGCCACGCATCGCGGCCTGGTCGAGGTGGCGGACGGCGGCACGCTGTTCCTGGACGAGATCGGCGAACTGCCGGCCGCGGCGCAGGCGCGCCTGCTGCGTGTGTTGCAGGAAGGCGAGATCCGGCGCGTCGGTAGCCCGCACGCGCGCAAGGTGAACATCCGCCTGATTGCGGCCACGCACCGCAACCTGCAGCAGCGCGTGAGCGACGGCGTGTTCCGCGCCGATCTGTACTTCCGCCTGCGCGTGATGGAAATCAATTTACCGCCGCTGCGCGAGCGCGGCGAAGACCTGCCCGCGCTCGCCGGGTTCCTGCTCGCTAAGGCGTGCACGCGCCTGAACCGCGCGCCGCTCGGCTTCGCGCCCGAAACGCTCGCCGCCATCCGTGCCTATGCCTGGCCGGGCAACGTGCGCGAACTGGAGAACGCCATCGAGCGCGCCGTGATCCTGTGCGAAGGCAATACCATCACGCCCGAGCTGCTGGCGATCGACAGCGAGTCGCGCCTGCCGCAAACCGCCGCGACCACGGACGGCGTTTCGCTGGAAGAATATTTCCGGCGTTTCGTGGTCGAACACCAGGGGCGGTTGACCGAAACCGAACTGGCGCGCCGCCTGGGCCTGAGCCGCAAGGCGTTGTGGGAGCGGCGCCAGCGTCTCGGCATTCCGCGTCCTAGAGAATTGTAGGGGCGGATTCGGCAGGGCGGGTTGGGGCGGGTTCGGCAGGGGCGGGTTTGAAACCCGCCCCTACATCGAATGATGCGATGCGACAGATTGTTCTGTAGGGGCGGGTTTCCAAACCACCCAACGAAATGGGATGACGCGATGCAAAGGATCGTTCCGTAGGGGCGGGCTTCAAACCCGCCCCAACACCAGGCGCCGCGAATTGTCAGACTAGATTCGAAAATATTAAATGTAGGGGCGGGTTTCCAACCCGCCCGTCCAATCATCGTGATCACAAGGACTGTGATAACCATGAACAACATTCCCGACACACCACGCCGCCGCGCCCTGCGCCTGCGCGATTTCGATTACTCACAGGCGGCGGCCTATTTTGTGACTGTCTGCACACACCATCGAGAATGCCTGTTCGGGGAAATAACGGACGGAAAAATGCTGCTACACGATCCGGGACGCATCGTGCAGGCGGCATGGCAGGCATTGCCACAGCATTACCCGCATGTGTGTCTGGACGCGTTTGTAGTCATGCCGAATCATGTGCATGGCATCATCATCCTTTCACCAATGGAGAACGTCACGGAAGATTTGGCGGGGGCGGGTTTGAAACCCGCCCCTACGGGATCCCCGACCATTGCCAGACGTCATGGGTTGCCCGAAATCGTGCGCGCGTTCAAGACGTTCTCGGCGCGCCGTGTCAACGCAGCACGCACCGCGCCGGGCACGCCGTTGTGGCAGCGCAATTATTACGAACACGTGGTGCGCGACGAGGACGAATTGAACCGCATCCGCGAGTACATTGATCTGAACCCGTTGCAGTGGGATTTGGATCGCGAGAACCCGCGCAACCTGACAACACGCAATGCTCCCATCCCGTAGGGGTGGGGGTTCAAATCCGCCCGTTCCTGAATCCGATATGAACCATCCCGTGGGTGCAGGAACCCCGTGTGCAGCATGGCGCGATCCAATCGACGTGGTCCGGGTACCTGTTGTCGGGGGCGGGTTTGAAACCCGCCCCTACGCCATGCGGGCCTGTTCCCAATCTGTCGATTTGGATTGTTCCCGTAGGGGCGGGTTTCAAACCCGCCCGTCCGAAAATCTGCCCCGACGTTACACATTGGCAAATTGTTCGCGTCCAAATCCGTAGGGGCGGGTTTCAAACCCGCCCATTCCCGAATCTACCCCGACGTTACCGTCCGTAACAGCCTGTTACCCGAGGTAACAGGCTGGCATCACCGGAGATTGCCATGTGCCTGATAAATATAGATCTGGTTAGCGGCACAGCGCTTGCAATCAATATGATCATGAATCGGCGACAGAACCGGCAACGGCGCCCCCGTGAACCGACCCTTGAGCACGCCCGACGAAAACTCTAATCCACGCAGCGCCTCGGCGGTGCTGGCGCCGGTGGTCGAGTTTCTCGCCCGCCATGCGCCGTTCGACCGCATGAACCCGGCGCATCTCGAATTCCTGGCCAAGCGGTTACGCCTCGGCTTCTACGCACGCAACGAGCAGATCACCGAACCCGGCCAGGGGCCGGCGTCGATGTTTTACATCATCAAGCAGGGGCGGGTGCGCGGCGAGGCCGAGAACGAGCAGGGTCCGTCCGAGGAAGGCGCGTGGGAGCTGGTCGCCGGCGAGTGCTTCCCGATCGGCGCGCTGCTCGGGCGCCGGCCGGTGCGCACCCTGCACCGTGCGGTCGAGGATACCTTCTGCTTCGAGTTGGAGCGCGACGACTTCGACAAGCTCCTGGCGCTGAGCCCGGTGTTCCAGGATTTCTGCTCGCGCCGCCTTGCCAATCTGCTCGACCAGGCGTTGCGCTCGGTTCAGGCGAACCTTGCAACCGAGGTGTCGGGCGATGCCTCGTTGAATGCGTCGCTCGCGAATCTGACGCGTCGCGCGCCGGTGGCGTGCGAGGCGCAGACCCCGATCCGCGCCGCGCTCGAACGCATGAACGCCGAGCGTGTCGGTTCGATCATCGTCACCGACAGCGGCCAGCACCCGCTCGGCATCTTTACCCTGCACGATCTGCTGTCGCGGGTCGTAACCGGCAACGTCAGCCTGGATGCGCCGATGCAGCAGGCGATGACCGCACGCGTGTTTTCCCTGCCGCCGCAGGCCACCGCCCACGAGGCGGCGCTGCTCATGGCGCACCAGGGCATCGGCCACGTGTGCGTGGTCGAGGATGGCCGGCTCACCGGCGTGGTGTCGGAACGCGACCTGTTCTCGCTGCAGCGCATCGGCCTCGTCAACCTGAGCCGCGCCATCACCCACGCGCCGGATGTGGCGACACTGGCGCGTCACGGCCAGGACATACACCGGCTCATCGACCAGATGCTGGTGCAGGGCGTGTCCGTGGCGCAGCTGTCGCAAATTATCACCCTGCTCAACGATCACATCGCGCGCCGTGTCATCGAGCTGGTGCTTGGCGAAACCGGCATGCCGAGCGTGCCGTTCTCCTGGATCGCGTTCGGCAGTGAAGGCCGTCAGGAGCAGACCCTCAAGACTGACCAGGACAACGGCATGCTGTTCGCGCTGCCGCCGGGCAAGAGCGCCGAGGCGGCGCGCGCTGAACTGTTGCCGATCGCGCAGCGCATCAACCAGGCGCTCGATGCCTGCGGCTATCCGCTCTGCACCGGCAACATTATGGCGAGCAATCCGGAGTGCTGCCTGTCGTTCGCGGAGTGGCAGGAGCGCTTCCGCGCCTGGATTGAGCAGGGCACGCCCGAGCATCTGCTCAAGGCCAGCATCTTTTTCGATTTGCGCGCGCTCTGGGGCGACGAGGTGCCGGCCGCGGAACTGCGCTACTGGCTGGCCGAAAAAATTTCCGGGAACCCGCGCTTCCTGCGGCAGATGGCGGAAAACGCGCTGCGCAACCAGCCACCGCTTGGCCTGGTGCGCGAGTTCGTGCTGGAGAGCGAGGGCGAGCATGCGCACATGCTCGACCTCAAGTTGCGCGGCGCCACGCCGTTCGTGGATGGCGCGCGCCTGCTGGCGCTCGCCCATGGTGTTGAGGAGACCAACACGCTCGCGCGCCTGCGCGGCGTGGCGCGCGCCGGCAGGCTGCGCGACAGCGAGGCGGAGGCCTGGTGCGATGCGTACGCTTTCATCCATTTGCTGCGCATGCGCATGCATCAGACGCAGGCGCGCACCGGACAACCGCTCGGCAACCACATCGACCCGGACAGCCTGAACGAGCTTGACCGGCGCATTCTCAAGGAGGCGTTCCGCCAGGCGCGCAAGCTGCAGGCGCGCATTCGTTTGGACTATCAGCTATGAGCTTTTTGACGCGTTTGTTCCGGCCGCATGTCGAACTGCCCGAGGCGCTGGCACAGCGGGTGCGCGCCTGGCGAGCGCTGTCCGAGGCGGATGAACGTGCACCGCTCGCTGCCGCGCGCTTCGCGGTGGTGGATGTCGAAACCTCGGGTCTGGATGCGCGCCGTGACCGGTTGCTGGCGATCGGCGCCGTCGTGGTCGAGGCGCAACGCCTGCTGCCCGGCCACGGCTACGCGGCGTTCCTGCGTGCCGCCACGCCGAGTTCGCGCGAGAACATCCTGGTGCACGGCATCACGCCGCATGTCCAGCAGGGCGGCGACGCGCCGGAAGCGGCGCTCATGGGTTTTCTGGAGTTTGCGCGCCGCGACGTGCTGGTCGCCTATCACGCGAACTTCGACCAGACGGTGCTGGATCGCGCGGTGCGCATCCAGCTGGGCGTGCGCCTGCTCAACCCGTGGATCGATGTCGCGCAGCTGGCGCCGGCGCTGGTGCCGGAGGCGCACCTCGTGAACCGGCCGCTGGACGACTGGCTCGGGTATTTTGGCCTGCGCGCGCATGTCCGCCACAGTGCGGCGTCCGACGCGTTTGCGACTGGCGAACTTATGCTGATTCTGCTGGCGCGCGCCGCGCACCAGGGGCTCACGAGCGTGGGCCAGCTGCGCGCCGTGTGCGAGCGGCAGCAACGACTTCGGCCGGGAGGCGGGGCAGGAGGGGTGTGACACCCGGACCCGGATGTCCTGGTCACAACGTTTTTTCCATCAACAAAACAGGAGGAGCAACATGCAACTCACCGAGAAACACCGGGAGTACTGGCGTAAAAACGTCAGGCTCACGGCGATCCTGATGGCAATCTGGTTCGTCGTCACCTACGTCGTGGGCTTTTATGCGCGTGAACTCAACGCCATCACCGTGTTCGGCTTTCCGCTGGGCTTCTACATGGGCGCCCAGGGCGCGCTGATCATCTATGTCGTGATGATCTTTTACTACGCCCGCTATATGAACAGGCTGGACCAGGAGTATGGCGTCGCGGAGGAGGACAAATAATGGCTACCCAAACACAGTCCCAGTTTACCCAGCAGTTGAAGAAATATTACAGCGTCTACACCGGCGGCTTCATCGCCTTCGTCATCCTGCTGGCGATCGCCGAGCAGATGGGCTTGAGACCGAAGTACATCGGTTACGCCTTCCTGTTCGCCACCATCGGCCTGTACGCACTGATCGGCATCATGAGCCGCACCGCGGACGTGTCCGAGTATTACGTGGCCGGCCGGCGCGTGCCGGCGTTCTTCAACGGCATGGCGACCGGAGCCGACTGGATGTCGGCGGCGTCGTTCATCGGTATGGCCGGCGGCCTGTACATCCAGGGCTATGACGGCCTGGCGTTCATCATGGGCTGGACCGGCGGTTACGTGCTGGTGGCGCTGTTCCTGGCGCCGTACCTGCGCAAGTTCGGGCAGTTCACCATCCCGGACTTCCTCGGCGAACGCTACGGCGGAAACATCGTGCGCTCGGTGGGCGTGTTCGCGGCGATCCTGTGCTCGTTCACCTACGTGGTGGCGCAGATCTACGGTGTCGGCATCATCACCTCACGCTTCACCGGCATCGAGTTCGGCATCGGTGTGTTCGTCGGTCTGGGCGGCATCCTGGTGTGTTCGTTCCTCGGCGGCATGCGCGCGGTCACCTGGACGCAGGTGGCGCAGTACGTGATCCTGATCATCGCCTACCTGATTCCGGTGGTGTGGTTGTCGATGAAGGTCACCAACTTCCCGATCCCGCAGCTGTCCTACGGCTACGCCTTGCAGAAGGTGACCGAGCGCGAAAAGGCGATCACCGTCGATCCGAAGGAGATCGAGGTACGTGGCATCCTCAAGGCCAAGGCCGATGCGGCCAGCGAGAAACTCAAGGACGTGAACGCCTCCTACGTGGCGGACAAGGCCGCGGCCGAGAAGAAGCTGGCCGACATCAAGCGTGACACGAAGGCCAAGCCGGAAGACGTTGCCGCGGCCGAGAAGGCACTGGCCGAATTTCCGAAGGATGCCGATGCGGCCAAGGCGCAGTGGACCAAGGACAAAGGTCTGGCGGCACGCGCCGTGCCGCCGCGTCCGCATGCCGAGGCCTTCGTCGGCAAGGATGATGCCGCGAAGAACACCGCGCGTCTCAACTTCCTGGCGCTGGTGTTCTGTCTCATGGTCGGCACCGCCGCCCTGCCGCATATTCTCATGCGCTACTACACGACGCCGAGCGTGAAGCAGGCGCGCCAGTCGGTCGGCTGGTCGCTGTTCTTCATCTTCCTGCTGTACTTCACCGCCCCGGCTCTCGCCGTGCTGGTGAAGTTCGACGTGTACACGCATCTGGTCGGTTCGAGTTTTGCCGATCTGCCGCGATGGGTCTCGTCGTGGGCAGCGGTGGATGCGGCACTGGTGTCGGTGAAGGACCTCAACATGGACGGCATCGTGCAGCTCGCCGAGGTCGTGCTCGGGCAGGATGTCATCGTGCTGGCGACGCCGGAAATCGCCGGGCTGCCGTATGTGATCTCGGGCCTGGTGGCGGCCGGTGGTCTGGCCGCGGCGTTGTCGACCGCGGACGGTCTGCTGCTGACCATCGCCAACGCCCTGTCGCATGACGTGTACTACAAGATGCTCGACCCGCATGCCTCGACCAAGCGGCGCCTGACCGTTGCCAAGGTGCTGCTGCTGGTCGTGGCGGTAATCGCGGCGAGCGTGGCGGCGCAGAAACCTGCGGACATCCTGTTCCTGGTGTCGGCGGCATTCTCGTTCGCGGCGGCGGCGTTCTTCCCGGCACTGGTGCTCGGCATTTTCTGGAAGCGGGCTTCCAACTGGGGCGCGATTCTGGGTATGGCCGCGGGATTGGGGATCACGTTCTACTACATGGCGACCACCCAGCCGTGGCTGCGCTCAGTGTTCGGCGTGACCTCGTCGATCGCGGACAACACCTGGTTCGGGATCAACCCGATCTCGGCGGGCGTCTTTGGTGTGCCGCTCGGGTTTGCGGTGATCATCATCGTGAGCTTGTTCACGGCTGAACCGAGCAAGAAGGTTCAGGAGTTGATCGAACACGTGCGCTATCCGCACTTGAAGGGATCGGCAGCGCGTTCGCAGTAACCACCAGGGAGTAAACTTGGCAAGGGGCTTCGGCCCCTTGCCATTTTTTTTCATAGCATTCAGTGTTCAGTCATCCGCGCAGGTCGCGGATGACTGAACACTGAAGGTTGCGAGGAATGATCCAGACATGTTGACGCTGATCGTTGTGCTCAGGACCCTGGTCGAGGTGGCCGGGCTGGCCCTGCTCGGACAGGGCATCCTGTACCTGCTGGCTGGTGCAAACCGCGAGCAGAATGTTTTCTACCGTGTGCTGAAGACCCTGACGATGCCGGTGTGGCGAACGGTGCGCTTCATCACGCCGCGTGTTGTCGTCGATCGGCACATTGGATATCTGGCGTTCCTGCTGCTGGGGGTGGGCTGGTATTTACTGGTTGGCTATCAGGCCAGGCAGTGCCTGAACCAGCTTGGGCATCCACTGTGCGAACGGCTGCAGCAGGATTACGTGAAGCGCTGTGAATCAGGCTCGACGGAGGCCTGTGAGATATTGCGCCGTCAGGCGACGGCGCCGGAACCTGCCAGGCAGTAAGCGTCAGCGTACGCGTTGCAGGTCGGAGACCATATGGGCCAGGTCAGTTCGGCCGGTGTCGTGGATCAGCTGGCTTGCCATGTGCCGGTTGAAGCGGTGCAGGTGCTCGACCACGCCCTTGACCTTGTCCGGGTCGTGCAGCGTGTGCCAGGCCATGCCGAGCTGGTACCAGGCATGTGGGTTCATCGGCTGGAGCTGCACCGTGCGTTCGAAGGATTCGGTCGCCTCGCGATGGTCGCCCCGCGCCGCCAGCGCCATGCCGAGTCCGTACCAGGCACGGTCGAATTTTGGCTCCAGACGCACGGCTTCGCGAAAGGCATCGATGGCCTCGGCCGTCTGGTGCGATTTATCGTACAGAAAGCCGAGATTGAACCACGCGGTCGAGTTGCGCGGGGCCAGTTCGACGACCTTGCGGAACGCCGCCTCGGCCTCGCTGTTGTGGCCGAGTGCAGCCAGCAGGTAGGCAAGCGCATGGGCGGCGCGCGCAAAGCCGGGATCGGCGCTCAGGGCATCGCGATACGCGGCCAGCGCCGCCTCCGGCCGCTTGAAGGCGCGCAGCAGGCGCGCGCGCAGGTAATGGCGCCAGGCATCGAGGTTCATCAGAGCAGGTTCCGGTTGCGCAAAGCTGTGCCGGTCATTGTGGAGTGCAGCGCGCGGCCGGGCAAGGGCAAAGTGCAAACGGCTTGAGCCGATGCGTTGGCCCGTGCACAATCGTTTGAGTCAGGGTTCCTGAGGAGGAGTTAAGTCCATGTCCGATGTGAAAATCTACGACGTTCCCGCAGACGTTGCGCAGCGCGCGTTCATCGACGCAAAGCAATACCAGCAGATGTACGAGCGCTCGGTGAATGACCCGGATGGCTTCTGGGCCGAGCAGGCAAAAATTTTCGTGAGCTGGTCGAAGCCGTGGACCAAGGTCTCGGACTGGTCGTATGACGCCAAGAATCTGCATATCAAATGGTTCGAGGGCGGCAAGCTCAACGTCTCGTTCAACTGTCTTGACCGGCACCTCGCCAAACGAGGCGATCAGACGGCCATGATCTGGGAGGGCGACGACCCGAAGGACGACAAGAAGATTACCTATCGTGAGCTGCATGCCGAGGTGTGCAAGCTTGCGAATGTCCTGAAGGCGCGCGGCGTGAAGAAGGGCGACCGCGTGTGCATCTACATGCCGATGATTCCGGAGGCTAGCGTGGCGATGCTCGCCTGTGCACGCATCGGCGCGGTGCATTCGGTGGTGTTCGGCGGTTTTTCGCCACAATCACTCACCGACCGCATTCTCGATTCCGACTGTCGCGTCGTGATCACCGCCGATGAAGGCGTGCGCGGTGGCAAGAAGGTGCCGCTCAAGAAAAATACCGACGAGGCACTCACCAAGTGCCCGGCTGTGCACACCGTGCTGGTCGTGAAGCATACCGGTGGTGCGGTCGCGTGGAATGCGGCGCACGATGTCTGGTATCACGAGCTCATGGCGAAAAGCAGCGTCGACTGTCCGCCCGAGGAAATGGACGCCGAGGACCCGCTGTTCATCCTTTATACCTCCGGTTCGACCGGCAAGCCGAAGGGCGTGCTGCATACCACCGGCGGTTACCTGGTGTTTGCCGCGATCACCCACAAGTACACCTTCGACTATCACGACGGCGACATCTACTGGTGCACCGCCGACGTTGGCTGGGTGACCGGCCACACCTATATTGTCTATGGACCGCTGTGCAACGGCGCCATTTCGCTGATGTTCGAGGGTGTGCCGAACTACCCGAGCACGTCGCGCTTCTGGGAAGTGATCGACAAGCACAAGGTGAATATCTTCTACACCGCACCGACCGCGATCCGCGCACTCATGCGCGACGGCGACGCGCCGGTGAAAAAGACCAGCCGCAAGTCGCTCAAGCTGCTCGGCACGGTGGGCGAGCCGATCAACCCCGAGGCCTGGGAGTGGTACTACCATGTGGTCGGCGATGCGCGTGTGCCGATCGTCGACACCTGGTGGCAGACCGAAACCGGCGGGCATCTGATTACGCCGTTGCCGGGCGCCATGAAACTCAAGCCCGGCTCGGCCACGCGCCCGTTCTTCGGCGTGGTGCCGGCGATTGTGAACGACAAGGGAAATATCCTCGAAGGCGAGTGCAGCGGCAACCTGGTGATCACGCGCCCCTGGCCGGGGCAGATGCGCACCGTCTACGGTGATCACCAGCGCTTCGTCGATACCTATTTCAAGACTTACCCGGGCGTGTACTTCACCGGCGACGGCGCGCGCCGCGACAAGGACGGCGATTTCTGGATCACCGGGCGTGTGGATGACGTGCTGAATGTGTCCGGCCACCGCCTCGGCACCGCCGAGGTGGAAAGCGCGCTGGTCTTGCACCATGCTGTCGCCGAAGCCGCTGTGGTTGGTTTCCCGCACGACATAAAAGGTCAGGGTATCTATTGCTATGTCACGCTCAAGGTCGGCATCGAGCCGACCGAGGCGTTGCGCAAGGAACTGGTGCAACAGGTGCGCAAGGAGATCGGCGCAACCGCCAGTCCGGACGTGATCCAGTGGGCGCCGAGCCTGCCCAAGACCCGCTCCGGCAAAATCATGCGCCGCATCCTGCGCAAGATCGCGGCCAACGAGCTGGATAGCCTGGGCGACACGTCCACACTGGCCGATCCGGCGGTGGTGGACGATCTCGTCAAGAACCGCGCGCATCAATAAATCAGTTTTGAGTTTTTAGTGGTGAGTGTTTAGTAAATGCGCGCAGCGCGCACCTGAACTAAGAACTAAAAACTCAACACTTAGAACTTAAACCAGGAGCTCATGACCGAACCCTTGATGATCGGCACGCGCGGCTGGAACCATGCATCCGGCGGCGATTTCTATCCGGCCGAATTGCCGGACGACTGGCGCTTCTGCTACTACAGCAACAACCTGCGCAGCGTGCTGGTGCCACAGGAGACCTGGGACGCCGTGCAGCGTGCCGATGTTGCGCAGTGGTTGGAGGACAGTGACCCGGCGTTTCGCTTCGTGATGGAGTTGCCGGCGACGCTCGGTCAGCCGCTCACGCAGGGCAAGCGCGAGCAGGCGCTGGCGCAATTTCTGGAGACCCTCGAACCGATCGCGCCGCGCACCGCCGGGCTGCTGCTGCGCATCGCGCCGGACAGCGAGGTGTTGCCCGATTGGTTTGAACATTTCTTGAATCACCTCGCCGACGTTGCGCCGTTGTGCGTCGATCTGCCGGAGGGGCCATGGCGCGCGCCGCCGGTTTACGCCGCGCTGGAACGCGAGGGCGCGGGTCTCGCCTGGCATTGCGCGCGCGAGGCCGCGCCACATCCCGGCGGCCGACTGATGGTCGCGCTTGCGCCGCCGGCGCCCGCGCGCGAAGTGCGTCACTGGATCGAGCGGCTTGCACAATGGCAGGGGCAGGGTTCATTCGCCGGATTATTCTTCGAGGCGGGTGCAGCCAAGGCGGCGCAGGAAGCGCGGCTGATCGCCGAACTCATGGGCGTCTAAGGAAAGCAGGCTTGCACAAAATTACCCATAACAAGGAAAGCAGGCTAGCGCAAAATTACCCATAACAGGGAAAGCAGGCCAACAAAAATAGCCGCGTATTAATTGGAGAAACCATGGACGTACTCGAAGCCATGCGCGGCCGAAAATCGACGCGCGCCTATCTCGACCAGCCGGTCGCGCGTGCCACCATCGAGTCGATTCTCGGCGCCGCGCGCTGGGCGCCGAGCGGCGTCAACAGTCAACCGTGGCAAGTGGCGGTGGTCACGGGCGCGATCAAGGCGCGCATCAGCGAGGCACTGCTGGCCGCGCGCACGGCCAAACAACCGGAGAACCCGGACTATGCCTATTACCCGAGCGAGTGGCGGGAACCGTACAAATCGCGGCGCAAGGCCACGGGGCTGGCACTTTATCAGGCGCTGAACATCGGCAAGGACGATCCGCTCGCGCGCCTCAAGGCCTGGAACAACAACTACCGCTTCTTCGGTGCGCCGGTCGGATTGTTGTTCTTCGTCGATCGTGCGCTCGCCCAGGGCGCGTGGGTGGACATGGGTATGTTCATCGAGAATGTCATGCTCGCGGCGCGTGGCCACGGTCTCGAAACCTGTCCGCAGGCCTCATTGGCCGAGTATCCGGATATCGTGCGCGGCATTCTGAACAGGCCGGACACGCACGCGCTCATCTGCGGCATGGCGCTCGGCTATGCCGACGCCGGCGCGCCGGTCAACAGCTACCGCACCGAACGCGAACCGGTGGGCGCCTTCACCACCTGGCATGACTGACAGCAAGGTGCGCGGCCGGTTTGCGCCGTCGCCCACCGGGCCGCTGCATTTCGGTTCGCTGGTGGCCGCGGTCGGCAGCTATTTGAGTGCGTGCGCGCAGGGCGGTGCGTGGCTGGTGCGCATGGAGGACCTCGATCCCCCGCGCGAGGCGAAAGGCGCCGCCGACGATATCCTGCGCACGCTCGAGGCATACGGCTTCGAATGGGATGGCGGGATTCTCCACCAGAGCCGGCGGCGCGATGCCTACGAAGCCGCGCTCGACGCCCTGCGCCAACAGGGCGCGCTGTATGCGTGCGGTTGCACGCGCAAGGAGATCGCCGATTCCAGCGTGCACGGCATCGAAGGGCCGGTGTATCCCGGCACCTGCCGTGCCGGTCTGGCCGCCGGCCGCCGCGCACGCGCCCTGCGCGTGCGCACCGATCAGGCGTTGATCGAGTTCGACGACCGGGCGCAGGGCCGGCAGTGCGCGCAGCTGGAACGCGAGTTCGGCGATTTCGTCGTGCGTCGCGCCGACGGTTTCTATGCCTATCAACTGGCGGTGGTGGTGGACGACGCCGAGCAGGGCATCACGGAGATTGTGCGCGGCGCCGACCTGCTGACGTCCACGCCACGCCAGATTCATCTGCAACACCTGCTCGGGTTCCCGACGCCCAGCTACCTGCATGTGCCGGCGGCGCTGAATGCGCAGGGCGAGAAACTCAGCAAGCAGACCCGGGCCGAACCCCTGGCACACACCGATCCGGTGCCGGTGTTGTGGCAGGCGCTGGCGTTTCTCGGTCAGTGTCCACCGCCCGAGTGGCGGTCGGCGACGTGCGCGGACTTCTGGGCGGCCGCTGTGGCGCGATGGTCGGAGGCATGCATTCCCCGACAATCCGGTATTGTGTTGCCGGAAAGCCCGGTTGGGCGCGCTATTTGACCGGGATCAACGCGCGGCGAAGACGTCCAACCGATCATCAGGAAAGTTCTGATCAAGTCTTTGCCGTCACGCCGGCGTGCGCCGGAATGGCGAACAGAATGATGTCGGCTGTTCAGGGCTTACGAGTAAACAACAACATCCTCAACAAGGAGAGTGAGCATCATGCAAATCAGAGTCGCATTTCTGGCCGTCGTTTCCGCAGTACTGTCTGCTTGCGTCAGCACCGGCACCTACGATCAAAAAGTGGCCGAGCTGTCGGCCTGCCAGGACGAGCGCCTGGCCATGCAAGCCAAGGCCAAGTCCGAGCTGGATGCAACCATTGCCACCCAACTGGAACTGGAGGCCGGTCTGCAAGGCATGAAGAGCGAATACGAAGCCTGCAAGAAGGCCACCGACGAGGCGCGCCAGTACGGCGATAAGCTGAAGCAGCGCGAGGCCGACCTGCGCGACCGCCTGCAGAAGGAACTGACCGACAAGGATGTGGAAATCAGCCAGCTCAAGGGCCAGCTCACGGTCAGTGTGCTCGATAAGATCCTGTTCAAGTCCGGCCGTGCCGACATCCTGCCGGCCGGTCAGGCGGTGCTGGAAAAGGTCGCGCGCGTGCTGGTGCAGACCGACGACATGATCCGCGTCGAGGGTCACACCGACAATGTGCCGATCAGCGAGCGCCTGAAGGAAAAATATTATTCCAACTGGGAGTTGTCCGCGGCGCGTGCCGCGAGCGTGGTGCGTTACTTCCAGCTGGGCGAACACAAAATCGAACCGCTGCGCCTGGAGGCGGTCGGCTTCGCCGAATACCGGCCGTTGACGCCGAACGACAGCGACGCCAACAAGCAGCGCAACCGGCGCGTGGAGATCGTGCTGACGGCGGTGAAGCCGCCGGCCGAGACAGCGTCGGCCAGCCCGGATGCCGCTGCGCCGCCGGCGCAGTGAGCAATCAGAACCCGTACTAGCAGGCTGTTGAAAAACGCACCGAAACATCACGCTTCGTCATTCCGGCGAAAGCCGGAATCCAGGATGTCGACGAAACCATTGATTTTAATTCCTGGACACCGGCTTTCGCCGGTGTGACGAACTCTTTTTTAACAGCCTGCTAGACGCTCAGGCGTGTGCGCACCAGCCGTACGGCGACCAGATAGCCAACGACGCCGTAAGCAATCAGCACCGCCAGGTGCAGGGTGATGTTACTGAGCGGCAGGCCCGCCACCAGCGGCCGCACGAGTTCGACGGCATGCACCAGCGGCAGCCAGTGGACAATTTCCTGCAACAGCGGTGGCAGCGTGCTGATCGGGTAAAAGACGCCGGACAGCAGCATGAGCGGCGTCATGACCAGGGTCGTGTAATAGCTGAACGAGGCGTAGCTGCCGGCGCGTGCCGTCACGACCAGTGCCGTGGCGGCGAAGATGAGGCCGGCCAGGAACAGGATCGGCAGCACCCAGAGCGCGCGCCAATCCGCGACCGCACCGAGCACGGCCGCGACCAGCAGGATGCCGGCGCCATGAATCGCGGCCTTGGTCGCGCACCACAGGATTTCGCCGGCCAGGATATCCGGAATCTCCAGCGGGCTCGCCAGCATCGCGTCGTAACTCTTCTGCGGCACCATGCGCGTGAACACGCCGAACAGCGCCTCGAAGCCGGCGGTGTTCATGGCCGAGGCGGCGAGCGTGCCGGAGGCGAGAAAGGTGAGGTAGGGCATGTCCATCTGCCCGCCGATGAACATGCCCAGCCCATAGCCGAACGCGACCAGGTAGAGGAGCGGCTCGCCGAGGTTGATCACGATGCTCGATCCGATCATCTTGCGCCACACGAGCATGTTGCGCGCCCAGATGGCGAAGGCGGCGTGGCGCAGGCGCGGAGTGTAGTCGGCGAGCATATTATTGAAGGTTACCCAAAATTAATTAACAGCTTCCCCCTCTCCCTGGCCCTCTCCCCGCAAGCGGGGAGAGGGGATGTTCTCCCTCTCCCGCCGGGGCGGGAGAGGGTTGGGGAGAGGGTGGGCGGCAATCATTGACATGTCACTTTCTAGAATCACGACGCTAATCGCGTAACTCGTGCCCGGTGAGCTTGAGGAACACGTCCTCGAGATTCGCCGGCCGGTGCAGGAAGGTGAGCTCGCGGTGCTGCTCCAGGGTGGCGAGCAGAGCGCGCGCGTCGCGCGTGTAGCAGTAGTGCGTGTCACCCAGTTCCTCGATGCGCGCGCTGCTCACGCCCGCCAGCACCGCGCGTGCCCGTTCCGGGGCGCCGCGCACTTCCAGCACCTCGGCCTCGACATGCTTGCGGATGAGTTCGCGCGGCGAGCCGCGTTCCAGCACCTTGCCGTTGTCCACGATCACCAGCTCGTCGCACAGCCGTTCGGCCTCGTCCATGTAGTGGGTGGTGAGCAGCAGCGTGCGGCCCTGGTCGCGCAGCGCGCGCAACCGCGCCCAGATCATGCGCCGTACCTGCGGATCGAGCCCGGTGGTCGGTTCGTCGAGGATGATGAGCTCGGGACGGTTAATGAGGGCGCGCGCGATGGTCAGCCGGCGCTTCATGCCGCCCGAGAGGGTGGCGATCGGTGCATCGGCGCGGTCGCTGAGCTCCACGAACCCGAGCAGCTCGCGGATGCGCTCCTCTACTGGCGCGCCGGTCAGCCCGAAGTAACGGGCGTAGACGCGCAGGTTCTCGATCACGGTAAAGTCCGGATCGAGATTGTCGGCCTGCGGCACCACGCCGCAGCGCGCGCGCACCGCGCGGCCTGCGGCCGGGATCGGCAGGCCGAACACGCGAATCTCGCCGCTCGTGCCCGGCGACAGCCCAAGCAGGGCGCGCAGCGTCGTGGTCTTGCCGGCGCCGTTCGGCCCGAGCACGCCGAAGCACACGCCCGCCGGCACGGCGAGGTCGAGCCCGCGCAACACCTCGCGTTCGCCGAAGCGTTTGGTCAGTCCGCGGATATCGACAACCGGTTCCATGGGCGCTACTTTACCGGTTCCTGGCCGCGCCAGACAGCATTGTCGCGCGCGCGCCGGCCGTGCCACACTGTAAACCACTGGAAATACCGCGCTGGCAGGCTGGTGTCATCGCCAAGGAGCAGCGAGCAGCATGATTCGTAAAGCAGCCTGGTACGTTATCCTCGTCGTTGCCGCGGTATTTGTGGCGTTGATTGCGCTCGGTTTCGATGTCGAGCACGACATCGCCATCCCGCCCGGCGTTGCCGGCCGTCACGTCAGCGTCGATGGCCTGGCCTTGCGCGTCGCCGACTCCGGCAGCGGCAGCAAGTCCGTGATTCTGCTGCATGGCATACTCGGCAGCGTGGAAGATTGGGAAACCGTTATCCCATTACTCGAAACAAAATACCGCGTGATCGCCATCGACCGGCCGGGGCACGGTTACAGCGCCGAGCCGCATGAGAACAACACCGTTGCCTTTAATGCGCGTATTGTGAGCGCGCTCATGGCCACGCTCGATTTGAATGACGTGGTCGTGGTTGGCCACTCCTATGGCGGGTCGATCGCGCTACAGCTTGCCCTGGAAAACCCGCCGGTGTTGCGCGGTGCGGTGCTGGTGGCGCCTGGCAGCTATCCGGATCTTCCAGCGGGCTTTCTCGAGAAGCTCATGACCGCGCCGCTCATTGGCCGGGGCGCCACGCGCGCGCTTATTCCACTGATGGGCGAGAACCGGATTCGCGAAGGACTGGCCAAGGCGCTTGCGCCCGATGCTGACAGCGTGCCAGCAAACTTCTACGAATCACGCGTGCTGCTTTGGAGGAAACCGGTTCCGTTGCGTGCCTACGCCGAGCACAAGCTGGCTTATAACGATGATCTCGCGCGCATGGTGCCGAACTATCCGAAGATCGCCAAACCGGTGGTGATCCTGCAGGGCGAGGCCGATTCGCACGTGGCGCTGCGTGATGGTTCCGCACGCCTGGCAAGCGCGATTCCAGGCGCGACACTCAAAACGTTTGCTGGCAGCGGTCATTATCTCCAGTATCGCCAGGCACAGGCAGTGGTCGAGGCGGTTGACCAAGTCCATGGCGTGATGACGAAAAGCAGATTCAAAAGAGTACGTCCTGGGCAATAAGTATGGGTTCGTGAGGCCGCTCCCGACTTCCTCGGCAACCGCTCCCTGCGTTACCCACCTCCTGCAACCATGCTTTCGTGATACTCGCGCATCCCGGCAACCGCTCCTGCGCTGCCCTACCTCCTGCTACGTTGCCGCCTGTTTCGCCGCATGCCACACTGAAACGACAGGGAGGACCGCATGGCCGTGAGCGACGTGATTTGGCTGGTATTCTTGTTTTTCATGATCCAGCCGATGATTCAAAAAAGGGCGCTGGAATATGCGCGCGTACGCCAGATCCGGCGCATCGAAGCCAAGCGCGGTTCGCGTGTGATCACGCTCATCCACCGCCAGGTATCGATGGCGTTCTTCGGCATTCCGGTGATGCGCTTTATCGACATCAACGACTCGGAAGAGGTGATCCGCGCCATCCACCTCACCCCCAAGGACAAACCCATCGATCTCATCGTGCACGCCCCCGGCGGTCTGGTGCTGGCCGCGTTGCAGATCGCGCACGCCATCCACGCCCATCCCGCCAAGGTCACGGTGCACGTGCCGCACTACGCCATGTCCGGTGCCACCTTGCTCGCGCTTGCCGCCGACGAGATCGTGATGGACGATCACGCCGTGCTCGGGCCGGTCGACCCGCAGGTCGGCGCCTACCCGGCGGCTTCGGTGCTCGCTGCCGTGGCGCGCAAGAGTGTCAACGAACTCGACGATCAGACTCTGATCCTGGCCGATCTCGCGGAGAAGGCGATCGCACAAGTAAAGGGCGCCGTGCAGACCCTGCTCGCGGACTACATGCCGGACGCCGAGGCCGAACGCATCGCCGCTATGCTCAGCACCGGCACCTGGACGCACGACCATCCGCTCACCCCCGAGGTCGCGCGCCTGCTCGGCCTGCCGGTGAAAGGCGGCCTCGATCCCGAGGTGTATGCGTTGATGCGTCTCTACCCGCAGCCGGTGCGCCAGCAGGCGGCAGTGGAATATCTGCCGCAGCGGCATTCCGGGACGTCATAACTCGGCCGGCCGTGAGTCGTCGGAGAATGGCGCAGTGACCCGCCCGCAGAAACTTGCCAGCGCAATCGCTGTCATCGGTGTCGCCGTTGTCGGCCTGTATGTCAGTCTGCCGCACCTGCTGCGCACCGGTGCGGACGCCGAACCCATAAACTTCGTTGCCGTGACCGACCGGCTTGCCAGTTCGGGGCAGCCGTCGGCCGCACAGCTGCAGCGCCTGCGCGCCCGCGGCTATGCGGTGGTCATCAACCTCGCGCCGCCAGAAAGTTTTGGCTCGATCGTCAACGAGGGCGAACTGGTCGCGTCGCAGGGCTTGGCGTACATCAACATCCCGGTGGACTGGCAAAAGCCGGCGGAACGGGATTTCCAGCTGTTCAGCGACGTGCTCAACAGCAATCGCGATCGCAAGGTCTGGGTGCATTGCCAGATGAACATGCGCGCCTCGGCGTTCCTGTTTCTGTACCGGGTGATCCACGACCGCCAGCCGTTAGCGCGCGCGATCGAGCCGGTGCACGCCGTCTGGGTGCCGAACGAGGTTTGGCGCGGCTTCCTGCAGTCCACCCTCAAGCGTCACCGCATCGCCTTCGATCCGGATACTCTGCGCTAGCCGTTGGCTTTGCCGGGCCGCGCTTGTCTACGGGCGAAAGGGCAGGCAAGATGGCTTATATCCTTATACTGCTCGCCTGACCACCCGCCGTTCCGTGAAACCGAATACTGTATCCCCGAAGACCTGGGCCGTACTGCTGGCGGCGTGCCTGCTGGCCGCGCTCCGGCACGCGGCAGCGGCCGGGGCGTTGACGCTGGACGATTACTTCGCGCAGGCGCTGACGCGCAGCGAAGTGGTGGCGACCCAGAGCGAATTGATCCGGCAGGCGGAGGAGCGTTACCGGCAGGCGAACGCCGCGCTGTTGCCGACGCTGAACGGCATCGCCTCCTACACCTGGCTGGACAAGGGCGCGACCGATACCGTGTCGAATCCGACTCGCCAGCCGCATGCGCGCCTCACTGCGACCCAGCCGCTGTTCCGCGGATTTCGCGAATTCGCCAGCCTGCGCCAGACGCAAGCGCTGGTGGACGCGCAGAGCGATGACTACCGCAACGCGCGCGCGCAATTGTTCAAGGACGTGGCGCAGAATTTCTACGACGTGCTGACGCTCGAACAGGAGCTGAGAAATCTCGATGAGCAAATCGACCAGTACCGGCAGCGCGAGAAGGAACTGTCGGATCGCGTGCGCATCGGACGCTCGCGCCCCGGCGAGACGCTGACCGTGCAGAGCACGATCAGCACGCTGCGCGCGCAGATCGAGCAGCGCAAGGCGGAGCTCAACGCGGCGCGCGAGGTGCTCGCCTTTCTGAGCGGCCTGCCGGCGTCGACCCCGTTGCGCGACACCGAGGTGATGCCGGCAGACCCGGGCGCGCTCGATGCCTATCTCGCGCGCGTGGAGTTGCGCCCGGACCTGAAGGCGGCGCAGCAACGCCTGGCCGCGGCGCAGGAAAACATCAGCGTGGCACGCGGCGCACACCTGCCGTCGCTCGACCTGAACGCCAACCGCTACCTGGAACGCGCCGGCAGCCTGGAAAATGTCGACTGGGACGTACAGCTCGCGCTCACCGTCCCGCTGTACGCCGGTGGCAGTGTGCAGTCGCGGGTGCGCGAGGCGCAGTCGCAGAGCACCCAGGCCGAATTGAGCGTGAGCCAGGTGCAGCGTCAGGCGGAACAGGAAATCCGCTCGCTGCACCAGAGCGTGGTGCTCGACCGTTCGCAGCTGGCCGCGCTGGAGATGGCGACCGATGCCGCGCGTAAAAACTACCAGGCGCAGCAGCGCGACTATCGCCTCGGGCTGGTCACCAACCTGGACGTGTTGCAGGCCCTGACGGTTTTCCAGGAAAACCAGCGCGCGCTGGACCGCGCGCGCTACACGGCCAAGCTCAATTACCTGAGATTGCAGGCAGCCGCGGTGCGCCGCCCGGCCCTGCCTGAGGAAACGACGCCATGAACCTGCCCGAGATTGCCATCCGCCGCCCGGTGTTCGCCTGGATGCTGATGACCGCGCTCATCCTGTTCGGCGGCATCTCGGCCTCGCGCATGGGCGTCAGCCAGTTGCCGGACGTGGACTTCCCGGTGGTGTCGGTGCGTGTCGACTACCCGGGCGCCGCGCCCGAGGTCATCGAGACCAACGTCGTCGATGTCATCGAAGACGCCGTCATGACCGTCGAAGGCGTGCGCAGTGTGACCTCGACCTCGCGCTATGCCTCGGCCTCCATCAGCGTCGAGTTCGAGCTGTCGCGCGACATCGCCGATGCCCTGCAGGAAGTGCAGAACAAGGTGGCGGCCGCGCAGCGCTACCTGCCGGCCGACATCGAGCCGCCGGTCATCAGCAAGACCAACCCGGAGGACCAGCCGATCCTGTGGATGTCGGTGACCAGCGACCGGCACACGCTGCGCGAGCTGATGCGCTATGTAAAGGATTCGCTCAAGGACCGGTTCTCGTCGGTCGGCGGGGTCGGCGAGATCACGCTCGGCGGCTACGTCGATCCCAACCTGCGCGTCTGGGTGTCGGGGCCGGCGCTCAGCCGCTTCGAACTGGCGGTGACCGACGTGCTGAACGCGATCAAGAGCGAGCACTCGGAGCTGCCTGCCGGCCAGATCACCACCGGGCGCAAGGAATACGATGTGCGCACTCTCGGCGAGGTCAAGACCGCGAGTGAGTTCGGCCAGATCGTCATCAACCAACGCGGCGGTCAGCCGGTCTACAGCCGCATCCTGCTCAAGCAGGTGGCGGAGATCGAGGACGGGCTGGACGACATCCGCCGCATCTCGCGCGCCAACGGCGAGCGCGCGGTCGGCATCGGCATCCGCAAGCAGCGCGGCTCGAATACCGTGGCGGTGGCGCAGGGCGTCAAGCAGCGCATGGCCGAGGTCGCGAAGGCCCTGCCGGAAGGCATGAAGATCGCGGTGAACTTCGACACCACCAAGTTCATCGAGGACTCGGTGGACGAGTTCAAGTTCGCGCTGGTGATGTCGGCGCTGGTCACGGCGCTGGTGTGCTGGCTGTTCCTTGGCAGCTGGACGGCGACGCTCAATGTGATTCTGGCGATCCCGACTTCGATCGTCGGCACCTTCATCGTCCTGTACTTTTTTGGCTTCACGCTCAACACCTTCACGTTGCTCGGCCTGAGCCTGGCCATCGGTATCGTCGTGGACGATGCCATCATGGTGCTGGAGAACATCGTGCGCCATCGCGAAAAGGGCGAGAACCGCGTCGAGGCGGCGCTGATGGGCGCGCGCCAGGTCACGTTCGCGGCGATTGCCGCGACCCTGGCGGTGATCGCGATTTTCCTGCCCGTGGCGTTCATGAGCGGCGTGATCGGAAAGTTTTTCTTCCAGTTCGGCGTCACCATGACGGTCGCGGTGTCGCTGTCGCTGCTCGAGGCGCTGACGCTCACGCCGATGCGCGCCTCGCAGTTCGTCGAGGCCGGCAGCCGCACCACGCGCATCGGCCGGGCCGCGGACTTTACATTCCGCACGGTGGCCGCGCTTTACCGCAGGCTGCTCACGGTGGCGCTTGCGCATCCGTGGAAGATCATTGGCGGTTCACTGGTGTTCTTCGCGCTGTCATTCGGCACGCTTAATTTCATCAACAAGGAGTTCATGCCGGCGCAGGACCAAAGCACTTTCGTCGTGCGCATGCAGACGCCGATCGACTCCTCGATGGAATTCACTGACGCCAAGACGCGCGAGGCCGAGGCATTCTTCGCCGCGCGCCCCGAGGTCCGGCGCTACATGGTGGCAGTCGGCGGATTCGGCACCGGCGGACAGTCGAACCTGACGAATATGTTCATCAGCATGAAACCCAAGGGCGAGCGCGGCATCGACCCGGAGGTTGGCCACGAACTGTCGCAGCAGGAGCTGATGGCGGTGACACGCAAGGCACTTAGAAAGCTGGATTTGAAGGTGTCGATCCAGGATCTGTCACAACGCGGCTTCACCGCCTCGCGCGGCTTCCCGGTGGAGCTCGCGGTGCAGGGGCGCGACTGGGACAAGCTGGTGGAGTACTCGGAGACCATCATCGAGAAGCTCAACGCCACCGGCCTGGTCACCGACTCCGATAGCGACTACCTGCTGGGCAAGCCGGAGGTCCAGATCATCCCGGACCGCGCCCGTGCCGCCGAGCGCGGCGTCAGCGTCCAGGCCATCTCGCAGACCGTCAACGCCATGGTCGGCGGCGTGGTTGCCGGGCAGTATTCTTCCGAGGGCCGGCGCTACGACGTGCGCGTGCGGCTGCGCGAGCAGGAACTCGACCGCATCGACCAGATCAAGCGCCTGTCCGTGCGCAACAACCGCGGCGAGCGCATCCCGCTCGCCGAAGTGGTGCAGGTGCGCGAGGGCAAGAGCCTGGCGCAGATCAACCGCCACGACCGCCAGCGTTCGATCAAGATCTTCGCCAACGTGCAGGCCGGCAAGTCGCAGCAGGAGGCGCTGGCGAGGGCCGAGGCGATCGCGCGCGAGGTGTTGCCGCCGGACTATAAGGTGCGCCTCGTCGGCGGCTCGCAGTCGTTCCAGGAATCGTTCGCCAGCCTGTGGTTCGTGCTGCTGCTCGGCATCATTGTGTCGTACATGGTGCTGGCGTCGCAGTTCAACAGTTTCATTCACCCGGTGACGGTGCTGATGGCGCTGCCGTTCAGTGTGTCCGGCGCGTTCCTGACGCTGCTCGCCTTCGGCCATTCGCTCAATATCTTCAGCTTCATCGGCCTGATTCTGCTCATGGGCATTGTCAAGAAAAACTCGATCCTGCTGGTGGACTTCACCAACCAGGTGCGCGAGCGCGGTGGTATCGCGGTACGCGCCGCGCTGCTCGAGGCCTGCCCGATCCGCCTGCGTCCGATTCTCATGACCTCGTTCGCCACCATCGCCGCCGCCCTGCCGCTGGCGCTCGCCTTCGGGCCCGGCGCCGAACTGCGCGCGCCCATGGCCATCGCGGTCATCGGCGGCGTGCTGGTATCCACGCTGCTCACGCTGTTCGTAGTGCCGTGCGTGTACGAACTGCTGGCGCGCTTCGAGAGCAACCGCAGCGCGGTGGAAAAGCGCCAACGCGAGATCGCCCAAGCCACCAAGGATGTGTCCTGAACTGAGTAGGGTGGGGCACGAGGTGCCCACCCCAGGCCGCGCACCCTGTCATCCCGGGCAGGCAGCATGAACGCTGACCGGGTACCAAGTAAGTCAAGACCCGTACTAGGACGACCCATCAGGAGGCCATACCCATGCCGACCCTGCCATTACGCATCCCCGTGCTGATTCTCGCTATGCTGCTGTTTGGCGGTTGTGCAACCCGCTTCGACATTGGCGCCGCGGAACACCGCATTACCCCGCAACAGGCTGCGAACAACATTGGACTGGTTCAGAACAAAACCATCGCCTGGGGCGGCATCATCGTGGCGGCCAGGAATCTGGCCAGCCAGACCCAGTTGGAAGTCCTGAGCTACCCGCTGGATAAGTACGGTCGCCCGGAACAGGAGGCCAAGGCCGGCGGGCGTTTCGTTGCCCTGCATCCCGGCTATCTGGAACTGGCAAACTACGCCGAGGGCCGGTTCGTGACGATGACAGGTACAGTCAACGAAACGCGTGCCGGCAGCGTGGGCGAGGCGCACTATGTGTACCCGGTGCTGGCCATCAAGACACTGTTCCTGTGGCCTACGCCGGAGGAAGAAGCCACCAAGCCGCAATTTCACTTTGGTGTCGGGGTTGGGATCGGCCTTTGATCTAGCGGGAAATTTTGTGACAGATCAAAGAGAAGTTGTTTCTCCTGTGTAAGTCTTTTGCATGTAGGGCAGCTCTGATTCCTGCGTTCCCGTAGGGATGGCTTCGCGCCCAGTACTTCAGCCATCCCGGCAACTGCTCCCTGCGTTGCCCTACCTTCCGCCATCCATGGCGGTCGCATGGCGGGCGCGCCGGAATGACGAACACGGAGAAGATGTGTTTGTTCCGGATCAGTAATACCGCTTACCTGTGCCGCTTGTTGGCGGCGCGACGAAGCTGACTTGATATTTTATTACCGCGGCCCCGTGTGCCGCGCCGACTTCCATCAATCGTCAAGGAGGAATGTAATCATGAAATTTTCCCGTGTCGTTGTCGGTGCCGCTGTATTATTCGCGATTCCTGCCATGGCGGCTGAGAAGGAGGCCCCCGTGACGGTGCCGATCCCGCGTCTGTCGATGGACATCGCCATGAAGATGGCCAAGGCCGGTATCGATGCCTGTCGCAAGCAGGGGCTCAATGTCGCGGTGACGGTTATCGACCGCGGTGGCCATCCGCAGGTGGTGTTGCGCGACACGTTGAGCATGGACCTCACGCTCACGATCAGCAGGCAGAAGGCTTACACCGCCATGTCCTTCAATACGGTAACTTCGCAACTCGAGGGACGCTTCCCGGGAGCCTATTCGGTGCCGAAGATCGACGGCGTTATTATCGCAGCCGGCGGTCTGCCGATTACCGGCGGCGGCGCCATCATCGGCGGCATCGGAGTGAGCGGCGCGCCGACCGGCGAGCAGGACGAGAAATGCGCGCAGGC
>Ga0209706_10000243_pt1 | contig 30124 bp, 23 predicted proteins | sample PPLLaktember2015_6_FD_187263 | JGI IMG/M metagenome (GOLD analysis project Ga0209706, IMG submission 187263) | Freshwater sediment microbial communities from Prairie Pothole Lake near Jamestown, North Dakota, USA - PPLs Lake P8 Core (1) Depth... | ecosystem: Environmental > Aquatic > Freshwater...
TCGGCGGCGGTGCGGAACGGCACCACCTGCGCCGCGTCCGCCACGAGCGCGTCGGGAAGGAAGCGCGCGGCGATGAGGAAGCCACCGCCCGCGGCCAGGCTTTCGAGGAAGCGGCGCCGGCTGACGATCTGCGTGGTGCTCATGCCGTCTCCTTCGACGCCTGCTTGATGGCGGCACGGATGCGTTGATAGGTGCCGCAGCGGCAGATGTTGCCGGTCATCGCGCGGTCGATGTCCTGGTCGGTCGGGTTCGGCACCTGCTGCAGCAGCTGCGCCGCCTGCATGATCTGCCCCGCCTGGCAGTAGCCGCACTGCGAGACGTCGAGATCGACCCATGCCTTCTGCAGCGGGTGGCTCCCGTCGGCGCTGAGCCCTTCGATGGTGGTGACGCGCTTGCCCTCCACCGTCCGCATCCGTGTCTGGCACGAGCGGACGGCGCGTCCGTCCACGTGCACGGTGCACGAGCCGCAGAGCCCCGCGCCGCAACCGAAGCGCGTGCCCGTCAGTCTCGCCTCGTCGCGCAGGTACCAGAGCAGGGGCATGTCCGGGTCGCCGTCAAACGACCGGCTCGTTCCATTGACCGTAAAAGTGACCATCAGGGGAAGACCTCGCCCGGACATTATGTGTGATCCGGTGACCAGCCTGCCGCCCGGCTCACGCCGACACATCGCGCCGCGCCGCCGCCAGGAACGTCTCGACAATGGGGCGCGTGGGCCCGGCGGTCCAGATCATGCTCAGTTCCGTCGAGGCTTTCGGGATGGTCTTGTAGGCCACCCGACGCCAGCCCATCCGCGACACCCCCGCCGGGATGATGGTGACGCCGACACCGGCGCCGACCAGCCCGACAGTCGTGTAGGTCTCACGGCTTTCCTGCACGACGCGCGGTACGAAACCCGCGTCCTGGCACAGCCGCAGCACGTGGTCGTAGAGCAGCGGGGCAATGGCCCGGGGAAAGAGCACCCACGGATCGTTGGCGAGGGCCGACACGGGTACGCGCGCCTGGCGGGCGCGGGGGTGGTCGCGGTTGAGCGCAATCATCAGCGGCTCGCGCGCAATGGGCTCCACGTGCAAGCGCTGGTCGGGACCGGCCTCGCGCGCGAAGCCGACGTCGATGTCACCCCGCAGCAGCGCGGCCGTCTGCTCGGCCGACGGCAGCTCGCGCAGGTCGAGGCGCACACCCGGGTGGCGGGAGCGGTAGCGGCGAAGCATGTCGGCGAAGGTCGAGAGCATCAGCGTCGGCGCGAAGGCCACGCGCAGCTCGCCCACCTCACCGCTGCCGGCCTGGCGCGCGGCGGCCAGCGCCGCCTCGACGTCGCGCAGGAGGCGGCGAGCCGACTCGTGCAGCGCCCGGCCCGCGTCGGTGAGCGCGACGCTGCGACTGTGCCGGTCGAACAGCCGCGCGCCCACCATCTCCTCGAGCTGGCGGATCTGCAGGCTGAGGGGTGGCTGCGACAGCCCCAGCCGCGCCGCGGCCCGCCCGAAGTGCAGCTCTTCGGCCACCGCGCAAAAATAGCGCAGGTGACGCAGCTCGACGGTGGAAGGATTCATACGCCAAGAGTATCAATCACGGCCACACAAAGTATTGGCCATATCAATCCGACCGGACCTACCCTGCGAAGCAGGGTCACGTCTCCCTGCTGGCTTCTCACTTCTGGCTTCTCACTTCTCACTTCTCACTTTCTGGATCATGTCCACGAGCGCCCTTCTCTCCGAACCGACCGCGACCCCCGACGTCTTCCCGATCAACGGGACCGACTTCATCGAGTTCTACGTGGGCAACGCCCGCCAGGCCGCGCACTTCTACCAGACGGCCTTCGGCTTCGACCTCGTGGCCTATCGCGGGCCCGAGACGGGCGTGCGCGACCGCGTCAGCTACGTGCTGAAGCAGGACAAGCTCCGCTTCGTGCTCACCGCGGCCCTGGGCCCCACCGGCCCGGTGGCCGATCACGTGCGCACCCACGGCGACGGCGTGAGGGACCTGGCCTGGTGGGTGGAGGATGCCCGCGAGGCGTTTCGCCTGGCCGTGGCGCGCGGCGCGGTGCCCGAGGCCGAGCCCCGGGTGCTGGAGGACGCGCACGGGCAGGTCGTCATCGCCGCCATCAGGACCTACGGCGACACCATCCACTCGCTCGTCGAGCGGAAGCCGTACACCGGCGCCTTCATGCCCGGCTTCGAGCCGATGGCCTCGCGCATGGCCGTCACGCCCACCGGCATCAGGTACGTGGACCACTGCGTGGGCAACGTCGAGCTGGGCCGCATGAACGAGTGGGTCGGCTTCTACGAGCGCGTGATGGGCTTCCGCAACCTCGTCTCGTTCGACGACCACGACATCTCGACCGAGTACTCGTCGCTGATGTCGAAGGTGATGTCCAACGGCAACGAGCGCATCAAGCTGCCCATCAACGAGCCGGCCGCCGGCCGGAAGAAGTCACAGATCGACGAGTACCTGGAGTTCTACGGCGGCCCCGGCGTGCAGCACATCGCGCTGGCCACCAGCGACATCGTGGCCACCGTGTCGGCGATGCAGGCGCGCGGCGTGGAGTTCCTGACCGTCCCGAACACCTACTATGAAGACCTGCTCGGCCGCGTCGGCCCCATCGACGAGGACCTGGCCGCCCTGCAGCAGCTGGGCATCCTGGTGGATCGGGACGATGAAGGGTATATGCTGCAGATCTTCACGAAGCCGACGCAGGATCGGCCAACGCTGTTCTACGAGATCATCCAGCGCAAGGGCGCGCGCAGCTTCGGCAAGGGCAACTTCAAGGCGCTCTTCGAGGCCATCGAACGCGAGCAGGCCCGCAGAGGAAATCTGTAATGCCCTTCTACCATTCCCTCGGATCGCTGCCGCGCAAGCGGCACATCGCCTTCCGCTCGCCCGAGGGGACGCTGTATCCCGAGGAGCTGATGGGCACCCACGGGTTCAACGGCAGTTCGTCGCTGCTCTACCACGTCCACCCGCCGACGGTGGTGCGCGCCACCCGCGAGGTGATGCGCATCCCGAAGGCGGCCGCCGATTCGCGCGAGCTGAGGCACCGCCACTTCAGGACGGCGCAGGCGCCCGTGGGCGGCAGCCCCACCCTCCATCGCACGTTGCTGCTCTTCAACGACGAGGTGTCGATGGCCATCGTCCACGCCGACCACGTGGACAAGCACTTCTTCCGGAATGCCCAGGCCGACGAGATCCTCTACGTGACGAGGGGGAGCGGCACGCTCGAGACGCCCTTCGGACGGCTCGCGTTCACCGACGGCGACTATCTCGTCATCCCGCGCGGCATCATCTATCGTCTGGTGTTCGATCCGGCCGCCGGCCCGCTGACGCTGCTCGTCATCGAAAGCCGCGGGATGGTGCGCACGCCCCGCCGCTACCGCACCGAGTTCGGCCAGATGAAGGAAGGCGCGCCCTTTTCCGAGCGCGACCTGCGCCGGCCCCAGTTCGTGGAGCCGCGCGACGAAACCGGCGAGTTCCCGGTGCTCGTGAAGCAGTACGACGCCCTGACCGAGCTGGTGATGGCGCACCACCCTTTCGACGTGGTCGGTTGGGACGGCTACTTCTACCCTTATGCCTTCAGCATCCACGACTTCGAGCCCATCGTCGGGCGCGTGCACCAGCCGCCCCCGGTGCACCAGACGTTCGAGGGCGACGGGTTCGTCGTGTGCTCGTTCTGCCCCCGGCCGTACGACTTCCACCCCGAGGCCATCGTGGTGCCCTACAACCACTCCAACGTGGAGTCGGACGAGGTGCTCTACTACGTCTCGAAGGAGTTCATGAGCCGCAAGGGCATCGAGTTCGGCAGCATCACGCACCATCCGGACGGGCTGCCGCACGGGCCGCATCCCGGGCGCGTGGAAGCCGCCCTTGGCGCCACGCACACCGACGAGCTCGCCGTGATGCTCGACAGCTTCCGCCCCATGCGCATCGCCGCGTCTGCCCTGCCGTTCGAGGATCCGGGGTACGCGCGCTCGTGGCTGCCCGAGGAGCTGAAGTGAGCGTCCTCGCGCCGGCCGTGCCCGACAGCGCACGGGCGCTGCTGCGCGCAGTCGTGGACTACGCAGGGCTCTTCCCACCCACGAGCGCCACCATGGGCGACGCCGTGGCGCATTACGCCAGCGAGCGGGCGGGCGCGGACCAGTGGATGCTGGGCCGCTTCGTGCTGCCGGCCGCGCGCCTCGCAGAGTTCAAGGCCGTGCAGGCGCCCTTCGCGGGCGAGCCCGCCTGGGGGCTCAGCGCGGTCGTCGGCGACCTCGGTGCGGAGCTGCCCGGCATCGTCGCGTTCAATGCGCACGCCCGCGGCGCCATCGTGGACGCGATGGAGGTGAAGGCCTCGACCGTCGCGGACATCGAGCGCGTCGCCGCGCACCGCCTGCCCGGCGTGGACGTCTATGTCGAGGTGCCCCTGGCTGGCCCCGAGCCGCTCCTGCGCGTGGTCGCGGCCCACGGCTTCTTCGGGAAGGCGCGCACGGGCGGCGTGACCGCGGACGGCATTCCGTCGGCCCGTGCCCTCGCCGAGTTCCTGGCGGCAGCGGTCGGCCTGGGCCTGCCCTTCAAGTGCACGGCCGGCCTGCACCATCCACTGCGCGGCGACTATCCCCTCACGTACGCGAGTGATGCGCCGCACGGGACGATGTTCGGGTACTTGAACGTGCTGCTGGCCACGGCGGCCATTCGCCGCGGGTGGCCGCCGGCCGTCGTGGACGGGTTGCTCGAAGAGCGCGACGAGACCACGGTGTCGTTCGGAGCCGCCGGCGTCACGTGGCGCGGCAAGGTCATCGGCATCGAGGCGCTCGAGGCCGCCCGGGCCTCGAGCCTCCGCAGTTTCGGTTCGTGCTCGTTCCGCGATCCGGTCGACGAGCTGGCACCGATCGCGCGCGGACGGTGATGACCGACCACACGCACGACCCGCGCCTGCGCTCGTGGGTCGTCTCCGCCCAGGCGGACGACGCGGACTTCCCCATCCAGAACCTCCCCTTCGGCGTGTTCAGCCGCCCGGGCGAAGCATCGCGCATTGGCGTAGCGATTGGTGACCAGATCCTCGACGTGGCAGCCGTGGCTCGCGAAGGGTTGCTCGACACCCTGCCTCGCGAGTGGCTCGCCGCATGCCAGTCGCACGCCCTGAACGCGCTGATGTCGCTGGGGCGGCCGGCCCGCACGACCCTTCGCGCGCGGCTCAGCCTGCTGCTGCGCGAAGGCGACGACGCGCCCGCGGCCGACAGGCGCGCGCGCCTGCTGGTGCCCCGGGCCGAGGCGGTGATGCACCTGCCGGCCGTGGTGGGCGACTACACCGACTTCTACGCCTCGGTGCATCACGCCACGAACGTCGGGAAGCTGTTCCGGCCCGACAACCCGCTGCTGCCGAACTACAAGTGGATGCCCATCGGCTACCACGGCCGCGCCTCGTCGCTCGTGCCCAGCGGCGCGCCCGTGCTGCGTCCCGCGGGCCAGCGCAAGGCGCCCGACGCGGCCGCACCGACGGTCGGCCCCAGCCAGTCGCTCGACTTCGAGCTGGAGCTGGGCGCCTTCATCGGCCGCGGGAATCCGCTCGGCTCACCCGTCCCGCTCGCCGAGGCCGAGGCGCACCTCTTCGGCCTGTGCCTCGTCAACGACTGGTCGGCACGCGATATCCAGGCGTGGGAGTACCAGCCGCTCGGGCCGTTCCTCGGCAAGAGCTTCGCGACCACGGTGTCGTCCTGGGTGGTCACCCTCGACGCGCTTGCGCCATTCCGCGCACCACGCGCCGCGCGTCCGGACGGAGATCCTCAGCCGCTGCCCTACCTGGACACGGCGGCTGATGGCACCAGCGGCGCCTTCGACATCACGCTCGAGGCCTGGCTCTCCACCGCCAGGATGCGCGAGGCGGGCCGCGCGCCCGTGAGGCTGGCGCGCGCGAGGAGCGCGGACCTGTACTGGACGCTCGGCCAGATGGTCACGCATCACACGATCAACGGCTGCAACCTGCGGCCGGGCGATCTGCTGGCCAGCGGCACGGTCTCGGGACCGGCGGCCGACTCGCTCGGGTGCCTGCTGGAGCTCACGCGGCGAGGCGCCGAGCCGCTCGAGCTTCCCGGCGCCGAGACCCGCACCTTCCTGCAGGACGGCGACGAGGTCACCCTGACCGCCTTCTGCGCGCGCGAGGGTGCCGCCCGCATCGGCTTCGGCGAGTGCCGAGGCCGCATCGTCGATTCCGCCGCGCGGCAGACCACCTCCGATTGACATCCTGCGGCAGTGAGCCGATCATCGCGTGCCCGACACGACGCCGGGCCGCGCGGAGGCCCCATGCCGTTTCGCAGCCCGTTCCCGGACGTCGCCGTCCCCAACGTCTCGCTCACCGACTACGTGCTCGACGGCCTCTCGGCACGCCGCGATCGACCGGCGCTGGTGGACGGCGCCTCCGGCCGGGTCGTCACTTTCGGGGCGCTCGGGGAACGCATTCGGCGCGTGGCCTCCGGCCTGTCTCACCGCGGCGTGACCAGGGGCGACACCGTCGCGATCTGGGCGCCGAACGTGCCGGAGTACGCCGTGGTGTTCCACGCCGTGGCACGGCTGGGGGCCGTCCTGACCACGGTGAACCCGACGTACACCGCCGAGGAGCTGGCGTTCCAGTTGAGCGATGCACGCGCGAAGACGCTCATCACGACGGCGGCGCTCGTCGCCCGCGCGCGCCACGCGGTGGCCAGCGTGCCCCAGCCGATCGACATCCTCACGATCGACGCCGCGGACGGCCTGCCCACCCTCGACGCCATCGCGATCGACGCCGACCCGCCCGACGTCGAGATCGATCCGGCTGCCGATGTCGTGGTCATGCCCTATTCTTCGGGCACCACGGGCCTGCCGAAGGGCGTGATGCTGACGCATCGCAACATCATCGCGAACCTCGTGCAGATCGACGCCATCGAGGCCCCGGACCTGCAGGCATTCCTCGGCGTGCTGCCGTTCTTCCACATCTACGGGATGACCGTCATCCTCAACTTCGGCCTGAGGCGGGGCGCCACCATCGTCACGCTGCCGCGATTCGACCTCGACACCGTCCTCCGCACCCTGCAGGACTGGCCCATTGCCCTCGCGCACATCGTCCCGCCGGTGGCCGTGGCGTTTGCCAAGCATCCGGCGGTGGCTGGCTACGACCTCTCCGGCGTGCGATGGCTGTTCTCGGGTGCCGCGCCGCTCGGGGTCGAGCTCACCGAGGCGGTGGAGACGCGCCTGTCGGTGCGGGTGCGCCAGGGCTACGGGATGACAGAAGCCAGCCCGGCGACACACTACACGGTGCCGGGACGCGAGCGCGCCGGCAAGGCCGGCCTGTTGATGCCCTCCACCGAGGGCCGCATCGTGGATCCCGAGAGTGGCCGCGACATGGGCGTGGGCGAGCGGGGCGAGGTGTGGGTGCGCGGCCCGCAGGTGATGAAGGGGTACCTGAACAACCCCGAGGCCACTGCCGGCACGGTGGACGAGGAGGGCTGGCTTCGCACCGGCGACATCGGGATGGTGGATGAGGAGGGGTTTCTCGAGGTCGTGGATCGGCTGAAGGAGCTGATCAAGGTGAAGGGGTTCCAGGTGGCGCCCGCCGAGCTGGAAGCCCTGCTCTTGAAGCACCCGGGCGTGGCCGACGTGGCAGTGATTCCCGTGCCCGACGAGGAGTCTGGGGAGGTGCCCAAGGCCATCATCGTCGCGCGCGAGCCGCTCACGGCGGACGAGGTGAAGGCGTTCGTCGAAGCCCACGTGGCGCACTACAAACGCATTCGTCACGTCGCGTTCGTGGAGCAGATCCCGAAGTCGGCGTCAGGCAAGATCCTGCGGCGTGTGCTGGTGGCACAGGAGCGTGGCACGGTGTCGCGGTGATGGCGCGCACGGCACGATATCCTTGAGGGACGTGGCCGGCTTCGCTCCCCTCCAGCCCAACGACGGCTACCTGCCCATCGAGGACCACGGGCTCATCGGCGACGGGACGACGGCGGCGCTCGTGTCGCGTGACGGCTCGGTGGTCTGGCTCTGCACGCCGCGCTTCGACTCGCCGCCGCTGTTCTGCAGATTGCTCGACGTGCACCGCGGCGGTGAGTTCGCCGTGGCGGTCGAGGGCCTGCAGGCATCGCGGCAGCGCTACGAGACCGATTCAGGCGTGCTCACCACCGAGCTGCGCGGCCCCACGGGCGTGTTGCAGCTGACCGACGCCCTCGCGCTCCGTGATCATGCCGACCTGCTGGCCGAGTCGTCGGCGAGCCGTGGCATGCTGCTGCGAAGACTGGCCGTGGTCGAAGGGCACGTCGCGGTGTCCGTGCGCCTGCAGCCGTGGGGAGGCGCCACGGTCACGCCCTGGCCGCATGGCCACCGAGTCCGCTGCACCTCGCAGGCGACAGACCTGCACCTGTCGGCCAGCGTTCCGCTGGCAGGATTGGAGACGCGCCTCGATCTGCGCGAGGGCAGCATCGTCTTCGTCGCCCTGGCGTGGACCGAGCCGCCGGGCCGGATCGACGGTGATGGCGACCACATTCTCGACAGCACCTCGCGCGCGTGGCAGCGATGGGCCGCGCAGATCGATTACGAGGGCCCCCAGCGGGCACTGGTGCGTCGATCGGCCATCACGCTCAAACTGCTCGATCACTTCGAGAATGGCGCCATCGTGGCGGCGCCAACCTCGTCATTGCCGGAGGCCATTGGCGGGCCCAGGAACTGGGACTACCGGTTCTCGTGGATCCGCGACGCCGCGTTCTCCGTGTACGCGCTGCACCGGATCGGACTCCGGCGCGAGGCGGGAGGCTTCCTGCGATGGGCGCTGCACGCCTTCGAATCGAGCGAGCGTCCGCTGGTGCTGTACGGCGTGGACGGGGCGGTGCCGGCGCCCGAGCGTGAAGACCCGGATCTCGAGGGGTATCGGCGTTCGGCTCCGGTACGCTGGGGCAATGGCGCCACCGAACAGCGCCAACACGACGTCTACGGCGAGGTGCTCGACTGCGCGTACCAGTTCGCACGGCACCACGGAAGCCTGGACGCGGAGCGGTGGTCACGGCTGAAGGGCCTGGTGGACCAGTCCATGACCGCCTGGCGCGAGCCGGATCACGGCATCTGGGAGGTCCGCACGCCCGGGCGCGTGTTCACCTACTCGGCCGCCATGTGCCTCGTGGCCCTCGACCGTGGCGCGCGTCTCGCCGCCCGGTTCACCCTTCCGGGCGACGTCATGGCCTGGCAGGCTGCCGCCGAGGACATCCGGCGCCACATCCTCGAAGACGCGTGGGACCCGTTGCGCCTGTCCCTCACCGAGCATCTTGGCGGCGGCGGGCTCGACGCCAGCCTCCTGACCCTGCCGCTTCGGCGAGTGCTCGCTGCCGACCATCCACGGATGGCGGCGACGACGCAGGCCATTCAGGACCGCCTGGGAGCCGGGGGCGGCCTCCTGTATCGCTACCTGCCCAACGAGTCGCCGGACGGCCTCCCCGGCCACGAAGGTGCCTTCCTGCTCTGCAGCTTCTGGCTCGTGGACAACCTGACGAAACAGGGACGGCTCGACGAGGCCGGGGCCCTGTACGACTCGCTCTGTGGCCGCGCGAACGGCCTCGGCCTCCTCCCCGAGCAGATCGACCCCGGCTCCGGGGCGTTCCTCGGCAACTTCCCCCAGGCGTTCAGCCACGTCGGTGTCATCTCGAGTGGCGTGAACCTGGCACGCGCCCGTCGCAATCAGAACCGGTAGATGGCCGCCAGCCCCGTGCCCGTCGGCATGCGATCCGCCGGCACGACGACGACGTCGCCCTTTGCGCGCATCACGAGCTCACCCACGTCGTCGAGCACGTCGTTCACGTCGGGGTGATGGAGATCGGCCGCCTGGACGGCGCCCGTCTGATGGTCGATGCGCCCGGGGACGACGCAATCGGCTTCGAGCAGCAGCGTGCCGACCCGTCCTCCCAGTGCAGCGCTGGCGACGGCGGCGAGGTCGTCCGAGCCCAGGCCCTTCGCCCGCGCAGCCAGGAAGCGATCGGCATGGCCCGCCAGCTTCGCGAGGTACTGGGGCTCGACCACGCGCCAGGCCCGCGCGCACAACTCCTCGGTGTCCACCGCACCGGGATCACCCGCCACACCTTCGTCCAGGAGGGACGGGTTCTGGCTGACACCGCGGAACGGGGTCTGGTGCTCGGGTAGCGACGCAAGGACCAGGGGCAGGCCCGACGGGCGAGAGTAGTGCTCGAGCACCACCCGGTCCACCGCCCGGAAGTACCGCTCGGTGTCGAGATCGATCTCGTCCTTTCTCGAACCGTGCCCGTGATGCTTCGCGAGACCGCCGCCACCAGGGCCGCCGTACGACGCGACCGTGGAGTGCGGCTCCGTGTGCTCCTCGCCGAGCGCTTCGGAGAGCGTCCGCGCGCCGGGCACCATGGCGATCTCCCTCAGCGCGTCGCGGTTGCCCTCGAACATCCGCGCCGCCTGGCGATTGATCGCGAGAACGTGAAAACGGTCGGCCGACTGCACGATCCGCAGCAGCGGCTTCAAGTGGAAGCTCCCAGCCACGACCGCCAGCTCGGGCACCGGGCGCAGCAGCCGATACACGCGGAAGAATCCCGGCGCCGCGAGCACGGCCAGGCCCAGCTGCGTGTGATTCCAGAACTCCGAGTCCTCGGCCAGCGCGCGGTACGGGTCGACGAGCTCGCGCACGTCGCCCGCGGCGTACTTCTGTTGGAGCGAGTCCTCGAGCGTCTTCACGAGATTGCGGAACCGGATGGGATCCTGCTGGTTCTCGGGACGGCGCCGGTGAGTGGGCTGATACAGCGAGAGGTGTGGGCCGTGCTGCTCCAGGAGCACGCCCTGGGCGAAGTCGTTGCTGAGCGAATGCATGAGGTCCTCCCCGAGACGGTTCCCTCATTCTGACGTCAGAACATGCCGCGCGTCCCGCCGTCTCTTGCCCCGGGACGGCGAATCCGTTAAAGTTGCACTTCGAATGCAACTTAATGGCTTCACGGACTACGCCCTGCGCGTCCTCGTCTACGCGGCCGTCCATCGCGACCGGCGCTGCCTGACGGCGGAGGTGGCTGCCGCTTTCGGCCTATCGCGGCACCACATCGTGAAGGTCGTCAACGAGCTGCAACACTTGGGCTATCTGGAAACCACGAGGGGGCGCGCGGGCGGGTTCCGGCTGGCGCAGGCGCCCCACCTGATCCGCGTCGGCGAGGTGGTGCGGCACACCGAAGGGTCCCTCGCCGTCGTCGAGTGCTTCGACCGCGAGACCAACACGTGCCCGCTGACGCGGGCCTGCGGGCTGAAGGGCGCGCTCGCCGAGGCCTTCGACGCGTTCTTCGCCGTGCTGGACCGTTACACCCTGGCCGACCTCGTCGCCGAGCCGCGATGGGTCGCGCGCGTGGCCACCCTGATGCCGCGCGCACCACACGCCTCTGCCTGAGGGCCGATCCCATGACCGCCGACCACCCCGACATCATCTCCCGCCACGACATCGTCCGGCTCGTGGACAGCTTCTACGACCGCGTCCGTGCGGACGACATCCTCGCGCCCATCTTCGATGACGTGGCGCGCGTGGACTGGGCCGGACACCTGCCGAAGATGTATGCCTTCTGGGATGCGGTGCTCTTCGGCACCGCGGGCTTCAAGGGCAACCCGCTGGGCGTCCACCTGCAGCTCGCGCAGCTCACGCCGCTCGGCTCGCGCGAGTTCGGCCGCTGGATCGAGCTCTTTCACGACACGGTAGACACCCTCTTCAGCGGGCCGATGGCCGACGAGGCGAAAGCGCGCGCGTCGCGCATCGCCATCGTCATGCAGCATCACATCATCGCGGACCAGGGCCTCTCCGCCTTCGCCTGAGGCGGGCCGCTCAGTCCAGCAGGTAGTCCACGAACAGATCCGTGATGGCCACGCGAGACGAGGCCCGCTGCGCCCTGCGCCATCGGGCCCACTCGTCGGCCGACGCCAGGTTCAACAGCTCGCTCTCCACCGGCGCGTTCGCGGCATTCGCGGCATCGTCGGCCCAGCCGATGTCCGAGCGGACCACCCGGCCCTGGCACCGTTCGAGCAGGCGGCGATAGAGCGTCACCGCCGGCATGCGCCACGAACCCTGGGGATGACGGCCGAGCGCCACGGCCCGGTCCACGGGAATGAACGCCGTGAGCTCGTCCTCCCGCTCCATCAGCTCGAGACCCTGCCCTCGCGCCGTGGCGTTGTGGCTCGCGTGGTGGCCCACCTTGTAGAACACGGCGCGCGACAACAGGTCGCGGGCGCGGACCGGGCGCGCGACACCGCCGGCCCTCACCGACCACACCATGCCCTGCTCGTGCCACGACAGCCAGTTGCCCTGTTGCGCATCGGCCGGGAACAGCAGCACCCGGCCGTCGGCGATGCGTTCGATGGCCAGCGCGAGGCTGGTGTTGTTGGTGGACTTGTCGAGCTGCAGCGCCAGGTCCGACGCGATGTGCAGCCAGTCGTCGTCCACGCGCCGCCAGGCCTCGTCTTCGGACACATAGCGGGCGAACGCCGCCTGGGCCGCGGCGCTGTCGGGCTCCATGCGGAAGCGTGCATCGAAGGGCTGTGCGGCCACGAAGGCGTCGCGCGCCTCCATGTCGCTCGCGCCCATGTAATCCGCGGCGCTCTTGCCCGAGGCGTGGAACGCGGCGCCGGCACCGAGACCCGGCGCCATGCCGTAGAGCTCGTCGCTGCCATGTTCGCCGGCATCGTCCAGTGCCGACTCCCGCCGCGGGGGGCCGAGCACATAGATGCGGAATCCCGGCAGCCAGTCCTCTTCGATCGGGCTCTCGCCCGGATCGCAGTAGCGGGGGGTGCGCACGAGCCCCGTGCGCACGAACGTCATGGCCTCGTTGATGCTCTCACTGAACCCGGCGGGCGTGTCGGGATCGCCCGAGAAGTCCAGCACGTCACGCACCGCGAGGCCAAGCGCCCTCGACTCCTTTGACGAGGCCAGCGCCGTCAGCGCCTGGCACGCCCGCGCGAGAGCGGCGCCGAGATCCTGCCGCTTCTTCACGATCTGCTTCGCCAGATCGTCCTTCGGGTTCTCGGTCCACGCCAGCCAGACATGGTCGATGGTCATGGCCTCGAACGCCGCCTTCTGGCTCCCGAAGCCGGCGACGTGATCCTTGTGCTCGTGCGTCGCCACCAGGACGTGCAGGTGGTCGCCCGTGGTCTCGCGGACGTTGGCGACGACCGTCGCGACACGCACGCCCGTCGTGGTGGCGCCCAGCGTCCCGCAGTCGATGAGCATGTGCTTCTCGTCGCCGCCCACGTCGAAGGTGAGGAGGAAGCAGTCGCCGAGGCCCTGGCGATACATCCGGACGCGGATGGCGGGAGGTCGGGAGGCCGGGCTGGAGCCGGCCCGTCGCTCCGTGCGAGTGCTCGAGCGGCGCCGCGTGGTGGTGCTGGCCGCGGGTCGTCGCGGCGTGCCGCCCTTCCTGGCGCGTGTCGTTGACTTCTTCTTCGCCATGGTCGCTCCGCCTTACACACCGCGATGCAGGACCGCGAAGGGCTCCGCATCGTCCAGGATCGTTCCGCTGCCCAGGTAGGTGGCGCGGGTGGACTCGAGCCGGGACGCCGCAAACGCCTGCTGCCGTGCCTGCCGCGCCGCGCTCGTCACGTTCTTGCGGATGCAGTAGCGGATCTTCAGGCGCCTCAGGTCGGCGACGATGGTTGAACCGCCCTCGAAGGCCATGGTCTCGCCACCCGGGCGCTCCGGATCGATCGCGATGCGCCGCTGCTGAAGCAGGCCCACCAGGATCTGGGGATCGATGTAGCCGTCGGGGCTGGGCCTGAGCGCGAAGCGCGCGGTGTGCACCTCGAAGCCGGACGCGGGGTCGATGCCCAGGAACGCGGCGTCGCGCCGGCCGTCCGCGTGCGTGGCGAAGTGATTGGCCAGCCACTCGTGCAGGTCGCGACGCATGCCCCGCTGCAGGTGGAACACCTGCTCGCGCGGCTCGGCCCCCTCGCCGCCGCTCTGCGCGAAGAGGAAGCTCTGCGCGAAGTTGCGGACGCGCTCGAGCCCGTCCTGCAAGGCCTGCGAGGGGCCCACGCCCTCGCTGGACGGGCCGCGCCACACCAGGCTGTCCTCGCTCAGCGTGCGCAGGTCGCGCGGATACAACCCGCGCTTGCGGAACGCGTCGACGAACGCCACCCGATAGCGCAGGTCGTCGTCGGCCACCGCGTCGGTGTCGGCCGTGATGATGGCGCGCAGGAACTCGCCGAAGGTGATGTCCACCGGCGGGCAGTAGTCGAGCGCGCGGATGCACATCGTGAGGACGTGCTGCGCGACCTTCGCGGCGTCATCCGCCAGCCGCGTCACCAGGTCCGGGTGAATGGCACCCGGCTGCAGCACTCCGGTGCCGCCGGTTGCCAGGCGCAGCAGGTCGGCGGTGCGCCGCTCGTAGATGGCCAGGAACGCATCGAATACGGCGGCCACGAGAATGGCGCCGCGGTCGTGCGGCGCGGTCACCGTCCGATACTCTCCGGGATCGGGCCGGTGCGGCTCCCACTCGCCCGTCGTCGGGCTCACCCGGCCGATGGCATCCCTGAGCGCGCCGCGCCGTCCGGTGGACCGGCCGAACTGGCCCGCCAGCTGGCCCAGGAGGTTCTGGTGCGTGCGCAGCTTGCCTTGCGTGGACGCAATCTGGTGGCGGAGGATCTCGGGGAACGTGAAGTGCTGCAGCAGCGCGACGATGTCGGCGAACGCTTCGTGGAAGGCGCGGACGTCCGGGTTGGTGGGGTTGAGGAAGCGCCGGTGCATGCCGTCGAGCAGCGCGTGCACGGTCTCGTGCGCGACGATATCGTGCGAGAGACACGTGAACACGAGCCCGCCCGGCACGTGGTCGGCCTCCTCGCGCTCGGTGGCCTTGAAGTAGCCGAACAGCAGGGCCACCTTCTTCGGCGAATAGTAGGCGTTCTGTTCCCGGAGCGCGTGCGGGTACACCCGCAGCCGCTGGACGAACGCCGAGTCGTTCTTCGGATCCGTCCCCTCAGGCGGCGGGCCGGGCCGCCACAGGCTGCGACGGCCGAGCGCGCGCTCGAAGTTGCGGATGGTGAGGCTGGCCACCGCGTACACCATCTGCTGGTGGAACTGCGGCGTGCCCTCGCTCGGCGCCAGGCCGTGTTGCGCCAGCAGCTTCGGATCGTCGAGGTCGACCGGCTCGTAGAAGCACCCGCTCGCCGGATCGACGTCGATCACCTCGAGATACTCGCCCACCGGTCCAGGCGCAAGCCCTTCCCACGGGATCTTGAAGGTGACCTCGCCGATGGGCGCGAGGTCGAGCTGGGTGGTGAGGCTCGGGTCGATGCTGTAGCCACGCAGGTTGCGGAACGCCGGCTCCGTGGGCACAAACGGCATGGGCGTGGCTGCCGGCGCGCGCAGCGGCTCGGGCGCGGGAACGGCCTCGGGCGTGGTCTCCTCCGCCCCCTTGCGCCTGCGGCGCGGAGCGGGCCTGCCAGGCGCGGACGTGCCGAAGAGGGTCCGACGCGCGTCCTCAGCGCGCGCCTTGAGCGGTGCCGACGCGTCGGGGTGATCGAGCACGGCATCGAGGAAGCGTCGCACCTGCGCGGGCGGCACCGACTCGGCCGGCAGGTCGGGATCGGGCAACGCCGTCTCGAGCGGGTTCGGCCGATCGTCGCGCGACCATCGGTGCGCGAGTTGCGTGGCTTCGAGCGCCAGCATGCCATCGGTGACAGGCGATGGCGCGACGCCCAGTCCGGTGAGGACGCGCAGCACCGGCAGCACGGCGTTGTCCGGAGCCGTCCTGTGGAGCGAGGGGCCCGCCGGCGGCTCCAGGCCCAGCGCGTCGGCCGCACGCAGGATGCCATTGCCCAGCTTCTCGGCGCTGCCGCCATCCGCCGTCTTGTCGGCCCGCGAAAAGAGCGCCTGCCGCACGGCCTCGACGCGCATCCACGGCTCGGGATACCTCGCCAGGTCGAACAACGTGGCCGCGTGCCTCTGCTGGTAGAGCGCGGCGGCGGCCGCCACCTGCGGCGTCGCGGCCGAGGTGCCCGACCCGTCCATGTCCACCAGGCCCGCGCAGCCAATCTCCGCCCACGGCGTGTTCGGCGTGAAGGCCGACAGCGCCGTCGCCATCTTGCTGGCCGGGCCCCAGTTCCCCTGCATCGTCCGGAACGGCAGGCTGTAATACGGCTTGCGGTTGGCCATCACGCCGCACGCGGCAATCACTCTCCGGAAACGGGCCGGATAGACGATGAAGTGCGTGGGGAAGCCGAAGAAGCCGGCGGAGAAGTTGTTGCCGGCCGCGGCCACGAACACGATGCCCGCGTCGTAGGCCAGGTTCACCGCGTCGGCCCAGGCCGCCGACGCCACGCCGCCCATGCTCATCGACAGCACGTGGATGCGCGTGGCCTCGTCTGCGCAGAGGTCGACCGCGTAGGTGATGCCCCTGGCAATGGTGCTGGTCCGCAGCTGCAGCACCGAGCGGCCCACCCGCACGGGCACCACCTCGGCCTCCGGCGCTCCCCCGACCACATCGTCGAAGGTGTAGCCCTCGCGGTGGAAGCTGAAGTGATTGCCGGCCAGGATGCTGAGGGTGCCCGTGCCGTGGCCGGGGTTCTGGAGCGCGCCGCGCGCCACGGGATCGCGCGCGTCGTTGGGGCCCTGATCGTCCGAGAAGTTGCGCTGCAGGTCCAGGCGGATGCGCGAGGGCAGCGTCTGGTGTGCGGGGTCGTAGCCGGTGTCGAGGTGAGCGATGCGCACGCGCGAGGGCCCGCCAGCGGCCTCGGTCCGCGCCTGCCGCAACTGCGAGAACGCGGGATCGAGATGCCAGGCGAACAGGTTGTCGATGCGCGGCAGCTCGGGCCGCTGGTCGTTGAAGACGCAGGCGTCTCTCGCGGCACCCAACGCGTCGCGATCGCGCGCCAGCGGGTTGTCGTAGAACCACTGCTGGACGAAGTCCGGCTCCACCATCACCGGCGCGCCAGCCACGGCCGCGCTGGCGGCCTCGTTCAGCGCGTGCGCCGCCTGCCATGCGTGGGCCACGTCCGGCGCACCGGTCGGCGTAGCCACATGCCATTCGAAGGCTGCGCCGGTCAGCCCGGCCGCGTCTGCCGTCGGGCGCCCGGCGAACAAGGGCTCGAGGTCGAATGAGACGCCCGCGGCCCTGATGCGCGAACGGGTGGCGCCGCGCGCGAGGCCCACGCCCACGCGTGCGCCGGCGGGCAGCCGGACGAGGAAACCGGCCAGCCCGGGAGGGGTGATGTCAGCCATGGGAATGCTCCGTGCATCCATCAGCCGGGGGGAGTGAGGACTATGGCACGAAGGCGAGGGATTCGCCACTTTGTTTGTGCATGATTAACTAAAGCGCTGGCTGCATCCCGCAATGCCTCGCGCTGCTCGCGTCGCCTGTGGTATCTGTGACGCGTACGTACTTTTCGATGAAAGTCGTCAGAGGCCACTCATGATCACGCCGTCCGTCGATATGGTTTCCCGCCCGCTCGGGGCCCTTGCTGTATCCCTGCTCGCAATCACCGTTTCCGCCTGCGCGCAGGCCACATCGCAACCCCCCACCCCGCCGGCCCCCACGACCGCGGCGCCGGCCACACGGAAACCGGCCGCACCGGCAACCCCGGCGGCACCCTCACAGGCCGCCGCGCCGGCCGCGGCCAAGACGCCAAAGGCCCTGATGGCCACCTCGGCCGACGGCACGAAGATCGCCTACGAGACAACGGGGTCCGGCCCCACGCTGATGCTGGTGCACGGCGGCGGGCAGACCCGCCGGTCGTGGAACGAGCGCGGCTATGTGGATCGGCTGAGCAAGCGTTTCACGGTCATCACGGTGGATCTGCGCGGCAGCGGCGAGAGCGACAAGCCCGACACGGCCGACGCCTACGCGCTGGACGCGGTCTTGGCGGATCTCGTGGCCGTGGCCGACGCCGCCGGCGCGACGCGCTTTCACCTGTGGGGCTTCGGGCATGGGGCGAGCATCGGACGTTACCTCGCGGCCCGGTCGGACCGCGTCATCTCGGCGGTGCTGGTCGCGGCCGACATGGGGCCCACGCTCAGCGGGCCCGTGAAGGACGCCATCAACGGCATGCGCGCGAAGTGGCAGCCATTGCTCGAGGCGCAGAAAGCCGGCACGCTCGACCTGAAGGGGATGTCCCCGGGCGACCGCGACGCGTGGAACAGCGGCGTGGCGCGCCAGGCCCTTGCCCTGGGCGCGCTGGTGGACTACCCGCCGCTCGAGCCCGCCGAGATCCAGGTGCCCACCCTGTGGCTCGTGGGCGCGGCTGACGCCAGCGGCCTCGAGAACGCCAAGAAGTACGAAGGCAAGCTGGCCGGCACCAAGGTGACGCTGAAGCAGGTGAGCGGCCTCAGCTACTCGGACAGCTTCGCGCGGATTGATCCGATCCTGGCCGAGGTCGAGCCGTTCCTGGCGGCCAACCCCGGCACGAACTGATGAGTGCTGGACAGCTCCACGCACCAAAGGCGGTCAACACCCCGCGCCAGATTCTCTTCGCCAGCCTCATCGGTACGGCGATTGAGTTCTTCGACTTCTACATCTACGCCACCGCCGCGGTGCTCGTGTTCCCGGCGCTGTTCTTCCCGGGGTCCGACCCGGCGACCGCGACCCTCGCCTCGCTCGCGACGTTCGCCATCGCGTTCCTCGCGCGGCCGATCGGCTCCGCGCTCTTCGGCCACTTCGGCGACCGCGTGGGACGCAAGACCACGCTCGTGGCGGCGCTGCTGACCATGGGCCTGTCGACGGTGGCCATCGGGCTGCTGCCGCCGTATGAGAGCATCGGGATTGCCGCGCCCGCGCTCCTGGCGCTGTGCCGCTTCGGGCAGGGGTTGGGGCTGGGCGGCGAGTGGGGCGGCGCGGTGCTGCTGGCCACCGAGAACGCGCCGCCGGGGCGGCGCGCGTGGTACGGCATGTTCCCCCAGCTGGGCGCCCCGGTCGGGTTCTTCTGCTCGGGCGGCATCTTCCTCGTGCTGTCGCGCACGCTCACCGACGCGCAGTTCTTCGCATGGGGTTGGCGGGTGCCGTTCCTGGCGAGCGCAGCGCTGGTGCTGCTCGGCCTGTACGTGCGCCTGTCGATCACCGAGACCCCGGTCTTCGCGGCGGCGGTGGCGCGCCACGAGCGCGTGCAGGTGCCCATGCTCGCGGTCCTCAGGTCGCACGCGGGCGTGCTCGTCATCGGGACGCTGATCGGGCTCTCGGTCTACGTGAACTTCTACCTGATGACCGTGTTCGCGTTGTCGTGGGGCACCAGCCAGCTCGGCTACACGCGCGAGCAGTTCCTGTTCATCCAGCTCTTCGGCGTGCTGTTCTTCGCGGCGACGATTCCGTGGTCGGCCATCCTCGCCGAGCGCGGGCGGCGGCCCATGCTGATGTGGGTGAACGTGGCGACCTTTGCCTTCGGCCTGGTGTTCGCCCCGCTGTTCCACGCCGGCACCATCGGCGCCACGCTCACGATGGTCGCGGGCCTGGCACTGGTGGGGATGGCGTACGGCCCGCTCGGCACGGTGCTCGCGGAGCTCTTCCCGACGGCGGTGCGCTACACGGGCAGCTCGCTCACCTACAACCTGGCGGGCATCTTCGGCGCCTCGCTGGCCCCGTACGTGGCCACCTGGCTGGCCACGAATCTCGGCCTCCAGTACGTCGGCTACTATCTCGCGGCGGCGACGCTGCTGTCGCTGCTGGGCCTGTGGATGTCGCAGGAGACGAAGGACGCGTCGCTGTAGGGTTGACGGGGACGAGAGTCGCCTGGGAGGACCGATGACCAGACGCGTGGTGCTCTGCCTGCTGTGCACGCTCGTGGTGACCCTCGGCACGCGGGGCTCCGCGCAATCGGACACCACGGTTCGCCCCTTCACCATCCGCGTGCCCGAAGCGACGCTCACGGACCTGAGGGCGCGTCTCGCCAGCGCGCGGTTCCCCGACCCCCTGCAGGGCGACGGTTGGACGCACGGCACCGACATCCGTTACCTGAAGGAACTGGTCGCCTACTGGCGCGACCGGTTCGACTGGCGCGCCGCCGAGCGGCGGCTCAACACGCTCGAGCAGTTCACGACCACCATCGACGGCCTGAACGTGCACTTCGTGCATCGGCGCTCGAACGCGCCAGACGCGTTCCCGCTGCTCATCACCCACGGCTGGCCGGGATCGTTCGTCGAGTTCACCAGGATCATCGGCCCGCTCACCGACCCGGTCGCCCATGGCGGACGCGCCGAGGACGCGTTCCACGTCGTCATGCCGTCCATTCCCGGCTTCGCGTTCTCGGGCAAGCCGCGCGAACCTGGCTGGGATCCGGCCCGCATTGCCGCGCTCGAGGCGAAGCTGATGGCGCGCCTGGGCTATCAGCGCTACGGTGCGCAGGGCGGCGACTGGGGATCGATCATCAGCACGCAGGTGGCGCTCGCCGACCCCGCGCACGTGGCAGGGCTGCACCTGAACATGTGCTTCGGCAGCGCGCCCGCGGGCGCCGATCCCGATGAAGGCCTCACCGACGCGGAGCGCGCGCGGCTGAAGGTGCGACAGGCCTTCCAGGCCGAGGAGATCGGTTACCAGCAGATCCAGGGCACCAAGCCGCAGACGATAGGCATCGCGCTCAACGATTCGCCCGTCGGCCTGGCCGCCTGGATCGTCGAGAAGTTCCGCACCTGGTGCGACTGCGACGGCAATCCCGAGACCGTGTTCACGAAGGACGAACTGCTGACCAACATCACGCTCTACTGGGTCACCCAGACCGCGGCCTCCGCCGCCCGCATCTACTACGAGAGCCGCCATCCGCTGGCGCCGGCGGCGCCGCGGCGCGTGGAGACACCCACCGCGTGCGCCGACTTCCCGAAGGAGATCATCTGGTCGCCGCGGCGCTGGCTCGAGCCGCGCTTCAACATCCAGCGCTGGACCGTGATGCCGCGGGGGGGCCACTTCGCCGCGATGGAGCAGCCGCAACTGCTCGTCGACGACGTGCGCGCGTTCTTCCGCGGGCTGCGATAGCGTTCGGTGCGCGGGCGAGGCTGTGCTATAAGGCCACCGTCACCCACGGAGCGCGAACCCCCATATGTGGCAGCACAACTACGAGCCTCTTGGCGGCAGCCTGGCGCTGTCGGCCCCCGTCGCCGCCCTGCCGATCGTCGTGCTGTTCCTCATGCTGGGCGTGTGGCGCACACCCACGTGGAAGGCGGCGCTGGCGGGGCTGGGCACCGCACTCGCCGTCTCGCTCACCGTCTACGGCATGCCCGTCGGGCTGGCCGTGATGTCCACGCTGTACGGCGCGGCCTACGGCATCTTCCCCATCGCGTGGATTGTCTTCGCGTCGATCATGCTCTATCGCCTGGCGGTGCACACCGGAAAGTTCGAGATCATCAAGGACTCGGTGGGCTCGCTGACCGACGATCGCCGCCTCCAGGCGATGTTCATCGCCTTCTCGTTCGGCGCGTTCATCGAGGGCGCCGCGGGCTTCGGCGCGCCGGTCGCCGTGTCGGGCGCCATGCTGGCCGGCCTTGGCTTCAACCCTTTCTACGCCGCCGGCATCTGCCTGCTGGCCAACACCGCGCCGGTGGCCTTCGGATCCATCGGCATTCCGGTCACGACGCTCGCGGCCGTCACCGGGCTGCCGGTGATGCCGCTCTCGGCCATGGTGGGGCGGCTCTGCGCGATGATCTCCATCATCATCCCCGGCTACCTCATCGTCGTGATGGCGGGCTGGAGGCGCGCGGGCGAGGTGCTGCCGGCCATCATCGCGTGCGGCGTCTCCTTCGCCGGCATGCAGTTCTACGTCTCCAACTACATGGGGCCCGAGCTCACCGACATCCTCAGCTCGCTCACGTGCATCGTCGTGATGGTGGCGGTGCTCAAGCTGTGGAAGCCGAAGACGATCATGCGGCTCGAGGGCGACAAGCCCATCACCGCGGCCGCGAAGACGCACTCCCCGGGGGAGATCATCCTGGCGTGGTCGCCCTACCTCCTGCTCGTGGCGTTCGTGCTCGCCTGGGGCGAGCCGGCCATCAAGCTCGCCCTCGACACCTGGACCCACGGCGTGATGCCGTCGTTCCTGCCCAAGGCACCCACCGGGCTGAACGGGGTCACCGTGCCCGGGCTGCACAACCTGATCACGCGCGTGCCGCCGGTCACGCCCGCGCCGGCGCCCTACGCCGCCGTCTTCACGTTGAACTGGCTCAGCGCATCGGGCACGGCGTGCTTCCTGGCCACCATCGTCGCGGCCGTGCTGCTCGGCGTGAGGCCCGCCACCTTCGGGAAGATCTACAAGGAGACCTTCGCGCAGCTGTCCTACGCGATGCTGACCATCGCGTCGATGCTGGGCCTGGCGTACCTGATGAACTACTCGGGGATGACGTCCACGCTGGGCCTCGCGCTGGCCACCACCGGCGTCGCCTTCCCCTTCTTCAGCGCCGTCGTCGGGTGGCTGGGCGTGTTCCTCACCGGCAGCGACACCTCGGCGAACGCGCTCTTCGGCAACCTGCAGGTGGTCACCGCCAACGCGCTCTCGCTCAACCCGGTGCTCACCGCGTCGGTGAACTCGGCCGCGGGGGTGATGGGCAAGATGATCTCGGTGCAGAGCATTGCCGTGGCGGTCGCGGCGACGGGGATGACCGCGGCCGACGAGGGCCGCCTGTTCCGGTTCACGATCAAGCACAGCGTGATGCTGATGATGGCGATGGGCGTGATCTCGATGCTCTTCGCGTATGTCTTCGCGGAGTTCGTGCCTAGCGTCGGGCCCTGATCTGCTGAATCTCGCGTCGAAGCTCGTCGAGCGCGGACTGCAGGGCCTCGTTCTCGTCCTGCAGCGTCCGCGTCCGCGCTTCGAGCGCCTTCACCGCCGCCAGCGCCACGCCGTCGGCGTCCATCGTCCCAATCCGCAGCGGATCCTCGCCCAGGCCGAACGCCGCGCGGAAATCCTGCGCGGTAGGTCCGACGTGCCGGATCGACGCGTCCTGTGCCGTGTAGCTCCACTCCTGGATCGGCAGGCCGGCCAGCTTCCCGAGTAGTTCCTCACCATCGAGGGCACGGAACAGGTGCTTCGCGTTGACGTCCGACAGACCCAGCCACTGGCTGCCGCTCGGCGCGAGGCGCAGCCCCGTCGTCAGGGCCGCATTCGTGTAGAAGGCCACGCCGCCAGACGCCCGCACCAGGAACTGGTTGGGCGCGACAGCGATGATCGGCGTCAGGGTCGATCGATCGCCGAACACGAACGTGCCGTAGGCCGCCAGCTGCGTGGCCGCCTTCGACCCCAGCACCACGGTCCCGGGACCCCCCGCGAGGGCGTCCTGGCCCAGCGCGATCGACTCCGCGCCGTCTGCCTGCGACCGCTGTCCCGAGGCCAGGCTGTTGAGCCCGCTCGCGATGGTGAGATGGCCCAGTGCGGTCGAGTGCTGGCCCGACGCCAGGGTGGCTGACCCGGCGGCAAGGCTCTGGCCTCCGGCCGCCAGCGTGCCTGCGCCAATGGCCGTGCTCTGCGATCCACTGGCCGTCGTGCTGTCGCCCATCGCGGTGCTGTAGAGCCCGGTGGCACTGGTCGCCTGTCCCAGTGCCACGCTTCCAGTCGCGCTGGCGACGGCGAAGTTGCCGAGCGCCGTGCTGCCGAATCCGCTGGCGATGGTGTTGCGTCCGAGCGCCGTGCTGTGCTGACCAATGTTCGCCTCGTCCCACTGCGTGCCGGTCACGCTGCCGGCCCTGATGGCGGCGCGCGCTGGAAACCACATCATCCGCGCGCCCGCGCCCGTGGCCGGAATCGTGCCGTTGTCGATGGCACCGCCGGCCAGGAGGCCGCCGTCGGCCTGAAGGCGAATCGCACCGGGAACGGCAGGCGCCACCGGCAGCGGCCGGGGGCTGCCACCGGTCCCCGCGCCTTGCGTGAGCACGAACGCACCCGTGTGACCGGACTCGTCCTTCCACGTGCCGCTCATGGACGGCAACGACAGCGTGGCCGAGACCGGCTGTGGCTGACCGTCCGGCGCCATCACGATGTTGAGGCCCAGGCCGATCGAGCCGTCGGGGTTCTGAAACGCCGTGCCGATGACCGACGCCGCCTGCGGCTCGCCACAACGATCGTCGGTACCTTCCAGCCGGTAGATGCCGCCGTTCTGGGTGACCGTGACCGTGACGACGTTGCAGAACGGCTGCAGCTGCCACCGGAACGTGCCGAGCGGTTGCGCATCGGCGGGCAGGGCCACCCACGCCAGCAGGATGATGATGGGCGTGAGTGCGCGGGTGAACGTGCGCGGGTTCGTCATCGCGCGCTCCTATCGCTTCTCGAGCCGCGACTCGAGCCGCGCCAGCCGCGCGCGCAAGTCGTCGTTCTCGCGCTCGAGCCGATCGTTCCGCTCCGCGAGCGCACGGGTGCGCTCTTCGAGCGCCTTCACGCCCGCCAGCGCCACGCCGTCGGCGTCCAGGCTGCCGATATAGCGCTCGTCTTCACCAAGTCCGAACGCGGCATGGAAGTCCTGCGCGGTGGGCCCCATGTGCCGGATGGACGAGTCCTGCGCCTTGTAGCTCCACTCCGCGATGCGCAGCGCGGCAATCTTCCCCAGCACGTGCTCGCCGGCGAGATCGCGGAACAGGTGCTTCGAGTGGACATCCGAGAGCTGCGCCCACTGGCTGGAACCGCCGACCAGCTGCACGCCGGCGGTCTCGGTCGGGTTGGTGGCAAAGCGCACGCCACCCGACGCGCGCACCTTGAACTGGCCCGGGATGTCGGCCAGGATGCGCACGCCCGTGCTGTAGTCGCCGAAGGCAAACGACCCCGTGGCATCGGTGGCGACCTCGGCATTGCCAATGGCCACGCTGCCGGTCGCCCGGGCGACGGCGTTCGCGCCGGCGGCAATGCTGTAGGCGCCGATCGCCTGGGTGCTGGACCCCATCGCCGTGCTGGCAAATCCGCTCGCCACCGTGTTGTTACCAGCGGCATGGCTCAGGGCCCCGATCGCCTGCGAGTTCCTCCCGTACGCCACGGCGCCGATGCCACTGGCAATGGTGAAGTCACCGAACGCCGCGCTGTTCTCGCCACTCGCCCGCGTGTTGAAGCCGAACGACGCGCTCCGGACGCCGGATGCCAGGCTCTCCTCTCCGAAGGCGACGCTGGCGGTGCCCGCCGCCACCGTGTTCAGCCCGAATGCCGTGCTGTAGAGGCCGACGTTCGCCTCGTCCCAGGCGGGGATGGTGAGGTGCCCGGCGCGGAATGCGGCCTTGCGCGGGTGCCACATCATGCGCGTGCCCAGGCCGGATGCCGGAATGTCGCCGCTGTTGAGCGTGCCGCCGGCCACCAGGCCGCCATCCTCCTGCAGGCGGATGACCGTGGGAATGCTCGAGGAACCGGTCGGCAGGGGCCGCGGGACGCCTCCCGTGCCCGTGCCAGGAGTGTGCGTGAAGTTGCCCGAATCCCCTGTGCCGCTCTGCCACTCACCGCTGAGGGTGGACAGGGCAATGACGGCCGAGAGCGGCGAGGCGACGCCTCCCGGCGCCGCGACGACGTTCAGTCCGATGCCGATGGTGCCGTCGGGATTCATGAACGCCGTGCCGATCACGGACGACTTCGCGCTCGCGGCGCATCGGTCGTCGGTGCCCTCCAGCCGATAGATGCCGCCGACCTCGGTCACGGTCAGCGTCACGACATTACAGAACGGCTGGAGCTGCCAGCGGAAGCTGCCCAGCGGCTGGGCCTCCGCGCGCATCGGCAGGAACCCCAGCCACAGGCAACCCAGTGCCATCACGATGATTCGCTTCATGGATGAAACCTCCGCGACCGCACGAGAGTGCCGTCACTGGAGGAATCGGAAAGCGATGGCAAGAGCCGCCATCCCCCGTGGCTCGGCGGGGCTGGCCTACCCCCGTACCCTCGTGGGGCCTGCGCCCCGTAGCCTCGGCGAAGGGGGGGTCAGTCCCGGCGTCCCTCTTTCAACTCGCGCAGCTCCCGCCGCACCTCGTCCAGCGCCGCCTTCAACGCGTCGTTCTCCACGCGCAGTTCGCGCGTGCGTGCCTCGAGCGCCTTGACCGCCGCCAGCGCCACGCCGTCCGCGTCCACCGTGTTGATGCGCAGCGGGAAGTCCCCGAGCCCGAAGGCCGCGCGGAAGTCCTGTGCCGTCGGCCCCATGTGCCGGATGCCCGCTTCCTGGGTCTTGTAGTTCCACTCGCGGATCGGGATCCGCGCGAGCTTCCCCAGCAGGTCCTCGCCGTCCACGTCGCGGAAGTTCTCCTTCATGTTCGCGTCCGACAGCGGCGCCCACGAGCTACCGCCGGCCGCCATCTCCACGCCCGTCGTGAGCCCCGCATTCGTGTAGAACCCCACGCCGCCGGCGGCGCGCACGATGAACTCGTTCGGCGCAAACCCTCCGATGGGAATGGCGGTGGACCGATCGGCGAAGATGAACGTGCCGGACGCGTTCGCGTTCGTGAACGCGTGCGAGCCCAGCACGACGCTGCCATTGCCCCCCGCGGTGAGTTCCCGGCCCAGCGCGACGCTCTGGAGCCCGCTGGCCAGGGCCTCGTGGCCCGCGGCCAGGCTCTGGCCTCCCGTCGCCTGCGCGCGAAACCCGATCGCGGTGCTCTGCAAGCCGCTGGCCGTCGAGTCCACGCCCACGGCGGTGCTGCCCCCGCCGCTCGCGGTCGTGCCACTGCCCATCGCCGTGCTGGCGACGCCGCTCGCGATCGTGTCCACGCCAAGCGCGACGCTGTTCGTGCCGAGCGCCTGCACGCGTTGTCCAGCCGCCACGCCGCCGTTGCCCGACGCCACGGCATCGAGCCCGAATGCCGTGCTGTAGAGCCCGACGTTGACCTCGTCCCACTGCGCACCGCCGATGTTGCCGGCACGGAAGGCGGCCTTGCCCGGATACCACATCAGCCTCGTGCCAGGACCGCTCGCGGGAATGGTCCCGGCGCCCGCTCCCACGGCGAGCAGACCGCCGTCCGCGCGCAGGTTGATCGCGGGGGGAATGACGACGGGCGGGGGAATGGGCCGCGGGCCTCCGCCCGTGCCCGCGACGGGCGCGAAGGCGAACGGTCCGGTGTGACCCGCTTCGTCGCGCCACGTGCCGCTCAACGTGGACAGCGACAGGGTCGCGAACACCGGCAACGGCTGGCCGTCCGGGGCGGTGACCACGTTCATTCCGATCCCGATGGAGCCGTCAGGGTTGACGAAGGCCGTGCCGATGACCGACGCGGCCTGCGCGGCGCCACACCGATCGTCGGTACCTTCCAGACGATAGATGCCGCCGTTCTGCGTCACCGACACCGTCACGATGTTGCAGAACGGCTGCAACTGCCACCGGAACGTGCCGAGCGGCTGCGCCTCGGCGCCGGCAGCTGGCACTCCGAGCAGCACGAGAAGACACGCGACGCGCGCGACACACGGGTGCATGGTTACCTCCTGTCCAGCCACCGATCGAGCCGATCGAGCCGATCGCGAAGCGCCTCGTTCTCCCGCGCGAGCGCGCCGTTGCGCTCGCGCAGGGCGTCGTTATCACGGGCCAGCGCGTCGAGGCGGCTCCCCTGGTCGCGCGTGCGCACCTCGAGCGCCTTCACACCGGCCAGCGCCACGCCGTCCGCGTCGATGGTGTTGATGCGCAACGGGAAGTCGCCCAGGCCGAACGCCGCGCGGAAGTCCTGCGCGGTCGGCCCCATGTGCCGGATGCCCGTGTCCTGGGTCTTGTAGTTCCACTCCTGGATCGCCGCCAGGCTGCCATCGCGTCGCAGGTGAATCGTGGCGGGAATCACGGCGGGCGACGGCAGCGGTCTCGGGCTGCCACCAGTCCCGGCGCCAGCGGTGAGCGCCAACACGCCGGTGTGCCCGGCCTCGTCGCGCCACGTGCCGCTCAGCGTCGACAGCGACAGCGCGGCGAAGATCGGCAGCGGCTGACCATTCGGCGCCGTGACGATGTTGAGCCCGATGCCGATGGAGCCGTCCGGGTTCAGGAACGCCGTGCCGATTGACGACGCCGCCTGTGCGGCGCCGCAGCCATCGTCAGTCCCTTCCAGGCGATAGGTGCCGCCCACCTGTGTCACCGGCACCGTGACCACGTTGCAGTACGGCTGAAGCTGCCAGCGAAAGGTGCCCAGCGGCTGCGCCACGGCGGGGGCGGACGCCCAGCTCATCGACAGTCCCATGACCAGCCCGGCGAGTCGCCTCATACCTGCCCTCCCCCACGGCACAATCGGCCGTCGTACTCGGGATCGGAAAGGGGGCGGCGAATCCGGACAGGTGAGTCAACGCATCGATGAGATTTCCAGAATTGGACCGAGGGCAGGCGATCAGAACCGCAGGACCAGCCCCACGGCGACGTCGATGGGCTTCTCCACCTCGATGTTGGTGGCGCGGCCGCCGAAGTCCGCGCGCGACGAGCCGACCGTGGCGCGCAGGCCGAGCCACCGGCCGATGGCCTGCTCGATGCCCGCGCCGTAGCGCAACAGACCCTGCTCGTCGGTCTGCAGCGTGGTCCGCCCCGCCTGGTCGATGGTCACGTCGAACGTGCGCGTGTTCTCGGAGACGTAGCCGAACACGAGCGTCCGCCGCGCGGCACCAACGACGACGCCCAGCGTACCGCCGTACCGCACGTGCGTATTGTTCCGGTAGTCCACGGTCAACCCCGACGCGGGATCGTCGAGACGCAGGTCGCCGTCCTCCACGCCGATGCCCAGCTCGACACCCGCGACGATGCGGCCCGGGAACTCGTAGCGGCCCCCGCCGAAGAACGTGAGAGCCGGCCGCGAGTCCTGCGCCAGCGTGTCGACACCGGCGACCAGCGCGCCGCCAATCACGTTGACTCGTCCCGCTTCTGTTCCCAGGAAGATGCCGGTGTAGTGGCGCAGCGCGGGCGCGGGTTGCGCGAACGCGGGCGAGTTCCAGTGCGCTTCCGCGGCGACAGTCACGAGCGATATGAGCAGCAAACGTGCTCCAGCGAGGACGTACGCGAGCGTGGTGTGGGTCATGGCCCGAGGCACAGCAACCCGGATGCCCACGCCGGCCCGGCGGTCACACCGCTGGTCCCAGCTCTTCCGGCCCAACGGGGCCCGGCTGTTGACAACGGCCGCGCCGTCTTGTATTTAACTTAATTGTTAATTAACCCCCAGGTTCACAATCATGTCACCCGACCACCTCAGCACGACGTTTGCGGCGCTCGCCGATCCGACGCGGCGCGCCATCCTCTCCCGCCTCTCGCTGGGCGAGCTCTCGGTGACCGAGCTGGCCGAGCCCTTCGAGATGAGCATGCCCGCCGTGTCGAAGCACCTGAAAGTGCTCGAGCGCGCGGGCCTCATCGCGCGCAGCCGCGAGGCCCAGTGGCGCCGCTGCCGGCTCGACGCGGCGCCGCTCCGCGAGGTCTCCGACTGGCTCGACGACTACCGCACCTTCTGGGAGCAGAGCCTCGACCGGCTCGACGCGTACCTGACACAGATGCAGGCACAGAGAGAGCCGCAGATGGCGCAGATGAAGGCAAAGAAGAAGACCGCCTCGCCGAAGAAAGGACGTCCCCGTGGCCGTACAAAGTAGCAGTCACCTCGCGGAAACCCTGCCCTCCCATCGCACGCTCGTGCTGACGCGCGTGTTCGACGCGCCGCGCGCGCTCGTGTGGGAGGCGTGGACCGACCCGCGGCACCTGGCGCAGTGGTGGGGGCCGCACGAGTACACGACTCCGCGCGCCGAGATGAATCTCCGGCCGGGCGGCACCCTGCACATCGACATGCGCGGGCCGGATGGCTCCATCCATGCGGTCACTGGCGCAGTACGCGAGGTCAGGGCGCCCGAGCGGCTGGTCTTCACCACGCAACTCACGGACGAGGACGGCGGCATCTTCGTCGAGCTGCTGAACACCGTCACGTTGGCCGAGCGGAATGGGCGCACGTCGCTGAGGCTCGATGTGAGAGTGCTGCAGGCCGCGCCCGAGGCGGCGGGCCCGCTGGGCACCATGGAGGAGGGCTGGAGCCAGAGCCTCGACCGGCTGGCCAGCGACGTGGCCACGCGCGCGTCCGCGCGCGAGATGGTGGTCACGCGCGTCGTCGACGCCCCGCGCGCGCTGGTGTGGGAGGCGTGGACCGATCCCGTGCATGTCGGGGAGTGGTGGGGGCCCGAAGGGTTCACCACCACCACCGAGATGATGGACGTGCGTCCGGGCGGACGCTGGGTCCACGTGATGCACGGCCCCGACGGCACCGACTACCCGAACCTCACGGTGTTTCACGAGGTGGTGAAGCCCGAGCGG
>Ga0209706_10000244_pt1 | contig 30080 bp, 28 predicted proteins | sample PPLLaktember2015_6_FD_187263 | JGI IMG/M metagenome (GOLD analysis project Ga0209706, IMG submission 187263) | Freshwater sediment microbial communities from Prairie Pothole Lake near Jamestown, North Dakota, USA - PPLs Lake P8 Core (1) Depth... | ecosystem: Environmental > Aquatic > Freshwater...
GGGAGGTCTGGAGCCTGACCTGGCAGCCGGTCGGGCACGAGCCGGCCTCGGACTACCGGGTCGCCCACGGCTTCGGCTACACCCGGGCCGAGGCGGAGGTCGGGGGGATCGGCTCGTCGGTCGTGTTCTTCGTGCCGCTCGAGGACGACCGGGAGATCTGGAAGGCGGTCCTGACGAACCGGTCGGGGCGGCGGAGGCGGCTCGCGCTCGTGGGCTATGTCGAGCTCGCTCTGGGCCACGCCCTCGTCGACCTCATCAACCAGTGCGACGACCAGCACTTCAACCGGGCCCGGTTCGAGAAAGAGGCCAACGCCGTGTTCGCCACCAAGACCTATTGGGTGACGGAGACGCGGGGGACGCAGCATCAGGAGAACAAGGAGTGGGACCGCTGGGCCTTTTTCACGGTCAACCGTCCGGTCGTCGGCTATGAGACGCTGCGCGAGAGGTTCATCGGGCCGTTCCGGAGCGAAGCGGACCCGGCCGGGCTCGAGCAGGGGCTCGCGTCGAAGGACATGGACTGCGGCAACGCCGTCGCCGCCCTCGAGGTCGACGTGGAGCTCGCGCCGGGCGAGTCCGCCGACGTCGTTTTCTCGCTCGGGGTCATCGCCAAGACGGAGTTCGAGCGGAGGCGCGGCGAGATCGTCCGGAAATACCGGGACGCGGGGGAGGTCGACGCGGCGCTCGGGCGGGTCCGGGAGGAGTGGGACCGCTTTTTCGCCCATACCCGGGCCGCGACGCCGGACGCCGAGGCCGACGTCTTCCTGAATTACTGGACGCCTTACCAGGCCAAGGTCGCCTTCGACGTCGGGCGGGTGGCCAGCTTCTACTACTGGGGGATCGGGCGCGGCTTCGGCTACCGGGACACGGCCCAGGACACCATCGCCATCGTCATCGCCGACCCGGCGCGGGCCCGGGCGCGGGTCGGGCTCCTGGCCCGGCAGATGCGGCGCGACGGCAAGGTCTACCACCATTTCTACGGCGACGGCCAGGGCGAATTCACCGAGCATTGCGACGACCCGCTGTGGTTCATCCTGGCGGTGACGGAGTATCTCAAGGAGACGGGCGACTTCGGCGCTCTCGACGCGGTCGAGCCCTTCCTCGACGGCGGAGAGGGGACCGTTCTCGAGCACCTGCTGGCCGTGGCCGGCTTCGCCGGGGCGAACCTCGGGGCGCACGGGCTGCCCAAGTTCGGCCGGGGCGACTGGAACGACACCCTCGACTACATCGGCGGCCGGGACGGCGGTGAGAGCGTCTGGGGCGCCATGTTCTATGTGGCCATGCTCGACCGCCTGCTCGAGCTCCTCGATCTCGTCGAGGCGGGCGGCCGGGATGCCGGCGGCCGGGCCGGAGAGGCGCGGCGGCTTCGCGACAGGCTGGTCGAGGCGCTCGAGACGCACGCCTGGGACGGCGGATGGTACATCCGGGCCTTCGGCGAGGCCGGTCGAAAGATCGGCTCGAAGGAGAACGCCGCGGGGCGCATCTTCATCAACACGCAGAGCTGGGCCGTCATCGCCGGGCTGCCGGACCGGCGGAGGCTCGTCCGGGCCATGGACAGCCTGGCCGAGCGCCTGGACACGCCCTACGGGCCGAAGATCTGCGCGCCGGCGTTCCGCGAGATCGACCCGGCGATCGGCCTGATCACGCGGTGCGTCCCGGGGAAGAAAGAGAACGGGGCCGTCTTCTGCCATCCGGCGGCCTGGGTCATCCAGGCCGAGTGTCTGCTCGGGCGGGGCGAGCGGGCCTTCGCTTACTTCAAGAAGCTCCTGCCCGGGCGGATCCCGCAGGAGACGTTCTCGGCCGAACCGTACGTCTACTCCCAGTACATCACCAGCGACGAGCACGAGACCGCCGGAAAGGCCAGCCACTCGTGGCAGACAGGAACGGCGGCCTGGATGTACCGCGTCGGCTACGATTTCATCCTCGGCATCCGGCCGTCCTACGAAGGGCTGGTCATCGACCCGGTCATCCCTGCGTCGTGGCCGGGGTTCCGGGTCGAGCGGGCGTTCCGGGGGGCGCGCTACATGATCGAGGTCGAGAACCCTGACGGGGTCGAGCGCGGCGTCGCCTCGGTCCGGGTCGATGGGCGCCCGGTCCGGGGGCCGATCGCGCCGCGGCCCGCAGGGTCGGTCTGCCGGGTGTCGGTCACGATGGGGAGGACCGCGTGAAGAGGGAAGAGGGAGGGACCATGCGCAGAGATCCGGGGAACCCGATCCTGACGAGGGACGACATACCGGCGATCCCGCCTTTGCTCACGGACGCGACGTCGGTGTTCAATCCCGGCGCCGTGAATGCCGGCGGCATCACCTATCTCATGCTCCGCGTCCAGGCCCGGTCGCGCGAGACGTTCCTGGTCATGGCCGAGAGCGCCGACGGCTTCCGCTTCGTCGTCCGGCCGCGGGCCGTCGAGCTCAAGGGCATCGAGCGCGTCCGCGAGAGGGTCTACCACGTTTACGACGCCCGGATCACGGCGCTCGAGGGCGCGCACTATGTCCTGTTCGCCATGGACATGGACAGCGGCTGCCAGCTGGGGCTGGCCCGGACGGAAGATCTCGAGGAGTTCCGCTTCCTCGGCGTCACCTCGACCGACGACGTCCGCAACGGCGTCCTGTTCCCGGAGAAGATCGGCGGCCAGTACCTCAGGCTCGAGCGGCCCAACAGGGCCAAGCTCGAGGGCGGCCCGACAACGGGGTCGGAGATCTGGCTGGCCGGGTCGGACGATCTCGTCGGCTGGCGCCGGATCGGGCCCGTCATGGGCGGGCGTTTCCACTATTGGGACGAGTACATCGGCTCGGGGCCGCCGCCGGTCAAGACGAGAGAGGGCTGGCTCCACATCTATCACGGGGTGGCCACGCACTTCGGCAGCGCCAACATCTATCAGGCCGGGGTCGTCCTTCTCGACCTCGGCGACCCGACCAAGGTCCTCGGCCGGTCGAGGGCCAACATCCTCGAGCCGCGGGAACCCTATGAGCTCTGCGGCCAGGTGCCGAACGTCGTCTTTCCGTCCGGGATGGTCGTCGAGGACTTCGACGCCGAGGGCTACGCCCTGCCGGCGAGCCCGGTCCGGGTCTATTACGGCGCGGCCGATACCTGCGTCGGCCTGGCCGTGACGACGGTCGGCGAGCTGCTCGCCGCCGCCTCCGAACCCCCGCTTAAATAAGAAGGGGTCAAACCTATGCCTTTTCACTTTTGACTTGCCCGTTTGGTCAAAAGCAAAAAGGCATAGGTTTGACCCCCTCTTCTTTATATGCTAAAAAAGAGCTTCGACGAATCCTGCGGGAGAGAACAATGAAGAGAACGGAGAGGCACCACCTCAAAGAAGACGAGATGGCTCACGGCATGCACTGGCTGGCCAAGTTTATCCATGACTACCGCCGCGAGATCACGATCGTCGCCGCGGCGCTCGCCTTCGCGGCCGTCGTCTTCGGCGCGCTCCTCGTCGTCCGGTCCCGTGCCCGGAGCGTCAAGAGCCGGGCCATCGGCCAGGTCGGCGCCGCCGCCGCCGCGGTCGCCAAGGACCCGGGGAAGCTCGCCGATCTCGAGAAGCTGGCCGCCAAGGGGCGGACCGCCCGCCTGGCCACCCTCGAGCTGGCCAAGTACTGGGCCGAAAAGGGCGATTGGGCCAAGGCCTCATCCTCCCTGGAGAAGCTCCCGGCCGGGCCGAAGGACCTCCTCCACTATCAGGCCGAGGACCTCAAAGGCCAGATCGCCGTCGGCCGGAAGGACTTCGACCAGGCCATCGCGATCTACAAGGCGATCACCGACGAGAAGCCCGAGGCCTATCCGCTCGACGCGGCCCTGTTCCGCCTGGCCGAGACGCACGAGCTCAAGGGCGACACCGCCGCCGCGCTCGAGATCTACAAGAAGCTCCAGACGGATTACGCCCAGTCCTATTTCGGCTACGAGGCCTCGCTCAAGGCCGGCAAGCTGGAAGCCCGGAAGTAAAAGAGATATAATAACCCCCGATATCCCAAGGAGGAATCCCATGGCTTTCATCATCACCGAAGAATGCATCAACTGCGGCGCCTGCGAACCCGAGTGCCCCAACCAGGCCATCACCGCCGGCGAAGAGCGCTACGTCATCGACCCCGAGAAGTGCACCGAGTGCGTCGGCCACTTCGACACGCAGCAGTGCGCCTCCGTCTGCCCCGTCGACGCCTGCGTCCAGGACCCCGATCGCAAGGAGACCAAGGAAGAGCTGATGGCCAGGTTCCACCGGCTCACCGGCAAGTAAGCCCGCGCCGAACGGACCGCAACCGAAAGGAGGGGTGAACCCCGTTTCACTCCTCCTTTTTTTCTTGAGACCATGAGCGACGCGACGACGACGACCGGCCGCAAGGCCTGGCTGAACGGGCTGCTGTTCGGCCTGACCGTTCTCACGACCTGGTTCGCCGGGATCCTCTTCGGCCTGTCCTTCCTGGCCGTGGAGGAAGGCCCCGAGATCGCCCTCTTCGATCCCCGGGCGGTCGGGTTGGGCCTGAGCTATGCCGCGGCCCTGCTCGTCATCCTGGTCGGGCACGAGTTCGGCCACTTCCTGACCTGCCGCCGCTACGGGGTCCTGGCCACCTACCCCTACTTCATCCCCGGCCCGCCGTTCCTGGGGACCTTCGGGGCGTTCATCCGCATCAAGTCGCCCATCCGCTTCAAGCATCAGATCTTCGATATCGGCGCGAACGGGCCCCTGACCGGCTTCGCGCTGGCCCTGCCCGTCCTCCTCATCGGGCTGGCCTTTTCCAGGGTCGCGCCTTTCGTCGAGACCCCGGACACGATCACCTTCGGAGAGCCGCTCCTCTTCCGGCTCCTGAGCGGGCTTTTCTTCGGGCCGATCCCCGACGGATCGTCCCTCATCCTGCATCCCGTCGGTTTCGCCGGCTGGGTCGGCCTCCTGGTCACGTCCCTCAACCTGGTCCCGCTCGGCCAGCTCGACGGCGGGCACGTCGCTTACGCCCTGCTCGGCCGCCGGGCCCGGACCCTGTCCCGGATCATGGTCGGACTCCTCGCCGTCATGGGCGTCTTCTTCCACCTGACCTGGCTCATCCTGGCCGCGGTCATCCTCTTCTTCGAGTTCAGGTCGAAGATGCGCCTCAATCACCCGCCCGTGCAGGACGAAGACGCGCCGCTCGGCCGGAAGAGGACCATTCTGAGCGTCGTCGTCATTCTCATTTTCGTCCTGTCGTTCATCCCCGACCCGGTCAAGGGCGTCGGCTTGATCGACCTGCTGAGGGGCGGCCCGGGGGCATCGCTGTGATCCGCGCGGGGGCCGCGCGGCAAAAAGGGTTTATGCACAAGTTTTGTGGAAAAGCTGTGGAAAAGGGCCCTTCCGACCCAGCCAAGGTCCAGTCCTGCATGCACATAGCACGGACTGCACAAGAACTCGTCAAGACCGTAATCGCCTTCTTTTCAGCGAGTTATTATCTCATTGAAAAGACTGACGTTGTCGCATTAAGCCTGGATTATTCACGAATCGAGGCGGCCCCAGATGCGAGGCCCGAGGGGTGACGCTGTACTCTTAGGTACTGCGAACCCCGAGAACGAAGCAGATGGGGCCGGATCGGTTCGCCCGGAGGGCAAAACGCCGGTCTTGGGTTCTTATTTCTTCCTGAGAAAAGGGGCGTTTTGTGAATAAGTCAGGTAAGATGAAGGGAGGATGAAGGAGTCTCCCATGGCCGACCAGTTCCGCGAAGCCGAGGCGACGTTCACCCTCCTGCGCGAGAAATTCAAGGACAAGAAGATCTCGCCGCAGGAGTTCGCCGATTCCCTGAAACAGCTCCGCATCAAGGACGACGAGGGCCGTTTCTGGGTGATCGGGGCCCAGAGCGGCAAGTGGTACGCCTTCGAGAACGGCGAGTGGATCGAGGCCAAGCCGCCCTCCCAATTGGAGAAGAAGGCGATCTGCATCGCCTGCGGGTTCGAGAACGACCTCGAGGCCGAATCCTGTGCCCGCTGCGGCAGCCGGCCGGAGGAATCGGTCCCGGACCTGACGGCGGCCGGCGCCGGCGGAGCGGGACCCGCCGAACCGGTCGGGGCGATCTTGCCCGGCGAGGGCGCGGCGGCCGGCGCCGTCTGTGTCCGGTCGGTCGACATCCTCTCGTTCCTGTGGTTCTTCGGCGTCCTCGGCCTCTTCGCCGGGATCCTCTTCGGCCTTCTCGCCGGCGTCACCGGCCTCTTCACCGGCTTCGTCAGCCGCCTGCCCGCGTTCTTCGTCGACCATCAGGGGGACCTTCTGGGCGGGCTCGCGTTCTCGGTCGTCGGCGGGATCCTGGGCTTCGCGGCAGGCGCCGCGGCGGGGGCCGTCACGGCCGTCGTCTCGAATGGGATCCTGTCGCTCGTCGGCGGGATCAGATTCCGGCGCTCCTGATCTTCGCCAATCCCCAGGCGATCTGTCCGACCGACAACGACTCGTCGCTCGGCGAGTAGACGAGCGGCCGGAAGACGCGGAAACCCCGCGCGGCCAGCCGCCGCTCGGTGCTCTCGAGAAGCCGCCGGTTGAGAAAGACCCCTCCGGCGAGCGAAACCTCCTCCGTCCCGTGGACTTCGCGGGCCCTCTCCGCGACCCGGACGATGAGGACGGCCAGCGAATCGTGGAATTTCGCGGCGACGACGGAGGCGTCGACCCCTTTACGGAGGTCGCCGACGAGCTCGCGCCAGAGCGGGGCGAACGAGATCTCGATGGGCCGGCCCGGCGCGGGATCCGGCAGGGCCGTCGCGTAGCGGCCGTGATAAGCCCGGCCGGCCGCGGCCTCGAGACGCATGGCCGCCTCGGCCTCGAACTCGAGGCGCTCGGGGGCCGTCCCGGCGACGAACGAGACGGCGTCGAAGAGCCGGCCGCAGCTCGACGTGGGCGGGCTCTGGAGTCCGGCGCGGGCCATTTGGAGGACGGCCGCCCGGCGCCGCGCGCCGATGCGGCGGAGCGGGGCGAGCTCGGGGATCGCGCCGCCGAAGGCCCGGTCGAGCCAGGACAAGGCCATCCGCCACGGCTCGCGCGCGGCCAGGTCGCCGCCGGGGAGGGGCACGGCCTCGAAACGGGCGAAGCGCTCGTAGCCGTCGTAATCGGCGAGCAGGAACTCGCCGCCCCAGGCCGTCCCGTCGTCGCCGTAGCCGTAGCCGTCGAGGGCCACGCCGAGAACGCGCCGCCGCGGCTCGTGCCCGTGCTCGAGAAGCGGCGCGAGGACATGCGCGTAGTGGTGCTGGACGCGGAAATGGGGCAGGCCCAGCCGCGACGCGTAGCGGGTCGTCCGGAAATCGGGATGGAGGTCCGTGATGACGGCCTCGGGGCGGGCGCCGAAGAGGCGCAGGAGATGGGCCAGCGTCTCCTCGAAATAGCCGAAGTTGCGGTAATCGTCGAGGTCGCCGAGGAACTGGCTGGTGACCACGTAGCCGTTCTTGTAGAGCGAGACCGTGTCCTTGAGCTCGCCGCCGAGGGCGACGATGACGCGGTCCGTCCTGAGCGGGGCGGGGACGGACTGGGGATAGGGGACGTAGCCGCGGGCGCGGCGGACGAAGAGGGGGCGGCCGCGGGCGGCCTTGACGACCGAATCGTCGGCCCGCATGGCGATCGGCCGGTCGTGGGTCAGGACGGCGTCGCAGAGGCCGCGGATGCCTTCCGCTTCGTCCCTGATGATCGGGGCGTCCTTGGCGTTGGAGCTCGTGGCGACGATGAGCTCGAGCGGCTCGAGGAGGAGGTGGTGGAGGGGCGTGTAAGGCAGCATGAAGCCTATCTCGTCGAGGCCGGGGGCGATGAGCGGGATGTCCCGGCCCGCTCTCTTCTTGAGCAGGACGATCGGCCGGCGGGCCGAGAGCAGGAGCTCGCGCTCGGCCGCCGCGACGGCCGCGTAACGGCGGACGACGGCCAGGTCGCGGGCCATCAGGGCGAGCGGCTTCGTCCGCCGGGCTTTGGTGCGGCGCAGGCGGGCGACGGCGGCCTTGTTGAACGGGTCGCAGACGAGGTGGAAGCCGCCGAGCCCCTTGACGGCCACGACCTTTCCGGCGCGGATGAGCCGGGCCGTCTCGGCAACGACGCCGCCGGGGACGGCCAGCGCGCGACCCGAGCGGGCGTCGAGGAGCCTGAGGCGCGGCCCGCAGACCGGGCAGGCGATGGGCTGGGCGTGGTGGCGCCGGTCGAGCGGGTCCTCGTATTCGCGGCGGCAATCGGGGCACATGGCGAAGCCGGCCATGGTCGTGCGGGGGCGGTCGTACGGCAGGCCGCGGACGATGGTGTAGCGCGGCCCGCAGTTGGTGCAGTTGGTAAAGGCGTAGCGGTAGCGGCGCTCGCCCGGCGTCCGGATCTCCTCGAGGCAGTCGGGGCAGGTGGCGATGTCGGGCGAGATGAAGACGAAGCCGGAGCGGTCGCGCGTCCGGCGGATCTCGAAGCCCCGCAGGCCTTCGGCCCGGGCGGGGCGCGCGTCGATCTTCTCGACGACGGCCAGCGGCGGGAGTCCGGCCCGCAGGGCGGCGGGGAAGCCCTCGCGGACGACGTCGGCCGGGCCTTCGACATGGATCTCGACGCCCGAGCCGGCGTTGGCGACCCAGCCGTCGAGCCCGAGGCGGCGGGCCAGGCGGTAGACGTAGGGACGGAAGCCGACGCCCTGGACGACGCCGAAGACCGTGAGGCGCGCGGCGGACCTCCTCATGTCAGGTCGAGGCCCGGGCGCGTTTCCGGGCGGCTTCCCGGCTGTAGACGCAGCCGCAGTAGTCCTGGCGGTAGAGGCCGTGGGCCCGGCTGAGGTCGCAGCTCTTCTTGAAGCCGTCCTTCTTCTTGAAGTCGGCTTCGAGGAAGGCGAGGCGGGGGAAGCGGGCGGAGAACATCCGGCCGATGCGGTTCATGACGGCGGCCTTCTTCCACGGGCTCAGGCTCATGACCGTGGCGAAGGCGTCGAAGCCCTCGCGGGCGGCGAGCTCGGCGGTCCGGCCGAGACGCGCGGCGTAGCAGATGTCGCAGCGGCGCCCCTTCTCCGGTTCGTCCTTGAATTTCGCGGTCAGGGCCAGCCAGGCGTCCGGGTCGTAGTCGTCCTCGATGAGGGCGACGCCGGCGGCGAGGGCGATCTTGCGGGCCTCGGCCAGGCGGAGGTCGTACTCCTCGCGCGGCTGGATGTTCGAGTTCGAGAAGAAGCCGGTCACCTCATAGTCCTCCCGGAGGACGCCGATGACGTAGAGGGCGTCGGGGGCGCAGCAGGCGTGGACGAGGATGCGGGGCTTGGGCATGGGAGGCTAGGCGAGGTGCTCGAGACGGGCTTCGAGGTCGGCCATGGCCTTGTCGACGCCGTCGATCTGGAAGTAGATGACCGACAGCTCCTCGTGGTCGAGCCGCGCGGCGTCGAGGATGCGGCCGATGGTCTCGAACAGGGGATCCTGGAGCCGCTTGACGTCGACGATCTTGTCCTGGGTGCGCTCCTTGGCCTTCTGCCACTCCCGGATCTCCCGTTCGCGGGCCTGGAGGCGCTCCCGGTACTCCGCCTCGATCCGCTGGATGGCGGCGTTGAAGACGCGGACGCGGGCCTCGACCTCTTCGAGGCGCCGGTCGAGCCTGTAGCGCTCGTCCTGGAGCCGGGGCGCCTTCTCGCGGAGACCGCGGACGAGCTCGGTGAGCGAGGCGGCCTTGTCCCGGGCCCGGTCGAGGCGGGCCTTGCGCTCGGCTCCGGAGAGGCGCGGGTTGTCCTCGATCTGGCGGGCTTCTTTGTCGACCGCGGCGAGCTGGGATTCGGCGGCCTCGGCCTCGCGAAGCGTCGACTCGAGGGCTTCGAGGATCTCCGTCTTCGTGTTGGCCAGGTCGAGCATCCCCTCCTGATGCGGCCGGCGGGCCTCCTCCTGCTCGGCGACGAGCTCGCGGTAGCGCTTGAGGCCGGCGTCGTGCTCGCGGCCGAGGACCTCGATCCGCGAGTAGACGTCGTGCCAGGTCTTCTGGTGGCGGCCGATCTCCAGGTCGAGCTCGGCGAGCTTGGCGCACTCCTCGGCGATGCACGGGTCCTGGATGTCCTCGTTCCAGGCCTGCTTGCCGAGCTCGCGCCAGAGCGCCCGCTTCTTCTCCTTCTCTTTCCTGAGCTTGGCCTGGAGGCGGAGCCGGAGCATGTGGCGGCGGGCGCCGGACAGGAAGGTGCTGATGCGCCGGCGGAGGTCCTTGTCGCGGAGGAAGATGAAGACGACGAGGAGCAGGATGACGAAGAGGAGGAACCAGAGGAGCCAGAAGGGGAGGCCCTCGGTGGCTGCGGTGGCGGGCTGGGCCTGCAGGGTCGGATCCACGCCCCCCATTATGTCATAGGGGCCGCGCCCCCGACAACCCGGCCGCCTCGATCTTAGCGATATTCCTCGAAGAGGCTGACGAGGGTTTTCTTGTCCATGAGCTCCGATCGGCGGAAGCGGATGAGGCCCTTGCGGTCGACGATGATCGTGGCCGGGATGAAATCGCCCGGCTCGTAGGCCGTGACGATCTCGGGAGTGGCCAGCGCGACCGGGTAGTTCAGGCCGTTCTTGCGCGTCCATTCAAGGAGCGCGGGAGCCGTGGTGTCGTCGACGGAGACGCCCAGGATCTCGAGACCCTGGCCCTTGAGCTCCTTGTAGGCCTCGATGAAATCGGGGATCTCTTTGCGGCAGGGCGGGCACCAGGTCGCCCAGAAATTGATCACCAGGACCTTGCCCTTAAAGTCGGCCAGCTTGAGGGTGTTCCCCTGGAGGTCCTGGATCGAGAAATCCGGGGCGGGGACGGCCTCGACGTCCTTTTTGGGCTGGGCGCAGGCCGTGGCCACGGCGGCGATGGCGAAGGCCGCCGCGAATATTGCGAATGCCCGGGCATACTTGATCATCGATGACTCCTATGGTTTGGGGTATCAGACAAGAACGATGTCAATTATAGGGGAAGGGCGCCAACTCGGCAAATCCGCGAAGAAAGCCGGGATCAACAAGAGGGGGCCGGGCCTTGCGAAGACCCGGTCCTTTCTTTTTTTCTAGGCGGCGCAGCCCTTGATCAGGCGCTCCCAGCGGGCGTCGACCTCGGCCTGGACGGCCGCGATCTCGTCCGGCCCAAGGTGCCGGAAGCGGCCCTGGAGGCGCATGTAATCGTCGACCGGCTTCCTCTCCTTGAGCTTCAGGTTCAGCGTGGTCTTTTCCCCGTTCTCGATCTCGAGGAGCGGGAAGTAGCCGTTCTGGACGGCCATCCGGGCCAGCTTGATCGTGTCCTCCGGGCGGCTCTTCCAGCCCGTCGGGCAGGGCGCGTAGACGTGGAAGAAGCGCGTCCCCTTGATGTCCTTGGCCTTCTTCATCTTCTTGAAGAAATCCTCCGGGTGGGAGATGCTGGCCGTGGCGATGTAGGGGATGCGGTGCGCGGCCATGATGGCCACGATGTCCTTCTTCGGCCGGGTCTTGAAGTGCTTGACCGGGGTCGTCGTCGTCCAGGCCCCGTACGGGGTCGCCGAGGAGCGCTGGATGCCCGTGTTCATGTAGGCTTCGTTGTCGTAGCAGACGTAGATGATGTCCTCGTTCCGCTCGGCCGCCCCGCTCAGGGCCTGGATGCCGATGTCGAACGTGCCGCCGTCGCCGGCCCAGGCGACGACCGTCGTCTCCGTGTCGCCTGTCATCTCCAGCCCGGCCTTGACGCCGGTCGCCGTCGACGCGGCCGTCTCGAAGGCGCAGTGGTAGACCGGCACGTCCATGGACGAGTAGGGGTAGGGCCCGTCGATGACGGCCCAGCAGCAGGCCGGGATGCAGAGCGCGGTCTTCTTTCCCAGGGCCTTGAGCATATAGCGCATGGCCAGCGTCGCGCCGCAGCCCTGGCAGGCCAGGTGGCCGCAGGCCATCAGCTCGTCGGCCGGCAGCGTCATCGTGAACTTTTTTTCTTTTTTGACTTCTTGGCTCATTTCTTGACTCCGATCCAGACGATCTCCTCGTCGGGCCTGTCCTTGGACAGCGCGTGCGCGGCGACCTCCTTGAACGAGTCCGTCGTGATGTCGCGTCCTCCGAGCCCGGCGATGTAGCCGAAGAGCGGCGGCATGCCCGGCCGCCCGTAGCTCGCGGACTTGACCTCCTGGTAGAAGATGCCGCCCGCGCCGTAGGAACAGTTCCGGTCGACGACGGCCGCTTTCTTGACCCTCCCGAGGACCTCGCGGACACGGTCGAAGGGGAAGGGGCGGAAGACCTTGATGCGCAGGTTCCCGGCCTTGACCCCGGACTTCCGGAGCTCGTCGACCGCCACCCGCGCCGTGTAGCCCGCCGTTCCCGAGGTGACGAATATGAACTCGGCGTCGTCGCAGAGGTAGGGATCGACGAGGCCGAGATCGCGCCCAAAGAGTTTGCCGTATTCGCGGCCGGTCTCTTCGATGAGAGCCGGCGCCTTCTCCATGTCCTTCTCGAGCCTGTAGCGGAGCTCCATGTAGTGCTCCGCTCCGGTCAGGCCGCCGAAGGCCCGCGGGTCGTCCGTGGTCAGCTTGATGGCCGGCTTGAACGGCGGCAGGTACCGATCGACCAGAGCCTGGTCCGGGACGTCGACGACCTCGTAGGTGTGCGACAGGGCGAAAGCGTCGAGGATGACCATGGCCGGGATCATCAGCGCCTCCGCGACCTTGAAGGCCTGGATGACCGTGTCGACGACCTCCTGGTTCGAGGAGCAATAGAACTGCATCCAGCCCGTGTCGCGCTGCGACAGGCTGTCGTTCTGGTCCGCCCAGATCGACCAGCCGGGGGCCATGGACCGGTTGATGTTGCCCATGACGACGGGATGGCGCCCGCCGCCCGCCCAATGGAGCATCTCGTGCATCAGGGCCAAGCCCTGGGACGAGGTCGCGGTGAACGTCCGCGCCCCTGCCACCGACGCGCCGATGCAGGAGGCCATGGCCGAATGCTCGGACTCGACCTTGATGAACTGGGCGTCGAGCTTGCCGTCGGCGCACATCTCCGACAGGAGCTCGACGACCTGGGTCTGCGGCGTGATCGGGTAGGCGGAGATGACCTGCGACCGCGAGAGCATCGCGCCGTAGGACAGCGCGTGGTTGCCCATGATGACTTTTTTCATCTCCGCTCCTCCACCATGACGATGCACTTGGCCGGGCATTCCTCGGCGCAGATGCCGCAGCCTTTGCAGTAGTCGTAGTCCACGACGGGCCACTCGTCGACGACCTCGATCGAGGGCTCGGGGCAGAACTTCCAGCAGATGCCGCACTTGATGCACTTGCCGAGGTCGATCTCGGGCCGGATGTTCCGCCAGGCCCCGGTCAGGTTGTGGGTCTGGTGGCCGACCGAGCAGATCATGAGCGGCATCTCTTCGGCCGACTTGAAGACGATCTTTTTCGCTTTCTTGGGTCTCATGGCGTCCTTCCTCAGGCCATCTCGTAGGCTTCGGTCGCGGCCTTGACGTTGTCCTCGGCCTTGATGGGAACCCCGTCCCGGATGGCCGCGGCCAGGGACTCGAGCCGGGCCAGGCCGAGGATCTTGGTGACCGCGCCGGCGATGGCCGTGTTGACGATCGGTGCGGCCAGGCTGCCGAGCTTGTGCTTGACGGCGATGGCCGTAGCGTCGACGGTCCGGACCTTGAACTTGCCGTGGAAGGGGAAATCCTCGGGCCGGCGGTCGCTGTTGATGATGATCGTCCCCCCCGGCTTGAGGCCCTCGGTGATGTCGATGGCCTCGACCAGGGTCGGGTCGACGACGACGACATGGTCGGGCGCGTAGATGCGGCTCTTGTCGAAGATCTGCTTGTCGTCGATGCGGATGAAGGCGACGACGGGGGAGCCGCGCCGCTCGACGCCGAACTCCGGGTAGGCCTGGACCCACTTGTCCTCTTTGGCGATGGCGTCGGCCAGGATCTTGGAGGCGACGACGGTCCCCTGACCGCCGCGGCCGTGGAAACGGATTTCGACCATAGGCCACTCCTTCACGGTATTGATAAGGCGCTATTATATGCCCGCGGGCCCCCAAAAGTGAAGGCCCGATCTCCGATCCCCCGGCCCTCAGAGGACGGCGGCGCCGAAGGTGTCGCCCTGGTTGATGTCGCCCGTCTCGAGGCCCTTCTTGAACCAGCGGACGCGCTGCTCGGACGTGCCGTGCGTGAACGCGTCGGGAACGACGTAACCCTGCGTCTGCCTCATGATCCGGTCGTCGCCGACGGCGCTGGCGGCGTTCATCCCTTCCTCGATGTCGCCGGGCTCGAGCAGGGTCGGGTCCAGGTTGGCGTAATGGGCCCAGACCCCGGCCAGGAAATCGGCCTGGAGCTCCAGGCGGACCAGGAGCTGGTTGAACTCCCGCTCCGGCATGCGCCCGCGCCGCGACATGACCTGGTCGTTGATGCCGAGGAGGTTCTGGACGTGGTGGCCGACCTCGTGGGCGATGACGTAGGCCAGGGCGAAGTCGCCGGGCGCGCCGAGCTCACGCTGCATCTGCTCGAAGAACGAGAGATCGAGATAGACCTTGGAGTCGCCGGGGCAGTAGAAGGGCCCCGACGACGCGCCGGCGACGCCGCAGGCCGAATCGACCTGGCCCGAGAACAGCACCAGGCCGGGCTCCCGGTAGGTCCCGCCCGTGCGTTGGAACTGCGCGTTCCAGACGTCCTCGATGTTGGCCAGGACGGTGGCCACGAACTGGCCCATCTCCTGGTCCTTGGCGCTGAGGGGCTCGTCCGACCCCGCCGCGTAAGGCTGGTCGACCTGGAGCGACTGGGTGACATCGCCCGGGTTCCCGCCCAGGAGCATATAGATAATGGCGATGACCACGCCCAATCCGCCGATGCCCCCGCCGATCGCGAGCCCCCGGCCGCCCTGGCCGCGCCTGTCCTCGACGTTCGTGCTCTGCCGCCTGCCTTGCCATCTCATCGTTTGCCTCCTTCAAGAAGGGGTCAAACCTCAATTCTTAAAGCCGAGAGCTTTAAAAATTGAGGTTTGACCCCATCTTATCTTGCCGCATGGGCGCTATAGAGCTTTTTCAGCATGACCGCGTCGCCCTCGAGGTTGGGGCTCTCGCAGATGACCATGCCCGTGACGCCGAGGTCGCGCAGGGCCTGGAGCCACTCGTCGTAACGGAACTCCGTCTCTTCGAGGTTGAGGTGCTTGATCTCGCCCTTGTCGCCGAAGTGGATGCCGGCGATGTGGATGTGGATGTCCCGGAGCGACCGCGGCCCGAGCTTCCGGGCGACCTTGTTCAGGACCCGCTCGAATTCGAGGTAGGAATTGACCTTGCCCTCGCGGGCGTAGAGGTGCGAGAAATCGAGACAGGGCGCGAGCCCGTCGACGTCGCGGCAGAGCTGGAGGACCTCGTCGAGCGAGCCGAACTGGGCCCGCTTGCCCATCGTCTCGACCCGCAGGGTGATCCCCAGGCGCTCCGACCGGACGATGGACTGGACCGCCGCGACTTCCCGCCTCACCGCGTCGTAGGTCCGTTCGGCCGTGTCCTTGCCGTAGCACGCGGCGTGGAAGACGGCGCTCGCCGCGCCGCAGGCCGCCCCGACGCGGGCCGTCTTGAGCAGCCGGTCCCGGCTGGCCAGGCGGATGCCGGGATTCTCCGAGTTGAAATTGATGTGATAGGGGGCGTGAACGCTCAGCCGGACGCCCAGCCGGGCCGCCTTCTCGCGGACCTTGGCCGCCGTGTCGAGACCCATCTTGACGCCGTTGACGAACTCGATCTCCTGGCCGTCGAGGCCGAGGGCCTGGATGCGCTCGATCCCGGCCAGGGTCGAATCGTCCCCGGAGGAAAAGGGGACGCCGGCCGTTCCGAAGAGCAGCGAGCTAGGCGCAGTCGCCACCGGTCTTCCTCCCGGAACCGAGGAATTCGCTGACGATGCGCATGGCGCAGAAATCGCCGCACATGGAGCAGGCCTGGCTCCGCGTCTTCCGGCGCTTCCGCACGGCCGCGAACTTGACCGGGTCGATGGCCAGCCGCCGCTGGGTCTCCCAATCGAGGCGCTTGCGGGCCCGGGCGAGCGCCAGATCGCGCTCGAGCGCCCCCGGCACGCCCTTGACGATGTCGGCGGCGTGGGCCGCGATCCTCGAGGCGATGAGGCCCTCGCGGACGTCGTCGTCGCTCGGCAGGCCCAGATGCTCCGCCGGCGTGACGTAGCAGAGGAAATCGGCCCCGGCCGCCGCGGCGACGGCCCCGCCGATCGCCGAGACGATATGGTCGTAGCCGGGAGCGATGTCGGTGACGAGCGGGCCGAGGACGTAGAAAGGCGCGCCGTCGCACAGGCGCTTCTCGAGCCGCATGTTCATCTCGACCTGATCGAGCGGGACGTGGCCCGGCCCTTCGACCATGACCTGGACCCCGGCCTCCCGCGATCTCTGGACCAGCTCGCCGAGGGTCAGGAGCTCCTCGATCTGGGGCCGGTCGGTCGCGTCGAGGATGGAGCCGGGCCGGAGCCCGTCGCCCAGGCTCAAGGTGATGTCGTAGCGCCGGGCGATCTCGAGCAGGCGGTCGAATCCCGCGTAGAACGGGTTCTCCTTGTCGTTGTGGAGCATCCAGGCCAGGTGGAAGGCGCCGCCGCGCGAGACGACGTCGGCGACCCGGCCCTGCCTCCTCAGCCGGTCGATGGCCTTCCGGGTCAGGCCGCAGTGGACGGTCATGAAATCGACGCCTTCGCGGGCCTGCGATCCGACGGCCTCGAAGAGGTCTTCCACGGTCATCTCGACGATGGAATCGCCGCGGTCCATGGCCCTGACCGCCGCCTGATAGATGGGGACGGTCCCGAGCGGGATCGGGGTCCGGGCCAGGATGGCCTTGCGGATCTTTTTCAGGTCGCCGCCCGTGCTCAGGTCCATCAGGGCGTCGGCCCCGTATTCGAGGCTGATGCGGACCTTGCGCAGCTCGTCGGCGAGGCGGGGGAAGTCGCGCGACGTCCCGAGGTTGACGTTGACCTTCGTCCGCAGGCCCCGCCCGATCGCCGCCGGCCGGACCGGGGCATGGGCCGGATTGAAGGGGATGACGGCCAGGCCGCCGGCGACGAGCTCGGCCAGCCTTTCAGGCGCGAGGCCCTCCGCCGCGGCGGCCTTTCTCAAAGCCCCGCCGAAGAGACCCTTCCTTGCTTTTTCGATCTGAGTCATTGTCTCTCGAACGCCGCGGCCGGTCTAGAGGTCAAAGTATAGAGGACCCCCCCGGGACTGTCAAGAAAGCGGACGGCCGCGCGGGGGATCCGCCCGGTCCCGCCCTCTCACCCCGAAGGGTCATCTCCCGGAATGATTTTTCACCCCTGGATTCATCCGGCTTGACGATTGCCCGCCAGGGGAGCCTCCCTTATCATGGACCCCGCGATTCGGCTATAATGGGGCTATTCCGCCGTCCGCAATAGCCGATAAGACGCCTGTCTCCGCCGCGAGGTGCGGCGTTTTATCCAACGGCGGTAGCCTGTCGCGAGAGGACTATCGGACTATCCATGGACATCTCCAAGCAGACCATCCGCGAATTCTTCGTCTATGTCCTGCCGCTCCTTCTCTGGATGGCCTTCATCTTCCCGGTTTGGAACCCGGCCCTGGGCTCGAGCTCGATCTATGAGACGTTCGCAAGCGTCTTCCGCCGGCTCCTGCCGCACGCTTCGCAGCACGCGCTCGACCTGTCCTACATCATCGTCCGCAAGTCCCTCCACTATGTCGAGTACGGCCTGCTGGCCTTTCTCTTCTATCGGGCCTTCCGGGACGGACGCAGGCCGCTCTGGTCGGTGAGAACGGGTCTTCAGGCCGGCGCCGCGGCCGCCGCCTACGCCTTCGTCGACGAGTACCTCCAGTCGTTCGTCCCCAACCGCTTCGGGAGCCCGTTCGATTGGACCGTCGATATCGCCGGGATCCTGACGGCCATCGCCCTGATCGCCTGGGCCGGCCGCCGCCGGCAGGAGCTGCCGGGATCCCGGAACGGAGGCCGGCCCTGAAACTCAAGATCGTCGAGTACGGCCTCCTCGGCCTGCTCCTCTGGAGCCCTCTGCCGGCCGCCTCGGTCGAAGAATGGGCCGTCTTCGTGATCGAGCTGGCGGCGGCCGTCATGGCCGGCGCCTATGTCCTGGCCGATCCGAAGCCCGTCCTGAACCCGCGTCTCCCGCCGGTCCTGAAGCAGTTGAGGCCGGTCGTCGTCGCCTGGCTCGGCTTCTTGGCCCTCCAGATCACGCCGCTTCCCGCCGGGCTCGTCCGGTTGATCGCCCCGGGAAGCTATGGCTTCCGGAAGCTCTACGCCCCCGAGTTCGGGCGGATGAAGTTCATGACCCTCTCGATCGCCCCCTCCGAGACGATCGGCGCGATCCTTTTCTTGGCCGCCCTGGTCATTCTCGGCTTCCTCGTCCTGCGGACGGTCACGCGGGGCCGCCAGATCCGGACGATCCTGGGCATCCTCGTCGCCGCCGGCGCCTTTCAGGCCCTTTACGGCCTCTTCGAGCTGACCCGGGTCGCTCCGCGGCTCCTCTTTTATGAAAAATCGTTCAATCTCGACTCCGTGACCGGCACGTTCGTCAACCGCAATCACTTCTGCGGGTACGTGGAGATGATCATCCCCCTCGCCCTGGGGTTGGCCATCGGCCGGATCAGGGCCGCGACGCTCGGGTCCAAGGGCGTCCGCGAGAGGACGCTCCTCTGGATGACCAGGGACATGCTGGTGAACATCCTGATCCTGGCCGCGGCCGCGCTCATGGCCCTGGCGGTCTTCCTCTCGAACTCGCGCTCCGGCCTGGCCGTCCTGGCCTTCTCGTCCTTCCTGTTCCTGGAGCTGTGGATCTCGTCCTTCAGCCGGACCGCGTTCCGCCGGCCCTGGGTCGGGAAGGCCATCCGCGTGGTCCTCGTCGGCGTCACGGTGGCGGTCCTGTCGATCAGCGTCGGATCGACGATCCGCCGCTTCGCCCGCGACGACCTGCTCCGCGAGAACCGCTTCCAGTACTGGTCGACCACCGTCGCCATGATCCGCGAGTTCCCGGTCTTCGGCACGGGGCTGGGGACCTTCGCCTCGGCCTACGACGCCTACGAAAAGCCGAGCTCGACGGAGCTCCGGCTCGTCCATGCCCACAACGATTATCTCGAATACGCCGCCGAGGTCGGGCTCCTCGGCGCCGCCCTTCTCCTCGGCACCGTTCTCTACATCGTCTGGTCGGCCTATCTCGCCTGGCGCGAGCGACGATACCCCGAAGCCCGGGCGCTGGCCCTCGGAGGCCTTGTCTCGATCGCCGGCATGGGGCTCCACGCCCTGACCGATTTCAACCTGCACATCCCGGCCAATATGGTCCTGTTCGTCGTCGTTCTCTGCCTCACCCTGGTCATGTCCTATTATCAGAAGAGCTGAGGTCGACCCTGAAAAAGATCCTGTCCATCGCCGGGCTCGTCGCCCTGGCCGCTCTGCAGGCCGTGTCGGCCTGGAACGCCCGCCTCTGCTGGCGGGCCAGGGACGCGGCCAAGACCCCCGATGAGAAGGTCCGCCTTCTTCGGCGGGCCGAGGCCGTCTTCCCGTGGAACAGCGCGGTCTCCTTCGAGCTCGGCCGGGTCTATTTCGAGCAGGGCGCCGAATCGATGGCCGACCCGGCGGCCCGCGACGACCTGTTCCGGAAGTCCATCGACTCCTACCTCCGTTCGCTCCGCCTCAATCCCGCTTCGGCCGCGGCCCATTTCGGGCTCGGCCAGGCCCTGCTCTATGCCGGGTATGCCGGCCTTCCCACGCCGCTGCCCTACTTCGATGAATACAGGCGGGCGGCCGAGCTGACGGGGCACGACAGCCAGATCCATTACGAGGCCGGCAAGGTCCTGTTCGGACACTGGGACAGCCTGAGCCCGGAAGAACGGGATTTTGCCGCCGGCCTCCTGAAGAGATCGATGGCCGGCAAGGGCCAGGAGCGCGTGCTCGACCTGCTCGAAGCCTGGTACCTGGCCGGACACGACGCCGGCCTCATCGACCGGATCCTGCCCGAGGATGCCGCCGCCCTCAGGACCTACGCCCGTTTCCTGGGCGAACGGTCGCTCTCCCTCGAAGACCGGCTCTCGGCACTGGCCCGGGCCGAAGCCCTCGAGGTGGCCCGGGCCAGGACCGAACTCGACCGGGCCCGGCGCGCGTCCGAATCGCTCATGCCCGCGGAGGCCGCATTCCGCGCCGGCCTGGCCCTCGATGCGCTCGGGTCCGTCAAGTTTTATCAGGCCCTCGCCGGGACGGAGCTCCTGGATCCCCTGGAATTCAAGGCCCTGCAGAGGGGTGCGCGGCGCGTGCTGGCCAGGAGCTGGATCGAAGAGACCGGATCCCTTGACGACCCGGAAGGCATCATCGCCGCCTACGTCGAAGCCGAGGACAATCCCGCCGCCCTGGGCGAGTTCGAAGCGTTCCTCGCGGAGCGGCGCCTCCTCGACGAGCGCCGGGCCGTCACTCCCTTCCAATCCCTGAAGACCCTGGCCTTCCGGATGGGCCTCGATTTCAAGCTCGGCCGGTACAGCCGCGTCGCCGACGTCGAAGGCCTGCTGGCTTCGAGCTCGACGGTCCTCGCCCCTTCGGGACGGGCGAGCTATGCCCGGATCCTCCGGCTGATCGGCCAAGCCAATCTCGAGCTGAACGACGCCATCGAAGCCGCGGCGTTCTTCGAAAAGGCCCGGGAAGTCGGGTCCGACAGCCTTGACGTCCTCCTCGGGCTGGAGCGCTGCTACAGACTGCTCGAAGACGAGCCCAAGGCCGCCGGGGTGCGCTCGGCCATCGGCCGGCTGACGAGCCCGGACCAGGTCGACCTGGGCGGCCAGGCCCTGGCCAAGGGCCAAACGACCAGGGTCGACCTCCTGACGACAGGGGGGCCGAGGGCCTTCCGGCTCGAGTTCACGTCTTGGGGCCCCGAGACCTCTCCGCTCGTCTCGATCTTTCTGGACGGCCGGGTCGTCTGGGAGAAATACGGGGACACCGGCCTTGCGGAATTCGCGGGCACGCTGAGTCAAGGCCGGGCTCGCCTCGAGATCCAGGCCGTGAGCGCCCCCATCGACCTGGGACGTCTATCGATTTCCATAGAAATCAGATAGTTAGATTGGCTTGACAATCCCGAACAAGGGGCTTATCATGAATATCGCCAAGGAGAGAAACCAATGAGACGAGGTGCCAAGGGCGTAGTCTCTTGGGGTTCGGTGTTCGTGCTGATCCTCGCTCTGATGTCACCGGCCGCTATCCCCCAGGAATCCGTCAAGGGAGAATTGATCGGCTTCATCTTCGGGGCGGACGGCTCGACGCCCGTGCCCGGAGCCGTCGTCCTGGTCAAGAACCTGACGACCGGCACGGTCACCGAAGCCGGGCCCACGGACAAGTCGGGTCTCTTCCAGGTGGCCGGATTGAGCGCGGGGCTCTATTCCGTCGGGGTCCGTTCGCTCCAGGGCACCTATAACTCCCAGGAATTCTTCGGGATCGAGGCCAGTCATACCTCCAGGATCTCCATCGCCCTCGATGCCTACGATCCTCCGGCGGCCGCGGCGGCCGCGGCGGTCATCAAGGAACAGCGGGCCAAGGGCGAGGCCTTCGTCGGAAAGGTCGTCAAGTGCGACCCGTCGACCAAGGAGGCCGAAGTCTTCGTCGAGTTCGGCCTCATCCAGTCGACCGACCGCATCCACATCAAGGGCCAGGAGACCGATTTTTACCTGGACGTGAGGAATCTCAAGGTCTCCGGGACCAGGGCGAAGCGGGTCATGTCCGGCAACATCGCGGTCTTCAGGGCTTCCAAGGACTGCCAAACCGGCGACTTCGTCTACATCGTCTGCAAGCGCGGCATCCCGCCGTTCTTCCTGGCCCCGCTCGGCATCGCCGCGATCGTGGCCGGGGCCGTCCCGCTGGCCGCGACCTACGAGGACGAACCCGTCTCGCCGTTCAAGATCAAATAGCGCCTTCCGCCTGTTTTCACCGCCTCCCTTATCTGCTAACATAAGGCTGGAAGTCCGCATGAACGCCCGTCCGCGCCTCCCGCTCCCCGCTGTCCTCGCGGTCTGCGCCGTCCTGGCCGCGGCCGCGTCGGTCTCCGCCGAGGTGCCGGCCGCCGTCCGGGCCAAGGCGGCCCCGGTCTTCGCCGCCCTGGACAAGATCGCCGAGGAGGCGGCGGCGCGCGCCGTGCCCAAACGCGGCGGGCCGGCGCTCGCCGCCCCCGGCACCCGCCGGCTCGTCTTCCCGGAGGCCGAGCTCAACGCCTACGCCGCCTGCCGGGTCGACGTCGAGGGCCAGCCCTACATCAAGTCGGCCGAGTTCAAGCTGCTCGGCGGCGACCGGATCGAGGGCCGGATCGGCCTCGACTTCGGCAAGGCCCCGGCCTCGGGGCTCATGGCCCAGAAGCAGGATCTGCTCTTCGCCGCCCGCGTCGAGACCAAGGACGGCCAGATCCGCATCACCCTGGACAAGCTCTACCTCGGCACCCAGGCCGTTTCGCCCGACTTCGTCGACATCATCATCGGTTTCGCCTCGCGCCTCCGGGGCGTCGAGGCGATGAGCCTCAAGGACTGGTACAGCCTCCCGGACGGCGTCCTGAGGCTCGAGAGCCGGCCCGGCGAGGTCGTGGTCATCTACTGACATGATCAGGATCATCAGCGGCCTCACCAAGGGCCGCCGCCTCAAGCTCGTGCCCAGCCCCTCGGTCCGGCCCATGCAGGACAAGGTCAAGGGGGCGCTCTTCAACGTCATCGGCGGCCGGCTCGCCGGAAGCGTCTGCCTCGACGGCTTCGCCGGGACGGGCTCGATCGGCCTCGAGGCCCTGAGCCGCGGGGCCGCGAAATGCGTCTTCGTCGACGAATTTTACCCGGCCGTCAAGGTCATCAAGGAGAACGTCGCCAAGTGCGGGGCCGAGGAGAAGTCGGTCGTCGTCCACCGGGAGTTCAACCGGGCCGTCATCGACCTCTCCAAGCAGGGCGTCCGCTTCGACCTCATCTTCCTCGACCCGCCCTACCGTCTCCTCGAGGAACGGAACCCGCTCAAGGTCATCCGCAAGCGCGGCCTGCTCGCCCCGGGCGGGCTGATCGTCCTCCGCCATTACTACAGGATCAAGCCCAAGACCGGCGATTTCGAGGTCGAGCGCCGGGTCAAGCTCGGCGACGACGTCCTGGTGCTCTACACCGCCCCGCCGGCCGGAACGGGCGAGGCCGGGGCCTTGCCCGCGGCGCCGCGTTCCCGTAAAATAACGCCGTCATGAAAAAGGCCGGGGGCAAAGCGGACCCTTTCTGGAGCGACGCGCCCCTCGTCGGCGAGGACGAGATCTTCACCGAGCTCCACGTGACCCAGGGCAGCTCGCTGTTCCTCGGCCGCTACTCGGCCAATGAGATCCTGGCCGTCCTCAACAAGAAGGGCTTCCTCAAGGAGGCCCGCAAGCGCTTCCTCTGGCCGCTCGCCTACGAGCTCGATTCCTCCGAATACCCCACCCAGAGGCTCCAGATCTTCCTCCGCGAGCCCGGCCCCGACAACGTCATCGTCGACGTCAAGCTCAAGGAGTGCGAATTCCCGGCCAAGCCGGCCGCGGCCGGCCTGCCGGAGCTCCCGCCGCAGAAGGTCCTGGCCTTCGAGTGGCTGACCCTCCGGAACCCCCTCGTCAAGCGGGGCGAGCCGTTCCATCCCCTCCCGGGCCAGACCCGTCCCGGCCTGAGCATGCGCTCGAAGATCATGGACCTGTTCGTCTACGTCGGCCGCCTGACGCGCAAGGACGGCCTCCTGGCCTTCCCGGCCTATTTCCACAACGGCGTCCTCTTTTCCCGCTACTTCCATTTCTGGGACCCCGGCAAGGAGGCCGAGGTCCTGGCCATCCGGCGGGCCTTCAGCCACATGCCCTTCCGCCAGCTGGCCTGGGTCGTCCACCTGAACTGCCTGAGGCGGGCGGACGGCTCGGTCTACGAATGGCAGGCCGCCGAGCAGCTCTATCCGCTCGCCCGTCCGCTCAAGGCCTATTTCGATTCCCGGAGCTACCGGGAGGCCGTGAAAACGGGGCTCAAGACCCTGGATTTCAGCGTCGACAAGGACGAATTCGAGCGGAAATCCGCCGCCATCCCCGCCTTTTGCGGCGAGGCCTAGATTCTGCTATAATACCGCGCTCAAGGAGATCGTCCCATGAAGAAAGACGTCCATCCCGGATACCAGGAATGCGTCGTGACCTGCGCCTGCGGCAACACGTTCACGACGCGCTCGACCAAGAAGGACATCCGGGTCGAGATCTGCTCCCAGTGCCACCCGTTCTTCACCGGCAAGCAGAAGTTCATCGACAGCGCCGGCCGCGTCGAGAAGTTCAAGAAGAAATTCGGCGACGCCAAGGACATCAAGGCCGCCAAGGACCTCAGGAACCGGAACATCAAGGCCCTCGCGAAGACCAAAAAATCGGCGCGATGATCCCTGAACTCCAGGCGATCGAGGACCGCTACCGCCAGCTGACCGCAGCCCTCTCCGACCCCGCGATCGCCGCCAATCCCCCGAAGATCCGCGAGCTGGCCAAGGAGCGCGCCGAGCTCGAGCCCGTCTTCCGGAAGAACGAGGAGTGGAAGCGCGTCCGCAAGGACCTCGAGGAGGCCCGGCACCTCGTGGACGACCCCCGGACCGAGCCCGACCTCCGGCACATGGCCCTCGGCGAGGTCGAGGAGCTCGAGGCGAGGGCGGAAGCCCTGGCCGGCGAGCTGCGGACCCTGCTCATCCCCAAGGACCCCAACGACGAGAAGGACGTCATCATCGAGATCCGGGCCGGGGCCGGCGGGGACGAGGCCTCCCTCTTCGCCCAGGACCTCTTCCGGATGTACTCCCGCTTCGCCGAGAAGAAAGGCTGGAAGTTCGAGGTCGTGGACACGAGCCTCTCGCCGATCGGCGGCCTCAAGGAGGCCATCGCCGAGATCCGGGGCCAAGGGGCCTACGCGCTGCTCAAGTACGAGAGCGGCGTCCACCGCGTCCAGCGCGTGCCCAAGACCGAGGCCTCCGGCCGCATCCACACTTCGACCGCGACGGTGGCCGTTCTCCCCGAAGCCGAAGAGATCGACCTCAAGCTCGATCCGAAAGACCTCAAGATCGAGGCCTTCGGCTCGTCGGGGCCGGGCGGCCAGAACGTCAACCGGAACTACACCGCGATCCGCATCACCCACAAGCCGTCCGGGCTGGTCGTCTCGTGCCAGGACGAGAAGTCCCAGCACCGGAACAAGGAGAAGGCCCTGCGGGTCCTGCGCTCGCGGCTCATGGACATCGCCGAGCGGGAGCGGCAGGCGAAGATCGCCGATCACCGCCGCTCCCAGGTCGGGACGGGGGAGCGGAGCGAGAAGATCCGGACCTACAATTTCCCCCAGTCGCGGATCACCGACCACCGGCTGAACGAGAACTTCCACAACATGGAAGGGTTCCTCGACGGGGACCTGGGCGAGATCCTGGACCATCTCGTCCGCCAGGCTCAGACCCAGGCGCTGGGCGAGACCGCGCGCGACGCCGGCCAGGCCAAGGACGTTGGACGATAACACGACCCTGATCGATCTGTTCCGCACCGGGGTCGCCCTTCTCGGCGACCGGCCCCAAGCCGTCCTCGAAGCCAAGGTGCTGCTTCTCCGGGCGGTCCGCCTGAGCGAGGAGCGCTACCTCGCCGCGCCCTCGCGGCCCTGCCCGCCGCAGGCCGCGGCCTACTTCCGGCGGCTCCTCGAACGGCGGCTCGAAGGCGTGCCGCTCGCCCATCTCACCGGGACGAAGGAGTTCTGGTCCATCCCGATCGAAGTGACGCCCTCGGTGCTCGTGCCGCGGCCCGAGACCGAGGGCCTGGTCGAAAAGGTCCTCGAGCTCTCGACGCGCGAGGCCGAGACGATCGTCGACGTCGGAACGGGCAGCGGCTGCATCGCCATCGCCCTGGCCAAGGAGCTGCCGCGGGCCGAGATCCACGCCGTCGACATCTCCGAGCGGGCCCTGCGGGTCGCCCGGAGGAACGCCGCGCGTCACAAGGCGAGGCGCATCGAGTTCCACCGGAGCGATCTTCTCTCGGCCTTCCGGGGCACGGGCCGCAAGTTCGATTTCATCGTCTCGAACCCGCCCTATATCGCCCGGGGGGAGTGGGACGGATTGCCGGCCGACGTCCGGGACTTCGAACCGCGGCGGGCCCTTCTCGCCGGGGAGTCCGGGCTCGAGCTCATCGAGCGCCTGGTGCGCCGGGCCGGGACCTTCCTGAGGCCGGGCGGCTACCTCATCTTCGAGATCGGCGAGGAGCAGCGGGACCGGGTGCTGGGGCTCTTCGGCAGGCGCTGGACCGAGATCGAGACGGCCTGGGACCTGGCCGGCAAGCCGCGCGTCATCACCGCCCGCCGGGCCTAAAGAAAAGAACGGTTCTGCTCTCTCCCGGGGATCCTCTCGAGGCGGCGAGGGATGTTGCCTCGAAGATCCCCGTTGCTGGAGGAGGGGACCGGCGGGGAGCGGAGTCTTCAAAGCGGACCTGCAGGATCGCGTCCGAGCACTCGAGGACGTGATCCTGCGAAATATCGGGAAGAAGAGATTTCTCATGATATTTCGCAGAAACCCGCCTCCGAGTATGCTCCGGCAGATTTCTGCCCTCCGCTCACTCCGTTCGCTTCGGTCGGATGGCCGGGGAGCAGGAGGCATATCCCGAGCAAAGCCGGAGAGAGGAACTCCCCGACTTCAGCGGGCCAGCTCGACGATCTGGAGCAGATTGCCGAACGTGTCCTCGAAGACGGCGATCCTCACCGGGCCCGCTTCCATGGGCTCGGTCCGGAACACGACGCCCTTTTCCTTCAGCCGCTCGAATTCCTTCTGGATATCGTCGACGGGGAAGACCGTCAGGGGGATGCCCTGCTCCAGCAGGGCCTTCTTGTACGCCTTGACCGCGGGGTTCACGTCCGGCTCGAGGACGAGCTCCGCCCCGTCCGGCTCCTCCGGCGAGACGACCGTCAGCCAGCGGTACTCGCCGGCGGCGACGTCGCTCTTCCTGAGGAAGCCGAGGACCTCCGTATAGAAGGTCAGGGCCCTGGCCTGGTCGTCGACAAAGACGCTCGCATACTTGATCTTCATGGTCATCTGGGGCTCCTTGTACTCCCAACAGCCATAATAGCGCGCCGGAACGGAGACGGCCAGTCCGCCGTCCGAGGGCCGGCCCGGCAGGGTCGCGCCGGTCGCGAGGTCCGTCCAGGTTCCGCCGGCCCCGGCCTTCGCGCCGAGCGGGACGATGACGACGTCGATCGCCCCGGCCGCGTGATTGACCACCGCGGCCCGCACGCCTCCCGGGATGAACGTCGAAGCGAGATCGACGTTCTCGCCCGTCCCGACGACATCGACCGGCCGCTTCCCCCCGGTCGCCGCCAGGACGGAATCGAGGACGTCGCGGACGACGTCCGGGAGGTCCCGGGCCGCGGCCGCCGCGTCCATCGCGAACGAGGCGATGACCCCTTTGCCGACGCGGTTCGTGAAGACGGCCGCCGAGCCGTCCTCGAACTCGGCGACGACCGTGGCCTTTCCCGCCGGCTTCCAGCCGGTCCAAGCCTGACCTCCCCCAAGCCCGAACCGGGCCCCCTCCTTCACCCGGCTCCCCGCCGGATCCCGGACCACGACCGCCTCGCGGGGGACCCTTGTCCCTTCGGCGGCGCCGAGGAGCTCATCCCGGTCGTAGGTGTTGCCCATCGGCAGCTGCGGGCCGAAGGCCACGACCGCGCCGCCGCGCTCGAGGAAGGCCTGGACAAAGCGGCTGTCCGTCGCCTGGAAGCCCGAGACATCGGGCAGGACGAGAGCGATCTTCTCGCGAAGGAGCCTGGCCAGGGCGTCCTCGTTCGGGTGATAGGGATAAAAAGGATAGAGGGACTCCTTGGCGGCCGGGGAGAAAGGCACGAAGTCGGCGGCGACCCCGAGCCGCCGGAAGGCGTCGAAGGCCGGCACGTAGGAGTTGACGAAGCGCTCGACGACCCAGTCCTCCCACGGATAATAGAAAGCGACCGGGTTCGGGTTCCGGGCGATCTTCTCCCAGATGAGGTTGAAAGCCTTCAGGCCGTCGACCACGGCCTGCCGGGCCCGGTCGATGTCCTTGGAGGGCGTCCGGCCGTTGTGGTGGATGTTGGCGTGGTAGGTGAAGAAGCTGATGCCGTCGGAGCCGGCGGTCGCGGCCGCGCTCAGGATCTGGGACAGGATATTCTCATAAGAGGTCGTGTTGTGGTCCCTCGAGATCCGGTTCTCGAGGTAGCCGAAGAGCTCCATGTGGGTGATGGCGATCTTGTCCTGGAGCCACTTGCCGCCGATGCCGACGCCGCAGAGGTCCCTGAGCCGCCGCAACGGAAAGCGCTTGACGTTGTCGGGCCGGTACGAGGCCATGGTCATGCCCTGGAAGACGACGAGATCGAGCGAGTCGAGCACGGCCAGGTAGCCGGAGAGCAGAGGGTCGTCGACGTACGGGGCGCAGGACGTCAGGAGATTGGGGTGGATCGACTTGACGTGTCCGGAGAAGTCCCTGAGATAGGGGACCATGTAGGTGCCGCTGCCCTCCTGGTAGGAGTAGAACCCCGTGAGCGAGGGGTGATGGCCGTAGAGCGCCCAGCATTCGTCGGTGAGGGCCCGGACCTCGGCCGGCGCCGTCGAGTAATCGGTCTCGTGGGTCATATCCCAGGAGATGGACAGGAGACAGGCGAGCCCCAGCCGGTCGGACTCCCGGAGAAAGGTCTCGACGAAGTCCGCGGGTGTTAAAGGCTTGACGTCGGTCCTGGCGATCTTCGACGGATAGTACGCTTTCTTCCCGTCCATGAGGACGTGGACGAAGAGGAGGTTGCCGCCGAGGCCCCGGAAAGCGTCGAGGTAGGCGCGGATGTCCGCGTCCGGCCGCTTGGGATCGACGAGGCTCATGATGGGGTAATCGGCGATGATCCGGCCGTGAAGGAACCAGCCTTTTCCGATGGCGCGCGGCGTCTTTTCGTCGCCCGTCCAGACGTGGACGGCGTAGAGGCCTTCGGGGTCGCCGGCGCCCAGCGTGAGCGAAGCTTCGAGCGCCCGTCCGCCTGCCGCTCCGGGCTTCAGGGCGAGCGGCGTCCGGCCCGACCCGGGGCGGAGCAGGGCGGCCCGGACTTGGCCCGCCCCGTCGGGCGCCTGGACCCGGACGACGACCGTGTCTCCGGGCCCGGGCCGGCGCGGCGTCACCGTGACGTCGATCCGGTCGAAGGCGGAGAGCGGGAAGGCGGCGAGGCCCAGAACCAGAAGGGCCAACGAGCGCCGGACGGCCCTCATGAGGTCACCCAATCGTAGCCGCAGCCCTGGGGATAGTGGATGACCCGCCGCTCGGGATGGCGTTTCCTCAGGAACTCGGCCAGGCCGCGGACGCCCGCCTCCTCGGTCGCGCCGTGGTTGACCACGACCAGGGGACGCCCGGTGTCGCGGGCGTAAACGGTTTGGGTCCAGGTCCGGACGACGTCGTCGATGGCGACGAAAAGCGCCGGGGCCAGGTCCATGAACTCGATGGGATCGCTGAAGCAGCCCGTGCCCACGCCCACGGAATCGACGAGCCTGCCCTTGTCGCCGTAGAAGGCCACGCCGGGCTGGCGGACCTCGGCCATCCGGGCCGCGATCGTCCGGGCGACCTCGATGGCCGGCCTCGGCTCGGTCCGATAGACGTTGTAGTAGGGCTTGGAGCGGACGATGTCGCCGGCGCCGAATCCCAGCAGCCGTCCGAACGCGTGAGGGATGCCGAAGCCGCCGATCTTGTCGAGGACGTCGTGGCAGCGGATGATCACGAGCTTGTTGGCCAGGATCCAGTCCTTCTTGGAGCGGACGGCCTTGCCGTAGGCCTCCTTGCCGGCCGCCGAGGCGGCGAAGAGGTCCGGGCTCTTCTCGTCGAGGTCCCAGTGGGTGTAGAACGTCGGCTCGTGGACGATGAGCAGATTGACGCCGTCGCGGACCGCCTGCCGGCACGTGTCCCAGTACGGCAGCCAGCAGGTCCCGATGTTGGCGACCTCCGTTTCGGGATCGCCGATGACGATGCGGTCGACCGAAGGCTCGGCCACTTCCTCGAGGGAGCGCAGGTCGGCGGCCACGTCCTTGGCCAGGAGCGGCTTGGCCTCGGCGGGGCCGGCTCCGGACACGGCCGTTGCCCCTCCGGAAAGGATGGCGCCGGCCGATGCCGCCCCGGCCAGCTCGATGAATCGGCGTCGTCTCATGTCGGCCTCCCTTACATCAGCCGCCGGGAATAAAAGCCCGATACCTATTCCTCGATCCTGAACTGCGTTTCGTAGAGCGCGGCA
>Ga0209706_10000246_pt1 | contig 29985 bp, 22 predicted proteins | sample PPLLaktember2015_6_FD_187263 | JGI IMG/M metagenome (GOLD analysis project Ga0209706, IMG submission 187263) | Freshwater sediment microbial communities from Prairie Pothole Lake near Jamestown, North Dakota, USA - PPLs Lake P8 Core (1) Depth... | ecosystem: Environmental > Aquatic > Freshwater...
CCGCGAGCTCGTCATCAACTCGCTGACACCCAACCAGCACACGACGTTTCCGGGCCGCTAGGCTGCCGGCGCAGTGCGGCGCGTTGAACGCATCGCCCTACTCCGGCAGCTGGTCGCTCTTCGGCTCGGGCAACAGTCCAGAGCACATCAACCCCATCGCGTAGACGAACAGCGCGACGGCGGCTGACGCATAGGCCAGCCGCATCTGCGGCGTCGCACCCGGCATGACGTTGGTCAGCTGCGTCGTCACGAACGCGAAGCCGGTGCCCAGCATGCGTCCGCCGATGTTGGCGGCGAAGCCCTCGCCGGTGCCGCGCAGGTGCGTGGGATAGACGCGCGGCAGGTAGTTCCCCCAGAAACTGAACTGCGCCACGGTGAAGAAGCCCGCGAGGAACATGCCCCACTGCGTCAGCGTCAGGCTGTTGTTCGCCGCGTAGAAGAACACGAGCGGCACGATGACGAGGCCCGGGAGCTGGAACAGGCGAATCACCTTCCGTCGCGAGACGATGTGCAGCGCGACGAAGGCCAGCGCGAAGCGTCCGACCAGCCCGCCCACCTCCTGATACGCCTGCACGCCTGCAGCGGTCTGCTGCTGTTGCGCCGGCGCCAGCGTCCGCACCTCGGGTAGCCCGGGGACGATGCGGGGCATCTGCTGGATGGCGCCGAACGCCGCGCCATAGGCGCAGGCGAACATGATGGTGGTGACGATGGTGGTGCGGCGCAGCTCGGGCGTGAAAATGGCGGCCAGCGAGGGCCGCTTCAGCGTGCCCGCGGCCTGCTTCGCGTGCCACGCCGGTGACTCGGGGAGGAACGGGCGGATGACGATGAGCGGCAGCGCCGGGATCACGCCGGAGATGAGCGTGTAGCGCCACGGCGCGTGGCCGCCGGCGATTTCAGGGAAGCTCTGCGAATAGGTGACGGCAATCGCGTACGCGCCCGTCACCATGAGGCCGCCGATCGACGAGAACGCCTGCGTGTACCCCAGGGCGGCCTCGCGCTGCTTCGGATCCTCGAACAGCTCCGCAACCCAGGCGACGGCCGCCACGAACTCCACGAAGACGCCGATGTAGGTGGTGGAGCGCAGGACCAGCAGCATGGTGATGCTGGTCGAGAACCCTGCCGCCATCGCCGAGAAGGCGTAGAGCAGGATGCTCCACACGAGCACGCGCCGGCGGCCGAAGCGGTCGGTGAGGTAGCCGCCCAGCAGGCCGAAGGCGCCGCCCACGATGGCCGGCACCCAGAAGAACATCCCGACCCAGAAGTTGAAGTCGGGCGTACCCGGCTTGAAGCCCGTGAGCTCGCCGATGGCCGGCCCCACCACCAGCGGGGCCATCAGCACTTCGTAGATGTCGAACGCAAAGCCGAGCGCCGCAATCGCGCAGATCAGCCACTGGAGGGGTGTCAGGCGGGGCATCAGGGACGACCTCCGGTGTCCGGTGTCCGGTGTCCGCACGGCCGCTGATGGCCTGCCGCATCCAGCCGACCGGGGAATGTCAACGCTTGGGGCAAGGCCCGCGTAGTATACCGAGACACCATCATGCGTTTGCCGCGAATCGCCGTCATCATTCTTACGCTCGTTCTTGGATGGCCGTTGACCGCGCGGAGCCAGACCGCCGCCAGCGTGTCTGGACGCGTGCAGGACGCCAGCGGGGCCGTGCTCCCCGGGGTCTTGGTCACGGCCCGGCAGACGAACACCGGCTTCGAGCGAACCGCCACCTCCGATGCCGAGGGACGGTACGCCCTGCCGTCGCTGCCATCCGGCGCCTACGAGCTGCGGGCCGAGCTCTCGGGATTCCGAACGCTCGTCCGCCGGGGCATCACGCTCTCGGTTGGCGACAACGTCTCGGTGGACCTGGCGCTCGAGGTGGGCGGCGTCACCGAGGCGCTCACGGTCACGGCCGAAACGCCTGCGGTGAACACGCGCGCCGGCGATCTCAGCTACCTCGTGGACGCGCGTGCCATCGAGCAGCTGCCGCTGAACGGCCGCAACTACACCGACCTGGCGTACCTGCAGCCGGGGGTCGTGCCCTATCCACACCGGGACGGCGGGTCGGTGGTGGCCCACGGCATGGGCATGAGCGTCAACGGCCAGGACCCGCGCGCGAACGTCTACCTGCTGGACGGCACGCTGCTGAACGACATGACGAACGGCCCCGCGGGCAGCGCCGCGGGGACGGCGCTCGGGATGGACACCGTGCAGGAGTTCCGCGTCGAGACCAACGCCTATAGCGCGGAGTTCGGCCGCATGGCCGGCGGCCAGGTCAACGTGTTGACGAAGGCGGGGACGAACGCCGTCCGCGGCAGTGCCTTCGAGTACCACCGCAACGACGCGCTCGACGCGAAGAACTACTTCGACGTCGGCAACCAGCCGCCCTTCACGCGCAATCAGTTCGGCGGCACCATCGGCGGCCCGGTGCAGCAGGACAAGCTGTTCTACTTCCTCGGCTACGAAGGCCTGCGCGAGAACCTGGGCCGCACCATCACGTCGGCCGTGCCCGACGCCAACGCGCGGCAGGGCCTGCTGCCGAACCCGGCCGTCCCCGGCACGCTCCTCAACGTCGGGGTGAACCCCGCCGTCGCGCCCTACCTGAACGAGTACCCGCTGCCAAACGGCGAGAACCTCGGCGACGGCACCGCGCTCCACAGCTTCCAGTTCGACCAGACGCTGGACCAGGACTTCCTGCAGGGGCGCGTGGACTACAACCTCGCGCCCGGCGCCCAGCTCTTCGCGCGCTACACCCTCGACGATGCCGATCAGTGGCTGCCGCTGGACTACCCGCAGTTCCCGCGCGCGTTCGTCTCGCGCAACCAGTTCTTCACCGGTGAGTACCGTCAAGCGGTCTCCACGAACCTGTTCGGCACGTTCCGCTTCGGCTACAGCCGCACGCGCGTGGGGCAGGACGTCGAGGCCGACGCCCAGCTTCCACCCTTCGTGCCGGGGCGCGAGCTGATCGGCAACATCGACGTCGGCGGGCTGCAGCGCTTCGGCACGCAGGCGTCGGTAGACGTGCGCTTCCTGCAGCAGGTGATCAGCCTGCAGGGCGACGGGGCCTGGAACCGCGGCCGGCACCTGGTGAAGTTCGGCGGCCTCGCCGAGCGCTACCTGCAGGACATGGTGAACCCGACGTTCAGCCTGGGCACCTATCAGTTCCCCAACCTGCGGGCGTTCATGGAGAACCGGCCGACCACCTTCATCGGCCTCACGCCCGAGGCGACGTTCGAGCGCAACTGGCCGTTCTGGATTGCGGGCCTTTACGCACAGGACGAGTTCCAGGTGCATCCGCGCGTCACGCTGAACGCAGGACTGCGCTGGGAGTTCATGTCGATGCCCATCGACACCGGCGGCCGCGACTCGGCACTGGTGAATCTCACGGACCGCACGGCCACGCCCGGCCGGTTGTACGAGGATGCCGACGACAACAACTTCTCGCCGCGCGTGGGCGCCGCCTGGGACGTGACCGGCGATGGCCGCACGTCGGTCCGCGGCGGCTACGGGCTCTACTACGCCACCAACAGCTCGCAGAACCTCATCGTCACGGTCACCAATCCGCCGTTCACGCCGCGCGTGGTGTATCCGAGCCCGACGTTCCCCAACCCGCCGTTCAACCGCGCCTCGGGGCTGTCGATTCGCCCGGTGCAGTGGGACGTGGTGACGCCCTCCGTGCACGTGTGGAACGTGAACCTGCAGCGCGAGGTCTGGGGCAACACGGCGCTCACGGTGGGCTACGCGGGCTCGCGCGGCCAGCACCTGCTGCGGAGCGGCGACGTGAACACGGCCCTTCCCGTGACCGGGGCCGACGGGCTGCCGTTCTTCCCGGCGGGCACACCGCGGCAGAACACCGCGTGGACGACCATCGAGCTGAAGAGCTCGGACGGAGACTCATGGTACCGCGCGCTCATCCTCGACCTGCGCCGCCGCTGGTCGAATGGCGTGTCGTTCCAGTCGTCGTATACCTGGGCGAAGTCCGAGGACACGACCCAGGCCTCCACCTTCTTCTCCGACGCCACCAACGGCACGACGTCGGCGTTTCCCGAGTACATCCCGGGTTACAACAAGGGTCCGTCGGATTTCGCGACCGAGCACAACTGGGTGCTGAACGCGTCGTGGGATCTGCCGTGGGGGAGCGGGTTGTCCGGCGTGAGCGGGGCCCTGCTGTCGGGCTGGCGGGTGGCCGGCATCGTGAACATGCGGAGCGGCTATCCGCTCACGGTCTTCGTGCAGAACAACCGCTCCCGGTCGCTGTGGCAGCCATCGCTTGGGCCCGGCATCGGTCGCGATCGGCCCAGCTACGCGCCCGGCTTCGGGCCCGACAACGCGGTGACCGGTGATCCGGCGCAGTGGTTCAACCCGCAGGCGTTTGCGCTGCAGGCCGCGGGCACATTCGGCCACACGGGCCGCGGAGACTTCACCGGTCCGGACCTGCGGACCGTGGACCTGGCGTTCTCGAAGGATAACCGGCTGCCGATCGGGGGCCGCGACACCCGCCTCGAGCTCCGCATCGAGATCTTCAACCTGTTCAACCGCGCGAACTTCGGCATCCCGAACCTCATCGCCTTCGCGGGGGCCGCCGACGGCGAGCCGGTCGTGGGGAACTTCGGGCGCATCCGCAACACCGTGACCTCCGCACGCCAGATGCAGCTCGGCCTGCGCGTGCGCTTCTAGTTCGCGCAGACTTCGCAGAACCGAAGAGACCACGAAGACACGACGGGCACGAAGGACGGCACGAAGCAGTAGACAGGAGGGCTGCCAATCACGTGGCGCTTCCCAGGAACGACTTCGTGGCCTTCGTGATTCCCTTCGTGTCTTCGTGGTTTCTTTCCCGTGGCAGAATTCGGACTTCACCGAAAGGACGTACATCTATGTCGTGGATCGTGTTGGCCTTTGGCGCGGCGCTGTCGTGGGGGCTGTATGGAGCGTCGCTCCACAAGGGGCAGGTGGAGCTGGGGAACCCGCTTCGCGCGCTGTTGTGCGTGGGCGTGGCCTACTTCCTGATCGGGGTGATCGTCCCGGTGATCGCGCTGGCGTCACAGGGCGAGCTCCGCAACTTCAACATGGCGGGCACCATCACGGCCACGCTGGCGGGCGCCCTGGGCGCCATCGGTGCCGTGTGCATCATCTTCGCCTTTCGCGCCGGGGGGCTCCCCACCTACGTCATGCCCATCGTCTTCGGCGGCGCGCCGGTCATCAACGTGCTGACGACCATGGCGCTGCACCCGCCCAAGGCCGCCGTGAATCCGCTGTTCTTCCTGGGCGTGGTGATGGCCGCCGCGGGCGCCGGCATGGTGCTGTACTTCCGGCCGCAAGGTTAGTGAAATGCGTCCATTGAGTGATTGGCGATTGCAGATTGAGCGATTTATTGGTGATTGGAAGATTCAGCGATTGAGCGATTCATTGGTGATTGGGAGATTGAGCGATTGACGATTCGAACGGGTGCATGTGGTGCATCTCGGCCACCGACGAGAATGCCCCAATCACTCAATCATCAATCATCAATGGATCACTCAATCACCCAATCACCCAATCGTCAATCGTCAATCAATCGCTCAATCTGCAATCGCCAATCGCTCAATTCAGCGATTACCCACCGCCCACAGCCACCCGGCCGTGCGGAGGAACAGCTGCCCCTCCTTGATGGCGACCGAGCTGAGCGTGTAGTCGTCCAGGTGGTTCGCGGCGAGCAGCTCGAACGTCGGGCCGGCACGGAAGACGCTGAACACGCCATCCTCGTTCGCGATGTAGATCTTGCCGTCGGCCAGCACCGGTGACGAGCTGTAGGTGCCGGGGGCGAGTCTCTGAGGGCCGTACACGGTCTTGCCGGACCTCAGATCCAGGCAATAGACGACACCGCGATCGGTGATCACGTAGAGCCGCGTGCCGTCGGTGACGGGCGTGGGCACGTCGGGGCCATTGTTGAACGCCCACAGCCTCCGCGAGGCGGTGACGTCGCCGCGGCCCCCGGCCCTGATCGCCAGCATGGGCCGCTCGCGCGTCGGGGCGATGACGATGTCGCCATGCACCACCGGCGACGCCACGATGCGGTAGCTGGGATCGTTCTGCGGGTTCAGGCCGTCGGCGCGCCAGAGCTCGTGCCCGGTGGCGGGGTCGTGCCCCGTGACGACATCGGCGCCGGTGATGACGATCTCCGCCGCGTTGCCCAGTCGCACCAGCGCAGGCGTGGTGTAGGCGTCCGGCGATTCCCGGATCGCCGTGTTCGGTCGCTCCACCTTCCACTTCGTCCGCCCGGTCTTCCCGTCGATGCGCAGGATGTAGGACGGGTCGTCGGTCTTCATCCCGTGCAGCACGGGGACGATGAGGTCGCCTTCCAGGAGGAGCGGGGAATTGGCGTAGCCCCAGTTGAGCCCGAAGCGCCCGTAGTCCTTCTGGAGGTCGCGCACCCAGAGCTCCTTACCGGCGAAGTCGAACGCGCGGATGAAGCCGGTGCCGGTGGTGGCCCAGACGATCGCGCCGTCGGTGACCGGCGAGGGCGACGACATGTTCTGCTTGCGCTGCTTGTTGTTGCCGGCGCTCAGGTGCCGCTTCCAGACGATCTGGCCGTTGCGGCGATTCACGGCCCACAGCGACAGCGTGTCGAGATCGGCCTCGGCGACGTTGAGGAAGATCGTGTCGTCCCAGATGATGGGCGTGGCGCCGCTCCACTGCGGCAGCGCGAGCTTCCATGCGATGTTCTCAGTGGGGCTCCACTTGACGGGCAGGTTGGTTTCGGGGCTCACCCCGTCCGACGTGGGGCCGCGCCACGAGGGCCAGTTGGCCGACAGCGCCGACGAGAGGGCCACGACACCGCAAAGCGCAAGCAAAAGAACACGACGCATCCAACGACTCCTCAGGAACGACCTACTTCCCATACGATCAGGCGGTCGACATCCTTTACGACAATCGTGCGGCCGGCAATGGCCGGGTGCGCCCACGTGGCCGAGCCGGCCACCTCGTAGCGCTTCAGCTCCTCGAACCGCGTCGGTGAGGCACGCCCGACGATGAGCTCGCTGTTCGTGGTCGAGATCAGCAGCACGTCGCCCGCCCGGACCACCGAGGCATTGTCGCCTTCGCGCCCGCGCGTGGTCCACAGCGTGGCCCCGGTGGCCGCATCGAGCGCGACGAACTGGCCACGGTTCCGGTGCGAAAGGCCGAAGATGGCCCGGGACGTGGCCACGGGCGAGCTCATGTACATCGAGACCCGCTCGTTGCGCCACGCCTCGTCGGCGCGCCAGCCCGCGCGGCCGCGCGTCACGCGCCACGCGATGGTCGGGTTCTCGAGGCCGGACGAGACGACGAGGCCGTTCACGACGAGTGGCGTCACGGAGTTCTGGTCGAAGTTCGTGCGAAGCGGCACCTGCCAGAGCAGCGCGCCGTCGGCCGCCGAAATTCCGACGAGGCGGTTCTGGGACTGGGTGATGAGCTGGCGCGCGCCGCCAAGCTCGGCGATGACGGGCGAGGCGTATCCCGGACCGTCACCCATCCAGCGCCAGCGCACGGCGCCGGTCGCGGCGTCGAAAGCGGTGAGGGCGCCGTTGTCATGCCCTCCCATGAAGGCGATGACGCGATCGCCGTCCACCAGGGGCGAGGTCGCCGTGCCGTAGAGCGGCAGCGCGGAGGAGGCGGGCGTGCGCCACCGCACCGTGCCCGTCGCCAGGTCGAGCGCTGAGAGCACCCCGCTGATCCCCAGTGCGAACACGCGCCCACCGGCGATGGCCGGCGTGGCCTTGGGGCCGGGCCCATGCGCCTGCGCCGCCGGGTTCACCTGGTACGGCGCATCGTACCCGTTCTGCCACAGGCGCGTGCCCGACTGCAGATCGAACGCGCTGACCACCTCGCGCGCGCCTTCGCGGGTGTGCACGACCACCCGCGTCCCGGAAATCACCGGTGAGGCGTGTCCCGCGCCGACCACGGCCTCCCATCGCTTCGAGAGCGCCGCAGGCCACGTGGCGGGCACCTCGAAGGCCGCCACCCCATCGCGCTCCGGGCCGCGCCACTGCGGCCAGGATGGCACCTGCGCAGATACGAGCGTCGTACAGCCGAGGGCGAGTCCGGTGAGCGCGAAGGGAACGGAGACACGCACGCTCCAATGGTAGCGCCGGTGCCGCGAGCGCGTGGAACATCGGCCCGCACCCCCGGAACGGGAGTAGACTCTCTCTGCTTCCACACCTTTCGGTGATCGCCACGGACGCTGGGATGACTCGGGCTCGCTTGTTGAGATGGTTGACGACGGTGGCGGTCGTTGTCGGGACGCTGGCGGCGCCAGCCGGACAGGCCGTCCCGCCAGTGCCGCCGCTCGTGTTCGTCTCGCGCGCCATTCCGGCCGAGGGCACCGTGTACCTGGCCGCGGGCCGGAGCCTCCCGGGGGCAGGACCTTTTGCGCGGTTTACCATTGCCTCGCCCGGTCGCCTGCTGGTGCGTGAGTCGAGCGGCCACATTCGCGCGCTGGTGGACGGCGCGCAACCGGAGGGCAATCCCTTCCGCCTCGTGGACGTGAATGCGCCGGACGTGTCGTACGACGGGCAGCGCATCGTGTTCGCGGGCGTGCCCGAAGCCCAGTACGACGCCGACGACCGGGGGCGGCTGGCGAACCCCGGCGCGTGGCGGCTCTACGTCATCAACGTCGATGGCACGGGGCTGCGCCAGCTGACGCATTCCGATCGCGACGTGGACCTGTCACGGCTCGGCCCCCGTGCGGCGGCCGACTTCGCGGTGTACGACGACACCGATCCCGCCTGGCTTCCCGATGGCCGTGTGGTGTTCTCGTCCACACGCTGGCCCGCCTATGGGCAATACAGCTCGGCGCACGCCACGCAACTGTTCGTCGTGCGCGCCGACGGGACCGGCATGCACCGCATCACCAGCGAGCGCAGCGGGGCGGATCGCCCACTCGTCGATCCGCTCACCGGGCGCATCGTCTACTCGCGCTGGTGGCGGAACCACCGGCTCGCCGCGCAGGCCCTCGACACCATCCCGTCGCCGGACGGGGTCGGGTATCGACGGCACCTCGGACTGGTGCCTGCCGTGGACGCGGCACTGAGCGGCGTGGGTCCCATCGAGAACGTGGTTCGTAACAGCTGGCATCTCGCGACGATTCGCCCCGATGGGGGAGACCTCGCCCTGTTCGCTGGCGTGTCGGGCCTCTTCGACGATGGCGAGGATGACAATCACGCCTACGGCGGATCGTTCGCCCCGGACGGTTCGCTGTTCACCAGTTTCTTCCCGATGCGGAACCTGACGGAAGCGGCGGGCTTCGGCGGCGTGCGCTGGTACAGGCGGGGCCCCGGCCGGCCAGTGCCGGTGATGGGCGTGACGTCCAACGACGTCGCGCAGCCGTTCGTCAGCAACAGCCCGACCTCGTACGCGGTGTACCGGAGCGCCTACTATGCGGCCGAGCCCGAGGCCCTGCCCGACGGGCGCGTCGTCCTCTCGCGAGCCGCCAGCGTGGCGCAGGACTACGGGCTGTATGTCAGCGAGGCGGACGGATCCGGGGCCACGTTGCTGTACGACGAGCGAGACCGTTCCGAGCTTCGGGCGCGGGTGGTCGCGCCGCGCAGCGTGCCGCCGACGATTCCCGATGCCACCACGCGGGTTGCCAGTGCCGTGCCCCCACCAGCCGGTGGGCCGTACGACATTGACGGCACGTATGTCTTCGACGCCTTGAACGTCTACTTCAACGCCCCGGTTGATTGGCCCATCATCAACGCCCCCGCGCTGGGAAGCGCCGCCACGATTCGCTTCTACCTGGATCATCAGCGCACGGCCGTTGGCAGCCTGGATCGCGACGACTGGCCCATTCTGCTCGGGACCACCCCGGTCCTGCCCGATGGATCGATTCCGCCGACGCAGCTTCCCGCGCACCTCCCCCTGTTCGAACAGATTCGGGACGCCGCCCAGCGGGTGCCGCTCACCGGCAGGGGCGCGCGAAGGGCTACGAGCGGCGCAACGCACGTGGCGGGACTGAACTACGGGATTACGGGGGCACGGCTGCGCTGCGTGGGTTGCCATGCGGGCCACTCGCTGATCCCCGTGCCGCCGACCGACGGAGAGGCCCGGTGGACGAACCTGGCGCCCGGTGCCGCCATCACCCAGTCGTCCCTCGACCCCGCTCTCGAGGGCAACACCGACGGGCTCATCGACAGGCGCGTGCAGACCGGGCGGCCCGAGTGGTACTGGCGCTCCGCGCCCGGACAGAGCCCAAACCGGCAATGGGTCGCCCTCACGTTTCCCCAGCCCGTGCGGGTGCGCACGGTGCGGCTCCATGGCGTGCCGCTCGGTGAATCGGCCACGACCGAGGTCCAGCAGGTGCGCGTGAGCGTGTTTGCCACGGCCTCGAGCCCGCAGGCCGTTTTCTCAACCATCGCTGGGCCCGTTCCCGATGCGGGGATCGACGTCGCGGTGGGGGACGTGACGGCGCAGCATATCCGCCTCGAGTTCCTGGCCGTCACCGGCATCACCCGATATCAGTACATCGCGAGCCTGGCCGAGGTGGAGGTGATTGCAGCGGGAGCGGGCGGACGGTGATCAGCGCATTCCGCCGGCCCGGGCTCACTCGCTCTTGATCGCACTCACCACCGGCACCCGCGTCGCGACGCCCAGCGCCAGCAGGGACGACAGCAGCCCTGCCACCACGACAGCCGCGAGCACACCGCCAAGTTCAGTCAGCGGCAGCGCCTGCCCGCGCTCGACAATGGCCGGCGCGATGGCCAGCGCCGCGGCAACGGCGCCGAGCAGGACACCGCCGACGACGAGCGCGGCGCTCTCGGCGACGACCATCACCGACAGGTGCGAGGCCTGGAAGCCGACCGCGCGCAGCAAGCCCCACTCGCGCTGACGTTCGAGGACGTTGCGAGCCAGCACCGCGCCCACGCCCAGCGTGCCCAGCAGCAGGCCCAACGCTCCGAGTGCCTGGAACGTCGCGAGGTAGGTGTTCTCCACGCGGTGATACGCGGCCAGCCGTTCGCGCGTGTCGACCACATCGACCCCCGAGTCGGCCAGGCGATCCTCGAGCATGGCCGCCACCGCCGCCCCGCGCGGCTCTGGCGTCTCGACGAGCCACACCCGGTAGCCCTCCTGGCGGGGGAACAGGCGGATGAAGTCCTGCTCGCCAATGACGAGCTCCGACTGCAGCACGCTATCCGCGAGTGCCGCGACGATGCGGAAGGTGACGGGCGAGCGTCCGTCGGGCGCGAACTGGAAGGTGTCGCCCACGCCCAGGTGAAACACGTAGGCCAGCGTCGTCTGGTCGGCAATGGCCGGGATGGTTCCGTCCTCGAGCTCCTGGTTCAGCAGCGTCCACGGTGAGGCGCCGGCCGCGGTTGCTCCAGCATCAGCGAACGAGAACCGGCCGGCCATCCGCGCGGGATCGACCCCCACGATGCGCGGGTTGCGCGGCTGGTAGAGCGTGAGGCAGCTGGCTTCGTCGCCGGGCCGCAGGCGCAGGCGCGTGACCACCATGTCCTCGAGCTCGGCAATCGACGGGTCGAGACCGAGCGCGTCACGTCCCGCCGGCGTGCCCGGGTCGTGCATCAGGGGGACGGCCGACTCGGCCATCAGCGCGAAGCCGCCGGTGCCGCCCGCACGGTCGAGCGACATGCCCGATGCCTCGCGGCGGAACGCGACCACGCTGACGAGCACGAACGTGGCAAAGGCGATGAGCGAGAGCGTGAGCACGGTGCGCGCGGGGCGCCAGCGCGTGTGGCTCTGCCCGAGCGTCCAGACGTGAGTCAGGCTGCGCCCGGCGGCGCCGCGGGCCGGGCTCCGGCGCATGAGGAACGCGCGCGCCAGCAGCAGGCCGCCGACCAGCACGGCGCCGCCGGCGCCGAAGAACCCGGGCGTGGTGCCCAGGATGCCGCGTGTCGCGGCTGCCAGCAGGCCGGCGGCGACGAGCAGGCTGGCCAGCCCGCCCCCCAGCGACGTCCGCGCGCTGCGCGGCGACGGCTCGGGCGCCGCGCCGAGCAGCAGCGATCGTGGCGAGCGGCGAGACAGCGCGCGCGTGCCCATCCACAACGCCCCCAGCGCCGCGGCTGCCGCGCCCACGACGCCCGAGGCGAGGGCCATCGGCTCGACGTGCAGCGCGAGCGTCGTGGTGCCCACCGCATCCACCCACCACGTGCGGAGGCCGTACATGATGGCGGCGGCGTATCCCATGGCGCCGGCCACGCCGATGGCGCCGCCCGCGGCGGCCACCACGGCGCCCTCGCGCAGGAACAACCCGCGCACCTGGCGGGGGGTGTATCCCACGGCCGCCAGAAGCCCGACTTCCCGCGCGCGTTGCTCCACACCAAGCGCGAAGAACAGGTACGCGATCAGCAGGGCCGAGACCACGAGGAAGAAGCTGAAGTAGAGGAAGTACTCGCCGAAGTCGGTCGTGCCTTCCGCGGCCGCGAGGGCCTCGGCACGAACGGGCCGAGCCACCACCTGGCTGCTCATGCCGGCGCGCACGGCGGCCGTGACGGCGTCCACGTCGCGAAGGGCAAAGCGGATGGAGGATACGTTGCCGAACCGCGAGCCCCAGAGACGCTGACCCACCTCGAGGGGCACGAAGGCCTTCGGCGCGGCGCGCCACTGATCCCAGTAGGCTTCGTCCTTCGGCCGAACCGTCGACAGATCCACCGGGAACGGCGGATCCCACGCCGTCAGGTCTGGCGCGTCGGTGATGCCGGGATAATCGGGCGTGAGCGTTCGATCCCCGCCGATGCGCATCATGGGCAGGATGCCCTGCAGGGCGAACGACGCGCTTCGTGTCTCGAGCCCGCCCTCGTCCGTCCACACGAAGTAGTCGAGGTGCACCGTGTCGCCGATGCGCGCGTCGAGATCGTCGGCGGCCCACTCGTTCAGCCAGATGCTGCCATCGCGAGGCGCTTCGGCAGAGCTCGGCGCGCGCTGCGGCTCGCGCCCGCGACGCGCGGAGGCGCCGGGCTGTGCGGGCGCCTCGGTCACCTGGACGCGGCCGACGCGCGTGCCGCCGCGGCCCACGCGCACTTCCAGCGCCCCCCGAACCAGGGGATCGCCGTCGCTCATCGTGTCGGTCCCCGGCGCCGGCGGACCGGTTGGCACCGATAGGCGGTTGTAGCCATCCACGTCCACCGCGGTGACGGTGGAGTAGGGCGTCACGCGATCGCCGATGCGGATGGCATTGGCCACGTAGGTGAGGGCGGGCACGCCCGGCCGGTTCACGCGGGCCAGCGCCTGCTGCACGCGTTCCACCACGTCGGGGCTGATGTAGCCGCCGAGACCCTCGATCGCCATCACGCGATCGCCCGGCACGCGGCGGACGCGCAGGCCGTGATCGGGTAGCGATGCGCTGGCCAGCCACGCTCGGGTTACCGCGTCCATGGGCACACGTGCGGGATCGTCGGCGCCGTCGCGCGGCATGAGCTGCAGCAGCGTGGTGTTCACACGCGCGGGCATCCTCAGCTCGCGCTGGAGCAGCGCCAGCGGGACGAACACGGCATTCACCGGTCCCTGGCCGGGCACCAGCGAGAACTCGCCCATCCGCCCGGACCCAAGCGTCCGCGACACCGTCACCCGGAGGCGCGCGCCCCCATCGTCACGACGGCCCTGGAGGGTGCCTAGTGGAATCTCGGAAGGGCCGCTGACGCGAAGCACGATGGCATCGCCGTCGGCGGCGCCGAGCTCGCCGGCCAGGCGCTCGCTGATGGCCGCCTCACGCGCCGACAGCGGCACGGCCTGCACGCCGTGAAATGCCCAGAAGGTGTCGTCCACGCCGTAGACCTGCACCTGCGAGGCCGCGCGGCCGGAGTCCGCGTGCGACGCGGTGCCCACGGTGGCGACGAGGGATGCGGTCTGGCGAATCGTATCGGGCGCGGCCACCACCATGGCGGCGCCAAGGCGGGCGGAGAACGTGGTGGCGGTGGAGACCGCCACATCGGTCGCGCCCAGACGCTGCAGCGCGAGGTCGCGCAGGCTGGCGCGTACCGAGGCCCCCACCAGCAGCGCGCCGGCGAGCACGGCCACGGCGACGGCCACGCCAAGGGCCACCAGCACGTGAATGGCGCGGTAGTGCCACAGCGAGGCGCGGGTCATCCACACATTACACGTCCTCGAGCCGTCCCCTGGCCATGGCCAGTCGCCGCTCGAAGCGCGCGGCCAGGGCGGTACTGTGCGTCACGACCAGGAGCGTGGTGTGCTGCTGGACCTGCAGCCGAAGCAGCACGTCGGCCACGGTCTCGGCGGTCTGGCTGTCCAGGTTTCCGGTCGGCTCGTCGCACAGGAGCAGGCGCGGGCTGCGCACGAGCGCGCGCGCAATGGCCACGCGTTGTTTCTCGCCCCCGGACAGCTCCGCGGGACGATGGTGGGCGCGGGGCTCGAGGCCTACTGCGGTCAGCAGCACGCGGGCGCGGTCGCGGGCATCGGGGTCGGCCTCACCCACCAGCGTGGGCACCAGCGTGTTCTCGATCACCGTCAGCTGCGGCAGCAGGCAGTGATCCTGGAAGACGAAGCCCACCTCGCGGTTGCGGAAGCGGGCCAGCGCGTCGGCGGATAGCGCGTAGGGATTGGTGCCGTCGAGGTCGACCGTGCCCGCCGTGGGGGCCTCGAGGCCGCCGGCGATGTAGAGCAGGCTGCTCTTGCCCGAACCGGATGGCCCGGTGATGACCGCCGCTTCACCGCTGGAGAGGATCAGGCTGACGCCGTCCAGCACGCGCAGCGCGCCCGCGGCGGTGGGGTACTCCTTGGTGATGGCGGAGAGGGTCAGCACGCGCGCGTCCCCCGGAGGAGGGTGTTCACGGGAACGCGAAGGGCACGAAAGGCACGAGGGAACACACGAAGAGCAATCATCGGGGCACGAGCCTGAAGACTGTTCATCGCCCTGCCGGGGCTGCGGTCACCGCCTCTTTGTACACCGATTCCACGCGCTCGGCCATGTGGTCCAGGGTGAACCGCTCGCGTACGCGGTGGTACCCGGCGCGGCCAAGGTCCCTCGCTCCTTCGTCATCTTTCCACAGCGCCAGCAGTGCGTCGGCCATGTCCTCGGGCGCGCTGGACTTCGCGAGCGTGCCGCCGCCGGTGGCGCTCACCAGCTCCGGAAACGCGCCATAGGCGGGCGAGACGAACGGCACGCCCGCCGCCATGGCTTCCAGCAGGTAGAGGGCCTTGGGTTCATGGTACGGGCTGGGCACGCAGAAGACATCCAGCTCGTGGAGGAACGCGAACTTGCCGGCGCGATCCGGCGACCCGCGGTACTCGAACTCGCCGGCCAGGCCGGCGGTCCCGAGCTGGCGCGTGATGGTCTCGAAGTACGCCTGCTGATCCGGACCACGGTAGCCCGCCGCCAGGAGCCGGGCGGGCGGCAGGCCCTTCTCGCGGCGCAGCAGCCGATAGGCCTCGACGAGGACGTGCAGGCCCTTCTCGGGAGCGATGCGTGCGAAGTAGCCGATGGTGAACGGGTTGCGATCGAGCGGAGCGGGCGCCAAGCCGTCTGGCGGGGCCACGCCGAGGGGGGCGACTCGCATCTTCGAGGCCGGGATGCCCAGGAAGTCGCGCATGTACTCCGCGTAGTACTGGCTGATGGCCACGAAGAGGTCCACATCGGCCGCCTGCGCGCGAATCAGGTCCAGCGCCTGCCGGCGGAATGGCTCGGGCAGCCCGTCGAGGAACAGATCCTCGCCCTGCAGCGTGACGACCACGGGGACGTTCCCGAGCGCGCGCTTGAGCGGGCGCGCCAGCGAGATGAGCAGCGTGTAGGGGATGTTCACGAGGTCGGGCCGTGGCTCGTCGCGGAGCCAGTGCAGGAGCTTCTCGATCTCCTTGCGCTGGCGTCCCTGCTCACCCTGGAGCGTCGAGACGGTGAGCGCGCCCAGCACCCTCGGGTCCACGGCAATCGAGCCGCTCGAGAACGCCTTGATCACCCACGGCGCGTCCCAGAGGCGGTCCAGCAGCTCGGGCGTGTGCCGGAAGAGCGACACGTGCTGCTCGAGGAACACACTGATGCCGCCGAAGAACACTCGTTCCTTCCGGCTGACGTTCTTCTCGTCGGTCAGCGTCGGCGTGTAGAAGGGGAGGAGCGTGACGTCGTGGCCGCGGCGGATGAGCGCCCCTGCCAGCGCGTTATCGCGCAGGCAGCTGCCGCAGTACATCGATGCGGCGCCGGCGGAGAGGAGGAGAAGGCGCATTCACGCCAGCCGCTGAATCGCCCGGCGAGCGTAGAGATGCTCGAAGAGGTTGCCCTCGTGCGGCTGGTCCCAGCCGATCTGGGTGGTGGGGATGCTGCCGAAGTTCAGACGGTCCACGTGGGGCGAGGCGACGAAGCGCGCGCGGAACCGCGCGTCGTTCGAGACGCACGTGACCACCAGCGATGGGCCGAGGCAGTCGGGCAGCTGGTCGGCCGGTAACTGGACGACGCTGGCATACGGGAACAGGAACTCGCGGTTGGCCAGCGGATGGTCCGCATCGCAGCGCACGACGGTGGGCAGCAGATAGGTGCCGCCGTGGGCGCTGGCCACGCGATCGGTGCCGCGCACGGTCGCCGATACGTCTCGGGCCGTGCGGGCGTCGCCGCCCTCGGTCGGCGACAGGTCCTGGTCGATCAGCGCGGAAATGCGGAGCGCCGTGGAGGGATCCGCGAACGGCGCGAGCACGGCTTCGGGGTCGTCGGCCGGGCGGGGGGTGACCTCGGCCAGCCTGGCGGCCAGCGCCTCGGCAACGCGATCCGCGTGCCGGGTCACCCACACCCCAGAGGCGTTGACGCAGGATCGGCCACCGTTGTTCGAGATCGACTCGGCGATCATGTCGATGTGCCGTTCCCAGTCGTCGGCCGCGTCGGGACCGATGACGATCTTGCTGTAGCCGGGCCCGTGCACCTCGACGCGCGGATCCGCCTTCCACCGCCTGGTGGACGCCACGTCGCCGAACACCATGCCGCGCCCGCAGCTGCGCAGGATCTCGTTGCCGCCCGCATGGTCCGCCGGATAATAGCCGAAGGCCTCGGCCGGCACACCCGCGCTGACGTATGCCTGGATGATGCGAAACGGTGTCCACGGCTCGGCGCTGCCCGGCTTGAGCACCAACGGCAGCTTGAGCACGGTGGCCGGGGCCCACAGCGAGTGCACGCCCGGCGAGTTGCTGGGGAGCACCACGCCCAGTGCATCGGCGCGCGCGAAGAAGCTGAGCATGTGGCCGTCGGCCGTGCCGACACCGCTGTCGAGCAGCGACAGCTCGAGGCCGCGCGTGAGCCCGGCCAGCACCTCCTCGACACGGCTCAGCACGCCGTGCACCTTCGCCATGTTGCGCCGTACGCTCGCCCACGGCATGCCGGTGGTGGCCGAGACCTGCTCGACGTAGTCCTGCGGCGTCTGCCCCTGGCCGCTCGACTCGTCCAGCGGCAGCGTGTCGTGCATGAACGACTCGGCCGCCCGATGGGCGGCCGCCACGAGCTCGGTTACCGGCATGGCCTTCAGCCGCGCGCGCCGTTCGGCCTGCTGCCGCAGGTCGCGGCGGACGAGGCCCACGTTGGCCTGGCTCATCGCCACGAACGGCTCCCGGGTGCGGAAGTGCGGCACCACCACGCGGTCCACGCTCTGATAGGGCCGGCCCCAACGGAGGATGGGCAGTTCGATCATCAGTAGACGCCTTCCACCACGGCCTTCTGGAAGCGCGAGAACGGGCGGACGTTGCGAACGCCGTCCCAGGGATACTGCGCGCAGGGGCGCTCGCGCTCGCACTCGTCGCGTTCGAGGAAGCGCGGCATGAAGAACTCCTTCGTCAGCGTCGTCAGGCGCACGCGTCCGGTGGCGCCGTAATCCACCACGCGCGTGGGCTCGTCCGGTTCCACCACCTCGATCATCGCGCGCGGCGCGGGCGGGTAGTAGATGATGGCCCAGTTGTCCTCGGGTTCCGGCGGCTTGTGGCCGGCCAGCCCCATCAGGGTGTTGCCGTAGGTCGGGGCAAAGTAGGCACCCTCCATCAGCTCCTCCACCGCGAAGCGGTGGAACTGTGGCGTCATCTCGGTGCCGCCGCAGAAGACGCCGGTGACGCCGGCCTTCTTCAGCGAGATGCGCTCGCACAGCGCCTCGAGCAGCTTCGGCGTGGTGAACAGGCACTTGATGGTGTCGTGCGCCTTCAGCAGCGTGAGTGCCTGGTCGATGACGTGGCGCTTGTAGAGCTCCACCATCTCGATGTCGCCCGTCTTGATCAGCTTGATCACCCAGCGCGGGTCGAGGTCCACCATGTAGCAGATGCCGCCGCGGTGCTGGGCCAGGTGCTCGATGGCCAGGCGAAGCCGGCGCGGGCCGCTCGGGCCAATCTCCAGCCAGTCCGCACCCTTCGGGAAGAACGGATCCGGCAGCGTGTCGCTGAAGGTGGAGTAGTCGATGCGGAAGTCGTCGATGTTGATGCGCGACTTCGGGACGCCGGTGCTGCCTCCGGTCTCGAACACGTAGACGGGCCGGCCCGCGTAGCCTTTGGGCACCCATCGGCGCGCATCGCCCCCGCGCAGCCACTCGTCCTGGAACGCGCCGAACTTGTCGAGGTCGTCGTAGCTGTGCACGTCGCGCCGCGGATCCCATCCCGCGCGCGCCGCCCAGTCGAGCCAGAAGGGGCACCCGGTCTCGGGGCTGAAGTGCCACTGCATCAGCTCGCGGACCCACTGGTCCAGTGCCGCACGGGCATGGCTGAGCTCTGAGGCGGCGGGAGCGGGGGCGGCAGGCATGTTCAGGATTCTAGTGCAAAGAAAAACGGGAGCAGGCTGTATACCAGCCATGCTCCCGTGGGGTCGAGCGCCGGGGTAGAGAGATGCGGGAAGCCCCGGCCCCCGATCTGCGCTAGTTGGTCGCCGGCGTCTTCGGCAGGATGACCGCGTCGATCACGTGGATGACGCCGTTCGACGCCGCGATGTCGGTCTTCACCACGTGGGCGTTGTCCACCATCACCTGGCCGCCCATGGCCGACACCTTGATGGAGCCGCCCTGGACCGTCTTCGCCTCGGTCACCTTCACCACGTCGGCGGCCATCACCTTGCCCGGCACCACGTGATAGGTGAGGATGGCGGTCAGCTTCGCCTTGTTCTCGGGCTTCAGCAGGTCCTCCAGGGTGCCCTCGGGAAGCTTCGCGAACGCCTCGTCCGTCGGCGCGAACACCGTGAACGGGCCGGCGCCCTTCAGCGTCTCCACCAGACCCGCCGCCTGCAGGGCCGCCGCCAGGGTCTTGAACTGGCCCGCCGCCACCGCGGTGTCGACGATGTCCTTGCCCTGCGCGCGGGTGACCGTGCCGGCCGAAAGGGCCAGAGCCGCCACCGCCGCGCCAAACATCAGGTTCTTCAGTGCCTTCATGAGTTTCTGTCTCCTTGGTCTCGGGATGTGTCGTATGAGCGCTGGGACCGCAGGGGACCCGCATCTCCCCGAATCTGCCAGTTAGGACGCCTCGGCACCCGGAAGGGTCCCGGTTTCGGTGCCCCGCTTCCGAAAGTCGTTTGACCGTGGAGCATCGAAAAGATAACTTGTTTGACTGGTAGGAAAATGGTGTCGCCAACCCTCAAAGGCGAGCTGGGCGCCTACGGCATCGGCGGGAAGCTACGGGCGCTGCGCCTCACGCGCAAGCTGGGCCTGGTCGAGCTGGGCCGGCACACCGGGCTCTCGCCGGCCATGCTCTCGAAGCTCGAACGCGGGATCATGTTTCCGACGTTGCCGACGCTGCTCCGCATCGCGCTCGTGTTCGGCGTCGGGCTCGACCACTTCTTTGCCGCGTCTGCCCCTCGCCGCGCCCTCGGCATCGTCCGGGCGGCCGAGCGGCGGCGTTTCACGGAGAAGCTGGGAGGACGGGAGGTGGCCTGGGAGTTCGAGTGCCTCGACTTCACGGCCACCGAACGGGTGCTGAACGCCTACCGCGTCCGGTTCGCGCAGGCCGCGAAGAAGCCGCGCGCGCACGAGCACGCGGGAGCCGAGTTCCTGCACGTGCTGTCCGGCCGCCTCGGGGTGACCGTGGCGGGCGAGGAGCACCTCCTCGACGCGGGCGACTCCCTTTACTTCGATTCGTCACAACCCCACAGCTACCGCCGCCTCGGCGCGAGGCCGGCGGAGGCGATGGTGGTGACCGTGCCGGCGTGAGCAAGGAAACCACCGAGTCACGAAGGAACCACGAAGGGCGCGAAGTCAGAACCTCAAGGCCCCAAGACCCAAGACCCAAGACCCAAGACCCCTCAAGAGCTGCCACGCGGCCACGGCACGAACGCCGACGTGCGAGCGATGTAGGCCTCGTAGCCGGGCTTGCTCTGCACGAGGCTCCGCTCCAGCATCGTCACGCCCGAAACCCGCAGCAGCAGCCAGGTGATGAGCAGGGGGCCGACGAGCCCCATGACGCCGCCCGGCGTGCCCGCGCCGATGATGCCCAGGCCCCACCAGAGCACCGATTCGCCGAAGTAATTCGGGTGGCGGGAGTAGCGCCACAGCCCTCGATCCATCACGCGGCCGCGGTTCGCGGGGTCGCGCTTGAAGCCGGCCAACTGGCGGTCGGCCACGGCCTCGAACAGCCACCCTGTGACGAACACCAGGGCGCCGATCACGTCCCAGGCGGTCGGGAAATCACCGGGGTCGCGGGCCGCGAAGTAGAGCGGCCACGACACGATCCAGGCAACCACCGCCTGCAGCAGGAACACCTGCACGTAACTGCGCCACCACCACGTCGAGCCGTGCTGCTCGCGCCACGCGCGATAGCGGGGGTCCTCGCCATGCCCCACGTTGCGGCGGCCGATGTGCCAGGCGAGACGGCCTGCCCAGAGGATCGTGGCCCCGAGCACCAGCCAGGCACGCGGGTGCGCGGGCGGCGAGAACTCGAGGTAGGCGACCAGGGCCACCATGAAGGCCGGCCCCCACCACATGTCGACGATGGACGCGTTGGCGAGCCGGAGCGAGGCCAGCCAGAGGATGGTGAAGAGGAGGAGCAGCGCGAGCAGGCCGTCGATCACAGGTGTTCTCCGGACATCCTATCCCCTCGGCGCATACGTGATCATCCGAGCGGTCACCACGTCGTCGTCTACAATCGCAAGCGAAGGAGTCAACAGGCATGCGATCCGTCTTGATCGGTCTGGTCCTGCTCACGATCCCACTGCCGGCGGCGGCCGGCCAGCCAGCCGGCCCGGCGTCGGCCGCGGAGCAGGAGGTGCGGGCGTTCATCGCCACCTACAACGCTGCCTACGGGCGCAACGACTTGGACGCCTACTTCCGGTCGTTCGCCACCGACCTGACGCAGTGGTTCCCCTCGGGCCGTGTCGACCTGCCGTCGTACCAGGCGTCGTGGCGGAAGTACATCGGGGCCGGGAACCGGCTCGAGGGGGTGGAGGTCAGGGACCTTCAGGTGCAGGTCGGTCCGTCGGGAGACGCGGCGGTGGCGACCTACATCCTGCGCGTCACCGAGCGGACGGCGAAAGGGGAGGTCTCCACCGAGGACAACCACGAGACCGACGTGCTGTTCAAGCGCGGGGGGGCATGGACGATCGTGCACATCCACTACGCGCCGGCTCCGAAGAAGGCCACGCCGTAATCGGCAGCGGCCAGCGGCCCGGAACGGGACACGGCCGGACGACACGGGTCGCCCGGCCGTGCTGGTGCTGCTACAGCGCGCGCATGAACGCGACGATGTCCTGCTTCTCCGGCGCCGTGAGCTTGAGGCCGAGGACGACGTTGAAGAATTCGACCGTGTCCTCGAGCGTCATCAGCCGATCGTCGTGCAGGTAGGGCGGCGAGTCCTTGATGCCGCGCAGCGGGAACGTCTTGATCGGGCCATCCATCGACGCCTTGCGTCCGTTGATCATCACCTCGTTGAAGAACCGCTCGGTCCTGAGGTTGTGCATCAGGTTGTCGGTGTAGTACGGCGCCTGGTGGCACGCGCCGCACTGCGCCTTGCCGAAGAACAGCGCCTCGCCGCGCAGTTCGGCCTGGCTGGCCCTCGCGGGGTCGAGCCGCCCCATCACGTTCAGCTTCGGCGCCGGCGGGAAGTCGAGGATGGCCTGGAACTCGCTCATGGGGTGCACCTGGCTGCCACGCTCGAGGACATTCACCCCCTTGGCCTGGGCGCGGACCGGGTCGCCGTCGAAGTAGGCCGCGCGCTGCTCGAACTCCGTGAAGTCTTCGACCGTCTTGAGCGCGCGCTGTGACCCGAACAGCCGCTGCACGTTCACACCGCGGAGCGTCGGCGTGTCGATGCGGTGCCGGTGTTCGTTGGGGCGGATATCGCCGACCGTGTGGGTGGCGGCATTGGTGTGGCCGTTCGCATGGCAGTCGAAGCAGGCGACGCCCTGGTGGGCCTTGAGCGCACGCCGGTCCGGGGTGTTGTTGAACTGCTGCTGCGGGAACGGCGTGAGGAGCAGCCGCAGGCCTTCGATCTGCTTCGGGTTCAGCACGTCCCTGAAGAGCTCGTAGAAGTTCTCGAGGGTGACCAGCTGGCCCTTCGAGACATCGCCCAGGTCCGGACGCGTGGTCAGGTAGATGGGCGCCGGGAACTCGGGCAGCATGTGATCCGGCAGGTCGAAGTCGAGATCGAAGCGGGTGAGATCCCGCTCGGTCTGCTTCTTCGTCTCGTCGATGGTCGACTGCGGGAAGATCATGCCGCCCGACTCGTGGTGCGGATGCGGCAGCGGGAGGAAGCCCGGCGGCCAGGCGTTCTGCCCCTTGATCTCCTCGGGCGTCATGGCGGCGAGCTTGTCCCAGGTCATGCCGGCCGGCAGCTTGACGCGCACGCCATCCTGCACCGCCTTGCCGCGTGACATCGTCACGCCCTGGGCCGGCCGGTTCGCCAGGTCGTAACGCAGGGCGAGCAGGTCCTGCTGGCGTTTGGCAAAGGTGGGCTTCTCCTTCTGCGATCGTTCGACAATGGCGGCGAAGTTCTCCTGTACGGCAGGGGCCTGCGCCGAGATGGCGATGGCGCCGCACACGATGGCGGCCGCGCCGCCGAGGATGATTGATCGGACTCGTCGGATGGAGAGGTGAGTTCCCGGCATGCGACCTCCTTGTCGGCGCGCTCGGGCCAGGTGCGGACTCGAGCCCGTCTGCACGCGGTGGCGGGCTTCGATGCACCGGGGTCGCCCACAAACGGTAGCGTCCCGGCTACCTTCGACACTATGGCCGCCTGCAGTCGCGTGTCAACGGCGACGTGCGATCAGCGCACGGGAAACGTCGCCGAGAGGTAGTTCACCAGCGCGGTCTTTTCGGTGTCGGTGACCGCCGCGCCCCAGCGCACCATCTTCTCGACCTCGCGTGTCCAGCCCGTCGGGGTGAGGCGCTGTTGTTCCGAGAGGTCGGCGCCGTGGCACGCGAGGCACGCGCGCTTGAAGATAGCTTCTCCCTGCACAGCCTGTTCGTGAGACGCGACGGGCGCGGGAACGAAATGCGTCGACAGGTAGGAGGTGAGAGCCAGCCGGTCGCTCTCGGGTACCGTCGCGCCCCACCGGATCATCTTCTCGATCTCGCGGGTCCAGCCGTCGCGCGACAGGCGCTGCGACTCGATGAGATCGCTGCCGTGACACGAGATGCACCGCGCGCGCAGCACTTCGACCCCTGCGCCCTCGGGCAGCGTCCCGCGACGCAAGTCCGGCGCCTGCGCACCAAGCCCTGCGACCACGCCGAAAGCCGTGAACACGCTGACGACCACGAGTCGGGTCATTTTCTTCGCCACCATCCGGACTCCAGAACCTCCGAACCCGAGAACCCGAGAACCCAGAACCCGGAACCTATCGAACCTCCACCCTGACGCTGTCGTACTGGTTCCATAGGTAACCGGACGGGTTCCAGTGCGACACGGCCGGCTGCACGTTGCCGTTCGCGTCCGTCGCCCGGGACAGGATGAGGTACGACTCGGCGCGCGTGGCGTCGAAGGCGAACTCGAAGCGCCGCCAGGTGTAGCGCTGCTGCTCGCCGAGGAGGCGGGCCGGCTGCCAGCTGGCGCCGTTATCGATCGAGACGTCCACCTTGGTGATGTCGATCTCGCCCGCCCACGCGAAGCCCCCGACCGGCACCTGGCCCCGTGGCAGCGTCGCGCCCTCGAGCGGCGTCGTGATGAGCGATTTCACGACCAGTCCCGTGAGGGGCGCCATGTCCGCCGCCGCCACCGCTGCGCCCGGGGCCACGCGCTTCGACGGGTAGCGATAGGCCGTGGCCACCCAGAAGCTGTCGGACTCCGCGGCCGACACGCGCAGGCTGGAGAGCCACTTCATCGAATACGCGCCCTCCCAGCCCGGGATGATGGCGCGCAGCGGGAAGCCGTGGACGGGCGGAATGGGTTGCCCGTTCATCTCGTACGCGATGACGGTGTCAGGGTGCAGCGCCTTGTCCATCGGAACCTGGCGTACGAAGGCCGGCATGGTGCCGAGCGGCTTGTCGGCGCCCTGCATGTGGACGAAGCGCGCGGTGTTCTTCGCGCGTGCCCGCGCCAGGATGTCTGCCAGGCGGGCGCCGGTCCACCGCGCCGTGCCGACGGCGCCCTTGTTCCACTGGATGCCCGCCACAGGTGGGGTGAAGAAGGCGCGGCCGTTGCCCGCGCACTCCAGTGTCACGGTGACCGTCGTCGGCGGCATGGCGCGCAGATCGGCCACCGACAGGGCCAGCGGCGCGTCCACGTCGCCGTCCACGGTGAGCCGCCACGCCGGCTCCTCGAGCACCGGCGGCACCGGCAGGTGCGAGCGCACGTAGAAGTGCTCGACCGGTGTGATGACGCTGTCGAGGAGCGCCACGGGTGTCTCGTAATCGGGCGGCCGCAGCGAAAGGCGAGTGAGCTTGCCCTTCCCCCAATCACCGGCGCCTGGCGCTTGCGCGCGAAGAGGCGATGGGCTCATCACGGGTGCCAGCGCGGCCGTGGCCCCAAGCCGGCCGGCAAGCGCCATCAACTCACGTCGGGTCATGCAGGGATTGTAGTCGGAAGGAATCAGGAATCAGGAATCAGGAATCAGGAATCAGGAATCAGGAGGCGCCGAGCTTGTCCAGCACCAGTCGCCAGCGGCGGCGCGCGACGGGCACAGTCTGCCCGTTGGCCCCTCTCCCGTGCCGTCGGGAAAGGGTCGCGCCTCTCGCACCGCATCGAGGTGGACGATGACGGTGCGGGAGATCTGGCAGAAGTGCTTCGGATCGAGGCGACGCGCCAGCACCGCGAGCGTGGGCTGCATGGTCAGCTGCTCGGTGGCGGTCAGCAGCCGCGTGACACCGTCGTCGAACGTGAAGGCCACCACCTCGGCTCGCGGCACGACCTTGTAACGGGCGCCCCGTCGCGCGAGAAAGCGCGTCGGCGCGAGGCCTTCGCGCTCGGTGACGGCGTCGAGCGCGCGGCCGGCCTCCTTCGACGGCGAAGCCATCCGCACGCGGTCCAGCGCCGTTGCCAGGCGCGCCCGGTTGACGGGCTTCAGCAGGTAGTCGGTGGCCGACAGCTCGAACGCGTCAACGGCGTACTGATCGTACGCGGTGCAGAAGATGATGACCGGGCGCGGCCGGCCCAGCGAGGCCGCCACGTCGAGCCCCGATGCACCCGGCATCTGGATGTCGAGGAAGACCACGTCGGGCGCGAGCTCCGCGATCCGCTCGGCCGCCTGGACGCCGTCTTCCGCCTCGCCCACGACCTGTACGTCGCCGTGCGCCAGCAGCAACTGCCGCAGCCGCTCGCGCGCCGGCTGCTCGTCATCCACGAGTAGCGTTCGAATCATCGGAGGCATTATCGTCCGGCCTCCGGTCTCTCCCGACACGATCGGATGACCATGACGGTCACATCGTCCTGGTGCTGGCGCGACCCGCGGTGCTCCCGCACCGCGCTCAGCAACGCCGCGCACAGGTCGGCCGCGGTGCCAGCCTGCCGGGCCGCCACCAGCGCCTCCACCCGTTCGAGGCCGAACTCTTCGTCCTCCGAATCGAGCGCCTCGACCACGCCGTCCGAGAATGCCACCAGGACAGTCCCGGGCGGCAGCGTCGTGTCCAGGGCTTCGAAGCGCGCGGTGTCCATCAACCCGAGGGCCGGCCCCGACGAGGCCAGCGACGTCGCACGCGGCACCCCAGGGGCGAACACGAGCGGAGCCGGATGGCCCGCGTTGACCAGCGTGAGCGTGCGCTGCCGGGCATCGAGCGTGCCGTACACCAGCGTGGCGTACCGCTGGCCCTCAGTGGAGGCGAAGACGTCGGCGTTGAGCGCACGCGCCAGATCGGCCGGCGGCAGGTGCGCATGGCGCGCGGCCGTCTGCACGCGTCCCTGCACCGAGGTGGCTACCAGCCCGGCCGCCACGCCCTTCCCCGACACGTCGCCAAGCAGCACGCCCCAGCGGCCATCATCCAGCGTGAACACATCGTAGAAGTCGCCGCCCACGCCCTTCGCGGGCAGTGAGGCCGCCGCGCAGTCGAACCCGGGGATGGGCGGCAGTGCGCCGGGCCACATGTCCGCCTGCAGGGCCGAGGCCGTCGCCACCTCGCGCTCGAGATCGCTCTGGCGCGAGAGCTTCCCGCGAATGCGCTCGAGCGTGACGGCGAGCTTGGCGCGGCTGATGGGTTTCAGCAGGTAGTCGGTGGCATCGCAGGCGAACGCCTCGACGGCGTACTGCTCATAGGCGGTGGCGAACACCACCAGCGGCCGTGGCTCGGGCAGGGACGCGGCAAGCGTGGTGCCGCGGACCTCGGGCATCTCGATGTCGAGGAACAGCACGTCTGGCCGCTGCTCGCGGACGAGGTCGCGCGCCTCCACGGCGCTCCCCGCTTCGCCGACGACGCGCACCCCGCCCGCCGCCTCGAGCAGGTGCCGCAGCCTGGCGCGGGCCGGCGGTTCGTCGTCCACGATCATGGCCCGGATCATTTCTTCACCAATCGCGCAATCACCGATCACCCAATGACAATCGCCCAATCACCGGTCGCTCAATCATCAATGACCCGCCACCGCCGCGACCCGCGCCCGCGGCATCGTGATCCTCGCCACGGTCATGCCGGTCGCCTCGTCTCGATGGAGCGACAGAGCGGCCCGATCGCCGAAGTGGCCCGCCAGCCGCTCGCGCACGCTGCGCAGGCCGAAGCCCTCGCCGTTCGGCGGCCGCGCGCGGGCGTCCACAGGCCCGGGGCCGTTGTCGCGGACCTCGAGTGTGATCTCGCTGGCGGACGTGCGCACCGCCACCTCGATGCGTCCCGGCCCGCGCGTCTGCGACACGCCGTGCTTCACGGCATTTTCGATGAGCGTTTGCAGCAGCATCGACGGCACATGGGGGGCCGGCGACGGGTGGTCCGAGTCGATGACGCAGGTGAGGCGCTGCCCGAATCGGGCCTGCTCGACGTCGAGGTAGGCCCGGGCGAACGCCAGCTCCTGGTCGAGCGGCGCCCACTCGTTATCCGATCGTCGAAGCGTGTAGCGGAACACCTCGGCCAGCTGCTCGACGGCCTCATCCGCGCGGCCCGGGTCGGTGTGGATCAGCGAGGCGATGGCATTGAGCGCGTTGAAGAGGAAGTGCGGATTGATCTGCGCGCGCAGGGCCTTCAGTTCGGAGCGGCTGGTCTGCAGGCGCAGCTCCTGCGCGACGAGCTCCTGCTCCTGGCGCTTGTGCTGCAGGCGGATGGTCTCGAGCATGAACCCGAATACGCTGGCCAGCGAGCGCAGCATCAGCAGATCTTCGCTGAGCAGCCGGCGAGCATTCGGTCCGCCGCGGACCGCGAGCCTGACACGTCCGCCTGACGGGGTGGACGCCTCCACCTCCGCCGCCTTGCCGTCGGGCGGCGCCGCCTCGTCCAGGTGAATGGTGATGGGCGCGCTGAAGATCTCGGCCAGCCTGCGCTCGGCCTCGGCGAGCAGGGTCTCCTCGCTGGTGGCCGGCTGCATGGCGCCCAGCAGGTGCTTCACGGCGTCCACGGCCGTGAACTCGCGCCCGAACCAGAGGCGATCCAGGCTGCTCGACAACGCCCTCGACAGCCACGGCAGCACCATCGCCACCGGCACCAGGACGATGGCGGCCAGCCACGGCCGGACCGGGCCCGCCGGCATGGATTCGATGAACCCTTGCGCGGCCGTGAACACCAGGCCCAGCGTGCCGATCATGGCCACGAGCATGACGCCCCGCTTGATGACGAGGTCGTAGAAGTCGAACCGGTTCTCGAAGTACACCGCGACGGCGAGGAACAGGATGGGCGCGGAGCGCGAGATGCGCTGGAAGATCTCGACGAGCAGCGTGCGGTCGTCCAGCACGGCCACGGTCAGCATGACCATCGTGAGCAGGAAGAACAGCGATAGCATCGCGTTGCCGAGACGAAGGTGTCGCCCCCGAGGGGCGCCGGCCCGGCGGCGGAGCATGATGATGGTCGAGTACACGCTGGTCAGCGAGAAGAGGACGCCGAAGGCGAGCCCGATGAAGCGGTCGAAGGGCTGCGGGGGAGGCCAGTAGCCGTGGGCCGCGCCGATCAGGAAGATGCCCGCGACCGGACTCGCCACGTACATGATCCAGATGGGCCATCGCCACCGCCCGGATGGTAGCGGAGCGCACTCGGGCCCGCTCTCCCGGTCCACGACGTCCTCCCCGTAGACGACGTGCATGATGAGCGGCGGGAACACGAAGGCGAGGCCGAAGACCGCAAGGTCCAGCCAGCTCGAGGCCACATACCTCAGCCCCCCAAAGGCGAGGGGGCGGAACTCCGCGGCCGCGTTCAGCGCGAACCAGACCGTGCAGACGACGAACATGGTCAGGCTGACGCCGCCCAGGCGCGTGCGGGTCGTCCCGCGTGAAGGCGGCGCGCCCCAGACGGGGGACGTCTGGCGCAGGGTCATCAGCGTCGCCGAGCCGTAGGCGAAGGCGCCGAAGACGCAGACGACGAGGAACGCCAGGCTGACCGCGGTCATCGCTGGGTTAGTTTACGGGTGTGGCCCTCGCGCGGGTCCGCGGCAACCCTCGACCGGCACCCTCAGACCCTCGGACGGCCGGACGGCCGACTCGGACGGCATCGGATAAAGTGAACGCCGGGGCCGCCGTACCTGCAGGCCCGGCCTCCATCGTGTCTTGAACCTCGGTGTTCTCGAACCCCCGTGCGTTGAACCCATCGTGCTTTGAACCTGCGTGCTTTGAACCCACCGCGCTTTGAACCCACCGTGCGTTGAACCCCTCGTGCTGACCCGTTTCGCCCCCGCTCCCACCGGATTTCTTCACCTCGGCCACGTCGTCAACGCGCTCCATGTGTGGGACTATGCCCGCCAGGCCGGTGGACGGGTGTTGCTGCGGCTCGAGGATCACGACCGGCAACGCTGCCGGCCGGAGTTCGAGCTTGCCATTCTCGAGGACCTGGCGTGGTTGGGATTCCAGGCGGATGGCCCGTCCGTGCGGCAGAGCGACCGGGAGGAGGTGTACCGCGCCGCACTGGCCACGCTGGTGGAACAGGGGCTGGTCTACGGATGCGCCTGCACCCGGGCGGAGCTGCAGCAGGTGCCGCCCGGCCCTGACGGCGAGCGCCGGTACCCGGGTACATGCCGGTCGCGCGGGCTTGGGCTGGCTGACGGCATCGGGTGGCGGGTGCGGATGGAACCCGGCGAGGAGTTGTTCAACGACCGGCTGCTCGGGTCGCAGACGCAGGACCCGGACGCGCAGTGCGGAGACCTGCTCATCCGCGATCGCCTCGGCAATTGGACCTATCAGTTCGCGGTGGTGGGGGACGATTGCGCGCAGCAGATCACCGACGTGATTCGGGGGGTCGACTTGCTGGCGTCCACCGGCCGGCAGATCAGGCTGGCGCGCCTGCTGGGACGAGACACGCCGCCGCGCTTCGCGCACCATCCCCTCGTGATGAAGTCGCCGACCGAGAAGTTGAGCAAGTCGGACGGGGCGACGGGCGTCCGCGACCTTCGCGCGGCGGGCTGGTCGGCCGCGCAGGTGCTCGAACACGCGCGGGCGCTCGTGCGCTAGCGTGTCCCACGGAACACGAAGGGCACGAAGGCCACGACGCATGCACGAAGCCAAACAGGTGCGGGATGGGCGGCCATCCGCGTCATCCCCACCACGATCTTCTTCGGGACTTCCTTCGTGCGCTTCGTGCCCTTCGTGTTCCCGTGCCACG